>Ga0114898_1000351_pt1 | contig 36564 bp, 44 predicted proteins | sample Malvired_Geostar_FD_83496 | JGI IMG/M metagenome (GOLD analysis project Ga0114898, IMG submission 83496) | Marine viral communities from the Global Malaspina Expedition - Malaspina viral metaG DeepMed_Geostar | ecosystem: Environmental > Aquatic > Marine > Oceanic | place: Mediterranean Sea...
GAGTTGGCGAGGGTCAGCGAGGATGTGGCATAGGAAGTCAGCCGACTTCAAGGGGGGCAAGAAGGTCAAGGCGACCGACAGACAGGCGGACTATAGGTCCGATCCAGAATTCAACCAGGAAGGGTGGTAACAATGATGAATCAAGATTTACGCGAAGAGTGGGCTCGCTGGCAAGCGGGCCAGCTTGGCTTGGGCGGAGAGACAACGGAACGGTTGGTCCAGATGGCAAAGCACTGCACGGCCTGCCTGATGCAGGACTGCGAGCATTGCCAGGAGAGGAAGCGGAGGTCGAAGTACCAGCACCCGGTCTATCCGACCTATGTGGCCTGTGGCTGCGCGGCGACCGTCGAGGAGCGGCGCCGGCTGGACGCAGAGCGGGATGCTCACAACGACCGGCTTGAGCGGGCGGAGTGGGAGGCGGGCAGGCTTGAGCGGGCGCAAGAGGACGGGACACTTCCCGCCAACGCCGCAGACGCGGAGTGGCATGGGGTGAACCGCGGGCCCGTGGGTCGGGCGGCAGTCGATGAGGTGCGTCACTGGACCTCTCGATGTGTTGCGCGGACCGAAAAGAAGTGGCTCTACATCTATGGGCCCAGGGGCACCGGCAAGACAACCCTTGCCGGGCTGATTGCAAAGCAGGCCATCATGGGCGCGATGAATTGCAAATACGTCCGGTGGTCCGGGCTGTTGCACGACATCAAGTCCTCTTGGAGCGGGGGCTCCGGTGACCCGCTGGCGGCGGCGAAGGACGCCGGCCTTTTGATCATCGACGACTTCGGCAAGGACGGGGGCTCTGAATGGGTAGCGACAACTGCGTTCGAGTTGATCGACGATCGCGAGCAGCGAGGCTTGCAGACTGTGCTGACCTCCAACTATTCAATTTCCTCCGCTTCGTTGCGGCTAGGACAGGACAAAGCCTCTGCCGTCGAAGACCGGTTGAGAGGGTGCTGCACCGTAGTCAAGCTTGGCGGAGAGAGCAGGAGGTAGTCGATATGGTCGACAGGTGGTCTGCGGTTGTTTTGTTTTTGGTGGAGCGGCGCGTCGAAAGGGGCGTGACCATCGATGACCTCGCCTGGAAGGCGGGGTACCACCCAAACTCCCTGTCCCGCTGGGAGAGGGGTTACATGCCGTCCCTCGACGGGTTCCTCGCTTGGTGCGAGGCCCTTGGCGTGAAGTCTAGCGCCGTGTTGAAGGGGGCGGGTCTATAGCATTGCCATGGAGTTTGGCGTGTGCTATGTTTCGGAAGGAAGGAGGTGACTATGGCGAGATTCAATCTACAAGACTATGAAACCGTTGAGGAACGGCTTCACCGGTTCTGGGGTAAACACCCGGGCGGCCGGGTTCACACCGAACTGGTCCATCGGTCGGACGACCTAGATCAGGTCGTCTTCAGGGCGTCAATCTGGCGCGACGCAAACGGTGAGGGCGGGCCCCCGTGCTCGACCGGCTACGCGGAGGAGCACAAGTCAAACGGACGCGGCCCCAACGCAGACTGCTGGATCGAGAACGCGGAGACCTCCGCCATCGGCCGGGGACTTGCAAACCTCGGTATGTCTGGAAACAAGCGGGCCACCAGGGAGGAGATGGCCAAAGTCCAGAACCACGAGGCCCCGGAGGTGGCCGCCAAGTCGGCGGCCTGGAGCCTCATCGGCAAACTGGCAAAGCAGAAGTCGGGCTACCGGCGCATGAGTGATTTTTTCGGCCGCCCGGTGCGGTCGGTTCATGACGTTTCCTCTTCAGATTTGGAGGGTTACGTCAAACACCTGAGACAGTGCGAGGACAAAGATGAATAGCGTTTTTCTTTGCGGGCGCCTGGGTCAAGACCCGGAGTCCATCGAGACCAAGACCGGCACGAGCATGTGCAAGTTTTCGGTCGCAACCAGCAGTGGCAAGGGCGAAACTGAGTGGCATCGAATTGTTGCCTTCGGTCGCTCTGCCGAAATCGCCATGGAGTACCTCTCCAAGGGACGACAGGTCATCGTGCAGGGGAACCTGCGCTACGGCCAGTGGACCGACAGGGACGGAAACCAGCGCAAATACGCGGAGGTGCGGGCCAACCGGCTTGAGCTTGTGGGCGGCGCTGGTGACAACGGAAACGGCGCAAGGGCTCCAGAGCCCCGCCCGTCGAGCGCTGTGCCTGAGCAGGCCGGCACCGTGGACATGCCCTTCTAGTGTGCGTCCTTTTGGCTATCGACCCGGGAAGCAGCGCCTCAGGGTGGGTTGTTTACAACTCATCCTGGGGCGTTGTTCTTTCGGCTGGGATCGACAAGAACGAGGTGCTGCTTGAGCGGCTGCGCTCCGAACAGGACGCGGACCAGCTTGTGGTCGAGATGATCGCAAGCTACGGAATGCCGGTCGGCAGAGAGGTATTTGAGACTTGTGTTTGGATAGGCCGCTTCAAGGAGGCCTATGATGGCCCCTCTGAGTGGGTCTACAGGCGAGAGGTAAAGCTTGCCCTGTGCGACAGCCCGCGGGCGAAGGACGCAAATGTGCGGCAGGCACTGATTGATATGTTTGGCCCCGGCAAGGGGGCTGCGATTGGCACCAAGAAGGTGCCAGGGCCGCTGTATGGCTTCAAGGCCGACATGTGGGCCGCGCTTGGGGTCGCTGTAGCGTGGGTCCAAAAGGGAGGCTTCGATGGGGCAGAAGGTGAGAGTTCAAAAGCCGCGGGCAATCGCCATGCGGGAGTGGTTCGACCCACGAAAGCTGCGGGCCTGGAGGGTCCGCCGGAACATGACGCAGGGTCAGTTGGCCGAAAGGATGGGGTGGGACAAGGTTCACGGTGGTAGTTGTATCTCCAGGTACGAGAGTGCGCCCTTCAGGCGCAGAAGGCAGTTGCCATCAAAAGAAACGGTCGACCTTCTGGCTGCAGCGCTGAACGTTGACGTGGGCCAACTGTTGTCCTCGCGGGACGAACTTCTCCAGTCCGTCAGGCTTATGATCAAAGAGCGGAACGAGAGGCCGAAGGGCCCGCACACCCGCCGGCAGCGGTCGATGTTTGACCGGGTTCTTGAGATGGCCCTATCCGCAAACGCTAAGGACGGCGAGCAGCCCGTTGAGTTCCAGGAAGATTCTAATCTGATCCACAGGATGGTCGTCAGCCCTGATGGGCGCGCAGTTGTGCCGCCGGACTACATCGAGGACTACGACGACGGTGACTATGATGAGGCCATATTCGAAAACCAGCTTGACGCAGAGGCCGAAGAAGAGGAGCGCCAGCGGGATGGAGATGCCTAGATGTACCAGAAGACCAAGCACAACACTGATGGTGCCATGAAATCGCGACCTGATGTTGATCGTCTTGACGCCACGGCCGCGGACATTCGGGCCCTCATCGAGGACCGAAGGCGCAAGAGCCAGCGGGGCGGCTACATCCCCCAGACAGCCCGTGTCGACGTCGAGACGCTTGAGCGCTGGGCGCGGGAGATCGAAGGCGATGAATGATCCAAAAGTTAGCGGCAAGGTCGAGGTGATGGACGACTACCGCGAGGACGGGGACGATGACTGATAAACTCGCCGCTGGAGCGTCGACTGATGAGGCGCTCGCCCACCGTGCCGTAGCCTGCGCCGGCTGGCGATGGATGCCGGGGATGCTGACAAGCCTGGGTCGTGTGGACGATGATCTTGAGGTGGGCGGGATCGGCCTGCCTGCGCTAGAGTGTGGCGAGCGGGTACCGTTGCCGGACCTCGCCGACCCGGCTACGCTTGGGTGCTTGGCCGAACTGCTTAGAAAGGCGTATCCCACGCATGTGTGGTGGGAGTGTGGGCCGCCACAAGAAGACCCGCCCTTGCGAGTCTGGAACTGGATCGACGGCTATGATTTGCGCTGCATTGCGTCCGGTCATAGCATACAGGAGGTGCTGGTCAAAGCGCTTGAGGGGCGAGGGGTGATTGGCCGCAAAGAAGACATTGCCGACTTGGCGCATCGGGTCTGGTCGGAGTGGTGGATCTACCATCGCAGCCGGTGCCACGTCGTGCCGGTCGAGGGCGAGGACGTGCTCATAATCCCGGCAGAGTACGTGGCCAGATGGGACAGGCAGGCAGACACGTCGTATCCAGACCTGTCGGACGCGGAAAAGAAGAGCGGCCGCGCAATCGCGAAGAGATACCTAAAGCTTATGGTGGTCCAAAATGTCTGAAGTTGTTCCAGGGCGCGTTGTCCGGCCGGAGGACCTGAACATGGGGGTCACGGTCCCGGGGATGGGCTTCCACAAGGTTCAGGTAGCCATTGACAAGATGGCGACAGGATGCACCGGGGTTCTGCTTGTGTTCAAGGACAAGGAGTCGGCGGAAAAGTGGGGCGGAGATGTTCCCCTGCTGTACCTTTCTGAGCCTACCGATCACGACACTGGTGAAGAAGAGCCCTCTCGTACCGAAGACGACGGACCATCCATCCCCCGCTGACCGTCCACGACCCGTCAAGGTTCCTTTGGATCTCCGTCTTCCCCAGCGCGACTGGGCGCAATTCCGGCCTCGGACAGCATGAGGTCATGGTCGTCAAAAGCAGCAGCAACAGCACCAAGATCGCCCCTGTCAAGACCGTGCAGAAGCGCAGATTCCCGCTCTCTGATTTGTCTTGCATGAGCCTCCTTAGACTTTTCAGCCAGCAGAGGAGCCAAGATACGGAGAACAACGGTCAGCGCCTCGATTAGCCCTCGAAGCGCCGAGATCAATTGGTTACGCCTTCGGGCATATTGACGTCTCCAGTTGGCGTTCCCTCGGCCGGAAGGTCGGTGGACCCATCCAGGTCGCTCGGCGCCTCCTGGCCGCGGCATCCACTGGCCACCGCGAATATAAATAGTAGCGCAAAGGCAAGCAGAACTCTCATTTTGTTTTCCCCCCACCGTCCTTGGCACGGCCAACCACAAGGGCAACAACCTCAATGATCTTATAGACTTTCGCCAGCATCCTGTCGTCCTTTGGGGTTGGCGTCATCGCGGTAATTGCAGATGCAAGGGCATGGGCCGCAAGGGCGAGGGCCACAATCTGCTCCCAATTTGAACTCACATAGTCAATCATGGTTCCTCCTGGTGGGTTTCAACAACGCGCAGGGTGCCCGATATGAAGGTTTGTAGCAAGTGTAAATCAGAAAAGCCGATCGACGAATTCTTCCGCGACAGAACCAAGAAGGATGGGCGCAACACGCAGTGCAAGGTCTGCAAGAGAATCGCCATAACCGCCTGGAGAAAGAGCCCGCGGGGTAGGAAAAAACAGAACGCCAAAAACAGGGCCCGATACAAGAGGGGCCTCAAGAAGAACAGGGACAGAAGAAGGAAGATCAGAAAGGAAAGGCCGTGGCTCCCAAGGTTTCACCGACACGTCTACTATGCCGTTCTGCACGGGACGTTGCCCAGGCCAAGCCACTGCGAAGACGCGGACGGGACGTGCGTCGGGTCTCTACACTACCACCACGATTCCTATCTTCCCGGGAACGAGCTAAACGTTCGCCCCCTTTGTGCGCGGCACCACAAAATCTGGCACCTGAACAACAAGGCAATCACCCCCGAAAAGTGATGGGTAGGTCCTTGTAGTCCCTTCCGGGGCTCTTTCTCTCGAAGTGCATACAGTCGAGCATTCTCCACCGGCCACCCCAGCCCCAGCCGGCGCGCTCAAACACCCGAACAAACTCTGGATATTTGGAGTGGAACAGGCACTGCCCGCCGGTGGACCTGTCAACGCACCCCATGGAGTTGCGTGCCGGGTCAAAGTCGACCGCAATACCCCACGAGTGATAGCTAAGCTTTCCGCCGGGCTTTGTGGATATTTTCCTTGGGACGTAGGTCTGCGTGCTCTTTGGGGTGTACCCGCTGGCCTCGCAGGCCTCTTTGTATATGCGGGCGAACTCGTCACCGACAAGGCGGTGCATTCGCCTCTTCCTTCCGTCATGCAGCAGGAACCAGCGGATGTTTTTCCGCTCCCACGCATCGTCGATGTCAATAAACCGGCCCTTGGTGTGCTCCCACGAGAAGTCGCCGTAAACCTGTCTTACGCCGTGCCTGCTGGTTGGGATGGGTATCGCCCCGTCTCGCGGCGGTTCGCTGCGTCTGGTCAACGCACGGGCGCTTTTTCGGCCCCACTTTCCATCGGCCACCACACCAAGCTCAGACTGTGCAAACTGAATCGCGGACACCAACTCGCCCCAAGAAAGAGCGCCGCTGGTGAGGCGGTCCTTCAGCCAGCTTTCGGCGGTCATGACTGGATGTGTCTCTGCTCGTGAACCTGGACCCAGGTCCGGAGTTCCTGCACATCAACGTGTAGTTCCCGGCGGCTCTCGCTGGCGGCCGAAAGCATCTCGTCGTGTCTTTTGATCAAAACCATTGCGATGTCGATCTTGGAGTCGATTGACTTGAGCAGTCCGCCAAGCCTCCACCCGACCGCAGCTATTGTGAAAAGGAAGCCAATGGCGGTCACAACGGCGGCGATCTCTTGCCAACTCACTTCTTTTTCGCCCTGGCCTTTGGCTTCGGCATCTTCGGCGGGGGTGGTGGTGGGTTGAGGTCTAGCTCTTCAGACACGCGGTACCCGTTGTCCTCAATCCACCTGTAGATGCCGGTGGCCGATCTGATCGACGGAATGTAGCCGAACATCCTGCACTCATCCGGTGGTGCAACCCTTCCGCGGACCATGCTGACATAGCCGACCACCCCAACCCTCTTCCCCTTTGAAATGGGGATTGCCGGGCTCTTGTCCGGGTCCTTGGTGATGTACACGCACTTCTTGCTGTAAAGATGCTTCTTCATTCGGTGAGCACTCCGTAAATCCAGACGTCCCACTCAGAGGTCGCCGAGGCGGTGGTTGTTTCGATCCCAACCCTTGAAAACCCGTAGTTTCTTACGACCATTGTTATCGTGGTCGCCTCTCCCTTGCTCGTGGCACCAGCGTTGGCGGTAACGGTGGTGGCCGGGGTGTTCTGCGTGAAGGTGGCGGCGCCAGCGTCGGAGTCGGCGGTAAGGATCGGCGCGGGACACCAAAGGCCGACCAAGTTCGAGTAAACAACGGGCTTGATTGTGCCGGTCTCACTGCCGGTGTCGTGGTTGCTCAGGGTCGCGACAAGGGTGAGGTAGTCCGATGCCGGGAACGCAAACCCCTCTGACGGCTGGATCATGGTTAGCCCGCGGGTCCCCTCGTAGGCTCGTTGCTTGTAAATCACAGAGTCAATTGTGATGGTTTGGTCCAGGTCACCGAAAAGAACGTTTACGCTGATGGGGCTTCCATCGTCGCTTGTCAACGTGACAACAGCCGACGCCACGGTGGCCGTGCAGCCGCCCATCCCATCAACAAGGGCCTGAATGACAGAGGCCGTCTGTGCCGCTGTATTGGCAATGTCGATGACCGTCTCTTTGGCCGGGTTGCCGGAGTCGGAAAGCTCGTTGTTTATTTTGATCCTCACCCAGCCCGCAGCAGCGCCCTGAACGCCAGATACGGTAATCGTAGCCTCCGATGTCTTCAGCGCCGACGTCGTTCCGACGAGGGATGTTGTTCTTTTGATCATGATTCCTCCGGCGGCGCCTTGTTGACCCTTGGCCGGCCGCGCTTCCTTTTCGATAGAACCCCATGAATGAGGGGGGTGTCTGCAATCTTCTTTACGAGTAGCTCAAGCTCAGCAAGACGGGCGCGAAGCTCTTCAACCTCACCGCTCTCTTTCGCCGGCGCAGGCGAGCGGGACAGGCGGTCCTGGATTTTGTCGACCGAGTCGACGAGATAGCCGACGACAGAGTAGATGTGTCCCGGCCCAACGTGGTGGGTGCCCCGAAGAAACCCCCGATACTCCCGTCGCCGAGCGGGACTGTTATCGAACCGAATAAATCCATTTCCGTCTACCATAGTCCTTCCTCGGTCAGCTTCCTTCCCTTTTCCACGTCGGCCTCGACGTCTTCGCCGCCGAACACGTCCTGCACCACCCCAAGCAACGAGGTGATCGCCCCGTTTGTTATGGAAGAGCCAACATCGGAGGCCATAACGTTGTCGCCTTTTTTCAACTTCTTTTCAAGGGTTAGCCACTGTTTGGACAGCTTCTTCGCTTCCCTTCGATATGCTGATCTGTCGATCGTTCCCATCAAGTAGGACAACCTTACAATCTCGTGGGTGACCCGAAAGTGCAGCATTAGCCCCGTCCGGTCCAATATCTGCTTGTCCTTTTCGTTCAGCGGGCTGTACTTGGCCCCAAATCTGGCGGCCTGCCCCTTGTACCCATACATCCTTGCTCTGGAGGCCGATCGGACTTGCTCCCACATGTGGGCTTGAGAGACCGCTGTGATCCCAAGGCCGGGAAACAGGGTCTTTGACACCGCAGACACGGGGTCAACGGGATACTGCTTCTTCCTGACGGTATAGAGGTGCCCTTTTGATGCTGCCTCAATGGAGTTGCGGTTTTCTCCAAATATCATGGACATGGGGCCGGAACGGCTCCAGGACCTGACGGGGGTGAACATGTGGACCAACTGCTGAATTTGCCTGTACACGTATGGGGCGATTGTCGGCTCCCCAGGCGGAACCATCTCTCCCGTTGCGAGGCTCTCAAAAGACTTGTCCTGGAGTCCACTCCAAATTTGCATAGACCAGTCCGCGAACGGGCTCAGTCTGGCGACCTTACGGTCTAGTTGCCGGCCCCCTTGAAAGTCCATCATAAAGTTGGCCGTGTTGCCGATGTCCCTCAAGTTCAGGGTCCGCGTGAGGTGGAGCATGTTCCCGCTCTTTAGCCAGCCGTGCATGGCCTTTACCATGGGGCCGCTCCAGCCCAGATCTTGCGCCGCGTTGGCCAAGTCGGTTCCGCCGTTTAGAACAAGATGGGATGCGCCAAATGTGTTCATTGCGGCGAGGGAGTGCCTTCCGTAGAAAGCTATTTCTGCACCCATCGAACCGCCCGGGTTCATGGATGTTTTGATCTGCTCTCCCGGAATAACGCGGTCAGCCTCTTCTCTGATCTGCTCGTCATAGGCATTCATGCCCTGGAGCACCATCCAGGCGGCGAGGGCATCGGGGTTGTTCAGGGCATTCCTCATCACAAATGCGGACTGCTTCACGCCGTAGGTGGCAAACGGTGGAACGTACAGGGAGGTCACGGGCCCAAGGCGGTATCCATTGACGTCCTGGACCTTGCGAAGCCAGCGGGGTCTGGCGCTGTAGTCGTGAACCGTGTCTTTCGCCCACTGTACTGCCGCAGAATCAGAGAGCTTTAGCGCCCTTTTGGCAATCTTATACGCGAAAATGCGGCGGGACGACTCCTCTTTGATGGTCCACCTTGCAATTGCCGTGTCCGCAAGCTCTAGGTTCGCCTGCCGGACTGCGCCCCGTCCTCCAGTCCAGATGTATTTTAGGCCGCGCTCTTCTGCTGACTCCTTTTGCCAAGCCCTCCTTAAGCGAACGTACCTATCCCAAACCCCTTTCTTCAGGCGCTTTTTGACCGCGTTTGGAATGGCCGCCGTACCTGTTTCGTACAGTTCAGAGATAAACCGAACCTTGGCGAGGACCTCTGGCAACCTGAAGTCCATCCCATCAATGGCCGCGGGCATGATCTCGTCGCCAATCAGCCCGCCAAGCTGGGCCCTTGCGTTTAGGTCCCCTGTGATCGCTGAGGCGCCGAGGCCCCGTGGCTCAATAAATCCGTCGCTCAACAGCCTTTTGATGTCGGGCGAGATGGTGTCGTCCTTGAGCCATGCGGTGGTTTCCTTCGCCGCCTGTCTTTTCAGCTTGATCCAAACGGCGTCAATTGGGCTTAGCCCAGACCTGCTTGCGACGTTAAGAAGATCTCCAATTTCGTTTCTGATTTGGTAGCCCGGGAAATTATACATCGTGTGGATGATCTTCCAGGTCGTCAGAAGCTGTTGGGTTTGAGAGAAGCTGTCGCGGGCGAGGCGAAGGTTTGTTGCAACCTCGTGCGGGACGTACTTTCCGGCCATCTTGCCGAACATGAAGTTGTACGGGTCAGCGCTGGCGGCCTTTTTTGATTCGACGTCACGGAACGAGGCGACCCGCGTATAGCCCGGCTTTGGCTTTGAGAAGAGGAGCCCGTTTGATTTGAGGCTGTCGTGTAGCTCTGAGAAGAAGTGAAGGTTCGCGATGATCGCGTCGGTCACGTCGATGCTGTTTTTGAGTGCATACTCGCTAATGAACCCGGTTGGGTCGTCGACGTGCATGTTGTAGAGCCTGACCTGGGAGTCGACCTCGGACTGCTTTCTGGCATGTCTTTGCGGTGTTCTGTGCATCGGAACGCCGTAGGACATCTGCTCCCGGTCTATTTGTATCTGCCTGTAGCTCTCGGTGGCGTCATTCCACAGTCTGGTTGTGTATGTGTTCAGCCTCTTGAAGATCACCTCTGGGTCGACGCCCAGAAGCCCGGGCAGGGACTCCTGTTGCCGGCGGATGATCTGATAGTAGCTATAGAGCGCAGAGTTTGGGTCTGACATCTCCCTTGCGAGCGTCTTGACCAGCAGGGGCGCATCCGGGTCGGCCGAGATTCGGATCGACGGGTCCGTCTTCATCAACTCAACAAAAAGCTCTTTCCTCTTCTTTGCCTCCTTCTTGGAGAACTTGGACTTGATCTTGTCCACTGAGGCCAGAAAGGTGTCTTCTGGCTGGATGGACGTAAGGGCCCCGCGCTCTGACACCGGAAGCTCAAATCCTTTCTTCCCCTTCATCCTGGACTGAATGTCGCCAAACAGCGCGGCTTGCTCTGAGCCGGACTCGGCGGGGGTCCACCGATAAACGGCCCCATCGTCCGACCGAGTGAGCATATAGTCCACCCAGGCGGCGTTGCCGCGAACAGAGTCCGCGTTCTTCTTGAACATTGCCAGAACAGTCCTGTGCCCGGTCGTCACGCCCTTTTTGTCTTTTGGTCCGCTCTTGGCGATCTTGCGGGCGTTTGTGGTAATGGCTTGGTAAAGCGTCGCCGCGGTTCCGAGTGAGTTAGGGTCGAGCTTGTCGCCGACGACTGCCCCCAAGAACTCGCGGCCGGGCCTCGGCACGCGAGAGATCGCGGGTAGCTCTGCGTCGATGACACTGTCGCCAATCATGGCGTATTCCTGCGGAAGCAGACCAGACCGCCGTTTCCCGCGACTGGCGGCCCTTGTTGTCGCGACATGACTTCCGTGACCACGAGTCTCTGTTGTCAGCGCCCAGCGCGCCCAAGGAGACCTTGTCATCTCCATGTGTGCCATCCACCCCCTTTCACGAGCAAGAAGGCTCTTCTTCGTCTTTGGTGCGGACTGGGTGTAATAGCTGTGAACGGCGTTGAGGACGTCGCCCATGAGGAGCGGCTTTCCGGCGGTATCTACAAACTCTGTCGGCCGGAGCATTGGATGGCTTGGGTCTGCAAACGACTTGGGGTTGGTCGGGGCAATCCGCACCCTGTTGTGGTTCATGACGTCGTCGTCAAAAGCTTTTGACGAGGCGTACCTCTTCTTGGACAGGGTGACCTTCACCGGCAGCAGCCGGTACTGCTCGGTCAACTCAGAGGCGAGTTCCGAATATGCCCTGGCGGACTGTGGGTCGGCGGTGTCCGCATCAGGCAAACGGCCGTAAGCCGCGGCAATGGCTGCCTGCTTGTCCTTGTCGGCCTTGGTTGGTCTGGCCTTTGATGCCGGCGCCGTCGAGCGATGTTGGGCTATTCTTGCCGCGATTCGTCTTGATGTCCTTGCGGCACCTTCCGTCGCGGGATGAACGTCGCCTGCATTGGCCCTGTATGAAAGAGGTCCGCTTCCCTTATCACTGTAAATCCAGAGTCTTCTAGTTCCCGTAGAGACCTTTCGAACTCCTCCTCGAAGTCCATGAATGAGCTTGCTCTTCTGCCTGTTCCAGGTGGTTCTGTCTTTGGCATTTTCCGGGTCTCCAACAAAATATACTTCTATGAAGTCGTCTGAAAAGGTGGCTCCATAAATCCCCGACTTCTTGATTGCCTTCTCGATTTGGGCCCGCGACAGCTTCTTGGAAAGAGATATGTGGACGGAGCGGGTGTTGTACGAACCATCGGCGTGTACCCCACCAAACCTTGAGCCTTTCGGCAGAACACCGCGAACATGGATTTCCTCTTGGTTGAAGTTCTTTCCAAACCTCATGAGGCCGGCCCTTACCGCCGGCTCGTCTGCCTCGGCGAATGATACCACAAGACCGAGTGAAGACTCAAAGTCTCCCCCGTACAGCCCAACCGTCCGATTTGCCTTGATTTCTACAGACTCGATGCCGCTCAGTAGGTGCTTGACCGAGTCGAAGGCAATGTCGGAGACGAGATGCTGGGCCGACAGGTCTCCTTTCGACGCCAGCGTGTTGAGCAACTCAAGGCCGCCGATTGAGCCCGTCCGCGACGAAAGATTCACGTCAATAGACACCTCCGCCTCGCCGGCAGACAGGGGCCTCCTTCGCTCGACCGCGAGGCCAGCAAGGCCCTGCTGGTCTGGTTGCGCGTGACCCGTGGGCGGCGGCGGTATCGTGGGCTCCGCGTCTGGAATGTTGTTGGCAACGGCGTCGACAACAACACGGCTGGCATACGCAATGTTCGCCTCTATGTCGGCTGGACTGACCCCAACATCCTCCATGAACTTTCTAAGCCGGGCCAGTGCAGCCGCGTCCTCTGTCGAGGGAATAACCGACTCGGCCTCTCTTGCCCAGACCGCCAGATTCTCCACCCCATCAGCCAGGGCAGCCTTCATGTCAACGATGGGCAGGCCCGATCTTTTGTCGTACACGAGTGAGCCTTGAATGCCGAAATACGCGATTCGCTCCGCATCTAGGTCTGAGATCGGTCGACCGTGATCTTTCGCCGCCGCAGTCTTTATAGTCTCCACCAGATAGGCCATGCTGCCCGGGTTCGCGACGGCGCCGCGCTGCTCGCTGGTGGCAAAGAAGCTCCGGTGGGGCTTCAACTCGTCGTTGAGCGCGACCAGCAACTGGCCGGCGCCGGTGTGGACGTCCCAAACGATGGGCTTTAGCCATGTTGGCGTTGAGTAGAACAGGCGGTGCGCCCAGGGCTGCAGAACCAGCGCCCTTTCTGGAACGGGCTCTTTCTTGAGAAACGACCCAATGCGCCGCGTGAATCTTGGGGGAATTTTGTGATAGACCGGCTCGCCGGCGGGGGTCTTTAGAAAAACGTCTTTTCCGGCAACCTTGTCAAGCCTTATGTGCTCGACACCCGCCTCGCCGGCAGCCCGCACGCCCGCAAAAACCTTCTGCGCCGAGTTGGCCAGGGTGTTTGACTGGTAAGACGACCTGTACGCCGCGATGGCTGCGCCAGGGGCGCCGCGGACGGGGGACACTTTGCCAAGCCTTGGCCGAGCCTGAACCTTCGTGCCGCGAATTGCCATCCCGCCCTTCGCAGCCATCCACGGGCCCGCAAGAGACTCGACCGGATAGACCCAAAGGGCCTCCAGGCCGGCCTCCATTTTTGTCTCCATGTCTCCGGGGGTGTGGATCGCCACGGCAACAGGAAGGGCCATTGACTCAAGAAGGGCCGTGGCTCCCTGTTTTGCGCTTCTGAATGTCCTTGAGGCGTGAGATGCTGGGGAGAGATTTCCGCTAATCAAAGATCTCTTGATTGCATTGAGCGACTCCTCCCCCTTTACATATGAGTCCTCCCCCCAGGCGCCGTATTTGACCCTCGCCGCAACATGACCGGCAGCCCAGGCCATCTCTCGCCACGAAACAACGCCGGCGGTCATCGCCATGAGCGGGATCGCGCCATAAATTGCGGTTGCCCCCGCAAGGGCGTTTAGTGGGGTTTGGATAAGCAGGTTCTCCATCCAGAGGTTTGAGCCAAGCCCCGGAAGTTCCTCGTCGGTGACGGCGGTCCCGCCAGCCCTGGCTATGTCCCGCAATCTCTGGGCCCTCTCCGCGCCGATGCCGGCTGTTGGTGGGGTGGACATATCGAAGACCTGGGCGCCAATCAACTCATTCACCCACTCCTCAAACTCTCTTCCGGCGCTGCCGACGCGAGCCGGACTTCCCCGAACGATTTCTCCTCCAGCAATATACTGGACTGCCGATATGAGACCCTTTCCAACGTCCTCGCTGATTGGTTTTACGTCAGCCTGCGCGCCATAGGCGTCGGCAACAGAAGCTCCCGGTGGCACAAGGGTCGGCGTAACCCCCTTTTGCGCGAGCGATGGCTGATCTTTGAGCGGCCCAAGCATCTGCAACTGCTCGTGAGGACTGAGGTCCTCCGGAGCGAAGCTCAGGATTTCTTCGGCAGACGGGCCTTCTGGGGTAAAACTCAGGATTTCTTCGGCAGACGGGCCCGGGTCGTCCGTCCGGAGAGCCAGGATCTCCGCCGCAAGCGGGCTGGTTGGTTCTTGCGTAGGCACTGGCGACTATCCTACCTAATTCGTTGGCCTGAGGAGTTCCATACGGCCCTTGCAGCCATGTCCCTCCAGTAGACCCTCCCGTCTTTGTGCCGCACGGGCTCTGCGGCGGCCGAGACCCCGGCCGGCCTCTCCGGCCCAGATCCAAGTTGCCCCGAGCGGGCGAAGTCCCAATATGGGGTTGGCTCAGGCCGGCGTGACGTTGGTCCCGGGGCTGCTGGTGGCCGGGTGGCCGCCTCTCTTGCGGCCCTTAGCCTTGCCGTCTCGGCTTCGATGCTTCCCCCCAGATCGGAGATGCTCTGGTCAAGGGCTGTGGAGTCAAATGGGCCAAACCCAAGCCTTGTGGACCTTGCCCGGATGTTCCTTCCCCGCTCCGCCACCATCCTGTTGATGTTGCTCTCCATCTGACGAATGTCCGATCGGGCGCCCTGTCTAACCTCTTTCTGGAGATCCCGCGATGCGGAACCGCCGGCGGCGGCCGCCCTTGCGTGGATGTCAAACGAGGGTCCCTGCGGCCTGAACCTGGAGATGCTCTTCATCATGGAGTCCGCAACAATGGGGTGCCCGAGCCTGCGAACACGGTCGGCGATATTTTTGAGGCGCTCCGCCTTCTGCCCCGGCTTGCCCGGCGAGGCCTCCGCCTCTTTGTAAATCGAGTCGAACTTGTTCTCCAGCTTGGCCAGCCGGCTGGACCCTCGGCGACCAGACCTTGCCAGCCTGGACCTGAGCGCATACTCCCTTTCCAGTTGCGCGGCCCTTGCAGATCGATCCCTCTCGGCCTCCCCGGCCCTGAACGCATACTCCCGCTCTCTAAGGAGCCGGGCCTCGTTCATTTTCCGACGCTCCGCGTCTCTTGCGGCGAGGGCCTGAGCTTCAGCCTGTTGGATCTTGAACAGATTTTGGAGGGCCGCGGGGATTGCCTCTGAGGCCCCCTGCATTGCCTGCTGGGCAGACATTTTGTCAATCTGCCGCTGTCGAAGCTGGTTCTGGAACAATGCGCCCTGCTGGTTTAGCGCGGCACGGTTGATCATCGCCTGATTCTGCAGGGCCGCCTGCCGCTGCATTCTAACCAACTCGATGGGGGTAAGTTGCTCTGGCATGGCTAGTCCTCTTCAGGGAAATACTTGGCAAACTTCTTCTTCTGCGCGGCGGTCGACTTGGAGAGGATATACTCCTTCACTTCCTCCCAAAACGGCGGGTTGCCAGCCCACATCTCCTGGTTGTCCATTATGCCCCTCAACCAAGCCCGCTGTGCGGGCGTCATGGAGTCGAGCACGGCGTAGATTCCTTCCGCGGAAAGAGATTTTGACATCCCGCCAAGCAGGCCGAGGAAGGAGTCGCCGGTGTCGATCCCAGCAATCTTTGACCACTTGTTCGAGTCTGCAAGGTATTTGTCCGCAGCGGCTTTGTCTTCTTTCGTCCAGTTTTTCTTGTTGCTGGTCAGGGGGACATAATAGGGCTCGGCCTCAGCCTCAACCTTCAGGAACATCGCCCTCTCCTCTTCGGTCAGCGGCTCTCCGGTCACGATGGAGTTTGTGATTGCCTCTATGGCCTCCTCAGACGGGACAAGACCGAGACCCGTGAGCATGTCCACAACCATCTTCGTCAAATTCGCGTTCGCGATTATGTCCCGGTTCCTAACGAAGTCGTCGTGCTTCGTTTTGTTGAAGTTCAGCATATCGTCTGCCCGCTTTGACATGCCGTTCTCCCGCATGATCTGAGCGTAAATGTTGGCTTGAATCTGCTTCCCCTGAAGCTCGGCGAGGCCGACCTTGTACTGAGCCTCAGTCATCGCGTTGACCGTATCCATGGCCTGCTGAAGAACCAAAGGAGACCCGCCAGCCATCAGCGCGCCGCCTGCCTCAGAAAGCTGGTTCGCGAGGTGGTCTTGCTGCTTTTGGATCTGCTTTTCTGCCTGCTGGATAATACCTTTTGAGATCTTACCGCCATGGCCGAGAAGCTTGCCCAACTCGTCGTTGAGCTTTTGCAACTCTTCCTTGGCGGTTAGGGGTGCGGTGCCCGGACCCGCCGACTTGGTGATGTCTCCGGCCGCCGATGTGTCGTAGGCAACCCCGGGCTCGTCGATGACGGCGTCGTCTGGAGCGCCGAACTGCTCTGCTGTTGGCACCGAGTCCGGGACTATGTCCCCGATTGGCTGTGAGCCGGGCTGGAGCGCGACAGGGCCGGCGGGCGGCTCGCCCTGGGCGTCAGGGCTGTCGGGGTTGTCGTCCATGTCTTCGGCCCTTTCCGTGAAGGTCTTGAATCTGCTCACCCTGTCTTCGATTGGGGCTGGCGTGAACCCGCCGGGGAATGCCGCCTCCATCATCTTGTCTGGCGAGAGCCCAAATCCGTAGTCTGGCTGATCCATGCCGATTCCGGTCTGTGTATCTCCAGAAAACACCGGAGCACCGCCGGGGGCGGGCTGGAACATAATCGGCTCGTCTTGTGGCCTTGGCACGGGCCCCTGCGGGAACAGTTGGCCAAAGTCCCCGGGCTGGATCATCGGAAGGTATCCGGCCGTTGGGGCCACACCGCGGGACAGTTGTGCAGTGTCGGCGAGGAGCCTTCTCTCCGCCTCCTGTCCTGATCGCATCTGGGCGATCGGTCGGGCGGCAGCGTCTGATCGTCCCCCAATTTGGCCCGGCGGCTGGGCGGCCATCCTGTTTTCCAACTCCGCGAGCCTTTGATCAACACCGATGGCGCCCTGTTGAATTGAGTTGGCCCGGAGAAATGATGCGACGGCGGGGGAAAGCTCTTTGGGCTGAACCCTGAACTGGGAGCCCTGTGCTGCCGGGCTGCCCTGGAGAACCGGCTGGTTGTATGGCACGGACTGGTTTTCCGGCGCTGGCTGGGCCTGCTGGTGCTCAAATGGAATCTGACGGCGTTGCGGGGGCAGCCCGGCCCGACCGACGTTCTGCTGCATCGCACCAGAAGACGGAAAGCCAAAGCCCTCCGCGTACTCGTTTGAAAATCCTGGATCAGTGTGTCTCGGCATCTTGTAGCCTATGGTTGAATCATCGTCGACATGCCGATGGTGGCGGTTGTTCTGGTCACGTTGCCTGCGCCGCCGCCTCCGGAGTTTGAAATCTTCATTCGGATGTATTCGCCCGGAGAAATTTCCGTGGCAGTCGGCGTAACCCGCTTATGGTACGTGAAGTTATCTCCGCCGGTGCTGGCAAGGGTCGTTCCTTTGTCGGCGTTGGTAAACGCTGCGCTACAGCCGGTAAGCGTTGTATACGCCCCGCCGACAGTCGTCGCCTTTTCCAGTGTCACGGTAATCGCATCATTTGCGCTAAACGCAGCAGACAGGGTGATGACAAAGTCCACCCCATACACTTTTGAGCTATCGCCGGCGGCAGAGCCACCGCCAAGAGCCACGTCTCGATAGCCCTCATACTCGGTATCGCCGGGGGCGAGGGTATTTGCAGACTTGAAGATCGACTCCACCCTGCAGTTGAATACCTGCAGGTTGTCCGCCGGAATGGAGCCAAGGAAGTTCTGGATATTCTTCAGCGCCGTCCTGATCGTTGACCCAAGAAGGGCATCGCCGTCGCTGATCACTGGAATTTTAGGTCCACTTGCCATTACACTCTCGCTTCGATTGCGGCGGGCTTCGCGTTGGCGGCCTCGGTAAAGTCAGTTCCGCTCTTATATGAAATAACGTATCCGCGCTCTCCAGACCACATATTTCCCAAGGCAATCCCGTCGTTGGCGGCATCGGCCCAGTAAATATCCGCGTCCACGCTGCCCTGGGACACGTCCGGCACAAACCGAGAGTTGCGAACCGCGCAGTTGTTGGCGTTTACAAGAACGCCGTTTGTCTGTTTCCCAATAAAAACGCACTCGTCAATGGCGCCGAAGGTTCCGTCCAGAGTAACGGTGCTTGAGTCGGTCGTGCCGGTCTGCTCAAACGAAATGCCGCGGACAGTGACCCTGCTTCCGGTCACCCTTATGGCTGTTCCTTCCGAGACCAGACGGACGTTGCCAACGCCCTCGATGGTCACCGGACCCTTTATCTCAATGGTTGACAAGATTCGGTACCTCCCGGGAAGAAGTCGGATAACCTCGTCGTCTGGAGCAGAGCTTACCACCCCAACAATGCTGTCGTAGGGGGTCAACTGAACCCCCGCAGAGGCCAGCGCGATGTTGATGTCGGAAACCAAGGACCCAGAACTGCTATCAACAGCAATGTCCATTGTTCCGAGCACATCGAGCGATGGCGTGCCGACCCTGTAGTCCTCTCTTGAGCCGACCGTCATCGGGCAACCCCCCTCTCCGGCACCACAACAACAGAGAGGCTCATCACCCTGAGTGAGGCCCCAGACTCGTCATCGACAATCTTTCGTAGTGCGACCCTGGCGAATTGGGTTGATGGACAGCGAACGTCCACCCTTTTGTCGAATGGCTGTGATGGGACCCAGTAGTGGGTGTCGGTTGTTTTTGAGCCACCATCCGCCTGCCACTTGCCCTTGGCAGTTTCTCCGCTTAACCCCGGCTGCCAGAAGTATGTGGAATCCACATTGTCGGAAAACTCCGCCGGCCAGGGATTCACCGTCGTCGAGTACTCCCTTCCATCTGCCGCGCTTGGCGTGTTTAGCTGGTTCACCGCCTCGAAGGGGGCCAGTTCTGGCATCAAGACAAGCTCAATCTTGTTCACGTCCGGCGTGCTGTCGTCGACGGTCTCCCTGAAGTCATGGCGACGGGTGGCATACATCCGAAGCCTGATTTGTCTGTACAGCTTTGGGGAGGCCGTTCCAATGTGGAATCTCCTTGAAATGGCAATCATTTCAAAGGGGTGCTCTGCAATTACCGGGGCGCCATCGCTGTAGGTCAGCTTTTGGTCTCCCGCACCCGGCCTGTCGAGGACAGAGATTGCGGTGTGGTTTGCTTGGGCGGAGGGAGATGCCGATTGTGTGGCAGAATTGAAGCAATGAAAGGACTGTGAGAACAGTTTGTCCGGCTCAAGCTTGCTTCCCATAAGGGTATAGTGTCCTGACATTGCGGAGCCAACGACATCTGTCGGGGTGGCCTCTGTTCCTCCCGCGTGGAGTCCGGCAGACACCCAGAACCAAAGCCTCTTTGTTGGGTAGTGGCAGCATATGATCAGGTCGTTGGTCTCTACGGCGCTCCCGCCCTTCAGCGCAACGCAGTACGTGTCTTGGGCTCCGATCACGGCGGCAGACGCATCCTTTAGCTGGGAGTGCGAGACGATAAACGGGATGTGTACATCTTCGCCGACGAGGGCAGACGACCTGGGCCAGCCGAAATTGGCGTCCCTTCCGCTGAACATGTCGTCTAGGGGCCTGGATATTCTTATGGGAAGGCCAGACCCATTCCAGGCGTAGATCCCATCTTTGGCCAGCCACATCAGCATCCCGTCTCGGGTCTGCTGGATTGTCCTTTGGGCGACACACCCGACCCCCATGACCTTCTGGGTCTTGGCCGGCGGACTGTTGGTGACCCACATCTCTGTGTCTGTGAAGACGATGAGTTGCTTTCTGAATGACGCAAGACCCGTGATGGCCCGGTAGGTCGGCATCGCGGACACCCAGGCAGGCCGGACACATCTTGGCGATGTGAAGTCCGAAAAGTAGATCATGTACGGGGCCGCCTGGACGTGCTTCAAGTCTGGCGAAAGCTTGGCGCCTGCCTTCTTTGCGTCCTCAGAGACCACGACCAGGGTGTTGTCCTCATCAATGGTCTTGTCGGCCTCAAGCCACTGCCTGTTGTCGAATCCCGCATAAACCATGCGGCCAAGGTGCTCAACGATAATGCTGGCCCCGCGCATTTCAGTGAAGTAGGCATATTGGTCTTGGCTGTTTGCTGGGGTGTAAAACGTCTTGCTTACGTCGGTTATCTTCTTCTCGAACTCCGACCAGCGCCAAATGCTGCCGCCATTTGTGAAGTATAGGTAGTGGGCGTACTCGGCGAAGACGTATGGCTTTCCGGGGCGGTCGTTGGCCAGCCGAACGTCAGAACCCCCAAGATTGACCACTTTACCGTTTACCGTGTAAACGATAGCAAAGCACTGCTCCGTATACTTCTCCGCATCAGGGGCCGCCGATTGAGAGTCGGGTCTGGTGATGGATATGATGTAGTCGACCCCGTTTGGCGAGGTAAACAGGTGGGCTCCGAGAGGCGAGAAGCTTTCGGTCGCGGCGGTCTTGTATGTCGCGGGGACGTATCTCTCCACCGGAGGGACGTTGCCGTCATCCTCCTTCGACCATGTGTCTGGGGTCTGTATAACGCGCCAGCCGTCGCGGGCCTCCAGGACACCCCGTGATAGGTTGCAATTGATAAGGAAGTCAAACTCGGCCTGAGCCTGCTGGGCGGGCTCAAGCTGCATTCCGCCGAAGACCGGGAGGACCTGGGATTCCTGGGCGGGCACTGTGGCTCCTTACCGAACGTGGAGGTCGGTAACGCGAGAGGGGGACTGGCTTTGCTGCTGAAGCCCAAGGGTTTCGATGAGGGACTGGAACTTGCGGGCGTATCTGGTCCGCAGATCTGAGCTTTCCTCGCCGACGTTCATCAGGATGTCAATCGCAGCGAGCATTGGAATGATGTCGTGGTACTCAGACAACTCCCCGGTCGTGCCGGCGTCGATCGAGAGTAGCTCGTGGGCGTTGGCCGTCGGGTCAAAAACCTGTGGGATCAAGTGGACCCAAAGATTCACCGTGGCGTCATCAAAGGGGTACAAGAAGAGGTTTCGGCCGTAGAGCTTCCACTGCTTGTCGGACGTAATCACTTGATTCCACGGGTCTTCATTCGGCCCGACCACAGAAGACTGATAAAGGTCCGTAACGTGTTCCGCAACCGGCATAAGGGTTGGAATATTGGTTGAAGACGGCACCGCCTGCGTATCCAGCTCAAAGATGGCGAGCAATCGAACCCACCGGCCAACGGTTGCTGGCGCAGCCGCCTCGTCTGTCGCCGTATCCAGTACGATTGAGACCGTGCTCGCCGGGTATGTTACGCGAACCTCCTTGTGGAAGTAGTCGACGGTTCTGGCGCAAATGTCTGAGTAGACCTCGCGGTTTGCTGAGACGATAAGCTCGTCCAGCTTCGCGTCAGTCCATTGTGCTGCTGAGGGCTCGTTGATAAAGAACCGCACCCTAGATCTGGCAGCCTGAAGGTCCATGACACTCCTCCGCTAAAAAGGGGCGCTCGATGGGACGGAGATGGTTGGATACGGATCGCCCGTATTCAAGATCTTCTCCTTGTACTTTCTGATCAGCCAGCCGGCAAAGTCTGGGTCGCAGTTGGCCATGGCCTCGCGCTGGTACTTTTCGTCAGCGTCCCTCTCCATCTTGCTGATCTTTTGCTTGATCCCGCGCTTGCGCGCTCTCTCGGCAAGATTTCTGGATGCCCAGTTGGCGTAGTCGAGGTGGTCGAGGATGGCCCAGGTCTCGCCGGGCTTTGCCTCTCTGATCAGAAACATATCGCCCCGGTCGCCCTTGGTAAAAATCAAAAGCTTCTTGTCGGGGACGTGGTAGACGATTCGAATGCTTGGGTAGCGCTCGTTGATGGCCGACATAACGTTGGCCGGGAAACCGTGGTCGGTGCCGGCCCGAACATCGTCGCCAAAGCCATCCACAAAGGAAAACTCCTGGTTTAGAAGCTTGAGGAGGCCCATAAAACCCTCCGGCAGAGCCGGACCCCGGCCGGGAAAACCCGACCGAGGTCCAGCAGCCGAATCAACTAGCGAGGCAGGCTGGCCGAATCAACCGTGATGTCCACGGCAACGCCGTGTGAGTTCAGGTTGTTGTATGCCATCTGCAGGTACGCCTTGTAGAAGCCGCGCACGCTGTCCTGTGCGGTCCCGCCGACAGCCATCGACTTCAAGATCGCGCCACCGCGATCATCCCAGCCGAAGTCGCGCCGGACGGCCCAGAAGAGATTGCTCTCGTCGAGGGCGAAGATCGCACCGTAGGGGCAATACTTGTCAACAACCCAGTCGTAGACCTTGTCGGACGCAAACGAGATCGTCTGATAGCCACCCTTGAGGCTATCGTTCGAAAACCGCGCCTGATCTTCCATGGTCTGGACATACTCAAGCAACATCGAGTAGTGCGTGACAAGAAGACTCGGCGAGCCCTGGCCAACCTCCTGGATGTTGTGGACAAGACTGTGGATCTTGGACGCGTCAAAGGCCGACGAGGCGCCGGTGTGGTCCTCCGAAAACGACCGCCACGAGTAGTCGCCCGCGGAGGTGATCGCAATGCCCTGGAGCTTTTGAGACGCGATGTCCTGGAAGTCCGCCGTGATGGCGCCGAGACCGTTGAGACCGTTGTCGAACTCAAACGTTCCGCTGGTCTTGTTCGACCCGACAACGAACCAGTCATCTTTGACCGGGTCTTTGTCTCCGGCCTCCTTCTTGGCAACCGTGATCTTTTTTGTCGACGTGTTGACCGCCGTGACCTCTCCATAGCCAGCAAGTGTGCCGCTTTTGAATTCAGCCGCAGAGCCCCAAGAAACCGCGTCACCAACACGGAAATACCGCGTCGTGCCGTTGGCATCGACGTTTGTGTACCCGAGCGGCCTCACAATGTCCGGGGTGGACGACTCTCCGACCGTGGCCGATCTTCCGAGAAAGCAGTTCAAGCTATTCTCGGAGTCTCCGGTTCCGTCGACCGGCATCCCCCAGACCGCACGACCGAAATGGTTGCGCGAGTCGTTGACCATTCCCTGCATTTCGGAATCCAGCGCTCGACGGAAGCCGCCGCGGTCGCTGAGAACCGCATCCAAAGCAAGGCCGGTCAACTGAACCGTTCCGTAGAACAGAACGTCCGTGACCTCTGCGATCTCGTACTTCTGCCCGCCCGCGGATGGGAGACTCCCGGTCTCGTCGCGGAAGCCAACGCCGGTGTTGCGCTTGGTGTGGACAGGGAAGGAGACCTTCCGACCAGACCACTTCATGTCCTTGCGCTTTTCAAGGCGATCAAGGGCGAAGTTGTTGTTGTTGATGGTCTCCGCAATGCGGGGGCCGTAAAAATCTTTCAGCAAACCATCAAGAGACTGATAGTAGGATGCGGTGCCTTTGACGACACCCTTCGTTGTAACTGCCATTTTCTACTCCAATAGAACTAGTTCGCGGGCATATTGACATCAAGCCATGCGTCTACCGCAGCCCCGAACTCCTTGTCTGATAGTTTGGCCGGATTTGGCGCCTTGCTGACGGCCTTCGCCGCAGCATTTGCCCGTCCCTTGACGGGCTTGCGACCCCTCCGGCCCTTGACTTTACCAACAGCAGCCTCCTGCGCCTGCTTGTAGATACTGTCGAAGGTAGAGAACGCCCCGTTGACGGCAACCCTGACCTCGTCGATTCGGTTTGGGTCTGCCCCGATTGCACCCAGGTGGGTGTATCCGGCCTCCCAAAGTCGAGCCTTGACGTCGGTGTTGCTTTCAAACTTGGTTCCTTTTGTGACATTTTCAACAAACCCCTGCACGGACTCCTGAACCCAGTTTTGGTAGTTCGACATGCGCTGCTGCTCTTGAGCTTGGCGCACCTCGTTCTCCTTTTCTGAGCGCAGCCTGTTCAGTTCACCACGCATCGACTTGAGGTCAACGCGAAGAACCTGCGTCTCGTAGTCCGGGTCTGTGTCGTCGAGATCGGCATACGGATCTCTGGGTGGCGCAGGTGGCTTGGTGTTTTTCTCAACGAGCATCTGACGAAGCTCTTGAATAACGCCCACCAACTGGCCGTTCTGCTGCGAGAGGTTGTCGAGTTGCTTGTCTCGGTTTCCGATCTTTCGATCAAACTCCGCCTTCAGGTTCTCGATTGGCCTCCCGGCAGCATCGACACTGTCATCATAAGGATTCTCTACATCTTCAACTTCCTCCGCCGCACCTTCGCCCAGATCTAACGCGCCTGTTTCGATGGGGTCGTCCTCGGCCGCAGGAGCGACCTCGATATCCCCCGGCTCGGTTGCCGCAGTGTCCTCAGACAAGCCTCCATGCGAAGCACTAAGCGCCGCATCAAACTCATCACTAGTGCCCCATGTGGGGCCGCTCTTTGAAGCAGTCTGGGTCATTTCTTACCCCTTGGTCGTTACGCGACCAGCCGATTATAGAGATGCTCCAGTTATGTCTGCCATCCCCAACTGCTCCGCCGGGAACGGATCTGGAACCTCTCCTCCAAACTCCTGTCCGGCGTATGCCGGAACATCTGGCACGGAACCAGCCCGCTGTTCAGGGGCTCCCCCCGGCCCCGGAGCCGGAGGGACACCGCCCTGGAGCATAGCTGCGTGCTGTTGTATGTGCAACAGAAACGATTGCTTAATTTGGTCCGTAGCATCGTAAAATCTTTGTTCTTTCATCGTTTCGATGTGGGACTCAAGATGTGCCGCATGATCTTCGTACTGTGCCGCGGCTACTTGATCGCCGTCAAATAGCAGGTCATTTTCGGAGCGCGCTCGTTCCTTATCGCGTCCTTCGCCGCCAAGTAGATCGGCAATGTCACCAAACTCCAGCATTCGTAGTGCGCGCTCGCGGTCGATAAGCCCCATCTGTACCAGTTGAAGGACCAGTTGCCGGCGAGCCTCCTTGTTATTCGGTAGACTGGACTCAATTTGAAATTCAACATCTGAGAACCTGATCTCGCCAGCCTCCATGGACTTGACTTCGCTTACCGCGTTTTCGCCCAAAATTCGGTAGTTTAGCTCGTAGTCGGCGTTATCTCGCCAAGTTTCGAGCATCATTCTGCCAAGCTCTCGAAGAGACTGTCGGATGCACTTCAGTGTAGGGCCGAGCTTGGTGTTGTCTTGCTCTGACTGAAACAGAACAGACCGGCCGGACTGTGATGAGCCCGCCATTCCAAGGGACGCCTCGTGCAAACCAAGCACATACTGCTGCGCCTCGCGGAACATCTGGGTCAGGTTCATCATGTTTGGAGAGACCGGGTCGCCGCGGATCCACTGCGGAGGTCCGTGGGTTGGGTTGTACTCAATCTTCTCGCCCGGCGCGCTGGTGATCTTCGTAACCCCAGATCCCTTTGGAATCAGCCACTTGCCGTGAGCGGCGAGGCCCATCTGCTCCATAATCAGGGAATAAATCTGATTTATGTTCATCTGAAGGCCGCGGCCGTTGTTCATCGGCGTAAGCCCATAGAATGACTCGGTATCCGGGTAGAACGGGCAGTAGACAAAGGGAAGTTTGTCGATCGATCTTTCGTCCGGGCCGGGCTTTTCGTACTCCAGAACCTTGCCGCCAGCGATTAAGATCCTGCGGCCACCAGGGAAGTCTTTTGACGGTCTTTCCCAATACTCCTTGACCATGACCATGTCTTCGGAGAGTTCCATTTGCTTGTCGAGGTTGTCGATCCAACTCAGGCCGAACGACGACGGGCTGTCGGGAACCACCTCCTCGCCCCAGCGCTCGAAGACCTCGTCAACGTGGATGAGATGAACGTGAACCAGCCATCTGGCGTCCTTCATCCTCTTGGCGCCGGGGTCTATGAGCACCTCGAATGGAGAAACAGACTCGACAAGGAGGTCTCCCTCCTTCCTCTTCCTCTCCGATTCGGGAATTCCCAGGTCATCGGCAACGAGAGGGTCAATCTCCCTGGTTTCGCCGGCGTCGGGATCCCAAGAGACCTTCCACCAGCCAGAGCCTGTTGAAAAGAGGTCGCTTGTCCAGCGGGTCAACTCAATGTCCCAGCCCATCTTTCTGAAGTGGTACTTTATAAGCCTTTCGCACGCACGAGCGACAGACCTGTCCTCGTCTGTGTTCGTTGCCGGCAGAACCGTGGGCTCGGGCCTTTGCGACGTGAGCTTTGCAACAATGACGCGTTCGATCGAAAACAGCCCGTTGACCGTGATTTGGCGGCGCCACGACTGTCTCGGAACCGACCGCAACCCGCCGGCCGAATCGTCCGCAGTGTACCATTGGTCGCCGCGAATAAAGGACTTGTTAAGGAGCCACTCCCGGGCCAGTGCAGCCCGGGCCTCTTCAGCCCTGGTAAACTGAGAGTCCACGTGGACGACCGGGTCTTCCCCGGTACGGGCCATCTCGCGACGGATCCTTGCTGAGCGGATGTCTGAAAGTGCCTTCGGCATTTACTGTCCTGCCGTAGAGCCGGCACCAACCAGGGCTGAGTCAAACTGGACCGGCGTGTAGGCCGGTAGGCCGAAAGAAAGTGGGGCGCCCATCGTCGTCGGGGGCGGTGGCGGTGGCGGTGGCGGTATATACCCGGCGGCGGGAAGAGGCCCGCCAACCCAAGAGTCGGGGTCCCAGAATCCTCCTGGAGCCTGCGGAAGTCTCCTCTGCTTATCCTCCCACTGCCTGTAGTAGGGGTAGGATCCGAACATGGCCTTTCCGCCCAGGGCGGTCTGTCTTTGAACGTCATACGGATTTTTCGACAGGGGCGATAGGGCCATTTGCGTTGCACCATAGGCCATGCCGGCAGCACCAGGGTTACCAGACAACATTGCCAGCCCTCCGGCAACCATGGGGCCAAACGTCTGAAGGTAGAACTTCCAGTCTTTTTCCGGGGGCTCAGGCATCGCCGGAGCCTGGGGCAACGCCGGGGGTGGGGGCAGTTCAATTTTGGTCCATCCGGTGGGCTTTGCCATGGTTACCCCTGCGTCGTGAGTGATGTGACGTCTAGCGTATCGAAGAGCTTCTGGTCGTCGGCAGGGTCCGTTCCCTTGATGATCTCCGCGAGAAGGGGCTTCGAGGCCTGCTCTGCGACCTGGGCCGTTGCGTCCGGATTGTATCCAGACGAGGTAAGGGCCTCTCTGTATGCGTTGACCTCTAGCGGGTCGGTAACATCGAAAACCAGCGCGGTGCCGTCAGCCAGGACCAAAAACACCTTGTTGTTTCTGTAGTCTCTTAGGGGGATGAACGGTGCCTGCCCGGCCTTCTTGTTTCTGTTTGCGGCCTGGACCGCCTGCGAGTACATGCTCAAGAACAGCCCCTCGTACCGGTCGCCTGACCCCGCCATTTCCGCCCTTTCCGAAGACGGCTTTGCCCGGGTGCTCCCCGGGGTTACGCTCCTTTTCTTTTTCGAGCGGCCTGCTGAGGCGATTGCGCTGGAGACGCCGGCCATTGCCTTTTGGGCCGCCAGCTTTCTTGGGTCAATAACGCCAGAACCCATCTCCGTGTCTTTGTGTGGTCCTCCGGCAACCTGCTTCGGGCCGGGCCTCTGCATGGACATGCCCATCATCTGGTCGAATGCGCTCGCTTGGCTGTAGTCCGGGCCACCATCGGGCCGGTGGTCGGCGTAGTATTGGTTTGATGCTCTAGGCCGGAGGTTTTGGTCGTCCGGGGTTGTGGGCTGGCGGTACACTCTCGACGAGGTCGTTTGCCCAGGTCGTCCAGCGGACCCGTCTGGCGGTGGCGCTGACCTGTCCAACTCCGCAACAGTGCCCGGGGGAGTCTGGGTCTGGTATTGGTTTGCTGGATCAACATCCTGCCCGGCGAAATATCTGGCCGGACCTCCGGCCGGGTTGGGCTGTTGGCCGACGATTGTTTGCAGGGGAAATGCCGCCATGTCTGTGCCCTGAATAAAGGCCGAGGGCCGCAGCGGGGCGTTGATGTACGGAAGTGGCGCTGGCGTAGAGCCCAGCCGTTGATCTCCAGGTGTCGCAATCTGCCGGAGCTTCTGGTTGTCGGCAAGCAGCCTCTGAATAAACTCCAGCAAGGCGCGCTGGTTGGGCGGGGCCACCCCGATACCTTGCGGCGGAGCCTGGGTCTGGGTGACGTTGGGCGAGTAGCCAATTCCTGGAGGCATGTCTTACTCCCAAATCGTGGTTGGCATGGCGATCTCTGGGCCGTCCTCTTCCGCCGGATAGCGCTCGTTTGGCCCCCACGTAACACAAGTGTCCGTGTTGTTGGAAGAGTCGTACTCTGGGAGCGACTTGGCAAGAGAAAGTCTTGAAATCTGCTTGATTAGCTCGCTTCGCTCCAGGTCGTGCGCCCTTCTGATCGAAGAAACCGCAGTCCTGTTTGTGTAATGCTCAATGATGAGGGCAACCGCGAGCAGAGTCACAATGGACCAGGGAAGCGTCAACATGGGCACCTACAGCAGGCCGAGGCGAAGGAGGTTGTCTGGGATGGACTCCGACCCATCTTCCTCTAGATCTTCATAGACATCCGACACCTTTGTCCAGACTATTCTGGATTTTTTCTGCTCTGGCTTGAATTGATCGTCCAAATCTGAGTCCTCGTCGTCCAGCAGGCAGCCAATCATCATCGCGAAAACGTAGTCGTCGTTTTTGCCGTCCATTGCCTGGGGCTTGTTGGTAGACGCTGAATAGCAGAAGTGCCCCAGTTCGTCCAGGAGGCGCTCGTCGTGGATGACGATAGACCTTGACCCGCCCCGAAGGTATTTGCGGGCGGCGCTGATTAGCATCGGCCGACTCTTGGCGGTCGTCTCAAACCCCAGCGTGTTCCTGATGATCTTGCCCTCGGCCCTCGACCACTCCAACTGCCTATAAATACAGGGATATGCGAGCTTTCTTAGCTCTTTCAGGGTGTGCCTTCCGTATGTGTTGGACTCCGGGCAGACAACCCCGTTGTTGTAAAGCCTTCCCAGCAGATCGAGCATAACGGCCAACTCGTCGGGGTCTGGGCGGCCCCTATAGGAGGCGGCCTGCTCCAACATGCGACCACGTCGGCACCAAACAGAGATGACGCTGAAGTCCTGTGCCGTCCCGCCGGAGCACACATCTGCCGTGATGATGTACCTTTCGTTTGCCTCTGGTTCTAACCAGCGTAAGAACTGGCCGTTTTCGTCGGCCTCAACACGGATGCTCCCGTCCTTTTCAACAAGGTCAAAGGCGGTCGGCTCAAACACGTTTTTGTGCTGTTTTTCCAGATGCTTGTGCGAGAAGACTGTGCGCCCGGAGGCAAGAAAACAGGACACGTCGTCGTCGGGGTATTCCTGGAGAATTCTCTCCTCATCGCCGTCGCAAACGTTCCTAAACGTGTTCCCCCACCAAAGCCACTGCCCGCAGTCGAGGCCGAGCCTTCCGATCCTATCGTAATCGTCAGCAACAAACCCGCCGCGCTCCCTTACGTCCCTCTTGCCGGTGGCCCTCCACTCGTCCCACGCTTCGCGAACAGACTGTGTTGGCCTGACCGAGTTGGTCGGAACCGCGTGCCACGGAACAAACCATGCCTTGTAATCGCTCTTCCCAAGCTTGGCGCGCTGGTACTCCTCGTAAAAGTAGCCCCCCTTTCCATTCGGGGTGGACTCGAAGATCACAATCTTCCACGGCCCCAGCTTGACGGTGGACTTGACGCCGGTAACCAGATCTCTGGCCGCCTGATAGAACGCCGGCTCCGAAAAATGCACCGCCTGCAGGGTCTTTGAACGACCCTTCTTCGCCGAAACAGCCTTGGTTCCCGCGGTTGCGATCCGAACAGACGACCCGTTCTTCCAGAACATGCCGAGCTTCCTCGACGATCGATCTTGGTCCGGCTTGATGTCAGCGCTCATGTTGTCGTACATGAACTGGTACTTGGAGAGAAGCGTGTCCGTCGAGTCCTCGTCGTGGGAAATTACCATGGTCTGGTAGTTGTCCATAAACGTGCAGAGCCACGTAATCAGAGCGGCGACCCAGGTCGAAAAACCAGCCTCCTGCCGAAGCTTCAGAATGATGAGCAGAAGTGGTTGGCCGGAAAACAGCCGCTTAATCGCATAGTCTGTGACCCGGACCTGGGGGTCATTCAAAACAAACGGCACCGACTGGCCGGCCTGATTTGTAATCCGAACCTCGTTCTCGCAGAAGAAGGCAAAGTCCCTGGCCAACTCCAGGACGTACTCCTCGTCGAGTTGATCGGCATCAGAATAGTAGTGGTGGAGGTACTGGGCCTTCTCGACGATGTCCAGGGGGAAGGTGTCCTTGCTGTCAGTCGACATACTCGCGCCTCTTGGCGGTCATTGCCCTGACCCTCTGCATCTTCTCGTCCTTCGTCCTCTCCGGGGCAGAGACCGCAATCTTCATGCACCGGTCGAACCACTCCGCCTCCGCCTTCGTTTTATTGCCTTCGACAGCATCAGCAAGCCGAAGTAGGGCAAAATCAGCCATCTTCTTGACAGCCTCGTTCTGAAAACGCAACGACGCAAATGCTCGCTCAACCTCATCGACCGCCCCTGCTGACATGCCGCACCTCGTTGTGCCCGCCCAACGGCAAGGGGCCGGAGCTACCGACCGCATCCTGGAAGGAGATGGGGCCGAAGGGCGAGCGAGCAAAGCCTACCACAACCGCAGAAAATACCGCAAACGGCCTGTTTTTGATCATAAAATGCACGTAGGACACAGCCTGTCCTATAGGCAAGAACCCCAACAATTCCAAGGGGGAGACCCCTGTCCGTCAGTGAAATGTCACAGAAGTGTCACAGAAATGTAAAAGTTATGTAAAAGGTGACTTGACAGGTTGTGGTGTACGGGGACCCGGGGCACACTTTGGGGTGCTGCATTGTATGTCCTGACCGTAGGTCGGACACCTGAATTCCAGAGGAATACGGGTGTGGCACCGGAGCGGAAGGACCAATATATCCCCTGCACTGATGGGCGGCCAAAGCCACGAACCCCATTGCCCCTTCATAAGCGATCGGTAAGGCTGCTGAAAACCGGTAGCTTCCCCGCAGGGCTTTGCAAAATACAGATATATCGGGTGTGGGGGTTTCAAATAAAAGGCACCAGCGCGAGGCGGCGAGGGCCCCTTACCCGGCCCCCTGCACACGTTATATATATACACGCAGGTTTGTGCTGCCTTCACATATCCTAACCCCGCGGAATCCTTGAGTTGTGGGTGTGGTTTGCTGTAGGGGGAGTGTGCTGGGCGGCGGAGGGAATGGGACATTGACCCCAGGCCCCCTACCTTTTGATCATAATCCCAAACGCTGCACTGAAACCCCAGTACCCCATTCAGCCAAACGGGAGACGGGGGGTTTTACACAGCTATTACAAAGCAGAGCAGTCCTTCATCCGCAGTCGATATCCTGGTCGTTTCAGGCCTTTCCTTCCTGTTGACGGCCTTGACCGCTAGCACGGCCTACTGTAAAAGGGGGGTCCGTCTGCCGGTTGCGCGCTGGGTAAGGCGAGGTGGACAAACCCACCGTGAGCTTGAAAACCGAATAAACCCGGAGTCTCGGAGTAACTGAGTACCCCAGTAAGCGCTGCACGGCGCCGACCGTAGGGTGGAGCACGGAACACCGTACCACTCGCGTCTTTGACAATCGGCGGGCACCTCTGTAGGTGGACATGCGAAAGGCAGGACAGTCGCTGGGGGCACACATCGCTGGGAAGCGACCCCGACTAGGCCAGACAATGCAATGGGACTCTCTCGAATCTCTCTCTCTCTCTAATGGGCCTCCGGTCCTGCCTTTGGGCAGGGCTGGGGGCCCGCCAATGCTTCCGACTACCGGTCGGCGGCATCGGCCGGCAAATCAATCCTGGTTTGCTGTTTATGAGAGGGAATGATGAGAAAAATTGAAACCAGAATCAACGACATTGTGCTGGGTTGTCTGCGTGGTAAGTACGCCAAATCGTTCGACAAGCAATTGACGAAACGGGACCGTATTCGATACCAGCGGGAGGCCTGCACCGTCGACGTGTTCCTGTGGAACAGCATCATTGCAACGTTCGCGGTACCGGGGCCGATACGGTCAATATCCGCGACTACATGCAGCATTTCACACTGCGGATACGAAACGTCGACTACCAAGTCCAGGTTGAATGCACTGCTGGGGGCCTTTCACCGCGATGACGCAAGTCTGTTTCAGCGGGACTTCGTCTGGCATATCAGCGTCGACACCCCAACCCGACACAAAACGGCCAAGTTCGACAGACTGACCACCAACGGTGGTCGGTACAGGTTTCTCGTTCACTGTTGAGTGTTTCTAGTCTGCACAAGCCTCCGGGTTTGTGCAGGCAATGAAGCCCTGCAATTTCGCAGACTTCGAATAGAGAGGGAATGAAAATGAAAACCAATTCAACCAGTTGGCTGCCGGCATACATCCGCAACAGCGATATTCGACCTCCGGAAGGGCGCCCAGAGCGCATCAAGGAAGCCCTGCTGCGGTGGTTCAATGTCGGCGGCAAATACGACCAGGACATCGTCATCGAAGACGACGCCGCGGTCTACTCCGACACCGTCCGGGGCGGCTACTGGGTAAGAGCGGCCGTGTTTGTGCCGACCACAGAGACCTTCTAGCCTTCTAGGCTGCACAATCTTCGGATTGTGTAGCCGATGAAGTCTTGCAATGTCGCAGACTTCGAATAGAGAGGGAGCACAAGATGGCAACTCAACGACAGAAAGAGCAGGTTGCTCGTAAGGTGGCGAAAGCATTGGCGAAGGTTAGCAGTCTCGGCGCGGGACAACAGTTCGGCGTCGACAAGCCGCAGAGCGTTGCCAAGCGAGCACAAAACCTGCTCGACAGCAGCGGTCAATATGGGGCTTACATCGTGCCCGGTGACCCGAATGAGTGGTCTGGCGGCGAACCGCTGGCTACCATCTATATGGAGCAGCACGGTGGCCCCGGAGACTGTGTCCTGCCGCTAGACTACTACAACTTCGGCGACGAGGACTCCTGCAAAGCCAGCGCCTTGCTAGGCAACTACTTCATTGAATTCAACAATGCGGCGGTTGCTCACGTTTGGCCGGTGTAGTTTTCTAGGCTGCACAAGCCTTCGGGTTTGTGCGGCCGATGAAGCTCTGCACGACAGACTTCCGCATACCATTCCGGTGTGCGCTTTAGAGGGAGAGAATCATGACAAACCCAACAAGTATCGAAAGGCTCCGCTATCTGGCACGTGAATTGCGTTCCGGAAAGCACGAGGAGACGGCCGGCAGCCTTAAGCTGGGCGGCCAAAGGTGTGCTCTTGGCGTTGCCTGCGACATCATACTCAACGAAAGCCAGACAGGCCTGGAATGGAGCCCGGTAGAGGAGGGAGCCCGGTGTAACACCTTCTGGTGTCCCGAAACAGGCGAACGGCATTCCGCGATGGATGAGGTCCGACTGTACTTCATGGTTCCAAACGACGCGATTTGCCGAATTGCTGGGGCCAATGACGAGGCCAACGAAGGCGAAAGGCACGCCGCGGCGGCAAAAGCGATTGACCGCATCATCGGCGACTGAGTGTGTTTCTAGGCTGCACAATCTCCGGATTGTGCGGCCGATGAAGCATTGCTTCCGCGTCCCGTTTGGGACGTGCACATTGGAGAGAGGGATATGTTTACTGAAACACAAACGGAAAGGCTCAAGTATCTGGCTCGCGAACTGCGGTCCGGCAAATACCCTGAGTGCGCTGGGCAACTGCGACGAGGCGAGCGTTTCTGCGCTATCGGTGTCGCTTGCGACATACTTGTGAACGAGACGGACAAGGGTTTGTGCTGGGAAGGCGACGAGGCTGGCAAGCGGCTTGCACATGCCGATGAACGGCATGGTGCCGCCGATTGGTCAAAGCAGGTCGGCGGCTACTTCGGCTTGTCCACAAACGAGGCCCTGTCCATCGCTGATGCCAATGACCACGGCGCGAGCGCCGGAATGCGACACGAGGCCGCGGCACGGGTCATCGATGCGCTGGTCGACAGCTAAGCCTGTTTCTAGTCTGCACAAACCCAAACAGTTTGTGCAGGCAATGAAGCAACGCTTCCTTGCGCCATTTGGCGCATGAATAGAGAGGGAGATACTATGTTCAACGACCCGAAGGGCCTTATCGGCCGACCGGACACGTCCACCAGGAAGGGCCGACGGTACTACCGCAAGCTCTGCCGCATTGCCGCCAAGAAGGCCCGTCGAGCCCTCTTCCGGCGCGACCGGAGCCCTGCTCCCCCGCCCTGCTGGATGTGCCTCGACGCGGCCGCCCAGTGGTGCCCGGAGTGCTAGTCTGCATTCCCCAGTCTGCACAATCTCCGGATTGTGCAGGCAAGGGAGTGTGTAATGTCGGCTGGGAATTTCCCCAGCAGTCTCGCAGACTTCAATGAGAGAGAGAAATGCAAATTACATCCAGAAACGGATACTCTCCGCAGCCCGGAGAGCGTGTCCGCATCTACTGGAATTTCCACAAGAAAACCTACTCCATCCAGGCCAAGCGCAAGGGTCGGTGGGTTGTCGTTGGCTACTCGGACCAGTTTGTGGTTGTCGACGTCTCGTTTGTGGTCTCCGATGCGGGTTGGCGGCGGGTGCTGCGGTCCGGCAGAAAGAACGTTCATGCCTTCATTTGCGGGGAGTGGGCGGGCGGCGACGTGGCCGACGCAACTGCAAGGATTGGCGCTATCGCTGGCTATGTGGTCACATACAACCCGCTCAGGGGTCCGGCGTTTAGAAGCCAGGGCGCGGAAATCAACACCTCCGGTGTGGTGGTCGGAAGAGTCTTTGCCGACGTCGCAATCCCCTGGGTCATCGCACAGCCGGAAAACAGAACCGCTGTTTGATGTTTCTAGTCTGCACAATCTTCGGATTGTGCGGGCAATGAAGCCGACAAACGGTTTCCGCATGCCATTTCAGCATGCGCTTTAGAGGGAGAGACTTATGTTCACAAAGCAGCAAAAAGAGCGGCTTACTGAGTGTGTTGAACTGCTGGAGACAAACCAATATCCGGCGGGCATGTCGCGGACGACGCTTCGCTCGATCGAGCGAGGTGAGGCGCAGTTCTGTGCACTTGGGGTTCTTTTGGACACCGTTGTCAAGGAGGACGCGACCCTCCGGTGGGGAGACGGATACTGGGACAGTGATGTGATTTACCAAGACGACGGCCCCGGAGAGACATATCGGGTGTACCTGCCCGACATGCTTGAGAGCGCCTTTGGTCTGGGACCGGGGTTGTATGAGCAGGTACTTCAGGCCAACGATGGCGTCGACGACGTCGCAGAGGCACACCGGGAGGCCGCCAAGGTCATCCGCAAGATGCTGGAAGAGTAGTGTGTTTCTAGGTCGCACAAACCCAAACAGTTTGTGCGGCCGATGAAGCGCGCAACCGAAGCTGGACCATTTCGGTCTGGCGGTATGTGCGGTTCAGTGGAGAGAGAGATGACTGCGAATGTAGAGACCATGATGTATGCCGGGCAAACACCTTGGCATGGCCTTGGAGTCCACGTCGGCGACCTTGCCGTTACAGCCCAGGAAGCCATTGTGGCGTCCGGGCTCGACGACTGGCACATCGAACAGCGACCACTGCAGTATCCAGGCCCCGGGTTCCAGCCCGTGGCTGCCGGTAATGGAATGGCGCTAGTGCGGGTCAATCGGCCGGGCACTCCCGCGTTTGCACAGTTTGGCGCTGAGGTTTGGTTTGCTAACCAGACCAAGGCCTACAATATCGTGCAAAATCGAGATGCGTTTGACTGGGTCGACAAGTATGGCTTGAAGGTCGAGACCGCAGGAAGCCTTTTGGAGGGTCGCAAGATTTGGATTTTGTGCCCTATCAACGGGACGTTCCAGCCGACGGCTGGCGACGAGCACAAGGCCTATTTGCTGTTTGCCAAAGGGCACGACGGTAAAATGGGGAATGTGGTCAAGCTCGTCATTGAGCGGGTCGTCTGCTGCAACACGCTTGCGGTGGCCCTGTCGGAAAAGGGAATTCAGTGCAAAGCAAGCCATCGCAAGAATGTGATGGCGAGGCTGGATGACTTTGGACAGTTGGTTGGCCTCGTTGAGAAAAAGGTCAGCGATTACGCCGCCCTGGCGACGATGCTGGCTGGCAAGGTGATGACCGCGGCTGCCTGGGATGAGTTTGCTCTGCAGATTGTCCCCAACCCGGTCAAACGGCCGGATGGGACGCTTCCCAGCACGGTGAAGGCAGAGAATAAGCGCTCTGTCCTGCACAAACTGTTCAACAGCGGGCGTGGCAACGCGGGCAAGACTGCCTTCGACGCCTTGAACGCTGTAACGGAGTGGACTAACTATCACTCTGTTCCTAGCCAAGACCAGTCAAAGCGGCTGGATTCGGCGTGGTTTGGCAGGGGCGACGGGCTCAACCAGCAGGCTGTTCAGGTGCTCCAGAATATGTACGCATAGACTGTGGCCTCACCAGGGCGCATGAGCTTCGGCTTGTGCGTCCGACTGAGGTTGGCAGGGTGCCGCCAATTTCAATTGGAAATAAGCGCACCACAATGGAGAGAGAGATGAAAAAGGAAAACAATGACATTCTGAGCACTTACATCGTTGCGACGATGGTGTATTCGGAGGCCTGCAACAAGGCGGAGCGAGGCGCACGCGACAAATTTGAATTCTCAGTGAGCTATGCTGCTGCGGATTCTCTTTCTGCCGCGAACGCAAAGCTTGGCGCCCTGGCCGACAAGTTCCCGGGATGCATCCAGAATGCTCGCC
>Ga0114898_1000352_pt1 | contig 36534 bp, 41 predicted proteins | sample Malvired_Geostar_FD_83496 | JGI IMG/M metagenome (GOLD analysis project Ga0114898, IMG submission 83496) | Marine viral communities from the Global Malaspina Expedition - Malaspina viral metaG DeepMed_Geostar | ecosystem: Environmental > Aquatic > Marine > Oceanic | place: Mediterranean Sea...
AGCCCGGCAAGGCGCCGACAGCGGGCGAGGCGATGCGCGCCGACCCGCCCTTCCTGACGGCCGACGACACGCTGGAGGCGGCGGTGAAGCTGTTCTCCCAGGTCGAGGAAGGGCTGTTGCCGGTGGTTGAGACACGGCATGGCCGGCGGCTGGTCGGCTGCCTGCACGAGCGAGATGTTATGCGCGCCTATAACCATGCGCTGATCAAGCTGCGCGCCGAGGAGCATGGCGAGCGGGTCGAGAATTAACGCCAGGGACACCCATGTGGTCGCCTGCATGGGGCGTCTGCGCACGGAATCGCTTCTCATTCTTCCCGACTCGCTCTAGGGTTTTCGCCTCTTTCAGGCGATAAGACAGACGAGGACAGGATGGGCGCCGAGGCGATCCGACGGAACGACGCGCATATTGCCGAGGCGATTGCCGAACTCAAGGCGCTGCTGGGCGACCGGCTGTCCACGGCGCAGGCCGTGCTGGAACAGCATGGCAAGGATGAGAGCTATCATCCGGTCATGGCGCCCGATGCGGTCGCCTTCGCGGAATCGACCGAGGAAGTTGCCGCAATCGTGAAAATCTGCGCCGCGCACAAGGTGCCGATGATCCCGTTCGGCACCGGCACCTCGCTGGAAGGCGGGGTGGCGGCGCTGCAGGGCGGCGTCACCATCGATATCAGCCATATGAACCGCATCCTGGAGGTCAATGCGGCCGACATGGATTGCCGGGTGCAGGCCGGCGTGACGCGCAAGCAGCTGAACGAGCATCTGCGCGATACCGGCCTGTTCTTCCCGATCGATCCGGGCGCCGACGCCTCGCTGGGCGGCATGGCCGCGACCCGCGCCTCGGGCACCAACGCGGTGCGCTACGGCACGATGCGCGAGAATGTGCTGTCGCTGACCGTGGTGACCGCCGACGGGCGTATCATCAAGACCGCGCGGCGCTCCAAGAAATCGGCCGCCGGCTACGATCTCACCCGCCTGTTCGTCGGTTCCGAGGGCACACTCGGCATCATCACCGAGGTGGCGGTCAGGCTCTATGGCGTGCCGGAGCAGATATCCTCGGCCGTCTGCGCCTTCCCGGACATGGAGGGCGCGGTGAACAGCGTCATCCTGATCATCCAGTCCGGCATTCCGGTTGCCCGCATCGAGCTGCTGGATGAGGTCCAGATGGGCGCCTGCATCGCCTATTCGAAGCTGGAAGGCTATCAGGCCGCGCCGACCCTGTTCTTCGAGTTTCACGGTACCGAGGCAGGCGTGGCCGAGCAGGTGGAGATGGTGAAGGCCATCGCCGCCGATTTCGGTGGTGCCGACTTCAAATGGGCGACCAAATCGGAGGATCGCACCGCCCTGTGGGAGGCACGGCACAAGGCCTATTACGCGGCGCTGGCACTGCGCCCCGGCGCCAAGGGCTGGCCGACCGACGTTTGCGTGCCGATCTCGCGCCTTGCCGAATGCATCCTGGAGACCAAGAAAGATATCGCGGCCTCGGGCATGCTGGCGCCGCTGGTTGGCCATGTCGGCGACGGCAATTTCCATCTGGTCTATGTCATCGATCCCGACAAGCCAGAGGAGCTGGAGCAGGCCAAGGCGCTGAACGACCGCATGGTCATGCGTGCGCTGGCGATGGAAGGCACCTGCACCGGCGAGCATGGCATCGGTTACGGCAAGATGGATTTCCTGGTGGCCGAGGCTGGCGAGGCGGTCAGCGTCATGCGCCAGATCAAGCTGGCGCTCGATCCCGACAATCTGATGAATCCCGGCAAGATCATCCGCCTTTGATCCGCGCCACGAAACGGCCATAGGCCGCGGATAGACTGGATGCAAATTTGCCGGGCGCCATGGGCGCGCTGTCCGGCGCCATAGGCATAGGAGGCAGGGTGCGTAGGGTTCTGATCGGGTTGGGCGTGGTGGCTCTATTGCTGCTGGCCGCTGTCTTCATTGTGCCGTCGCTGGTGGACTGGAACGGCTATAAGCCGCGGATCGCCGATGCCGTGCGCGAGGCGACCGGTCGCGACCTCGTCATTGATGGCGATATCGGCCTGTCGATCCTGCCCACCCCGACCCTGTCCGTCGCCGGCGTGCGCCTGCGCAACCTGCCCGGCGCGCAGTCCCCCGATCTGATGCGCGTGAAGGCGCTGGATGTGGAAGTCGCCCTGCGGCCGCTGTTGACCGGCGACATCGAGGTGAAGCGGCTTGTCCTGATTGAGCCCTTTATCGCGCTGGAGGAACTGCCCGATGGCCGGCGGAGCTGGGACTTCGAGCCGCAGCAGCCGGCATCGGACGTGCCCGACGAGGAGGCCGGCGATACGGCTTTCGCCGGCGATGGCGGCACCAGTGTCACGCTGGACGATGTGCGCATCGAGGGCGGCACGCTGATCTATCGCTTCGCGGACGGGGCAGAGCAGCGCCTCGACAAGCTGTCTGTCTCGCTGAGCGCGCAGTCACTGCAGGGACCGTATCAGGCCAAGGGCGCGCTTGCCTATCAGGGCGTGCCGGCGACAATCGAGGCGTCGGTCGGCCGAATCGGCGTGGCTGGCAAGGCGGCGCCGGTTTTCCTGCGCCTCGGTCTTGCGGATCGCGGGGGGCTTGTCCTGTCGGGCACGATGCAGGGTGGCGCCACGCCCCGGCTGGCCGGCAAGTTGGAACTGGAATCGCCGGATCTGTTCGCCCTGGCCACGACGGCCTCCGGCGGCAGGATCGCCACGCCGCTGTTGCGCCAGCCGGGGTCGCTGCGCGCGACGGTGTCGGCGACGCCGCAGAGCATTGCGCTGGACGATATGCGCCTGGTGCTGGGCGAGACGCGGGCCACCGGCGCGGTGAATGTCGGGCTGGAGGGCACGCCGTCGATCGATGCGGTGCTGGAGGTTGGCCGATTCGACATGGACCGGATGATGGCGGCGCAATCCAGCGCAACCCCAGCCGCACCCGCCGGTCAGCGCCCAGACCAGCGCAGCGGCCAGCCAGCGGCGCAGGGGGCGGCGCAGGATGACGGTTCGTCCGCGGCCTTTGCCCTGCCGGCGATTCCGGCCGGCGTGAACCTGTCGCTGGATCTGACCGTCGATGCCATCGATTATCGTGGCCGCCTGGTCCGGCAGGTACGCGGCAATCTGGCGGTGCAGGATGGTCGGTTTGCGCTGAATCAGCTGTCGGCGCAGCTTCCCGGCGGGGCCGAGGCCAGCCTTTATGGCGTTGCCGCCCCGCAGCCCGGCGGCGGCGCACCGCGCTTCGAAGGATCGGCGGAACTGACCGCGACCAGCATGCGCGATCTGGCGGTGTGGCTGCGGCTGGACCTGCCGGACGTGCCGGCGGAACGGCTGCGCAGCCTGTCCCTGCAAACCGACCTTGCTGTGGATTCCTCGGAACTCCGCCTCGCCAATCTCGATCTGCGTTTCGATGCCAGCAAGCTGGTCGGCGATGCCCGTTACCGCTTCGCCGGCCGGCCGTTCGTTGGCCTGTCGCTGGCGCTGGACCGGGTCAATCTCGATGGCTATGTGGTCGATCCGCAGGCCACGCTTCCGGGGCCTGTCGTGCCGGAACAGATGCCGCGCACCAACGAGCCGCCGGCGCCGCCACTGGAGTTTCTGCAGAGTTTCGATGCCGAGGTGAAGCTGACGGTCGGCCACGTTACGCTGCGTGGCCAGCAGTTGCGCGACATCAATCTGGACGCGACCGTGCGGGACGGCGTGGCCTATGTGCGCGAGGCGGCGGTGGCCGATTTCGCCGGTGCGCGCGTCGGCGTCGGCGGGACATTGACCGCGCGCGAGGGCGCGTCGGCGGGTGAACTTGGTTTCAAGCTGGAAACCCGGGAACCGGGGCGTCTGCTGCAATTGCTGAACGCCCCTTCGGTGCCGAATCCGGCCCTGCTCGGCCGGCTGGAACTGTCGGGCCGCCTTATCGGCACGCCGGAGGCCTTCGATATTGATGGCATGCTTGCGGTCGCGGGCGGCCGGGTGAAAGTGACCGGCGGGCTGGCGCTGGCGCAGTTCCCGCCGAAGATCGATCTTGTCGCGGAAGGCGGTCACCCCGATCTGACCGCGTTGCTGAAGATTCTGCTGGGCCGCGACCCGGATGCGGGGCCGGGGCTCGAGGATCTGCGGATCTGGCTGACGGCCAGGAACGGCGACACCGATGCGCTTTCCGTGAACGGGCGGATCGAGGCGGCGGGCGGCATGGTCAGCATCGATGGCGATGTTAATCCTTTCGCACCGTCTCCGACCTTTGCCCTCTCGCTGGATGTGCAACATGGCAATGCGGTGCGGTTTCTGCGCATCTTCGCGCCTGACTACCGGCCCGGCGGTACCCGAGACCGGCCGCTGGACCTCACCGCGCGGATTGCCGGCAACACGGCCGCATTCACGGTGGACGATCTCAGCCTGAAGGCGGGCACCGTGGCAGCGACGGGCAATGCCTCCGTCTCGCTGTCCGGCGCGCGGCCGAAGATTACCGCTAAGCTTGATGTCGGGGATATTCAGCTGGAACCCTGGCTGCCCGACCCGGCGCGCGGCGGCGGCAGTGCCGCGCCGGCGGTGCCGCTGCCGGTTCCCGGTGGGGCTCCCGGCGACGGCTGGTCGCGTGACCCGCTGCGCCTGACAGCATTGCGCAGCGTTGATGCGGAACTGACAGCGACCGCGAAAACCATCCTTTATGACCCCTATAAGGTGGAGGATGTGCTGGCGCTCCTGACCTTGCGGGAGGGTGTGCTGGATATCAGCAAGCTGAGCGGTGCCATGTTCGGCGGCAGCATCGGCATGAACAGCCGGCTTGTTGCGGCCGATACCCCGTCCCTGCGTGCCGAGTTTCAGGTGCGCAATGCCGATCTGCGCGCGGCGACCACTGCCGCCGGCCAGCCCCCGCGGGTGCGCGGGCTGCTGGATTTCGACATGCAGTTTACCGGACGCGGCCAGAGCGAGGCGGCGCTGGTCGCCTCCCTTGCCGGTACTGGCCGGTTCGCCGTGCGCGAGGGGGTGGCGGAAGGCTTCGATTTGCAGAGCATCAGCGACCGGCTGGAAGGGCTGAACGACGCGGCGGCCTTCCTGACGCTTGCCCGCGCTGCTTTCGCGGGCGGCGAAACCCCGTTCGAGCGGCTGGATGGCAGCTTCACCATCACGGACGGGGTGGCACGTACCGAGGATACGCTGCTGGTCGCCAGCGCAGGCGAAGGCAAGGCGACAGGCAGCATCGATCTGCCGCGGCAGCTGGTGGACGGGATGGCAATCTTCACCCTGACCCGGCATCCCAGCGCGCCGCCCTTCAGTGCCACGGTCAGCGGACCGCTTGCCGACCCGGCAGTGAATTTGCGCACGCGCGAGCTGGAGGCGTTCCTGGTGCAGCGCGCCATCGAACGAGGGCTGATGCGCCTGCTGCCGCAACAGCAGGGCAGCGGCGGTACCAACGCCGCGCCGACCGCGCCGACCGCGCCCTCCTCGCCGCCCGCCTCGCCAGCGGACACGCTGCGTCAGATCATTCCGGAACTGCTGAAGCGCTAGATGTAGCCGAACCGGGTGAGGCCGGGCCTGCCGGCCTCTTCCAGCGCGGCAAGGCGCTCGGCGGGCAGGTCGCGCCAGCGGCCATGGCCGGGCCGGTGCGCGACAGCCTGTTGTGCGGCGGTCAGGCTGGCCGCGTCGATATCGGGGCGCAGCGCTTGCAGAAGCTGGGCCAGGACCGGGCTGTCCGGCGCCGTTGCGTCTTCCAGCCGCAGCAGGTGATAGCGCTCTCCGAGCAAGGCCTGCCCGCAGGCCAGCGCTTCCAGATTGGTTTCCGACCAGAAGCGGATCGCGGCCAGCGCCAGCGCGTCCGGTTCCTTGGGCGCGGCATGGCCGTGGCGCGCGGCGAAATGCCGGTCGATCTGCTGGCGGTTGTCGGAAAGGGCGATGTCACGCCCGTCGCGCACCACATGGATGAAGCGCAGGCCGGGCAGGGCCTCGGCAAGGAAGGGCAGCACGAACATCAGCCGGGGATTCTTCCAGCCCCACAGCGCCGGGCCGTTTCCTTCTTCCCGTACCTTGACAGCGACGTCGCGCAGCCCGCTCAGGCCGGTTGCGGCAAGCGCTTCCGGCAGGTCTGCGAGCCGGTAGTCGAGGCTGCCGGTACGCTCCAGCACCGGGTTAATGAGCTGGTCCAATACCGGCGGCGCATGGCGCAGATCGCCGGCATGGTTCACCGTTTCGCCCATGAAGAAGCCGGCGGCGATCAGCGCCTCGCGGATTGCCCGCGTGCCGGAACCGCCGGTCGCGCCGATCAGCACGGGTCCGATCAGCACGGGACTGGCCGCAGAATCGCTCATACCGCCAGTTCCGCCGCGCGCAGGCTTTCGTCGCGCACCAGATCGGTCAGCTGCGCCTTGAGGGCGGAAAAAGCCGGCGTGGTGCGGATGTGGTAGTCGCGCGGCCGGGGCAGGTCGATGGATATCTCCGCCTTGACCGTGCCGGGCCGTGCGGTCAGCACCACGACGCGGCCGGCCAGGAAGATCGCCTCCTCGATATCATGGGTCACGAACAGCACGGTCTTGCGGTTGCGTTCCCACACCGCCAGCAGCAATTCCTGCATCAGGCTGCGGGTCTGGGTGTCGAGCGCGCCAAACGGCTCATCCAGCAGCATCACGCTGGGGTCGGGGGCCAGCGCGCGGGCCAGTGCCACGCGCTGCTGCATGCCGCCGGACAGGGTTTTCGGATATTGCCCGGCGAAGCCCTCCAGCCCGACCTGGGCCAGCAGGCTGTCGGCCCGGCTGCGGGCGTCGTTGCGGCCCATGCCCTGTTCGATCAGGCCGAAGGCGACATTGTCGCGCACAGTGAGCCACGGATAGAGGGCCGGCTGCTGGAAGACCATGCCGCGCTCCGGGCCGGGCTTCTCGACCGGACGGCCATCCAGCTGGATGGTACCGCTATCGGGATGGTCCAGCCCGGCAGCCATGCGCAGCAGGGTGGATTTGCCGCAGCCCGACGGGCCGAGCAGCGCCACGAACTCGCCCTCGCCGACGGAAAGATCGACCGGGCGCAACGCTTCGACAAGGGTGTCGCGTCCGCGAAAAACTCGGCTGACGCCGGCAATCTCAAGCCTACCCATTGTGTTCGGAATCGTCAGACCAGGAAATTCAGATAGGAGCCGCGTGGGGCATCCATGTCGATCTCGTCAGCCGCCAGCAGGCGCGCGAGCCGGGTGAGCTGCCGGCCGATCTCGGTATCGTCGATGGCGGTGCGCAGGATGGACCGGCGCTGCGGCCGCTCGCGCGGCCCTTCCAGCAGGGCGTCGGCGCGCGGTTGCGTGCCCTGGCCGCGCTGGATGCGGTTGCCGGCCTGGCCTGACGTCTGACCGCCGATCCGGGGGCCGGTAGGGGTAATCGCCATCATTCTCTCCTCCGCCGCCGAAAGCGGCGCTCAACTGGCATTATGCCTGCAAAAGCCCGGCAATTGAAGGCCCGGCTTTCTCAGCAAGGGAGGCGGGTGTAAGCTACGGCACCGGCTATTCGGAAGGACCGTCATGAACATTCTCGTCGTGCAGAACTATCCCGGCTCGCCGCCGGGGCAGCTGGGGGACAGCCTGACCGCGCGCGGTGCCGCCCTGCATGTTGTGCAGCCGCTCTCCGGCGATCCGGTGCCAGCCGATCATGCGCCTTTCGACGCCGCGCTGATCCTGGGTGGGGCGCAGAGCGCGGCTGACGATGCCGGCAATCCCTATTACGCCGAACTGCTGCCGCTGCTGCGTGGCTTTCATGAGGCCGGCAAGCCGCTGCTGGGGGTTTGTCTCGGCTCCCAGCTTCTGGCGCGCGTGTTCGGCAAGAAGGTCTATCGCCACAGCCATGTCGAATTCGGCTTCCATCCGCTGGCGATGACCGAGGCGGGGCGGGCCGATCCGCTGCTGGCCGGCCTGCCCGCAATGCCCCATGCGATGGAGTTCCACGAGGATACGTTCGATCTGCCGGACGAGGCGGTGCTGCTGATGACCGGCGAAGGGTGCCGCCATCAGGCCTACCGGGTGGGCGAGACCGCCTATGCCTTCCAGTGCCATATCGAGGTCACGCGCCCGATGCTGGAGCGCTGGGCGGCCGAGCCGGGCAGCTTCACCGCCAATGGCGGCGCCGACCCGATGCCACGACTGCAGGCGGAGATGGCCCTGCATCTGGACGGATCGCTGCACTTTGCCGATACGGTGGCCGCTGGCTGGCTGGATATGGCAGCCCGGGTGCGGCAACGCAACGGCTTGCGCAAATCGGCGTAATGCTGGACTCTGTTATTGCTGATCCGGAACACGGGATGCGAGCCTGATGATGGAACGTGTTAAGTCGCTGTTTCGCGCACCGCGCCTGGCCAACCGGCGCCGGCATCCCCGTTATCCAGTCAGCGCCAGTGTGGAAATCCTGCATGCGGGCGCTGTGCGGCGCGATGCGGAGATTACTGATGTGTCGGCCGGCGGGGCGCTGCTGATCCCGACCCAGGATATCGAGCCGGGGCAGGATATCGAAATCTTCCATCCCAGCTCGACGATGCGGGTTACCGCGCAGGTGATCGCCAATGATTCGGTGGGCACGCGTGTCTGTTTCCTGTCGGAAGGGGCGGGTACCATTGTCGCGGTCTGGCTGCGCGGTCTGCATGCGCGCCCGGTTGCCGATGGGCAGCCCGGCTGAACGGATTCGTTGAGGATACCGCTGTCCGTACGGCGATCCCCTTACGGCGATACGGAATGGCGTTCACGGAAATGTGAATGCTCCCTATCGGCGAAATTCCGCGGCTTGTCGCAGAACTGCCCCGCCAGCCACTTATTTTAGACATGATTGAGCATAATATTTGGATTGTAGGCGCCAACCAAGCCCCTCCGGTGCCTACGATCAGGCCGCAAGGAAACCCCTTCCCCAAGCGGCCATGACCCAAAGCCCCCTCGGGCGGTGCCAATTCCCCGCTGGCACCGCCCGATTTCTTTTGCGCCTCCCTTCTCCGGTTTTCTCCTTTCTTCGGTTATCTCCTCTGGGCAGCCCTGCGGGCGGCGGGCCTTCACATGGGCCGGGCCGACGGCTATGAAGATTGCCTCGCTTTGCAAGGGGAGCCCGCACCGCATGTTCACCACCCGTCCGGAAATTCTCGGCACCTTCGGTGTCGTCACCTCAACCCACTGGCTGGCCAGCGCCACCGGCATGGCCATCCTGGAGAAGGGTGGCAATGCCTTCGATGCGGGCGTGGCCACCGGCTTCGCACTGCAAGTGGTGGAACCGCACCTGAATGGTCCGGGTGGCGAGGTGCCGATCCTCCTGTTCGATCGCAAGGCCGGCGAGATGGAGGTGATCTGCGGCCAGGGCGTCTCCCCGGCAGCAGCGACCATCGGCTATTACCGCTCGCTGGGTTTCGACCTGGTGCCCGGCACCGGGTTGCTGGCCGCCACCGTGCCCGGCGCCTTCGACGCCTGGATGCTGATGCTGCGCGATCATGGCACGATGACGCTGGAAGAGGTGCTGAGTCCCGCCATCGCGATGGCGGAAAACGGCTACCCGGTGGTGCCGAACATCACCAAGACGGTCGATACGGTGCGCGAGCTGTTCGCCACCGAGTGGACCACCTCCGCGGCTCTCTATCTGAAGGATGGCAAGGCGCCGCAGCCCGGCAGCCTGTTCCGCAATGTGAAGATGGCGGAGATGTACAAGCGCGTGCTGACCGAGGCCAAGGCCGCAGGCGGCGACCGCGTGAAGCAGATCGAGGCGGCGCGCGCGGCCTGGTCCAGGGGGTTCGTCGCCGAGGCCATCGAGAAATTCTGTGCCTCGACCGCTGCCATCGACGATTCCGGCAAGCGCAACAAGGGTATCTTGACCGCCGAGGATATGGCGTCCTGGCAGGCGACCAAGGAGAAGCCGACGACGGTGGAGTATGGCCGCTACACGGTCGGCGTCATCCCGCCCTGGAGCCAGGGGCCGGTGCTGGCGCAGCAGCTGGCCCTGCTGAAGGGCTATGAGCTCGACAAGACCGATCCGACCGGCCCGGACTTCCTGCATCTGTTCATCGAGAGCGCCAAGCTGGCGATGGCCGACCGCGAGGCGTTCTACGCCGATTCGGCGCAGGTCGAGGTGCCGATGGAGACGCTGCTGTCGGAGGCTTATAATGCCGAGCGCCGGGCGCTGATCGGCGATACTGCTTCGGCGCAGCCGCGTCCGGGCAGTGTGCCGGGCATGACCCGATGGATGGATATGGAGGCGCACAAGCGCCTGGGCATGGCGCCGGAATATGCCAAATTCTCCATCGGCGAGCCGACCGTGCGGCGCGACGGCAATGTCGCCGGCGATACCTGCCATTTCGACATCATCGACCGCTGGGGCAACATGGTTTCCGCCACGCCCAGCGGCGGCTGGCTGCAATCCAGCCCGACCATCCCGGAACTGGGCTTCTGCCTGACCAACCGTATGCAGATGTTCTGGCTGAACGAGCAGTCGGCTTCCGCGCTGGCGCCGAAGCGCCGCCCGCGCACCACGCTGACCGCCAACATGGCGCTGCGCGATGGCGCGCCCTACATGGCGTTCGGCACGCCGGGCGGCGACCAGCAGCCGCAATGGTCGGCGCTGATGTTCCTGCATCACGCCCATCACGGCATGAATTTGCAGGAATCCATCGATTGCCCGGCCCTGCATATCGACCATCTGGTGAATTCCTTCTGGCCGCGCGCGGCGAAATGGAACCATGTCCAGGTCGAGGGGCGGATACCGGCCAAGACGGTCGAGGAACTGCGGCGGCGCGGCCATGATGTGACGGTCGGGGGCGACTGGTCGGAAGGCAGGCTGACGGCGGCGGCGCAGGCGGACGGCCTGGTGAAGGCGGCGGCCAATCCGCGTGGCATGCAGGGTTATGCCATCGGCCGCTGATCGAAAATATGGCGGGCAAGGCGGTCGGTAGCGATTGCCTTGCCCGTGCCCTTCGCCGATACTGATTTTATTAAAATCCTATTGGTGAGAGACGGCCCGATGGCGGCGACGAGCAATCCCGCGCTTGCCCTGCTTGCGAAGAGCATCGCCGATGTGGTGGGTGCCAACAGCGAACTCTATCGCGATGTGCTGCGCGCCGTCGAATCGGACGAATATGTGGATATCATGCTGGCGCAGGCCTCCTTCGACACGCTGTCCGGCGAGATCAAACGGGAGATATCGGAACGCGTCGATGATCTGGTCGCGACATATCTCGCCAAGGGGCAGTCGGTCGAGGAGATGGCGGACGAGCTTGCCGGGAAATTGCCGGACGGCATGGCCTGATAACACCGAAGCCTGTATCGTGGTGCCATGAGCGATCAATTGGGTACCCATGCCGATGGCGGCGCGCCGGAAGTAAAGAAGCTTCCGGTCGGCAAGCTGATTCTGCTTATCCTACTGCCGATCCTGCTGATTGGCGGCGCGGCGGCCGGGCTGTTCCTCACCGGTATGCTGGGCGGCAAGAAGTCGGCTTCCCCGGCCGCCACGCAGGAAACCGCGCCGCCGCCCAAGACCAGCGGCGGGCATTATACATCGCTGTCGGATTTCATCCTGACGCTGCGGACCGAGAGCGGCGAGGCGCGCGTCGTCATGGTGACGATCAGCCTGCAGGTCAGCAGCCAGGAACAGAACGCCATCGTGAAATCGGGCGATGCCAAGCTGCGCGATGCCATCAACATGCTGTTGAGCGAGCAGCCCCTGCAGAATTATTCCGACCCCATGGAGCTGAACAATCTGCGCGCCATGCTGGCCGATGAGATCAGGCGGATATTACCGAACCTCAATCTTCTCGGCGTGCATCTGACCCGGGTGCGGGTGCAGTAGGCGGGGTCTGTCCCGCCCTCAGGGCTTCATCTCATAGGTGATCCACATGCTGCGCGTCGCCTTGCGGTCATAGACGCCGCGCGCCCGGTAGTTGTTGTCGGCGGTGATCCAGCGGATGACTGGCCAGCCGCGCTCGGCGGCGATAGCGTTCAGCGCGTCCAGCAGCTTGTCGGCGGCGCCGCTGCCGCGCACATCGGGATCGACGAACAGATCGTCCAGGAAGCCGGCATAGGCGCCGCGCAGCGGGCTGGGCATGGCGCGGAAATGCGCAAGCCCAATGACCCGGCCGGTGGCGTCGCGGGCGACCAGCGCCTCCTGCACATGCTCGGCATCGTGCAGCCAGCCCCAGACACGCTCCGCCGTCTCGTCCGTCATCGGCATCTTGTAGAAGGCGGCATAGCCGTTATAGAGCCGGCGCCAGTCAGCCTTGTCGCTGTCCTTCAGGCGGTCGATGGTCACGGACATGGGGGTTCCTTTTCTGTCTGGAAGCGCACGCTAGCGCCCCTGCGACAGGCGGAAAAGCCCTAGTTTGTCACCGCGACAAAACGGATGCCGCGGCTGCGCGAGGCGTTCAGCGTGAAACCGCGGATGTGTCCATCTTCGCGGTGGAACCGCAGCGCGTCGCGGAATTGTGCGCCGAACCAGCCGATACGCCCGGTCAGCAGGTCGGGGCGGGTGGCGTCCAGCGGGCAGGGCAGCGCCGGCCCGCGCGGTCCCTCGATGCGGACCACAAGCCCGTCGCAGGCTCGTTCGATCACCCAGTCGCTCATCAGCTCGGCACTGCGGTAGCGCCCGATATAATCGTCCAACAGGTCTGCGCCGGTCGGTCCGGATACGACCGGCCGATAGGTCTCGATACCGCCATCGATTCGGGTCAGCCGGAGGGCGAGGGAGGGCTCCTCCGCGACCTCGGCCGAGACGACGTCATAGCCGCCCTGGAACACTGTATAGGCCATCGCGCCATCGCTGTTGGCCAGCGTGAAAGGCGTGCCGAAGCGGGTGGCGCCCAGCCGCCCCTCGGCATCGCTGAAGGTGAGGGTGGCGCCGGAGTCCTCATCGACGAAGGGGCCGGCTTTCGCCAGCCGCTCGATCAGCGCCGGACTGGGCTTGGCGAAGGGCGGTTCCGGGAAATCCATGCCCGGCACGAGGTCGGCGATCAGCCGCGTCGTCAGATAGGCATTCACGCCCAGCGAATTGGCCAGGCAGATGACGCTCAGCCGGCGCTCGGGAATATGCAGGATGTTGGAGATGAAGCCCGGCAGCAGGCCGCTATGCCCACAGGCCGACAGGCCGCGATAGCGCTCCACCATCAGGCCATAGCCATAGCGGGCATGACCGCCGCCGGCCGGTCCGCTTGCGGTCAGGGGCGCCGGCTGGGCCAGGTTTTCCAGCGGATCGAGGTGCGGGTGGCTGCCCGCGCCCCAGATACCCATCCAGGTCATCATATCCTCGACCGAGGACACGAGCCCGCCCTCGCCGCAGACCTCGAAGCCGCTGCCGGTGCGCCACAGCGCGCCCTCGACCGGGGCATAGCCCTGGGCGCGGTGGGGGAAGGGTTCGGCGTCGAAGGGCAGCAGGGCGGTCGAGGCCATGCCCAGCGGCCCGAAGATGCGGGCCTGCAGGAAATCCCGCAGGCTGACGCCGGACAGCCGCTCGATCAGGACGCTCAGCAGCACATAGCCGGCATTGGAGTAGAGATAGGCGCTGCCGGGCGGAAAATTCGTGCCCTCCTGCCGCAGGATGATCGTCATCATCTCGGCGACGCTGCGCCGGTCCATCAGCGTGATGCCGGTCAGCCGGAAGGCCTCCAGCGAGTCGCGCAACCCGCTGGTGTTGCTCATCAGATGGCGGATACGCAGCGGCACGCCATAATCCGGCAGCTCCGGCAGGTGCTGGCGCACCTCATCCTCGACCGACAGCTTGCCGTCCCGCGCCAGCATCAGCACGGCGAGGCAGGTGAACTGCTTGGTGATGGAGGCGATGCGGAACACTGTATCCGGCGCGTTTGGCACGCCGAGTTCGACATGGGCGAGACCGTAGCCCCGCTTGTGCAGAACCGCGCCATCCCGGATGACGGCGATGACGCAGCCGGGCGATCCCGGCTGCGTCCACCGTTCGAGAAGGGCGTCCACCGCCTCTATCATGACGTGACGCCCTTTCCGGCTTTGGTTCTACTCGTCGAGCAGCTGGCCGACCATGCGCAGGCGGGAATTGTCGATATGGCTGCGCATGGCATTGCGGGCCGCGCCGGGATTGCGCTTCTCGATTGCCTTGTAGATGCGGGCATGTTCGGTGCGGACCAGATCCATCGGCTCGCTGCGCAGCTTCGACAGCTGACGGGCCAGCTTGATGCCGTCGCGCGCCGTGGTGTGCAGCATGTGCAGCGTCTTCACATACAGCGCGTTCTTGGTGGCGGTGGCGATGGCCATGTGGAAGCTGAAATCGGCCTCCGCCCCCTCCTCGTCGTCGCCGGCGCCGAGATAGGTGTTGAAATATTCCAGCGCCTTCTCGATGGCGGCCAGATCGCTCTTCTCGCGCCGCTTGGCGGCGAGATAGGCGGCCTCGCCCTCCAGCGCCAGCCGCAGCTCGTAGCAGCGCAGCAACTCGGCCAGCACGCCGGACGGCGCGAGGCGCACCAGCTCCGGCGTCGGCTTCGACATGACGTAGGTGCCCGAGCCGCGCCGCGAGGCGATGACGTTATCGGCGCGCAGCCGCGACAGCGCCTCACGCACCACCGGCCTAGAGACCGAGAAGAGCTGGCAGAGCTGCGCCTCGGACGGCAGCTTCTCGCCGACATCCAGCGAGCCGTTCACGATGTGCAGCATGATCTGTTCGTAAAGCTGATCGGCCAGCTTGCTTTGGCGCACCGGCGCCACGGCCACGAAATCGATCATGGTGGCGCCGCCTGTCAGAGAACTGGCTTTGCCCGATAGAGAACTGGTTTTGTTCGTCGCCTGTGCGGTTTCCATGCAGATTCCAACCCCGATTTTTTTTGTATAGCTTGATGACATTAGCCTACCACACTTATAGGTATGGCAGGGAGCGCGGAAGAACAGCTCCCGGAAAAGTAGCGCGGGAAAATAAAATACCATGATTGATAAAAGAATGGCGACCCTGGCGGAAGCCGTCGCCGGAATCAAGGACGGCTCGACGCTTCTGGTCGGCGGGTTTGGCTCGGCCGGAGCGCCGACGGAGCTTATCCATGCCGTGCTGGACCAGGGCGCCAGGGATCTGGTGGTGGTCTCCAACAATGCCGGTGTCGGAACCGAGGGGCTGGCGGCGCTGATGGCCGCGCGCCGGGTCCGGCGCATCGTCTGTTCCTATCCGCGCAGCGGCGGTTCGGTCGTGTTCGACGAGCTGTACGCCAAGGGCGAGATCGAGCTGGAGTTGCTGCCGCAGGGCACGATCAGCGAGCGGCTGCGCTGCGCCGCGGCGGGCCTGGGCGGCTATTATTCGCCGGTCGGTGTCGGTACCAAGCTTGCCGGGGGCAAGGAGTTGCGGGAGATCGACGGCCGCACCTACGTGCTGGAAATGCCGCTGCGCGCCGATGTGGCGCTGATCAATGCGCACCGGGCGGACCGCTGGGGCAACCTTATCTACCGCCTGTCCTCGCGCAATTTCGCGCCCGACATGGCGATGGCGGCGGATCTGACCATCGTTCAGACCGAGGGTTTCGTCGAGCTGGGCGATCTGGACCCGGACAACATCCATACGCCCGGCATCTTCGTTGACCGGGTCGTGCATGTGGAGAAGAAGGCATGAGCAGCATGACCGAAAGCGTGGCGCGCCTCAGCCGCCGGCAGATCGCCTGGCGCGCGGCGCAGGACATCGAGAATGGCTGGTACGTCAATCTCGGCATTGGCCTGCCGACGCTGGCCGCGAGCTATGTGCCGGACGGGCGCGAGATCGTGTTCCACAGCGAGAACGGCCTGCTGGGCGTCGGCACCTATCCGAAGCCGGGCGAGGAGGATCCCGACCTCATCAACGCCACCAAGGAATATGTGACCCTGGCGAAGGGGGCATCGGTGTTCAAGCATTCCGATTCCTTCACCATGATCCGGGGCGGCCATCTCGATCTGGCGCTGCTCGGCGCCTTCGAGGTCTCGCTCAAGGGCGATCTCGCCAACTGGACGACGGAAGACCCGAACTTTCCGCCCGGCGTCGGCGGGGCGATGGATCTGGCGGTCGGCGCCAAGCGCATCCGCGTGCTGATGGAGCATACGACGCGCAAGGGCGAACCGAAGATCCGCAATGTCTGCAAATACCCGCTGACCGCGTCGTCTGTGGTGAAGCGGCTCTATACCGACCTTGCGGTTATCGATGTGACGGAGGACGGGCTGCTGGTCGTCGAGATGGCCGAGGGGCTGACCCGCGAGGCGCTGCAGGATGTGACCGAGGCGCCGCTGACCTATGCCGCCACTGTCGGCGTGCTGAAGGCGCCGGCGGTCGCGTAACGGCTGCTGACTGAAAAGGAAAGGCCCGCTCCGGTGTTCCGGGGCGGGCCTTTTTCTTGCCTGGCTGGATTACTTGGCGTCTTCGGCCAGGGTCATCTTCACGATCTTGTCGGGATCTGCCGGCGGCTCGCCGCGCTTGATCTTGTCGACGAACTCCATGCCCTCGACCACCTGGCCCCAGACGGTGTACTGGCCGTTCAGGAAGGGGGCGGGCTTGAAGCAGATGAAGAACTGGCTGTCGCCGCTGTCCGGGTTCTGCGAGCGGGCCATGCCGACGGTGCCGCGCTCGAACGGTGCGCTGTTGAATTCCGCCGGAATCTTCTTGCCGCTGCCGCCACGGCCGGTGCCGGTCGGGTCGCCGGTCTGGGCCATGAAGCCCTCGATGACGCGGTGGAAGACGATACCGTCATAGAAGCCGGCGCGGACCAGCTCCTTGATGCGGGCGACGTGCTTGGGGGCGAGGTCCGGCTTCAACTCAATGACAACGCGGCCATGTTCAAGATCGAGATAGAGCATGTTTTCCATTTTGGCGGCTTCTGATTGGCTGGCGCCCGTGAAGAGGATGCCGAGGGCCAGCAGGGCCGTTGCGGCGAGGGTCTTCAGGCGTGTCATGACGATATCCTGTCCTTGATCCAGCGTTACGGGGTACGGGTTCGAGGGTCACATTAAGCGGGCCGGGCCGGAATCGAAAGCCTCAATCGAACGCCTCAACACTCGGCGGGGAGGCATTTCGGCTCCGGGGCGGCCGGCTATTGCCGCCGTCGTTCCACCGTCACGCCGACCGAGGCCGCCTTGTCGATGACGTCGAGCTTTTCCACCGTGACCCGGGCGGTCAGCACGCGCCTGTCCTCCAGCCCGTGCCGTGCGATGCGGTCGGCGACGGTCTCGATCAGGTTCACATGGCCCTCGGCCAGGATTGCCTCGATGCCTTTCACCAGCGTGTGATAGCAGAACACATTTTCCAGCCGGTCACCGGCCGCGGCGATGGTGTCGATGCATTCCAGCTCGAGATTGAGGCGCAGGCGCTGCCGCTTTCCCTTCTCGCTCTCATAGACGCCGACTTCGGCTTCAAGAACGAGATCGCGCACGAAGATTCGGTACAACCCTAACTCCCCAGACTGTCGGGATGGACCGGCGGGACATGCCGGTCCAGCCGGCTGTATAGCCCCTGGCGCCGGCCGGAACAATGCCTGCGTCGGCGGGGCCGCCATGCCGCCATTTGCGACAGAGTCTCTTAAATGCTTGTTAACTTGTTCTCGCTATACAAAGCTCAGAACAGCGCGGCGGATAACGAAGATGCTTCTGGATATGACCGTTCCCATGCCGACCACATTTCCCCGCAGCGACATGCTGCTTGAAGTCCTGCTGGGCCTGGCCGTGCTGCTGCAGCAATGCCGCAGCCAGAAGCCTGAGGTCTCGGCGCTGGTGTCGGATATCGAAAAATCCATCGAGCAGCTGCGCGCGAGCGCCTGAGGCACCCTTTTCTTTCCGGTAGGGTCAGGCCTTGCCGGAGGTATCGATGCCGCGCTGCCGGCAATAGCGCTCCAGCTCCGACAACACCTTGTGACGATTACGCCCGCCATTGGCGTGGGCCTGTTCCAGCATGGCGACGGCCAGGCTGGGTTTCTGCGGCATGCCCATCTGATGCCGCACCAGCCGCTCGGCGGTTTCCAGCACTTGCGGATCGGCCTTGTCGCGCGCCGCGCGCACCTGCCGCAAGGCGGCCTCCAGCACTTTCGGATCCTTCGCCATAGAGTCGACGCCACGGTAATTGCACCCGCGCGAGCCTGGCGGCATCGCGGCTGGACCTTCGCGGCCAGCGCCGCCATCATATCGTGAGGCGGGGCAGCGAGCCAGCCCGTCCCGCGATATGAGGTGGGCACAATGCTGCTGTCCCTGCTGAGAAAGGCCCGGAAGCCGGCCCCGACGCCGGCGCGCCGCAACGGCATCTTCTGCTGCCGCTGCGACCGGCCGGCCGTGGTCAGTTTCGGTCTGGACGAGGCGGGGGCGAAGCGCTTCGCGCGCGGCCTGCGCACCTATGTGGCGTCCGGCGAGCGCGAGGTGCTGCTGCCATTCTGCGCCGATCATTTCGAGCAGGCGGCGCTGAGCTGGCCCGGCCTGATCGCGCAGCCGGTGCAGCCGCTGCCGATCCGCTGGCGCGAGGGGGTGGCCGCCATCGCCTGGGTGAAGCACCGGCTGGACGACCCCGCCGTGCGCCGCAAGGCACTGCGCGGGCTGGCGCGCAAGCTGCGTCCGGCCCGCCCGGCGGTTGCCCCGGGAAAAGAACGCGAGGACATGCTGCACCGCTTCCTGGCAGAGCGGCGGCGAGCCCATCGCTAAGCGCCCTCACTAAACACATGGCCCTCCAGCGAAAAACCGCTATTCGAGGGGGCATGCGTATGATACATGCGATATCGGTTTTAACAGCTGAACGAGCCCGGCCATGACGGCTGACCTTCGACGACGACGTACGACCTGCCTGACCGCGCTTGCGGCCGGGGCAGTCGCGTCGCCTGGTCACCGCCGGAGGGAAAAGCTGTAGGCATCCCTCCGCCCGGGAACAGGCGATGCGGTCCATTGACTGACCGATACCCTATTTCCGGGAATTGAGAGATGCAGATCGTTCACGAGCGGCCGGGCGACGCCGCCCTTATCGACACCCTTCTGGATACCGCCTTCGGTCCGGGCCGGACGACCAAGACCGTCTATAAGCTGCGCGAGGGCGTGCCGCACGACCCGGCGCTGGCCTTTGTCGCGCTGGAAGACGGGCAGCTGCGCGGCTCCATCCGCTACTGGCCGCTGCTGCTGGGTGCGGCACGCGTGCCGTCCGTCATGCTGGGGCCGCTCGCGGTCGATCCGGCCTATAAGGGGCAGGGCTATGGCAAGGCGCTGATGCGCCATTCGCTGGCCCATGCCGCCAGACTTGGCCGCCGGTCGATTATCCTGGTCGGCGATCCGGAATACTATAATCCGTTCGGCTTCACGCGGGAGAAGGCGCTGGGCCTGCAACTGCCCGGCCCGGTCGAGGAGCGGCGTTTCCTGGCGCTGGAGCTGGTGCCGGGCGCGTTGGACGGTGTGGCCGGGATGATCCATCCGGCGCTGCCGGCGGCCCCGCAAATCCGGAGGGGGGTTCGCCGATACGCCGCGTAGTGGCGCTGGGGGATACCGGCCATGCTGAATCGGTAGGATGCCGCCGCTTGACCGGGCCGGTCGGACCGGCAAGCATGGGGGCAATTCTAAACAGGGAATAAGGCAGGGACGCACCATGGCTGTCATCAGCTACCTCACCAAGATCCAGTTCGACTTCGGCGCCATCAAGCTGCTGGCGGACGAGATGAAGGCGCTCGGCATCAAGCGGCCGCTGATCGTCACCGACAAGGGGCTGGTGAAGACCGGCATCCTGGACACGATCCGCGCCAACATCCCGAACGAATTCGATGTCTCGGTGTTCGACGGCACGCCGGAGAACCCGACCGAGGCGGCGACCTGGGAGGCGCTGAAACTCTACAAGGAGAATGGCTGCGATGGCATCATCGCGGTCGGCGGCGGTTCTTCCATGGATCTTGCCAAGGGCGTGCGCCTGCTGGCGACGCATGAGGGGCCGCTGGCGCAATATGCGATGGTGGAGGGCGGTGTCGCTCGCATCCGTCCGGATGTCTCCAAGCTGATCGCGGTGGCCACCACCTCGGGCACCGGTTCCGAGGTCGGGCGCGGCGCCGTCATCGTGCTGGAGGACGGGCGCAAGCTTGCCCTGGTCAGCCCCTATCTGATTCCCAATGTGGCGATCAACGATCCGGAGCTGACGCTGGGCCTGCCGCCCGTGCTGACCGCCGGTACCGGCATGGACGCGATCACCCATTGCATCGAGACCTTCCTGTCGCTGGCGGTGAATCCGCCGGCCGACGGCATCTCGCTGGAAGGGCTGCGGCTCGCCAGCCGCTCCATCGAGACGGCGGTGAAGGATGGCTCCAACCGGCAGGCGCGCTGGGACATGATGATGGGCTCGATGATGGGCGCCATGAGCTTCCAGAAGGGGCTGGGCGCGGTCCATGCGCTGTCGCACCCGCTGGGCGCGGTGAAGGGCCTGCGCCTGCATCACGGCACGCTGAACGCGGTGTTCCTGCCCGCCGTGCTGCGCTTCAACAAATCCGTGGTCGGCGACAAATATCCGCGTGTCGCGCAGGCGATGGGCCTGCCGGAGAACACCGATATTGCCGATGCGATCTCGAAGCTGAACGCCAAGCTGGGCATTCCCGCCAGCCTGCGCGAGATGGGCGTCACCGACGATCTGCTGGACGGTATCGCGCTGGCCGCGACCAAGGACCATGCGCATCCGACCAACCCGCGCACGCCTTCCGTTGCGGAGTACCGCAAGCTGCTCGACGAGGCGATGGCCGGCAACTGAGGAGGGCGGCTAGCGCCGCCGCTTCCATTCAGGCAAACAAAAAGGCCGCGTCCGGGAACGCGGCCTTTTTCGTACTTGATGTCCAGCCGGACTAGATCAGCTTGGCGATGGCGCCGGCCGTATCCAGCATACGGTTGGAGAAGCCCCATTCATTGTCGTACCAGCTCATCACGCGGACCAGCTTCTTCTCGATCACCTTGGTCTCGCCGAGATCGACGGTCGAGCTGTTCGGGCAATGGTTGAAATCGATGGAGACCAGCTTCTCGGTGTTGGTCTCCAGGATGCCCTTCAGCTTGCCGGCAGCGGCGGCGGTGATCGCCTTGTTCACTTCCTCGACGCTGGTCTCGCGCTTGGCGATGAACTTGAAGTCGATGACCGAGACATTGGCGGTCGGCACGCGGATCGAGGTGCCGTCCAGCTTGCCGGCCAGTTCCGGCAGCACGAGGCCAACGGCCTTGGCGGCACCGGTCGAGGTCGGGATCATCGACATGGCAGCCGCACGGGCGCGGTGCAGATCCTTGTGCAGCGTATCAACCGTGTTCTGGTCGCCGGTATAGGCGTGGATCGTGGTCATGAAGCCGGATTCGATGCCGATCGCCTCATGCATCACCGCCGCGACCGGGGCCAGGCAGTTGGTGGTGCAGGACGCGTTCGAGACGATGACGTGATCCTTGGTCAGCTTGTCGTGGTTCACGCCATAGACGACCGTAATGTCGGCGCCGGTGGCGGGGGCCGAGATCAGCACGCGCTTGGCACCGGCCGTCAGGTGCATCGCGGCCTTTTCCTTGTCGGTGAAGATGCCGGTGCACTCGAAGGCGATATCGACGCCGAGTTCCTTCCAGGGCAGCTTCGACGGGTCACGCTCGGCAGTCACCTTGATCTTGCCGGTGCCGAGATCCATCCAGTCATCACCGGTGGTCACGGTGCCGGGGAAGCGGCCATGCACCGAATCGTAGCGCAGCAGATGCGCATTCGCCTCGACCGGACCGAGATCGTTGATCGCCACGACCTGCAGATCCTTGCGGCCGCTTTCATGCAGGGCGCGAAGCACCAGACGGCCGATGCGGCCGAAACCGTTGATTGCCACACGAGTAGCCATTTATTCCTCCAAACGCGAACGGATAGGGTTCGTCTTCTAGATACGGGCTTTCGCCGCTGCTACAACCGCTTCCGCGGTAATGCCGAAATGCTTGTACAGCTGGGGTGCCGGGGCGGAGGCGCCGAAACCGGTCATGCCGATAAAGCAACCCTTCTCGCCCAGATAACGTTCCCAGCCGAAGCCGATGGCCGCTTCCACGGCGATGCGCGGGCCGTCGCCTAGCACCTGCTGGCGGTAGGCCTCGTCTTGCGCGTCGAACAGCTCGCAGCACGGCATGGAGACGACGGCGGCAGCGATGCCCTCGGCCTTCAGCGTGTCGCGGGCGGCCAGCGCGATCTCCACCTCGGAGCCGGTGGCGATCAGCGTCACCTGGCGCTTGCCCTCGGCCTCGGCCAGCACATAGCCGCCCTTGGCCGACAGGTTCTCGGCGGTGTGCGTGGTGCGCACGGTCGGCAGGCCCTGGCGGGTCAGGCTGAGGACCGAGGGCGTGCCCTCGCTCTGCAGCGCGATCTGCCAGCATTCGGCGGTCTCCACCGTGTCGGCCGGGCGGAACACATAGAGGTTCGGCATGGCGCGCAGCGCCGCCAGATGTTCGACCGGCTGGTGCGTCGGGCCGTCCTCGCCCAGGCCGATGGAATCATGCGTCATGATGTAGAGGACGCGCAGCCCCATCAGCGCTGACAGGCGGATCGCCGGGCGGCAGTAATCGGTGAACACCATGAAGGTGCCGCCGAACGGGATGATGCCGCCATGCAGGGCAAGGCCGTTCATCGCGGCGGCCATGCCATGTTCGCGGATGCCATAGTGGATATAGCTGCCTGCATAGTCGCCGGCCTTGATGATGGCGGCTTCCTTGGCCTTGGTGTTGTTCGAGCCGGTCAGGTCGGCGGAGCCGCCGATCAGTTCCGGCAACACCGGGGCCAGCGCGTCGATCACATGCTGCGAGGACATGCGGGTGGCGATCTTCGGCTGCTGTTCGGCGGTCTGCTTCTTGAAGGCTTCAACCGCCTGGTCGAAGCCGCCGGGCAGGCGCCCGGCCAGAACGCGCTCCAGCTCCTCGCGCTTCTCGCTGCCCAGCTCGTCCACCTGCTCCTGCCAGCCCTTGCGGGCGGCGGCACCGCGCTGGCCGATTTCGCGCCAGGCGGTCAGGATGTCCTCGGGAATCTCGAAGGGCGCATGGGTCCAGCCCAGCGCCGCGCGGGTGCCCTCGATCTCCTCCGCGCCCAGCGGCGATCCGTGGGTGGCGGCGCTGCCCTGCTTCTTCGGCGCGCCATAGCCGATGATGGTCTTGCAGGCGATCAGCGACGGGGTGTCGGTCTTGCGCGCTTGTGTGATGGCGGCTTCGATGGCGGCGGGGTCATGCCCGTCCACCGCCTGCACGTCCCAGCCGGCGGCCTTGAAGCGGCCCTGCTGGTCCTCCGAGGTGGAGAGGCTGGTCGGGCCATCGATGGAAATGCCGTTATCGTCGAACAGCACGATCAGCTTGGACAGCTTCAGATGCCCGGCCAGCGTGATCGCTTCCTGGCTGATGCCCTCCATCAGGCAGCCATCGCCGGCGATCACATAGGTGAAGTGATCGACAATAGGATCGCCGAAACGGGCGTTCAGGATGCGCTCGCCCAGTGCGAAGCCGACCGCGGTGGCGATGCCCTGGCCCAGCGGGCCGGTGGTGGTCTCGATGCCCGGCGCATGGCCATATTCGGGATGGCCGGCGGTCATGCTGCCCAGCTGACGGAAATTCCGGATCTGCTCGATCGTCATTTCCGGATAGCCGGTGAGATAGAGCAGGCTGTAGAGCAGCATCGAGCCATGGCCCGCCGACAGCACGAAGCGGTCGCGGTCCGGCCAGCGCGGATCGGCGGCGTCGAATTTCAGGAATTTCGAATACAGCACCGTCGCCACATCGGCCATGCCCATCGGCATGCCGGGATGGCCGGATTTCGCCGCTTCGACGGCATCCATCGACAGGGCGCGGATGGCGTTGGCCATCTGCTTGTGCGGAACGGGCAGGCTGGTCTGTGCGGTCATGACGGTGCCACGCGGTTCAAATATAGAGAAACGCCGCACCCCGGCGCTTCCGGGGGCGATCTGGTCGGGCGGGTGGAAAATGCCGCCGGGCGGCCCCTCCGTCAACCCGCCATAGCGCAGGGCAGGCCATCGCGCGGCTTATTTATTAGCGGTTCCGATTCCGCATTGCGGGGTGCCCATGGCGGTTCGGTTGACGGGTGCCGTGGTGCGTGCCTATCTTGCGCAAGCTAATTTGGCAGGAACTCTCGCGGGAATCGCCCATCATCATGAAGGAAGCGCCGACCCTGGATATGGCACTGGAGCGGCTGGCGCAGGCCGTGGCCCGGCTGGAATCCGCCCTGGCGCGGCGCGGCGGTGCAGCGCTGTCGGCGGAAGTTGGCGAGGGTTCGGCGGAGTTGCAGCGCGCGCTGGACGATGCGCGGGCCGAATATGCCAAGCTTTCCGAGGTGACGGGGCTGGTCTCGCAACGGCTGGACCGTACCATCAACCGGCTGAAACTGGTTCTGGAGAAATAGGCGTGGCGTCTGTCGAGGTCTCCATCAATGGTCGGTTCTACCGCATCGCCTGCGAGGATGGGCAGGAACAGCGCCTGATTCGCCTTGCCGGATCGGTGGACGAAAAGGTTTCTTCCCTCGTCGAACAGGTCGGGCAGGTCGGCGATACCCGCCTGCTGGTCATGGCCAGCCTGCTGATTGCCGACGAACTGGATGACGCGAAACACGGTAATGGCCATGCTAATGGCGGGGCAAATGGCGGCCCGAATGTCGGTTCTGTGCCGGATCCGGCACAGAATCAGGCGGCCATCGCGGCGCTGTCTGCCCTGGCCGAACGCATTGAGCATATTGCCGATAGCCTCGAGAGCGCCTAGATACTGAAGCGGGCGCCTGCTGCGCGGTGCGATATGGTCGCTTTATGTCCCCGGGCCCAATGCTTATCTCCAGGGAACTGCCTCTGTCGGAGCCGTGGCTCCATTATGCGGTGCCCACCTGCGTTGCAGGGCTAGGAGGACGAGCAAATGACCGACGGCCGAGGCGGGGGCGCCCACCTTTCTTTTTCCCGGCCATGCTGAACATGGCGGGGGATATACCGGCGCAGAAAGCCGGTTTGCGCGCGATGGCGAAGCAGAGCCGCGCTGTCGCGCAGGCGGCCAACCGAGATAACGGCACGCGGGCCGGGGCGCTGATCGCGGCGAATCTGCTGCAGGCCGTTTCTCTGCCAATGACCGCCATCGTTTCCGGCTATCATGCGATGGGTGACGAGGCCGATCCGCTGCCCTCCCTGCTGGCGCTGGCGGCGGGCGGCTACTCCCTGTGCCTGCCGGTGACGCCGAAGCGCGGCCTGCCGCTCTCCTTCCGGCTGTGGCGCCCGGGCGACGCGCTGGAACCGGGAGTCTGGGGCATCCCCGCCCCGCCGGCCACGGCGCCGGAGGTGGAGCCCGACGTGCTGCTGGTGCCGCTGCTGGCGTTCGACCGGGAAGGCTATCGCCTGGGTTATGGCGGTGGCTATTACGACCGCACACTGGCGGCCCTGAGGGCGAGGGGGCGCGACAAGACGGCGGTGCTGGCCATCGGCATCGCCTATGCCGGGCAGGAGGTCGAGAGCGTGCCGCGCGAGGAAACCGACCAGCGGCTGGACTGGATCGTGACCGAACAGGGCGCGATCCGGACCGATGGCCGGACCGACGGATAAACGGAAAGAGAGTAGAGATGCGTTTGCTGTTTCTGGGCGATGTGGTGGGCCGGCCCGGCCGGGATGCCATCGCCGCCCATCTGCCGGGGTTGCGGCGGGATCTGAAGCTGGATTTCGTCGTCATCAATGGCGAGAACGCGGCCGGCGGGTTCGGCATCACCCAGAAGATCTGCGAGGAATTCTACGCGCTGGGCGCCGATGTGGTGACCACCGGCAACCATGCCTGGGACCAGCGCGAGACACTGTCCTACATCAACACCGATCCGCGCCTGCTGCGCCCGGTCAATTACCCGCCGGGGGCGCCGGGCAAGGGCGGGCATGTCTATGCCACGCAGTCCGGCCGGAAAGTACTGGTGGTGAACGTCATGGGCCGTCTGTTCATGGACCCGCTGGACGATCCGTTCCAGGCGGTGTCGCGGGAACTGGCGCGCAATGTGCTGGGTGGCGGCGTGCAGGCGGTGATCGTCGATATGCATGCCGAGGCGACCAGCGAGAAGATGGCGATGGGACATTTCTGCGATGGCCGTGCCTCGCTGGTGGTCGGCACCCACAGCCATGTGCCGACGGCGGACGCGCAGGTGCTGCCGGGCGGCACCGCCTACCAGACCGATGCCGGCATGTGCGGCGATTACGACAGCGTCATTGGCATGCGCAAGGATATCGCTGTTGCCCGTTTCGTGCGTAAGCTGCCGGGCGAGCGGCTGGAGCCGGGATCGGGCGAGGGCACGCTGTGCGGCGTGTTCGTCGAGACTGACGACCGGAGCGGCCTGGCGAAAAGCGTGCAGCCGGTTCGCATGGGCGGGCGTCTGGCGCCGGCGCTGCCGGCGCTCTAGCGCTTCAGGGCGATCTGGGCCAGCCCGTCCACCACCTGCTTGGCCGTGTCGTCTCCTTCGCCCCGCAGGCGCTGGTTGATGACGACCTTCAGCGCGTCGATATGCAGCTTCACGATGGGCGGTTCCAGCGCATCGGGCGATTTCAGCGCGGTGAGGTACTTGCACAGGATGTCGCCGATCTGGGTGACCAGCGGGAAACCGAAGCTGCCGCCCTCTCCGCGCATGTCGTGGGATATCTCGAACATATCGTGCAGCGCCTCGGCTCGCTCCTCACCCTGCGCCCGGTCATAGGCGACCATCAGGCGGGTGAGGTTGGTCTGGGCATGGCCGGTATAGTCGGTCTTGTCCTGCACCTTCTTCGCGGCGGTTTCCGCCTTCCGCAGCGTGTCGTTGCCTAGAGCCTGCTTGCCACCCACCATCTCGCGCAGCTTGTTCCTTGGCTGGATGACCTCATGGGTCTTGCCGCTCGGCTTGTCTCCGGTCATTTGTGGTCCCCACCATATTTCTGCTTATTCCATAAATTTTAGGCATTTTCGGGCACTTTGGCGATAGCCGAAGCGGCGGCCCGTGATTCTGGCGGCCGGGGAGGCAAGGGCGATTCAGTCTGAATAACACTCGTGAATCTGTTGTCATTCAAAATAACAACTTGTAGGCTGTGAGCCTTGCTTCTCATCTCCCTGACTTTGGCCGCCCGTTCCGACGGGCGGCCTTTTTTCTGGGCTCCGGTCGGGAAGCCTCTTGACCCATTGAGGGTCGATGGGTAGGTTTTTGTTATGCCTAGCCCCTCGATGCATAACAACAGCCTCGCCGCGCGCCCGGCCACCGATTATACCAGCCCGGATTACTGGAACGGGCTGATCAAGATGGGCCTGTCGAAATTCTTCATCCTGTGTGTGCTCTACAAGCAGCCGCTGCACGGCTATGAGATCGCCAAGCGGGTGGAGAGCGTGACGCGCGGCTGCTGTTCGCCGGGCGAGGGGACAATCTATCCGGTGTTGCGCGATTTCGAGGCGGGCGGCTATGTCACCGTCGAGACGGAAATCGTGCAGGGCCGCGAACGCAAGGTCTATGCGCTGACGGATCTGGGACGCGAGGCCTTCCGGGTCGCGGTCGGCTCCTGGATGGGGGTGACCCGCTGCCTGCAGGAAAGCCACGAGATGCTGGTGCGCGATGCTACGGCCGAGGTGCAGGGAGCCTGCCGGCCGTAAAAAATTTTGCCCTTGATACATTGCCCTTCGATGCATGGAGATCGAGATGTCACATTTGGGTAAAGAGCCAGTCCTGCCGGTCGTGGTGATCGGTGCCGGTCCGGTCGGGCTTGCCGCCGCCGCCCGTCTCGTGGAGCGCGGCCTGCCTTTCCTGGTGCTGGAGGCGGGCCCGGTGGCCGGCGACAGCGTGCGGCGCTGGCAGCATGTGCGCATGTTCTCGCCCTGGCGGTTCAACATCGACCGGGCGGCACGGGCGCTGCTGCAGGCGTCGGGCTGGACTCCGCCGCCGCAGAACGAGCTGCCGACCGGCGGCGATCTGGTCGGGCGCTATCTGGAGCCGCTGGCGGCACTGCCGCAGGTCGCCCCCTTCCTGCGCTTCGGCGCCCGGGTCGTGTCGGTAGGGCGCGAGGCGCTGGACAAGGCGGTGGATGCCGGCCGTGCCGAAACGCCTTTCGCGGTCGAGATTGTCCAGGCGGATGGCCGCCGCGAGACTGTCCGGGCACGCGCGGTGATCGATGCCAGCGGCACCTGGGCCGCGCCGAACCCGATGGGGGCGGGCGGCTATCCGGCGGCAGGCGAGGCGCGTTTCGCCGACCGCATCACCTATGGCATCCCGGATGTGAAGGGGCGGGACAGGGCGCGTTATGCCGGCCGGCGGGTGCTGGTGGTTGGCGGCGGGCATTCCGCGATCAATGTCGTGCTGGACCTGCTGGCGCTGAAGGAAACCGCGCCGGAAACCGCGATCTCCTGGGCGGTCCGCCGGGCCGACCCGCAGCGGCTGTTCGGCGGGGGCGCGGCCGATGCGCTGCCGGCACGGGGTGAACTGGGCACGAACGCGCGGCAGGCCATCGAGGCCGGTGCGGTGACGCTGCTGGCACCGTTCCGGGCGACCGGTATCACCGCCGCGCCGGAGGGCGGGCTGCTGGTCTCGGGCTCAGGGCGTGAGGTCGCCGTGGACGAGATCGTGGTGACAACCGGCTTCCGCCCGGACCTGTCGTTCCTGCGCGAGATTCGTCTGGGCATCGATCCGGCGCTGGAATGCGCAACGGCGCTGGCGCCGCTGATCGACCCGAACATTCACAGCTGCGGCACGGTCCGGCCGCATGGCGCGGCGGAACTGGCGCATCCGGAGCCGGGATTCTATATCGCCGGGATGAAGAGCTATGGCCGCGCGCCGACCTTCCTGCTGGCCACCGGCCACGAGCAGGTGCGCTCCATCGTTGCCGCGCTCGCCGGGGATATGGCGGCGGCGGCGAAGGTAGAGCTGGACTTGCCGGAAACCGGTGTCTGCTCTGCACAACCGACGAATCGCGATGACATCCGCATTGCCGATACTGCGGTAAAGTGCTGTGCTCCCGTCAAGGTCTAGACCAATACCCTTCGCCGCAGGCCGATGACATCATGACCGCCTCCTCCTTGCCGCCATCGGCCACCGGTCTCGGCCGCCAGGGCTGGATTCTCGTATTGACCCTGGCCAGCGCGCAGCTCGTCTCCTGGGGGTCGCTGTTCTACAGCTTCTCGCTGTTCGTCGTGCCGATGGAGCAGGATCTCGGCTGGTCGCGGGCGTCGATCAACGGGGCGCTGTCGATCGGGCTGCTGGTCTCTGGCCTGACGGCGCTGCCGGTCGGCATCGCCATCGACCGCGGGCGGGCGCGGCTGGTGATGACGGTCGGGTCGCTGCTGGGCGCCACCGTGCTGGCGATCTGGGCGGTGACGGACAGCATCTTCGTGTTCTATGCGATCTGGGCGCTGATGGGCGTGGCGCTGGCCTCGACGCTCTATGAGCCGGCCTTCGCCGTGCTCGCCGGCCGGCTGGGCGCGCGCTATCGCGCCGGCATCACGGCGATGACGCTGATCGGCGGGCTGGCCAGCACGGCCTTCATCCCGCTGACCCAGCTGATGATCGAGCTGTGGGGCTGGCGCGAGGCGCTGGTCGGGCTGGCGCTGTGGAACCTGCTGTTCTGCAGTGCGATCCATCTGTTCGTCCTGCGCGACCCGAACCGCAAATCCGCCCGGCAGCAGGATGTGCCTGAGACCAGGCAGGCAGCGAAACCTGCTGGCGGCAAGGCGCTGATGCGGCAGCTGATGGCGCTGCCGCGCTTCTGGGCGATGCTGATCGCCTTCGTGCTGTACAGCGCGCTGATCGCGGCGCTGCTGTTCCATCTGGTGCCGTTGATGATCGGGCGCGGCCTGCCGATGCCGGTGATCATCGGCGCCATGTCGGTGATCGGGCCGATGCAGGTGGCGGGGCGCATCGTGCTGATGAGCCTCGGCCGGCGCATGAGTTCGGCTGTCGCTGGGCGCATCGTGTTCTCGCTGATGGTGCTGGCGATGGCGGTGCTGTGGCTGCTGCCGACGACGGCGGCGGTGGCAATCGGCTTCTGTGCGCTCTATGGCACCGCCAATGGCGTCATGACCATCGTGCGCGCGACCATCGTGCCGGAACTGCTGACCAGCGAGGCCTATGCCACGGTGAACGGCGCGATGTACATGCCGGCAACGGTGGCGAAGGCGATTGCGCCTTTCGCGGCGGCGCTGCTGTGGGAATGGTCCGGCGGCTACGATGTGGTGCTGATGGTGCTGGTGATCCTGGCAGCCCTGTCGGCGCTGTCCTTCTGGCTGGCGGGGACGCCGGCACAGGCGGCGGAGTAGCTCCTCAGCGTTCCTCGCGAACCAGGGTTTCCAGACCTTCGGCGATCTGGATGCCGATGGCGTGGCCCTCGCCACTCATCTTGTTGTGCAGCACGGCGCGCAGCGCGTCGATATGGGCACGGACGATCTCAAGCTGCGTGTCTGTGGCGGTCTCCATGCCTTCGATGAAACGGCACAGCGAGCCGCCGATCCGGGTGATCAGCGGATAGTTGAAGTTCGAGCCCAGGCCGCGCAGATCGTGCGTCAGATTGTAGATGCGCTGGCTTTGCTCTTGTGCCTGGCTGCGGTCCGCCTTCATGGCCTGATAGGCAGTCTGCATCTCCTTCAGCGAAGGTTCGGCCTCCTTCGTGAGATCGATGGAGCCGGCCACCTTCTGCATCGCCGCCTCGGCCTTGGCCACGGCGGCGGTGCTGAGGCTGCGCGGGTCAGTGATGTACTGCTTCAGCTTGTTCGCTGGGTGGATGATTTCGATGTTCTTTTTCGCCATCGGCCCTGGCCCTGCGGTCTAGGCCCGGCAGTGCCGGGCGGAAGTTGGAATGATCGGATTTTATATATCCTAATTTTCGTCGGCACGCTTCTCCGGACCGTCGAATGGCATATTTTTTCGCCGCCGGTCCGGGCCGAAATAGCGGCCGGTGCGGATGAAGGGGCGGCGGTTGTTCACGATGGAGTTGATGCGTGCCAGCAGCGCCTTCGCGGTGACCGGCTTGGCGATAAACTCATCCACGCCGGCGTCGCGCGCCAGTTCCACCTTCGCGCGTTCGGTGTGCCCGGTCAGCATGATCACCGGAATGAAGGGGTCGGGGCTGTCGGGGCTGCTGCGCAGATAGCGGGTGAAGTCGATCCCGTCCATCGGCTCCATGTTCCAGTCGGTGATGACCAGATGGACCTCATTGTTGCGCATCTTTTCGAGCGCATGTTCGCCTTCGCGCGCCTCGATGAGGTTGCGAATGCCGATCGCCTCCATGATGGCACGCACCAGCGAGCGCATGTGCTGGTTGTCATCCACGATCATGACGTTGAGTTGATCGATCCTCGACATTAAATGGAGCCGTCCCCCGCCTGCGCCTCTTCAGATCGGCGCATTGTTCTGCTTTCTGTGCTGCCGTCCTGCGCTTCCGTCGTATCCCCTAGCCGGCGTGCCTTGGCAAGTCCCGAGGAAAAACCCCACACCCATCATTGTGCGCGGCGCTGGCCACAGCACCCGCTCTTTCGTTGGCCTGACTGTCGGCAGGCGGCTTCACTCTACAGAATTCTCTTGCATGGCGCATGGCATTTGTTAAGTCCAACAACGTCTTACCGGATGGCGTCTGCGCAAGCGGCCCCCGCAGGGCAAATCGGCTCGCCGCAAGGGTCGCGTTCATGCAGCGGTTCCGCGTGCGATAATCCACTACATCTGGTATAAACCAGCAACCTCTCGTTATCGAATCCCAGGACAGGCAGTCATGGCCGGCCATTCGCAATTCAAGAACATCATGCACCGCAAGGGCGCGCAGGACGCAAAGCGCGCCAAGCTTTTCACCAAGATCGCCCGCGAAATCACCACCGCGGCGAAGATCAGCGACGACCCGACGTCCAATCCCCGCCTGCGCGCGGCGATTGCGCTCGGTCGGGCGAACAACATGCCGAACGACAATATCAACCGTGCCATCAAGAAGGGCACGGGCGGCGATGGCGACACCGATTATGTCGAGATGCGCTACGAGGGCTATGGCCCCGGCGGCGTCGCCGTCATCGTCGAGGCGCTGACCGACAACCGCAACCGCACCGCCGCCGAGGTGCGGGCCGCCTTTTCCAAGCATGGCGGATCGCTGGGCGAGACCAATTCCGTGTCCTTCATGTTCGACCGGATCGGCCAGCTGATCTATCCGGTGAAGGTCGCCGATACCGACGCCATGTTCGAGGCGGCGCTGGAGGCCGGTGCGGAGAATGTGGAGTCGAGTGAGGAGACCCACGAGGTCACCTGCTCGCAGGAGGATTTCGCCGCCGTGCGCGATGCGCTGGAGGAGAAGTTCGGCGCGCCGCAGCAGGCAGGCCTGGTCTGGCGCCCGCAGAACAGCACACCGGTCGATGAGGAAAAGGCGACCTCGCTTTTGAAGCTGATCGATGTGCTGGAAGATAATGACGATGTGCAGAGCGTCGCGGCGAATTTCGAGATCCCCGACGATGTCATGGAAAAGCTGACGGCGGCCTGACCGGCGCCGGGTGGGAGCAGGCAATGCGGCTAATCGGCCTCGATCCGGGGCTGCGCAACACGGGCTGGGGCGTGATTGAGGCGGTGGGTACCCGCCTCATCCACGTCGCCAACGGCGTGGTGCGGTCCGATGCCGCCGGGGATATCGCCTCCCGCCTGCTGCAGCTCAACCGCGGCGTGATGGAAATCCTCGAACGTTATGCGCCGGACGAGGCGGCGATCGAGGAAACCTTCGTGAACAAGAACCCGGAATCCACGCTGAAGCTGGGCCTGGCGCGCGGTGCCGTCATCCTGGCGCCGGCCAGCCTGGGCATTCCGGTCACCGAATATGCTCCTAACCGGGTGAAGAAGGCGGTGGTCGGCGCCGGTCACGCCGCGAAGGAACAGGTGCAGATGATGGTGAAGACACTGCTGCCCGGCTCCAACGCTCTCGGCGCGGATGCGGCGGACGCGCTTGCGGTTGCCATCTGCCACGCGCATTTCCGCCAGACCGGATCGGTCTATGAGCGTGCGCTGGCCATGGCGCAGGGGGCGGGGCGCAGATGATCGCCAGGCTGCGTGGGCTGCTGGACAGCGCGGGCACCGATCACGCGGTGATCGATGTGAACGGCGTCGGCTATCTGGTCTTCGCGGCCGGGCGCACGCTAGACCGGCTGCCGAAGCCGGGCGAGCCGGTGACCTTGCTGATCGACACGCATGTCGGCGAGGATCACATCCGGCTTTACGGTTTCCTCGACGCCACCGAACGCGACTGGTTCCGCCTGCTGATGACGGTGCAGGGCGTCGGTGCGCGGGTGGCGCTGGCGATTCTGTCGGCGCTGACGCCGGACCAGATTGCCCAGGCCATCGCGGTGAACGATCCGAAGATGCTGGTCCGCGCCGATGGGGTGGGGCCGAAGCTGGCCGCACGCATCGTCAATGAGCTGAAGGACAAGACCGCGCATCTGTCGCTGGCCGCGCTGACCGGCGGTGGCACGGCGGCACCGGGCAAGGGCGCGAATGGCGCTGCCGCACCGGCTGGATCGGTCGAAGGGGCGGCTGGCGCAGGGGCGGCCGGCGATGCGGTTTCCGCCCTGGTCAATCTGGGCTATGGCCGCACCGAGGCATTCGCGGCGGTGATGAAGGCAATGCGGAATCTTGGCGAGGGCGCTGAATTGCAGGCGCTGATCCCGGCGGCACTGAAGGAGCTGGCGGCATGATCGACAGCCCGGACCGCATCGTCTCGCCCGAGGCGGAGGGCGTGGAAACGCAGGACAACACGCTGCGCCCGCTGGTCCTGGAGGATTTCGTCGGCCAGAAGCCGGTGCGCGAAAATCTCGCCATTTTCATCGAGGCGGCGCGCGGCCGCGGCGAGGCGCTGGACCATGTGCTGTTCGCCGGGCCGCCCGGCCTCGGCAAGACCACGCTGGCGCAGATCGTGGCGCGCGAGCTGGGGGTGAATTTCCGCGCCACCTCCGGCCCGGTTATCTCCAAGGCCGGCGATCTGGCGGCGCTGCTGACCAATCTGCAGCCGCGCGACGTGCTGTTCATCGACGAGATTCACCGCCTCAATCCCGCCGTGGAAGAAGTGCTCTATCCGGCGATGGAGGATTTCCAGCTCGATCTGATTATCGGCGAGGGGCCGGCGGCGCGGTCGATCCGCATCGACCTGCAGCCCTTCACGCTGGTCGCCGCGACCACGCGTTCCGGCCTTATCACCACCCCCTTGCGCGAACGGTTCGGCATCCCGCTGCGCCTCACCTTCTACGAGCCGGCGGAGCTGCGCCGCATCGTCACGCGCGGCGCCGGCCTGCTGGGCATGGTTCTCACCGAGGATGGGGCGGAGGAAATCTCCCGCCGCTCGCGCGGTACGCCGCGGGTCGCCAACCGGCTGCTGCGCCGGGTCCGCGACATCGCCAGTGTGGCCGGGCTGGAAGCCGTCGACGCCAAGGCGGCGGACGCCGCGCTCACCCGGCTGGGGGTCGATACGCTGGGCCTTGATTCGCTGGACCGGCGCTATCTCTCGACGCTGGCGGACACCTATCTGGGCGGACCGGTCGGTGTCGAGACCATGGCCGCCGCGCTGGGCGAGCAGCGCGATGTGCTGGAAGAGGTGATCGAGCCTTATCTGATGCAGCAGGGGCTGGTGCAGCGCACGCCGCGCGGCCGCATGCTGGCGCCGCAGGGCTATCGCTATCTGGGGCTGGCGATGCCGCAGGACCGGCTGGCGCAGCTTGACCTGCTTGCCGCCGCCGAGACGGATGAGGGGCTGGATGGCTGATCCGGTTCCGTTCGCCGCTGCCTTCGTGGATGGGCCGGAAGGGCAGCGCTATCGCCTGCCCGTGCGCATCTATTACGAGGACACCGACGCCGGCGGCATCGTCTATCACGCCAATTATCTGCGCTATGCCGAGCGGGCACGCAGCGAGATGCTGCGCGCCATGGGCTTCGGCCAGGCGGCGCTGCGGGACGAGCACGGCGTCGCCTTCGCGGTGCGCGGCTGCACCATCGATTATATCGCCCCGGCGCGGCTGGACGACCTGCTCTGGGTCGAGACCCGCCTGCTGTCCGTCGGCGGCGCCACGATCGAGGCCGAGCAGTGCGTGGAACGCGAAGGAACGCTGCTCGTTCGGCTTCATATCCGCCTTGCCTGTCTGGGGAAGGGGTTGCGCCCGGCGCGGCTTCCCAAAGTGCTGCACCAGGCCCTGCAGGCATTGGTTCATCCAACTTCTGCCATCTTCCTCGTGACACTGCTCGCCAGCTAGGAGAGTGCGTTTAATGGAACCTACCGTCATCGATTCGATCGCTTTGGCCGGGTCTGTCGCCGATCACGACATGTCGCCGCTTGGCCTCTTCCTGCAGGCCGACTGGATCGTCAAGACCGTGATGCTGATGCTGGCCGTGGCGTCGCTCTGGTGCTGGGCGATCATCTTCGACAAGGTGATGACCCTGCGTAAATTGCGCCGGCTGGCCGGGCAGTTCGAGGAGAGCTTCTGGTCCGGCGGATCGCTGGAGGATCTCTATGACCGCATCGGCAACCGTCCGTCCGACCCGATGGCCTCGATCTTTGCCGCCGCGATGCGCGAATGGCGGCGTTCGGCGGCCAAGGGGCTGACCGCCACCGGCCAGCTGCGCACCAGCCTGCGCAGCCGCATCGAGCAGGCGATGCACGTCACCATCGGCCGCGAGATGGAGCAGCTGGAAAAGCACATGCCGTTCCTTGCCTCGGTGGGATCGACGGCGCCGTTCATCGGGCTGTTCGGGACGGTGTGGGGCATCATGAACTCCTTCAGCTCCATCGCGGTGTCGAAGAACACCAGCCTTGCCGTCGTCGCCCCCGGTATCGCCGAGGCGCTGTTCGCCACGGCGCTGGGCCTGGTCGCGGCGATCCCGGCGGTGCTGGCCTACAACAAGCTGTCCAACGATCTCGGCAAATATGCCGCGCGGCTGGAGGCTTTCGGCGCCGAGTTCAGCTCCATCCTGTCGCGCCAACTCGACGAGGGGGAGTGACCGATGGGGGCGAAGCTGGGCAATGGCGGCGGCGTCGGGCGGCGTAATAATGGCCGCTACATGCCGATGAGCGAGATCAACGTGACGCCCTTCGTGGATGTCATGCTGGTGCTGCTGATCGTGTTCATGGTGACCGCACCGCTGCTGACGGTCGGCGTGCCGGTCGATCTGCCGAAGACCCAGGCGTCGCAGCTGAGCGACCAGGTCGAGCCGCTGGTGGTGACGGTGAACGCCGAAGGCCGGCTGTTCATCCAGGAGACCGAGACGGAAGCTGGGCAGCTTGTGCCGCGCCTGCAGGCGATCACGCAGAACAAGCCGGATACCAGGATTTATGTGCGCGGCGACCAGGCGATCAATTATGGCCGGGTGATGGAGGTGATGGGGCTGATCAATTCGGCCGGCTTCACCAAGGTCGCCCTGATTGCCGAAATGCCGCAGGAAGGCCGGCGCTGACCGGCAGCTATGACAGGTAAGTGTGACGGGCAAGTGTAGAGAAAATGCGTAAGGGTCTCGCCCTATCAGTCGCATTCCATGGTGCGATCGTCCTGTTCGCCTGGTTCGGCCTGCCGAACCTGATGCGGGAGGACCGTGTCATCGACGAGCCTGTCGTGGTCGATGTCGTGACCCTGTCCCAGCTGGCGAATCCGCCGATGCCGACCGTATCACCGACGCCGGAGCCGCCGGTGAAGCCGGTTGCCCCGACCCCCGTCGCGCAGGCACCGGCGCCGACAC
>Ga0114898_1000354_pt1 | contig 36501 bp, 41 predicted proteins | sample Malvired_Geostar_FD_83496 | JGI IMG/M metagenome (GOLD analysis project Ga0114898, IMG submission 83496) | Marine viral communities from the Global Malaspina Expedition - Malaspina viral metaG DeepMed_Geostar | ecosystem: Environmental > Aquatic > Marine > Oceanic | place: Mediterranean Sea...
ACATAATCGAAGACTTCCTCGTCGGTATCGCCTGCTGCGATCCGTTCACGGACGATATGGCGAAGATCGCCTGCCAGTTCCGCATCGGAATCGTCAATCGACTGGTTCTGGCAGACGAGACAGCGCAATTCCTTCGATATTTCGCGCGCGCGGGCCTCCTGCACCGGATCGGACAGACGTTCCGAGGGAGAGACAAGCGCAAGCGCGGGCCCCGTCAGCATGAGGGAAAGAAACAGAGTGGCGAGGATATGGCGCATGGCGCTATTCCGCAGGCGCCGCGCGAAGTCGCGCACGGGTTGGCGCGCCGACACGAAGGCGCCGGTCGGCAAGAGATATGATCCCACCCAGCGCCATGATTGCGCCGCCGATCCATATCCACGGCGCGAGAATGTTGTGATAGGCGCGCACGACCCATTTGCCGTCATCGGATGACTCGCCGAGTACGACATAGAGGTCCGCAAGCCCGTTGGTCCGAATTGCAGGTTCGGTTTTCTCCTGCCGTTCGGCGGGGAAACGGCGCTTCTCCGGCGTCAGGGTGGCGATCATGCGTCCGGCCTTCTCCACGCGAACGACACCAACCGTTGCTTCGTAGTTCGGTCCGTCGCGCATCCCCACACGCTCGAGCGTTAGCGTATAGCCGGCGATTTCGGCGCTCTCTCCCGGGGCGAGCGTGGTGATGAGTTCGCTCTGCCACGCGGTCACGCCCACAATACCCGCCACCGCTATGCCGAGCCCGCCATGGGCCAGCGATGTGCCCCACGCGGCGCGCGGCAGGCGGCGCGCACGGTAGAGGCTTTCGCGCAGAGGCGTCGTAAACAGGCGAATGCGCCACGCGATCTCGGAAGCCGCGCCCACGACGAGCCAGACGGCGAGCCCTATGCCGAATGGCGCGAGCCAGGGCCCGTCATAGGCAAAAGCGAAAGTCACGAGACAAGCGATGAAGGCGAGAGCTGCTGCCGCGATCAGCCGTTCGGCGGCTGCCTTCACGTCGGCCCGTTTCCAGCCAAGCAGCGGCCCGAGCGGTACGAGGCAGAGAAGCGGCACAAAAATGGGCACGAAGGTGTAGTTGAAGAAGGGTGGCCCCACCGTGATCTTCGCGCCCGTCAAGCCATCGAGAAGCAGCGGATAGAGCGTACCGATGAAGACGGAGGCCACGGCTGCCGACAGCAACAGGTTGTTCATCAGCAACGCGCCCTCACGGCTGATCGGCGCGAAAATGCCGCCCGTCTTCAGGAGTGGTGCGCGCCACGCATAAAGCGCCAGCGAACCACCGACAAAGACGACAAGGATGCCAAGAATGAAGACGCCCCGATCGGGATCGACGGCGAAGGCATGGACGGAGGTGAGCACCCCCGAACGCACAAGGAAGGTGCCGAGCAGGGAAAGCGAGAAAGCGAGGATCGCCAGAAGTATGGTCCAGCTTTTGAGCGCGCCCCGCTTTTCCGCGACGATGGCGGAATGAAGCAGCGCCGTCCCCGCAATCCAGGGCATCAGCGAGGCGTTCTCCACGGGGTCCCAGAACCAGAAGCCGCCCCAGCCGAGCGTGTAATAGGCCCACCATGAGCCCATGGCGATGCCGATGGTGAGCGACAGCCAGGCGGCAAGCGTCCACGGCCGCACCCAGCGCGCCCATGCCGCATCGACCTTGCCTTCGATCAAAGCGGCAATTGCGAAGGAGAAGGTCATGGAGAACCCGACATAGCCCGCATAGAGCCAGGGCGGATGGAAGGCGAGCGCGCGGTCTTGCAGGATCGGATTAAGCCCGCTGCCTTCGAAGGGCGCTGGATCGAGACGCAGGAAGGGATTGGAGGTCAGGAGGATGAAAAGAAGAAAGGCAACCGCAATGGAAGCCTGCACCGCAAGGACGCGGGCGCGCAGCGTGTCCGGCAGATTTTTGCCAAAAAGCGCGACCAGCGCACCGAAGAGCGCAAGGATCAGCACCCAGAGAACCATTGAGCCTTCGTGGTTTCCCCAGACACCGGAGATCTTGAAGATCATCGGCTTTTCGGAATGCGAATTGTCGAAGACCAGTTTCACGGAGAAGTCGGAAACAACAAAGAGATAGAGAAGCGCGCTGAAGGCGAATGCGACAAGCAGGAATTGAAGCAGCGCAGCGGGGTTTGCGACGCCGATCAATTGCGCGTCGCGGCGATGCGCACCGACCATCGGCACAACCATCTGCACCAACGAGACGACGAAGGCGAGCACCAGCGCAAAATGGCCGAGCTCGGCAATCATGGGTAGCTGCCCTGTCCGTAGGTCTCGGCGTGCGACGCCTCGGCGCCCTCGCCCTGCCAGTTGCCGGTCTTCTTCAGCGCATCGGCCACTTCGGGCGGCATGTAATTTTCATCATGCTTGGCAAGCACCTTGTCGGCGGTGAAGGTGCCATCTTGTTGCATGGCGCCCTCGGCGACGACGCCCTGGCCTTCGCGAAAGAGGTCCGGCAGCACACCGCGATGAGTGACGGGAATCGTCTCCACGAAATCGGTCACATTGAAACGCACATTCGCGTCGTCAAGCTTCTGCAACGACCCCATCTCGACCAGCCCGCCCAGACGAATCCGCTCGCCCGGCTCCACGCCGCGCTCGACCACGTCGCTCGGGCTATAGAAGAACGTAACGCTGTCGCTCAACGCATAAAGCACGAGCCCGGCGGCCATGCCCAGAATGCCGAGGCTGACGAAGATGAATGTGGCGCGGCGCTGTCTGCGCGTCATGTTTCGCTCCCGTCCCGGGCCGCAAGGCGGCCGACGCGGAGAGGTATATCCTGCCGGAACCTTCCCTTGAAACCGCTAAATCGTCGCGGGGTAAAAGGTTTTCGGGGCCAGAGGCCTCAAAGCCCCAGCATCAGGCGGGTTGCCGGGCCCGCAATACCGTCATCCACGATCCCGAAGTCACGCTGAAAAGATTTCAGCGCCTTTTCGACGCTTTCGCCGAAGATGCCATCGCAATTCAGGGCATAGCCTTCTTTTACAAGCGCCTCCTGGAGGGCATGGACATCGTTCCCGCTCATTCTTGGCTCGGCAAGGCGGAGCGTTCGAACTGTCGCATCTTCGGCCGAAGCAGGAATGGCGGGGCCAATATCCAGCACATCCTCATCTATACGGACGCCCCTAACCGTCATTGGCAGCGCGAGCGACCAGTTGCCAGCTTTCGCCAGCGCCGCGAAGGCATCCATACGATAGACACATTTCCTCAAGAGGGCGTTCGAGTGACTGGAGAACCATGAACGGCGCTCGCCAATATAGGTCTCCGTCCATCTGCGTGCGCCCGCCTTCAGCGGCGTCCCGGCCTTTGCGGTCGTGCGATCGCGCATCGCGCTCCACGAGCCGTGAATGACGCCGTCATAGACGATGGCGGCGGACAGCGCCTCGACGAGACCGAGTTTCCCTGCTGCCGTTACCGCCGGTGTCCAGTAAACCCGGTCGAAAAAAGCATCCTGCGTCTTCTGCATGACAGGATCGGCGCCGGCTTCGCTCAGAAGATTTCGGAACGCCCGGTCCGTATCGAGGCGAAGATCAATGTCGGCAAGACGTGGCAGATAAGGCTGGAGCGATCGCGCATGCGAGGCGCCAGGCATGGCGCAATATGATTTGATAAGGAGGTGGAGATTGCCGCTGCCGAGCGTGGTTTGAGCGCGGCCATAGGTAAGATGCCCACTATCGCCCGCGAGCAACGTGACACGGGCATAGTCGCCTCGCGCACTTCCCGTCTCGAAGATATTGACGATGGCCTTCGCCGTTTCCTTTTGGATTTCGCTCAACATGGGTGCCCGCCGTCCTCTGCGCGTGTGAGTCGGCGCACATCCTACAGGCAGGCACGGCGGGCCGGGGATTAGTCGGCCAGCGATTTTTCGGCTTCTGCGATCCGGGCGAGAGCCGCTTCGTCTTCGGGAAAGGTTGCTCTGGCCTCTGCCACCGCCGCGCGCGCCTTTTCCATTTCGTTCAACACCTCGTAGGAGCGGATCAAACGAAGCCAGCCTTCGAGGTCGGCGGGGTCTTTCGCTAGGCGTGCCGCAAGACCGTCCACCATGCCGCGGATCATCGGCTCATCGGCGGCGGAAATTGCGGGGCGCTGCTCCAGGGATGCGATGCGCGCACGAATGGCGGACGCCCAGTTCGCATCATCGGGGGCCGTTTCTAGGAGTTCTTTCCACCGCGCGAGCGCCGCATTGCGGTTCCCGGCTTCGAAATCCGCCATGCCGAGGAAATATTGCGCGCGAGGTTCTGCCGGGTCGAGCTCGACCGCCTTTTCGAAATCCTGTTTCGCACCCGGGCCCACGACACCGTCATTCGACATGACGCGCGCCTCGCCGCGTGCGGCAAGACGGCCCGCCGTCACCCCGTCTGCCAGCATGGCTCGGGTCCAGGCGTTCGCGGCTTCCTCGAAGCGGCCAAGCTGCAGATAAACGGGCGCAACAAGCTCCCATCCGCGCACGTCATCCGGTTGCTGTTTCAGGTGACGCTCGATTCTGAGCACCAGACCTTCAAGAGGCAGTTCTTCGGGCGGAACGTTGAGACGCTCGGCAAATGGCTGCCCCTTCATGCCGGGAGAACCTTCGGCAAGATAGACGCCGAGCGCGAGGGCCGGCACGGCCAGCGCAAGCACCAGCGCCGTGCCCTTGCGCCAGCGCGGATCGGTGGCGGTGCGTCCCGTTTTTTTGCGCTCCTCATCCGCGGCGAGAAGGCGGCGCGAAATTTCAAGGCGAGCGGAGTCCGCTTCCGTCTCGCCGATTACGCCACGTTCGAGATCGCGGCCGATTTCTTCAAGCTGATCGCGATAAAGCGCAACCTCGCTATCGCCCCGGCTCGCCCCCGGGGCCGACGCTTCGCCTCTCAACGGGCGCAGCAACAGCCAGAGCGCGACGCCCGTGAACGCTGCAAACGAGATGAAGAGAAATATGTCGTTCGACGAAAGCAGCACGGATAAACCTTCTTCAGAGGGCTGGCGGCAAAGAGACGCCGAGCCTGTATAGAGGTTTCAGCGTGGCGCCGAAAGCGGCGGAGGGACGCAGCCCGGTTTGACGGTGGCTTGCCCCGGCCCCGGCAATTCAATGGAATCAGCCAGGGAATCAGCCAGTCGCCCGGCTTGACAGAGAACGACGGAACGCCGGGCGCGCGCACGCGGTGACGCACTCATCATGTTCGTGGTGTGGGAATGGAAGTGGGAGTGGAAGCGAAAAAGACCCTCAATAGACCACCACGTCTTTCGGCTTCTCCCTATTAACAACGCGCGAGAGCGGCAACTCTATGTGTACCGTTGTTCCCTGTCCGAGTTTGCTTTCGATGGTAAGGACGCCGCCATGAAGCTCCGTCAGATGTTTTGCAAGTGGCAGGCCGAGGCCCGTTCCTTCATGTTGACGTGAGAGCGAGCCGTCGAGCTGTGTAAATGGCGTGAGCGCCCGGGGAATATCCTCCTCGGAAATGCCGCAACCTCTATCCGTCACAGAGATACGCAAATGCTCGGATGCGAGCTCTCCCGAGATTGAAATCTCTCCACCGTCCGGGCTGAACTTCACTGCGTTCGAAACGAGATTGATCAGCACCTGTTTCAAGGCACGCTCGTCTGCCACCACCACAAGAGGTGGATCAGGCAAGGTACATGCAATATCGATATTTGCTTGCTGCGCGCGGTGCCGGACGATGCGCACGGCGGATTCCACAACATGATCAAGGTCCGTCTCGTCTTCATGCAGCTTGAAGTGCCCCGCCTCAATCTTGGAAAGGTCAAGAATGTCGTTGATGAGGCTGAGAAGATGTACACCGCTGTTGTGAATATCTTCCGCATATTCACGATAGCGCGGGTTGCCGACCGGCCCGAAAAGCTCACGCTCCAGCGCCTCTGAAAAACCGATAATAGCATTTAGCGGTGTGCGAAGTTCATGGCTCATATTGGCCAGGAATTGCGATTTGGAGCGGCTCGCGGCTGTTGCCTGGTCGTGCGCATCGCGCAGCGCCTCTGCTTCCCGTCGCCGGGCTGTGACGTCCTGGAGACCCAGCAATACGGCGCGCCGCCCCTGAAAATGGACGATCGCCGCCGAGACAAGAACATGGATGGGCTCCCCGTCCATGCGTTTCATGCCAAGTTCCACCGGTGAACCGGCGCGTCCCTTCAAAACGAGACGGTCGAGGCGGGCGGGAAGATCGTTTTCCTGGAATAGCTGGCGTACATCCAGGCCGGTTACATCCTCGTCCTCGACATCGAAGAGCTGGAGGGCGGCCATATTCGCCTGCATCACGCGAAAGGTCGCGGGATCGATCAATGAAATAGGCAAAGGTGCAGCATAGAAGATGCTCTGGAAGCTTTCTTCCGTCGCGCGCACAGCCTGTTCGGCTTCCTGCCGAACACCCACTTCCCGCTTCAGTTCATCGTAGAGTTCCTGCTGGCGCAGGAGTGTCGTGAAACCATTGCGGCGCAGCCTGTTTGCGGCGCGCACCATTTCGACGCCGATAGCGTTCACGACGGCGAAGAGAACGCAGACTTCCAGCATGGTGAGAGCGGATACCTCGCCAAGTGAAGGCGTAACCGCGACAAACCCGATGCACAGAGCAGAAGACAAGGCGAGGTTGGCGGTGAGGCGCGTCGGCATCCCGATATAGAAGGCAAAGAGAATGACAACAATGCTGAGAAGCGCGGCGGCGAAGTCGACCTCGCCGAGCATCAGCGAGAGAGGTGCAATGATTGCGACAAGCGCCTGCGTGAGAATGGCGCAGAACATGAAAGAGCGCCTGTCATCGGGCTTCCTGAAAAACTTGAGTGCGAGGAGAATCGCACCGAGCGCCACAAGGCGGCCTGCTGAAAGTGCGAAAGATGACCAGCTGAACCCGAGCGCGATAAAATCGAAAACCATCCAGCTCGTGAAGACATAGACGGCAATCAGCACCACGCCCAGACGCGAATGTATCTCGTCCCAGCTCGCGCGCAGATAATTATCTTCAAGCACCGGATCGGCAAATTCGCCAGTCCAGAGATATGCGGGCTCGTCCTCCGGCTCACACCGTAATGCGGACAATGCCTTCCCACTCGTGTCAGCCGGCCACGTCACGCAAGCGTCCCTCTTCATTCCACGCCCGGGGACGCTCCTCCCGCGACCCCAGCGCGCGTAGATTACGGAGCAAAGGCTAAATAAAATACAAAATTCGGAAAGCTGGTCTTCCTCATTGCGGTAGCCTTGCCTATCGTCCGGACACCTGTCCGCTGTATGAAAATGAGACAAATCAATCTGCTGCAAGGAGAAGTCATGTCAGGGGAGAAAAGCGGCGGCATTCTGGAAGGCGTCCGCGTACTCGATTTCGGTCGCTATATAGCGGGGCCCTATTGCGCGGCACTGCTGGGCGATATGGGCGCCGAGGTCATCCGCATCGAGCGGCGGGAAGGGTCCGAGGATCGTTTCGTGCAGCCGATCGTGCCTGAAGCCGGGCCCGGGGAAGGTGGCGAAGGCGCCATGTTCCTGCAGATGAACCGCAACAAGCGCGGCCTCACCCTCGACCCCATGACGGAAACGGGACGCGGTATCGTACGCCGGCTCGTCGCCACGGCAGATGTCGTGGTCGCAAACCTGCCTCCCTCTACACTGAAGGCAATGGGTCTCGACTACGAGAGCCTCACGGCGGAAAAACCCGACATCATCCTCACCACGGTTTCCGCCTTCGGGCATGGCGGGCCATATAGCGAGCGGACCGGCTTCGACGGGGTGGCGCAGACAATGGTGGGCACAGCCTATCTCACCGGCCATCCCGAGGAGCCCGTAAAAAGCTATGCACCCTGGGTCGATTTCGGCACAGCGTCGCTCTCGGCCTTCGGAACCATGGCAGCGCTCATGGAACGAACGAAATCCGGCAAGGGGCAGGTCGTCGAAGGATCGCTTCTTTCTACCGCCCTCGCCTATTTCAATTTTCATCTCATTGAACAGGATCTGCGCAAGACAGACCGCATCGCTATCGGCAACCGCTCTCCCTATGCCGGCCCCGCCGATATTGTCCGCACGAAAGATGGCTGGATACTGGTTCAGGTAATCGGCATGCCGCTGTTCAAGCGGTGGGCGCGGCTCATGGGTGAAGATCACTGGCTGACGGACCCGCGCTTCAAGGACGATCTTTCACGCGGCGATCATGGTGAAATCCTTTCGGAGCGCACTCAGCAATGGGCGGAAACGCGCACGACCGGGGAAGCGCTTGCCGAGCTCGAAGCCGCGCGCATTCCCGCCGGTCCGGTTTACACACCGCAACAGGCGCTTGATGACAGACATATAAATGAAATGGGCTATCTGAAACCTCTCGCCTTTCCGGGCCTGCCCGGCCCGGCACCGGTCATGGAAACGCCGCTCCGGCTTTCACGCACTCCCGGTTCCCTCCGCGAGCGCGCGCCGCTGCTCGGCGAACACACGGAAGTTATTCTTGGCGAGCTCGGTTACACGGCAGACGAAATTTTGTCGTTCCGCTCGGAAGGAGTGATCTGAAGCATGGCGAAGGCCCTCGACGAATTTCCGCATCTGCCGCTTGCCCATCTACCGACACCGCTGGCGGAGATGCGCCACCTGCGTGACGAACTCAGGGCACGCGGAGCACGGAATATTCCCCGCCTTTTCATCAAGCGGGACGACTGCACCGGCCTTGCCACCGGCGGCAACAAGACGCGGAAACTCGAATATCTGCTGGGAGAAGCACTTGAGGAGGGCTGCGACACGATCGTGACGACAGGCGCACTGCAATCGAACCATGCGCGCCAAACGGCGGCCGCGGCGGCCGTTGCCGGGCTCTCATGTATCCTCGTTTTGTTCGACACTGTGCCCTACAAGGCCGCCGCCTATCGCCGTTCAGGCAACCTGCTGCTCGATCGCATTCTCGGAGCCGAGGTTCGCGTTGAAGACGCCGATGCAGATGCGGTGAAAATATTCGGCGCGCTCTTCGAGGAGATCAAGGCCAAGGGCGGCAAGCCTTATTTCGTTCCCGTCGGCGGATCGAGCGCGACGGGATCGCTCGGCTATGCCAATGCCTATCTGGAGCTTGCCGATCAGCTCGATGCACTCGGCCTCGATCAATCGGTACTTGTTCACGCTTCTTCGAGCGGCGGTACCCAGGCCGGGCTTGTTGCTGGCGCACAGCTTCGTGGCGCCGGTCCTGCCATCGCGGGCATCAACGTCTATCGCAAGGATAATGCGGCAATGGCGGAGAGCATCCATGCACTCGCCAGCAAGACAGCCGCTCTGCTGGAAACTCCATCGCCCGCTCAGGGCTCCATTGACCTCGACGGCGGGTTCCTCGGCGAGGCCTATGGCCTGCCCACACAGGAAATGAAAGACGCAGTCGAACTTGTCGCGCGCATGGAGGGTGTGCTGCTCGATCCAGTTTATACGGGCAAAGGCATGGCTGGTTTCATCAGACAGATCATGGCCGGCAAGTATGCCCAAAAGGAAGCTGCGGTTTTTCTGCACACAGGCGGTTCGTCCGGCCTCTTCGCCTATGAGGAAGAGTTCACGGCGGGGTGACGATCAGCCCTGCGCTGCAACCTGACCGCGTCGGCGCAACACTTCGGCTTGCCTGTCCTCGCCGAGCGTCTCGTGAAGCCTTGCGGCTGCTTCGAGGAAATCTCCGGCATTGGTGCGCGACGTCCCCTGCGAAACACGCAGTTCCTCAAGCAGCCTGTCTTCGTACGAGGCGAGATAGGTTTCGATCTGCTGGCGAATGCTGCGGCAGTGACTTTGCGCGCCGAGCGACTCACAGATCGGCGTCACGCCTCTCACAAAACGCAGACATGCCTCAACACGGTCAAGACGGGAGCGGTCGGGTGCTTTCCCCAAATCGGGACGCATTGGCCCGCCGCGGCCATACTGGCCGAACTGATGGAAGGGCAACGCACGGACGAGCTCCGTCTCAAAGCGTGACATTTCCTGCGAAATCGCAGCCGACAAGCGCCCACGCGCGGAAAGCAGCCGCTGCCCCCATTCGCCATTGCGGTGCAGGTCGATCTCGGCGGTGAAGCCTTTCGAGAGATGCGCGAAACGTCTTACATCTTCAAGAAGTTCATCCAGGTCGGCATGACCGGGTCGCAGCGCTTCACAACGGCGCGCGATCTTCTCCATATCCGACAGCAACTGCTCGCCGAAGATCGAGAGCTCGCAGCGGCTGATCACCTTGTCGTCACGCTGCTGCGCAACCTTGCGAACGAAACGCAGAATCTGGGAAGGTTCGCTGAGACGCCCCATTGCGGCGAAGACCAGATAGAGAGCGTTGGATGGCGATGTTTCTTCCACCCTCTCGTAAAGTTCTTTCAGCGTCGCGACCATGCCCTCATCGAAATCGGCAATCTGTTTTGGCAAGACCGCCTGTAGTTCAAGCATGGCAGGCGCCACGGAAAGAACATCGGCGATCTCGCGGGCATCCTCAAAGCCGATCTCGCCGCCGAGACGCTTCTCGACCTGCTTGCGCCTCGCAGTATCCTGACGCGCTTCATCGAACGCGGCGTGGATGGCGGCAGCGGTGGAAGCATGCATGACGGACACGGCCGCGTTCAGCGCGACCTCATCATTCTTCAACGTATGCTCTGCAATCCGGGCCTTCAGATCGGGAAGCGTGTCCGGCATCAAGTCTTGTTCAAGCCAAGACCAGACACGCATGACAGATACACGGGATATCCGCCCCTGACGCGCGCCGTTGTCGTCCCGATCCACCAGCAGGTCTTCGAACGGGCGGCAGAACTGACGCAGGGCATCCGGCATGCCGGGCCGCGCGCCCCTGAACGAGGCGAGCAAGGGACGAAGGCCGGCAAGGATCATTTCGTAGGGAAGGTTCGCTGTTCCGCGCAGCCGTTCCCGCTCCAGGCCGGAGGCGAGCTTCAGGGCGGCCGGCTGCGGGAGTTGCGCCAGATAGCTTGCAAGCTTCTGTCTGATCGACGTCTGCTGTTCCGTCATCATCGGCTTTCGCGGTGCAATCGCTGGTTTCGGCGGCCTTTTCTGGCTGACCGATGGCCAATCCAGGATATCGGCCTCCGTTTCCGGGTTTCCGTGCAGGCTAGCCAGCCATGCTTAAAATTTGGTTCCACACGCCGGAAAATCAGAGAATTTCTCTGTAAACTGCCTCAAAAATCCGGTGTCGTTCCCCTAGATTTTCGATAGGCCTCGGGAAAATTCGGTGATAGCGTTTTTAGTCGGGTGTCATCGTCAGGCTGACATCCGTCCTTTATTTCTACACGAGGCATTCAAGGCACTATGGCTAGCGGAGTCGTGAAGTGGTTCAACGCCACTAAGGGTTATGGTTTCATCGCGCCGGCGGATGGCGGTAAGGACGTGTTCGTCCATATCTCTGCCGTCGAACGCGCCGGTCAGAAATCCCTGCAAGAAGGTCAGCAGATCCAGTACGAACTGGTCGAGGGGCGCAACGGCCGCTTCTCTGCCGAAGAACTGGTTCTCGGCTAACATCGGATCGTGCGGAGCATATCGCCGCACGTTCGAGAAGACCAAGGCCCTCCCCTTCGGTGGAGGGCCTTTTTGTTGTGGACGGAAGAGCTGACCGGCGCCAAAACTGGCCGGAGCTCGGCTTGGCAGGTAGCATCATCCCATGTTCGGACCTTACACGCTTCTTGAACGCGCTCACGCCTTTATCTGGGAGCGCCCGCTGAACGAGCTGCCCTGGTGGCAGAGGTCGCTTTTTCTTGCGGCACGGATCGGCTGGGCAGTGATACGTGACCTTCTCGGCGGCGCGCTCAGCCTGCGTGCCATGAGCCTCGTCTACACCACGCTGCTGTCCATCGTCCCTGCGCTCGCCATCGCCTTTGCTGTGTTTCGCGCCTTCGGTTTCGATAGCTGGATCGAAGATCTGCTTGCGGACTTCCTCTCCCCCCTCGGCGATCAGGGGGTCGAGATCACACAGCAAATGCTGGAATTCGTGCAGCGTGTGAACGTCAACGTGCTTGGCACGGTCGGCTTCGCTTTCCTGCTCTACACCGTCATCTCGCTCATCAACAAAGTGGAAGCGGCCTTCAATTCGATCTGGCGCGTGGCGTCGAACCGCTCCTTCGCCCGCCAGTTTACCGAGATCGTCAGCATGAGCGTTCTCGGGCCGCTTCTTGTGCTGACCGTGTTCGGCATCATGGCCGGGGCCGTGTCGAATTCCTTTGTCGGCAGCCTCACGGAATATGCGGCCGTGCGGTACATACTCGAGCAGTCGAGCCGCCTGCTTCCCTATGCCGTTCTCATCGCCGCTTTCGGTTTCATGTACATCATGATCCCGAATACACGGGTAAAGGCCAGTGCTGCGGTGGTCGGCGCAACGGTCGCCGGTATTGCCTGGGGCGCGGCGGGCTGGACATTCGCCACCTTCGTCGTGAAGTCGGCACAATATGTCGCGATCTATTCCGCCTTTGCGAGCCTCGTCTTCTTCATGATCTGGCTCTATGCCGCCTGGCTCATTCTGCTCGGCGGCTGCGCCATCGCGTTCTATTATCAAAACAGGGACTATCTCTCGCCCTATGCGGGCGTCAGCCTGCTCACACTTCGCCAGCTCGACCGTATGGCCGTGCAGGCCTTGCTTCTCGTGCATGACGCATTCGACCGCGGACAAACACCCTGGACCGAAGAAACGCTCGCGCGGCGGCTGCATGTGCCAATGGAGTCAATGGGAGAGATCGGCACGGCACTCTGCGAGGCGGGGCTTCTCACTTTCACGACCGGCACGCCAAGCCGTTTCGTGCCGGGCCGTCCGGCAGACAAGACGAAGCTCGCCGATGTCTTCGACGCCGTTCGGGCGAAGCGGTATCAGCGCAGTATTGCAGACAGCACCCTCGCTCACGAACCCCGCGTGGAAGCCTTTTTCGAAAAGCTGGATGAACGGAAATCCGAGATTGTCGATGCCATCACCATCGCGTCGCTGATGGCGGCAGACAAAAACAAGCCGGAGAAAGTCATCTCGGCAACCGCAGCGAGTTGACGCCTTGATTCGTAACGATGGCAGGAATGCGCTCGTAGCAGCGCCGCGTCCACGCGCTGCTACCGTCATGCATCATTCTCTCACCTGGAAAACTCTCAATAAACCGCAGTGAACCCTACTGCATGATGTATGTGCGGAAGTTTCACACACATTTGCTTGACGCGGGCCCTGCGGGGATTCACGCTGAAGATCCTTGGTTCAACAATTGAAAGGAGGTGATCCGATGTCTAACGGTTTGCTGACGCCGTTTGCCATCGCCAAAGTTTCGATCTCGATAGAGGGTCGTGTGGCGAGGCAGGAAGAGCCGGACACTTCAGGGGGCCTTTCTGCCTGAGCCTTTATCCTTAATTGCCGCACCCTTGAGGGCGCGGTGACTCTTCGAGACGAATAGTTTGGTGCAAACGGGGCGGTCCCGTAGATACAAAAAATGAGACCGCGTCGCTGCCGTTTCGAACTGGCCGCCGCATTCCTTCGGGAAAGCGGCGGCCTTTTCGCGTCAGTTCGCCGGAAATCAATTTCAGTTCGCGATCTGCCAGCTTCCGTCCGGCTGGCGGCATGCTGTGCCGTAAGCGCTTTCGGGATGCCCGCCGATATAGACGGTCTGGCTGTATTCCCGGCAGTATCCGCCGCGTACCGTCTCGTAAGAGCGGCCGGGTTCGACATAGCCGTAATTGCCGCTGTCCGGGTTGCTCCAGCGCGTCGGCTGGCCGCTCTGGAACGCTCCATAAGAAGCGTTCTGCAAATAACTCTGGTCCGCGCGATCGAGACTGCGGCCAATATTGTTACCGACGAGCGCACCGAGCAGCACGCCAGCGCCTGTCGCCCAGAGACGGCCAGAACCGCCGCCAATCTGCGACCCTGCAAGGCCGCCGGCAACGGCGCCCGCGACCGTACCGATGCCCTGCTTCGGGCCGCCGCTATAGCCGTAGGGATTTCCGGTTTGACAGCCGGCAAGCGCTGCGGCGAGAGCACTGACGAGAAAGACATTCCTGATCTTCATGACACGTACCCCAATTCCTTGTTGGTTGATCCGATGGTCATGAAGGTAGATGACGGCCATTGAGCAGACCCTGAACACGCCATTCATGTGGCGTTCAGCTTGCCGGCTCACTGCCTCGCCCTTTTTCTCATCCAGCTGCGGCAGGCAGATAAAGATCGGCGCGGAGGCCGCCCAGCGGCGATTTGTCGAGCTTCACCTCGCCGCCGTAAAGCTCTGCAATCTCCGTCACGATGGAAAGTCCAAGCCCCGATCCCGGCTTCGACTCGTCAAGCCGCGTGCCGCGCTTCATCACAGCAGCGCGGGCCTCTTCGGGAAGCCCCGGCCCATCATCCTCGACACGCAGGCAGAAAAAGGGTCTCGCCTTCAGCGTGGCGGCATTCGGGATTACTGTCACGCGCACACGCCTGTTCGCCCATTTGCAGGCATTGTCGAGGAGGTTGCCCGCCACTTCCTCAAGGTCTTGTGCTTCGCCCCGAAAGCCGGCTTCGTCCGGACAATCCAGTTCGACGGTGACGCCGCTCTCCTCATAGATACGCTCAAGCGCGAGCGCCAGCCGCTCCAGCACCGGCTCCACCGGCGTATGCGCCCCAAGTACGTTTGCGGATGCCGCCATGCGCGCGCGAGCAAGATGATGATCGATCTGTTCATGCATCTGCCCGGTCATGCGCGTCACAGTCTCACCGAACGCACCATCATGGCTCCGCGCCTCATTTGTCAGTACACTGAGTGGAGTCTTGAGGGCGTGGGCGAGATTGCCAACATGAGTGCGGGCGCGCTCTATCACCTCCCGGTTTCCCTCAAGAAGCCCGTTCAGTTCGTCGGCAAGCGGCTGAATTTCCGCGGGGAACTTTCCCTCAAGCTTCGTCGCCCGGCCGGAGCGTATCTCTGCAAGAGAACCGCGCACGCGTTCCAGCGGGCGAAGGCCAAAGCGCACCTGGATCAGCAGCGCAACGAGGAGCCCGGCCCCCAATGCGCCCATCGCAGCAAAAACCCAGGTGTTGAAGCTATGGATTTCGGCGTTCATCTCCGAGCGGTCTCCCGCCACCGCGAAGGAAACGGGTACATCGTAGCCCGGTAAAGTCAGCCGGCGCTCGACCACACGCAAAGGCTGGTTCTCGGGCCCAACCGTATCGAAAACCTTCAGACCGACATCGTTTCGAACCGTCTCATCGGCGGGCGAAAGATCGAGCGATTGATCGAAAAGCGAGCGCGAACGCACGGCCGCGCGCGGGGCCACCGGCCATATCTGCCAGTACCAGCCGGAATAAACGAGATCGAAGCGCGTTTCAGAGAGGCCGCCCTGACGCTCTATTTCGCCATCATCATTTACTTCGGTCGTGGCGATCAACGAGTGCAGGAGAACGGAGAGGCGGGCGTCGAAACTACGCTCGGTGGAATTTCGGAAAATGGCAGAGAGGGTCAATCCGCCCGCGACCAGCGCAATCGCGCTCCAGAGCGCGGCGCCCGCGATCAGCCGGAATGCAAGACTGTCAGACCGCATCTTCGGGCGCCACCAGACGGTAGCCCAGGCCGCGTACGGTTTCGATTACATCCTTGCCGAGCTTGCGGCGAAGACGGCCGACAAACACTTCGATGGTGTTGCTGTCCCGGTCGAAATCCTGGTCATATAGATGTTCGACAAGTTCCGTGCGAGAGACCACACGGTCTTGATGATGTATCAGATAGGCCAGCAGCCGGTATTCCAGCGAGGTGAGCTTGATCGCGCGGCCGTTTACCGTCACCCGAGAGCTTTTCGTGTCGACGCGGACGGGGCCGCATTCCAGTTCGCTCGTCGCGTGGCCGCTCGCCCGGCGGAGCAGCGCGCGCAGCCGCGCCAGCACTTCTTCCATGTAGAAGGGTTTGGCCACATAGTCGTCGGCTCCGGCGTCGAAACCGGCGACCTTGTCACTCCAGCGGTCGCGCGCGGTGAGGATCAGCACCGGCATGGTGCGGCCGTCGCGCCGCCATTTTTCGAGGACGGTCACACCATCCATTTCCGGCAGGCCGAGGTCGAGGATCACGGCATCATAGGGTTCGGTATCGCCGAGAAAATGCCCCTCCTCGCCGTCCTTCGCGCTATCGGCCACATAGCCTGCCTCTTCGAGCGCCGCTACGAGCTGACGGTTGAGATCGGGATCGTCCTCGACAACAAGTAGCCGCATAACCTTCTCCGTTCCTCGCCTATCGCGCGCCCATGACGCGGCCCGAAGCCGCATCGACCGTCACGACGACGACCCTGTTCTGGGGTGTCATGATCTTCACGTAATAGGCGTTGCCGCCGAAACTCATATCGAGAAACCGGCCAGGATGGCGCGACAGGGCCGCCTGCTTCGCCTGCCCGGGCGAAACCACCTGGCCCGAGCGTACGGCATCGCGCGCGCGGTCCTGCTCGGAGTGATAGCCCCATTGAACGGGTACAAGAAGACCGTCTGCCCGCGCCGGGCCGAAGCCAAGAGCGAGGAAGGCAGCGATCGTCAAGGCGATCCATGTGGCTTTCTGCATCATGCCCCGAACCTAAACCGCCTACGCTGAACCCCGGATGAACGGAGTTTGCACCTATCCTTCAGGAAGTGCGGCTCAGAATCCAGTCAGGGTTGCGAATTCTTCCAGCGGCGCGCGATCCGTCCGTAATTGGTTAATCGGTGCGCTCTCGTCCATATAGCCAAGGCCGAGCCCGCAAAAGAGCATCAGCTCTTCCGGCATCGAGACGAATTCGGCGACGGTCTTGTACCAGATCGCCCACGCCTCCTGCGGTGCAGTGTGCAGTCCCTTTTCACGGGCAACAAGCATCAGCGACTGGATGAACATGCCGAGATCCGACCACTGGCCGAGCCCCATCTGCCGGTCGATGGCAAAGAACATGGCGACCGGGGCATCGAAAAAGCAGAAGTTGCGCGAAAACTGCGCGCGCCTTCCGGCCTTGTCCTCACGCGCGACGTCGATCCTCGCATACATGTCCTCGCCGCATTTGAAGCGCCGCGTCTTGTAGGGCTCTTTCAGGCCTTTCGGATAGATGTCGTATTCCGTACCCTCGCCGAAGAGGTTTTCCTTCTGCTTCTCCGCAATGATGCCGAGAAATTCCTCAAGCTTCTTTCCCGTCACGACATAGGCGTGCCAGGGCTGAAGATTGCCGCCGGAGGGTGCGTATTTTGCGAGTTCCAGAATTTCACGCACCGTCTCTTCCGGCACTGGCTTGTCGAGAAAGGCGCGGCAAGTGATGCGGGTCTTGAGGGCTTCGGAGACATTCATGGGAATTTCCTTCGGAGTTTCGGAATCTATCTTGCTGTGACGTTCGGCCAGAGCGCATCGGCGCCCGCCGCAATCGTCTCGCGGCCGAGCATGGCCGCCCACTCGCTTCCCGCGCCGAACTCGGCCCGCCAAGACCAGAGGCGGCGCGTCGCGAAATGGAGCCCGTGCTCATAGGTGAAGCCGATGGCGCCATGCACCTGATGCGCAATGGATGTCGCAATGCTCGATGCGTCATCCACGCGTATTTTGGCAATCGCGATTTCGAACGCTGCATCGGCGCCTCGCTTGTCCACCTGTGCGCAGGCATGGTCCGTTACCACGCCGCAGGCTGCGGCCTGTGTCGAAAGCACGGCAAGCTGCTGCTGGATCGCCTGAAACTTGCCGATGGGCTTGCCGAACTGCGTGCGCTCATTCGCATAGGCCACCGATTGTGACGAGAGATAGCCAAGCGCACCCGCCATCTGGCAGGCACGGATCAGCGCACCGTAAAGTTTCATCGCATTTTCGGGGAGCGCGGTCTTTTTCGCCGTCGCCTCCGCGCCCTTCAGCACGACGCGGTCGCGCGGCTCGCGCGCCACGTTGAGGCCCGGCTCGATGGTCGCCCCCTCAAGCGGCACCAGCACCACCTCACCCTTCACGATGGCAACGCCATGCGCCGCATTCCGCCCATAGGGCACGCCCGACGCCTCGCCGGAGAGTTTGCTGCCTTCAAGCGTGAAGGCACCGTCGAGCAGCGTTGTCACGCCGTCCGGCACCTCGATGCCCGCCTGCACGAGAAACCAGTTCGCCAGCAGCGCATCGGCCAGCGGCAGCGGCGCGACATGTTCGCCCGCCGCCTTCAGCACGATGGCCGCATCGGCCCAGGTACCGCCCGCCCCGCCTTGGCTCTCGGGCACGAGAACGCGGGTAAGCCCGTTTGCCTCCACTTCATTCCACAGCGCGGTGGGAAAATCGCCTTCTTCCGCCTTTTGCACCAGCGCTTTGGTGACACGCTCGGCAAGCAGCCCGTTCACACTATCGGAAAGGATCGTCTGCAATTCGTTCATGGTTCCCTCCCTCAGCGAAGCCCAAGCCCGCGGGCAATGATGCCGCGCAGGATTTCGCGCGTACCGCCGCGCAGCGAAAAGCTCGGCACTGTCTGCGTCAGATAGCCGAGCACGTCCTCGTATTCGTTTCCGGTGCCAATCCCCGGCGCAATGCCAAGCAGTTCATGCGCACGCACCGGCATGTCCTGCTCGAAGATCGCACCGAGATCCTTCACCACCGAGGCTTCGAGCGCCGGGTTCTCGCCCTTCTCCAGCATGCCCGCAACCGAAAGCGACATCTGGCGCAGCGTGACGAGATGCGCGACGAGGCGGCCGATTTCGCGCGCTCCCTCTTCGCCGCTGCGTTTTTCAAGTTCGCGGATCATTTCGACCATCAGTATGAAGCTCGAAAGATAGCGTTCGGGACCGGAGCGTTCGAAGGCGAGTTCCGCCGTCACCTGCCCCCAGCCGCCGCCTTCCGTGCCCACCAGCATATTGTCGGGCACGAAGGCATCCTCGAAGACGACCTCGTTGAAATGCGCATTGCCCGCCAGATCCTTGATCGGGCGAATAGCAATGCCATCGGTATTTTTCAGATCGACCAAAAACTGCGTCAGCCCGGAATGCTTTGCCTCGGCGGCGAAGTCGGTGCGGAAGAGCGCGATCATGTAATGCGCGGTATGCGCGCCGGAGGTCCAGAGCTTGGTGCCGTTCACCCGGTAGCCGCCATCCACCTTCTCGGCGCGGGTGCGCGTTGCGGCGAGGTCCGAGCCCGAATCCGGTTCCGACATGCCGATGCAGAAATAGCATTCGCCCTTCGCCACGCGCGGCAGGATTTTCTGGCGCTGTTCTTCCGTGCCGAAGCGCAGCAGCAGCGGGCCGGATTGCCGGTCGCCGATCCAGTGCGCACCAACAGGGGCGCCAGCGGCCAGCATTTCTTCCAGCATCACATAGCGCTCGAAGAAACTGCGTTCATGTCCGCCATATTGCTTCGGCCAGGTCATGCCGATCCAGCCCTTCGCACCCATCTTGCGGCTGAACTCAGGGTCGGAGCCGGACCATGTCTGTGCCCGCGTCACCTTGGGTATCTGTTTCAGCTCTTCGGCAAGAAAGGCGCGGATCTCCTGCCGGAGCCCTTCCGTCTCGCCGGGCAGTTCGCAAAGGTCGAACCTGAAAGGCTGCATCTCTTTCTCCCAGTCTCTTCTTTCTGTTCTTCAGGTCACGCTGTTCTTCAGGTCACCAGCGCCGTGGTGCCGCCGTCGATGCGGATGTTGAGCGCGTTGATCGCCCCCGACAGCGGGCTCGCCACGAAGGCAACGAGATCGGCAATCTCCTCCGGGCGCGGAATATGTCCGGTGAGGTTTCCCATGAAATTCTTTAGCACATGCGGCTCGACCTCTTCCCAGGTCTCGCCCCAGCCGCGCTCGCGGCCCTGTTTCAGAAAGCGTTCTTCCACTTCCTTCGTGCGTATGAGGCCCGGTGAAACGAGGTTCACGGTCACGCCCGTGCCCGCGAGTTCCTTCGCCAGCGACACGGCCATGGTCGCAAGCGCGCCTTTGGAGGCGTAATAATGCGGCATCCGCGCGGCAGGTTCCGTCGAGCCGATGGTGCCGAGCATGACGATCCGCCCCCAGCCCTTCTCCTTCATCGCGCCCATGAAGGCGCGCGTCAGGCGAACGGCGGAAAGCACGTTCTTTTCATAAGCGTCGATCCAGCCACCGGTTTCCGTGCGGGTCCATGAACCCGCATCCGCCGTGCCGTAATTATTGATGAGAATATCGATGCTGCCCGCTTCGGCCACGACCTCCGCGCCGCCCTCATCGGTGCAGATGTCGCCCGCCAGGGCGCTCGCGGCAAATCCTGCTCCGCGGATTTCGCCGACCACCGCCTCGGCTGCTTCAAGCTCGAAGCCATGAACGATCACATGCGCACCTTCGCGCGCCAGCGCATGTGCGATGGCACGGCCGGTGCCGCGATGGCTGCCCGAGACGAGCGCCCGTTTGCCGTTGAGCTGAAGGTCCATGCCGCTCCGCCCTCACCGTTTTTATTATCCGGTTTTAATCTCCGGGCGGCTTTTCTAGCAGCAATGCGCGGCTCTGTCCGGTCTGGAAGAGCGCGGATGCTGTCCGCGCAGGAAACAAACAGTCGGGAGAAAGGAAGCGGAAGACAGGAAGTCAGAATTCCGCTGCGGCAAGCTGCGCGGCTGGTTCGTTCGCGCTTGCGGTCTGGGTGGGATTGAACAGGGGCGCGAGGGCAATGCCCGTATAAAACCCTGCCGAAAAGAACAGAAAAATGGCCAGCACGAATCCCGCCGCAGCGAAAATGCGGCGGCGGGACCGGCGGTGGTAAAAGATCTTCCTCGCCATCGTTCTCCCCTTCTGCATCGTTCGCCAGCGGACAAGAGCCGCCCGGCGGGGGTGGTTATGGCGATTATGCAGATCAAGGTTTACCAAAACTAAAGGTAAAACCTCGAATTCAAATCAATCGGGAAGACCTGGCGGGAGATCCCCCTCACTTCCGCTTCGCGTAGCCCACATTGAGGGCAAGGAGATCGACGACGCGAGCGATCGTACCGACCACCGTATCGTCCTTCTTTGTCGGCGTCGCTGCCGCAACGGCGGATGCCGCACCGATGACAGCAAGAAGCGCCTCCACCCATTCCGTGAAAGCGCCACCGATAAAGCCGCTCAGAATATACTCCATATAAGGCTCCTTTCAGCCGTGATGCCCCGCCTCCCGGGGCGCATAGAAGAGGTGTCCGCCCGCCAGCGCCCGCGGTGTTTCGCGTGTCGCCCAGTCCGGGTTTTCCGTATGCAGATGGAAATGTGTCGCGCCGCCCGTCGGGTCTTGCTCTGCGCCGCAAAGCGCCCGGCAGAGTGCGGCGAGCGCCAGCAGAAACTCGCGGTCGGGTTTGCGTTCCGCTCCCCGCCGGTTCACCAGCGCCCAGGCAAGCGCCGTTCGACCCTCCTCGCCTTCGCCTCGGGCAAGCCCCCGAAGCGTCAGCGCGAGATCGATCAGAAAACCCGCCTCCTCCACTCCGCTCTTTCCGCACCGCACGCCCATCTTGTCCCGCCGATCTCGAATAAGGTATTTATTCCTATATATGAGAACATATGCGGAACATTGTCAAGATTTGTCAGGCGCTCGGGCCGCTCATCTCCAGGCAATGAATGGCGAGCCGCACCTTGCCACCCGTGAAGCTTCCCCCCTCCGCCGTCACGCGGATTGCCGTCGCGCCGTAATAGGCGGTGGGCGTTCCGCTGGGCCCGATCACCGTGCTGCCCGAGGCAACGCCGATGCTGTTGCCGTAGCGCACGGGGTCGGCGGCCACGCCGAGCTTCCATGAGGTTGCCCCGGTGATCGCTTCCGTCACGAGGCCCGTCACGCCGAACACGATGGCGCGGTCCGGGATCGCGAAGGACGTGTCCGAACTCGCACCCGTCCCCACTTCATGTTCGCCCTGCACGATGGTGAGTTTCGTTTCCGCGCCGCTTGCACCGAAGAAAGTGAAGCTGCCCGCGCTCGAAAGCGGCGACCAGCCATACCCGTCATGGACGAGCAGCGTATCCGTCGCCTCATTCCATGCGCGCCATCCCGGTTTGGGTGTGAAGTGAACCCATGCGCCGTCGATGAAGGCGGCGACGTCGCCCGTCTCGGTGATATAGCGATCTCCCTCCGCCGGTGCGGCTGGCAAAGGCGCCGTCAGCTGCGAGGCAACGGAGAGATGCAGCAGCGCATCGAGCCGTCTGAGTGCCTCGTTCACCGTCACATGTTTCTGTGCCTGCGATGCTTCGAGGAAAGGCAATTCCAGATGGAATGTGTCAGACATGAAGAATGGCGCTCCTTCCGGTGCCGCGTCCGAATGCGCGGCTCAGTTGATAAATGGTGATGTCGAGCGTGGTGAATTCCGTCCCCCCAAAATCGGCGGTCTGTTCCGCCGCACCGTAAACGGCTTCGGGCGCGCTGGCGGCGATCACGCGCTTCACGGTTTCGCCGTCACGGATTTCCACCTCATAGGCTTCGCTCTCCTCGCCGAGCGGCACATCGAGGCCCGCCCAGCTATCGCCGCCGGTCCGTGTGCGGCGTATCCACGTCAACTGGATCGCGCCCGTTTCGTCGCGCCGCGCCCGAACATGCACCGGCGAAAAGGGCCGCAGCCCCACCCCGTCAAAGGCGCGCGTCACGCTCGCATAGGCAGGGTCGTCATAGGGCAGTTTCGCCGGTCCAAAGGCCCAGCTCCGCTCAAGGCTGCGCTCCGTATCGGCGAGCCCGAGTTCCGTTACCGCCGCATCGAGAAGCACGAAGCGCGCCCCTGCTTCGAGGGGGTTGCGCATCGCCGCTTCCGTCCCCGCCTGCCCGCGCAAAAGCCCGCGCAGTTCATAAGTTCCAGGCGCGGTGAGGACCGCCTCACGAAACTGGATGACTTCCCAGTCTCCCTCCGGCGTTTCCAGTGCCGCCCGGTCCGCCCCGGACAGGACGGCAAGTTCGTCCGCGCTTGAGAGCTCCCCGCCTGACAAGACGACGGAGAGACCGTTCGCCTCGTCCCAGCGCGATACGGGACCGGGCATCAGCGGCGTCAGTGTTCGTCCAAGTGTCGCTTCATCGCGCAACACCTGATCGAGCACGAGCCCCGCGCCCGCATCCTTGTAGATCGCAACGCCGCACCAGGGGTCGGCTGCCGCTGCCATGCGCGGCGCATGAGGCGTTTCCTCGCCGGTCACAAGCGGCAGATCCATGAACACCGCGAGCGGCGCGCCCCAGCTTTCGGTTTCGGCGGGAAGCGTCTCGCGTTCGGGCGCGGAAGCGTAAGCGCCGAAAAGACTTCTCTCGCTCGCAACTGCACTTGCCTCTCTGGCGCCCGCATCCGTCACGCCGGTCAGGCGATAAAGCGCTTCGCGGTGCCCGAGATCGAGCGTCACATGATCGCCCGGATCGAGCGCGATCAGGCTTGGCGGCAGCGAGAGTTCGGCGCGTTCGCGTTCGCCCCATGTCTTCTGTAGCCAGACATCCGCGACGATCTGCGCTTCGGCCTGCGTCAGCACCAGGGGCAACGCGGTCGATGCCACGCGCTCGCTTCCGCCCGCAAGCCGCCGGGCCTCCACCGCCGCCTGGCGGTAGTCGGTGCCGCCATCGATATAGGTGAGCTTGGCGGAAACCGGCAGTTCCGTCTCCTGCCCGCGAGTCAGCCGCCAGCCCGGCGATGCAGCTTCTTCCGCCACCGCAAGATCACCGCCGGCAAGCACCGCGCAGCTATCGCCCGTCAGGTGCTGGAAGCGGATCGTGCCTTCCGTCTCCGTCGCGTCGAAGAAGCAGGCCAGCATCAGCGGCTCGATGGCCGCGCGCGGACTCATGATGCGGTCGATGACGAAACCTTCCACCACGCGGGTCAGTGTTTCGGCATCGAAATCCATGAAGCCCGCATCGTGCAGGATCGCGCGCAGCAGCGCCGGAAGCGGGGCCGCCCCCATGCGTCCGTTCAACCAGTGACCTAGCCGCCAGTTCGCTCCGTCCGACCAGATGTCGCGCCGCTCCGGGAAGGCGGGAAAGGGCCGCGCGTCCCAGGTCCAGAAGAAGATTCTCGATGCATCGACCATCCGTCCGCCATAGACAGGCGAGACCGGGTTCGCGCCCTCCCCATGGTCTGGATGGTCCGCATCCCAGAACGACATTTCCGCCTCGATGAAGCGGCGCTGGATGAAATCGTCGCGCGTCCCCCGCGAGAATTTCGGCACCGCGCTTTCCGACGATTTCGGATCGACAAAAACATTCGGCTCGTTCGTTCCCTTGTCGATGGCAGGGCAGCCGAGTTCGGTGAACCAGATAGGCTTTGACTTGGGTACCCATGATGTCGGTGCTGCCGCCTCGACACCGCCCGGCCGGTCGTAATGCGCGTTCGACCACCAGCGTTTCAGGTCTTTCGCGCGCCATATCCAGGGCTTGCCGTAGGCACCATCCGAAATCGCCGTGCGGTTCTGCGCGGCGCGATCTTCCTCGCTCGCGTAGTACCAGTCATACCCTTCGCCACCCGCGATCCGGCTGCGCAGATAGCCGAGATCGTAGATCGAGCCCCAGTCCTGTGCATCGAGATGGGTGTCTCCGTCGCGCCAGTCCGTCAGCGGCGCATACATGTCGATACCGATGAAGTCGATATTCGCATCCGCCCAGAACGGATCGAGATGGAAGGCGAAGGCCCCGCCGCCGAGATCATGACCGCGATATTCCGACCAGTCGGCGGCGTAGGAGATTTTCACCGTCTCTCCCAATATGCCGCGTATATCGGCGGCAAGGTCGCGCAAGGCGGTGACGGCGGGATAGGCCGCGCCATCTCGTGCCTGCGTCAGCCCGCGCAATTCCGACCCGATCAGGAAGGCATCGACCCCGCCCGCCGCCGCGCAAAGACCTGCATAGTGCAGCACCATGCGCCGGTAGGACCATTCGCCCGCGCCGGGCGTCTCGCTGCCGAAGAAGCTTGCCACTTCCGCAGACGCATCGCTCACCGGCACGATGCGCCCGCGCCAGGGATAGGCCGCCTGCTCGCTGGCGCCATAAGGGTCCGGCAGGCCGTTCCCCGCCGGCACGTCCATCATCACGAAAGGATAGAAAGTCACGGCAAGCCCGCGCGCCTTCAGGTCGCGGATCGCGTTGATGACGCTCGCATCGGACGGCGTGCCGCCATAGGCGGGTTTCTCTTCCACCGTGCTCACCGTCAATGCGGTCGCGCGTGTCAGCCCGGCAACACTCCACGCGCCCGGCGAAACGATCTTCTCCGCCATCTCCACCTTCGGCCGCACTGTGCATTCGCCACAGCGCAGGTCGTCGCCAAACCACGAAACGACGAGCGAGACCGCGCGCGCATTGGGCAGCGCCGCTTCCAGCTCGTCCATCGACACGATGAAATCCGCTCGCCCGTCCGTGCTATGCGTGTTGATCGCGCGGCTCGATGTCTCGCTGACGATTTCGCGCTTTGCTTCTGTCTCGTAGACGAACTCGCCCGCGCCCGGGATCACCGCCACCCCGCGCACCAGCTCTTCCACGTCATCCAGTGCGCGGAAAACCTCGAAACTCAACTGCGGAATGCGATTGCCGAAAGGCGACACATCGAGATCCTCGAAGACCACATAGGCCGTACCGCGATAGGCGGGCGCCGCGCCTTCCGCCGCCTCGATCAGCGGGTCCGGCGCTTGCGTTTCCCCGCCGCCATGCAGCCGCCACATCACATTGCCGAGCGAAAGCGGCTTGCCGTCCGCCCAGACGCGGCCGATCCGCGTCACCACGCCTTCACAGAGCGCAACGGCAAAGGACACCGTGTAGCTGTATTCCGTCACGCTCGCCGACGAGCTGCCGCCCTTGCCGCCGCCCGCCGAGCGCGTGCGCCGGTGCTCCACATAGTCGCTTGCCCAGATCACCTGCCCGCCGAGGCGGGCGCGTCCATAGACACGGGGGATCGGCGCGCCTTCGCTGGAGGCCATCACATGCAGGTCGCCGAGGCGTGGTCCTTCCGCACTCATGGAAGATCCGAAAAGCTGCGCGTCGATATAGGAGCCGGCAATCGTGCCGATAGCGCTGCCGATTGCCGCGCCGGAAATCGTCGTACCCAGAAAGCTCAGGCCTGTGGGCATGAGTGTGCTGCCAAGCGCAGACCCCACGCTCGAAAGTGCCAGCGTTGCCATGTCAGTCCTCCAGGCCCGGAAAGCGGAATGCGTGAGCCGCCCGCGCGCGCCACCAGCGCCCCATTACCGTCTCCACCACGGCGCGCCCCGACCATGCATGGATCATGCAGTTGTCGGCGGAAAGGATCGCGGCATGTTTCGCCGGACCGTTCGCGCGCATCCGAAAAAGCATGATGTCGCCCGCGCGCGCCGCACCGCAGCCGATCTCTTCCATGTGGCGCCGCGCCGCCTGCGCCATCGTCTCTTCCGCATGGCCGCCCGGCACTTCCGCCCATGTGGCCGTATAGGCGGGCGGCGTTTCCGGCTCCGGGCCCACCACCTCGCGCCAGACGCCGCGCACAAGGCCAAGGCAATCGGTGCCCGCGCCCTTCATGCTCGCCTGATGGCGATAGGGCGTGCCGATCCATGAGCGCGCCGCGGCAACGATTTCCTCGCGCCTTGTCATTCCGCACTCGCGATCACGAAATCGCTGCCCGGCATATGCGGGAAGCCACGGAAATTTTCGCCATTGCCGAATTTCTGCGCGCAGGTCGCATACTGCTTGTCGCATCCCGCCATCACCGTGAACGTGTCGCCCGGTGCGATATCGCGCGCCACGGCCCGCCAGAGCTCCAAACCGCCGCCCGCCTTGTGATCCTTCACCTCCATCACCTCGCCCGCGTTCGCGCCGCTCGTGAAGGTGAGTTTTCCGCGCGTGAAATATGCCGCTGCATGGGCGCCAAGACCCGTGCTCGTGATTTCGCGATTGCCGCTGGTGCTTTCGACCGTGCCCGCGGCCGTCCAGTCCCCGCCATCGAGCCCGCAGCGCGCATCGCAGAAATCGGCGTCGCAGCCATATTGATAGAGCCTGCCCGTCGGCTGGTTGAGGCGATGCGCCAGTCCACGCAGCTCCGCCGTGAAACTCACGCCGCTCCGCGAGACCTCGCCGAGATTTCCTTTGCGCATCAGCACGCGCTGGTCCACATCCTCCCAGTTCACACGCCAGATCTCGATTTCCGCATCGTCGTAAATTCCCGCCGCGAGGTCGCCTTTGTCCAGCCGCGCGGATGAAAGCGCACCCGTCACATCGAGATTGTCGATATTCAGCCCGCTCGTGCTTTCCAGCGCCGAAGCGGTGAAACCGCCCGCCGCCTCATAGGTCGTGCCGCCGAAACTCAAATCGCGGTCATGCTCCGTGAAGCCGAGCGTTATGCCGTCGCGGCGCGTGAGCTTCCAGCACCAGGCAAGCGTCGTCGTTCCGCTCGCGACATGCGCGGCGAATCCGGCAGAAAGATTTTTCATGGATCAGATCCTGATCTCGATAACCGGAATATCCGGCACGCTGCCTGCCTCGAATGCGCCAAGGCCGATATCGAGGAAATCCGTGTCGAAGCGCACCGGCACGTCGAACTCGAAGCCCGCCGTCACGGCAACACCCTCGCCCGGTGCCACGGCAAACGTCACCATGCCCGCCGCGTGGTCCACCGCAAAGTCTTCGCCCTCTTCCATCGCCGCACCACCCGTGGCAATGCGCACGCTTCCCGCCACCGGTTTTGCGATTTCGCGCATATAGCTCGCCCCGCCCGACACATAGCTCTTCACGAGCTGGAACGCGGTGCGTTCGCCGTCGCCGGTCCCGACCGTCTGGTCGAGCGGCGTCACATCCACTCCGGGCGCGCCGCTCTTCCAGTCGCCACGGTCATGCCAGCGAAAGCCATGCAGCCTTCCGTGCCGCACCTCGAAGAAGGAGATCACCTCGTGAATGTCGTCGAGCTTCCTCAGTCCGAGCCCTGCATTGTAGCGCCGGCGCGACATCGCCCAGGGGCTGTTTCTCTCCTCGCGGCCCGAACCGAGCGTCACGATCTCGGTCCGCCGTTCCGGTCCGCCGCTCGCGCCCAGCGCAATCGAAAGCGGAAACCTCACCTCATGAAATGCCATCGGCCCTGCCTCACATATTTCTCTGACCGCGCGCGCCAACACGCGCGAGCATCGCCGCGATCTGCGATTCCGAGCGGCGGAAACTCGCCGCATCCGCCGCCGTCACATTGAAAGTGATGTTCGTGGCCCCCGCGCCGCCTTGCGTTGTCACGCCGAGCCGTCCATCCGCGCCGCGCCTCAGCGGCAATATCGCCTCCGCGCCTGCCTCGCCTGCGAGTCCCGTGCCGCCGCGCAGCGGAAAGAGCATCGGGCTCGACACGACGCCGCCTTTTGCGAAAGGCAGCACACGCCCATCGGCAATCGCGTTGCCATTGCCGCTTGCCACGAGCCCGACCACCATGTTGCCGATGCCGTTCGACACAGCCCCCGATATGGCCTGCGTCGCGCGCTCCAGCGCCACGCGCGAAAGGTCGAGCGCCAGCTTCTTCAGCACATCGGAGAGCGAGCGCCCTTTCAGCGCCGCCCCCTCGAAGGCATTGCCGAGCGCATTGCCGAAATCGCGGCCCTCGCGGGTCGTGCGGCGCATCTCGTCGCTCACCGATTTCAGCGCGCGCTCCGCATCCAGCGCAAAGCCTCGCGCCGCCTCGCCCGCCTGCCCCATCACGGCAGCGAGTTCTTCCGGGTCCGTATCTGTCATGATGTCCTCAGTCGGGAAATGTCCGCATCAGCCTGTCGAGTGCGAGCCGCCCCATCGGCGCTTCCGCGTGCGGCCGCAGCGCGCGGGCTGCCGCCGCGAGTTCAGGCAATGTCATCCGCCAGAAGGTTTCGGGGGACATGCGCAGCATACCGAGGCCGAGTGTCATCGCCTCTTCCCAGGGAAAACGTGGGCTGCTCACGCAGAGCCGCCAAAAGTCGCGGAGAGGAGATCCGCAACGATGGCGATGAAGCCTGCCGCGCCGCCTTCCGCCGTCATGCGGGCGACATCTTCGTCCGAGCGTTCATAGCCCGCGCCGCGCAGCCCCGCGCCGATAATCCGCACCGCATCCATTGCCGCGATGCGCCCCGTCTCGAAGCGGCTTGCGAGCGCCAGCATGTCCTCGCCGCCGAAAGCCTGTTCCAGTTCCGCCAGCGCGCCGAGCGTCAGCACCAGTGTCATGTGCTCGCCATCGAGCACGGCCTCGACCTCGCCTCTGTGCCTGTTCGCCATTGTCACATCGCCACGAAGCTGATTTCGCCTGCGCTTTCAAGCGCGAGGTCGAAGCCGACTTCGCCGTCATGATCGCCGGAGAATTCCAGCGCCGTGATCTGGAACGGACCAGTCACCGTGCCGAAATCGGGGATCACGACCTGCCAATTGCGGACCGCGCCCGCGAAGAAAATCTCGCGCAGGCTCGCATCCGACGCGGCATCCTTGAAGATGCCTCGCCCCGTGATCCCCGCCGAGCGCACGCCCGCGCCTTCCAGCAGCTCGCGCCAGCGCCCGGCGGATTCCGCATGGGTCACATCGACCGCCCGCGCGTTGAATGCAATAGCGCGCGAGCGAAGTCCCGCCACGGTGATGAAACTGCCCTCGCCCGTGCTGTCGAGCTTCAGCAGCAGGTCCTTGCCTTTCTGTGCCGTCATGCTGTCTCTCCTGTTTGTTCCGTCACCGCGCGGAAGCGGATCGTGCCGCGCCAGGTCATGCCGTCGGCCTCACGCCGCGTCGTTCCGTCGAGGAAGCGCAGATTGACGAGTTCATGCCCTTCAAGCATCAGCGATGCGTCATGCAGCGCCGCATTCACCGCGCCCATGATGCGCTTTGCCTCCGCGCGGCCGCCGCCACGCGAAAATGCATGCAGCGCGAGGCGGTGTTCCGTGCCGCCCGGCCAGTCCCGCGTTTCGTTCTCGCCAAGCGCCAGATAGGGAAAGCCCGCATCGCCGGGCACATTGTCGTAAAGGCGTGTCGCGATGAGTGCGGCGAGCGCCGCATCCCCCGCGAGGCGCGTATATATCGCCTTCTGCAAGGCTAGATCGGCGTTCATGTCTCCTCCTCGCAATCGAGCACGAGAAAACGCTTGCGCCCGTCCGGGTTGCCAACAGCGCGGATGTTCAGCACACGCGCGTTCCACAGACCGCGCATTTCTGTCGTGATGCCGGAGCGGTAGCGGATCGTCAGCCGGAGCTTCGCGCTTGCCGCGAGCCTTTCACCAGCGAGCCTTTCGCTTCCCCGCCGCTCCTCAACCTTCGCCCAGATGGTCGCGCCGCTCGTCCATGTGATCTCCGCGCCGCCCGCCCCGTCCGGCGTCCGCAGGGGCGATTGCAGCGTCACGCGCTCGCGCATTTCGCCAATCGCAATGCCGCTCACAGCCGCATCCTCCGAAAGGGTTTCACCAGCGCCGAGACTGTGCGAGGCAATTTCGCTCCGTCCCCGACGGGCTCGCGATGCTCGAACCAGTGCGCCGCCAGCATCAGCATTGCCTGGCGAAGCGGCATGGGTACGTCCGCCACTGCGCCATAGCCCGCCGTGAAGCCGATTTCGATGCCCGCAAGCCGCGTTGCAGGCATGGGCCAGGCCTGCCCGCTTTTCACGGCGATGCGCGGGTGTTCGCCTGTCTCGGTTTCGTAGAAGCCGGGATCGAGCGGCAGCATCGCGCCGCTGAGGGCGGCCACCTTCACCGATGTCACCTCGGCCACCGGCGCGAGCGGAATGGCGATTGGGCCGAGGGGCCATTCGTCCAGCGTCAGGCGCCAGTTCTGCGCCACGAAGGCGCGGCGCGTTTCCGCTTCGAGCGTCGCGCGCGCGGCCGTCAGAAGCGCCGTCAGCAGCGCATCCTCCTCCGTCGCATCGAGCTTCAGGTGGGCCCGCGCTTCCGCGAGCGACACCGGCTCCTCTGCCGGCCCGGCAAGAAGTGTCAGGGTCATGATCTTTCTTTCATTCGTCCATTCATCATTGCGAGGAGCGAAGCGACGAAGCGATCCAGAGCGGCATGGGCAGCAATGGATTGCTTCGCCTCCTCGCAACATCGTGGCGACGACTAGTTCACCGGCTTCAGATGTGCCGAGCCGAGAAGAGCGAGCGCCGCAATGGGCGTGCCCTCCTCATGGTCGCCATCGAGAACGGCACCGATGCGCGTATAGCGCGCCGGGCCGGCATAGCCGATGCGATAGTCACGCATGCCCCGGTCCTCGCCATCGAGAAGAGCGAAGATGCCCGTCTCGTCCGGCGTGTCGCCCAGCACCTCATGCGCAGCCGTCACCGGCGTCCAAGACGCGCCGTCATCCGACGCCTCGATGATGCAGGCGATCGAGAGCTCTTCCGAGAGCTCGTCGCCGGCCGTGCCTATACAGACGATGTGCTCCACCGCCCCGAAGCCCCTGCAATCGACGGGTGCGCCGTAGCGCGTTTCCGTCGTCAGCTTCGGGTCCAGCGTCAGCACCGTCTTCAGGCCGCTATGCAGATCGCGCATCATGCCCCTCACGCCGAAAACTGGAGGAACTTGATCGCCTCGAAGTTCTGCACACCGCCGCCCACGCGCTTCGTCGTGTAGAAGAGCACGTAAGGCTTCGCGCTGTAGGGATCGCGCAGCACGCGCACGCCCAGCCGGTCGACGATCAGATAGCCGCGCTTGAAGTCGCCAAAGGCGATGGCGGGTGCATCCGCCGCAACGGAGGGCATGTCCTCGGCCTCCGTCACCGGATAGTTCAAGAGCGTCGGCGGCTGGCCGGCCGCGAGCGCGGGCTGCCAGAGATAGTTGCCATCGGTGTCCTTGAACTTTCGGATTGCGGCCTGCGTCGAGCGGTTCATGACGAAGCGGCCATTCGCGCGATAGCCCGCCTTCACCGCATAGATGAGGTCGATCAGCTTGTCGCCGGGGTTCGAGGTCGGGAATCCGCCCTCATTGCCGCTCGCGATGAAGCCGAGCTTGCCCCATTCCCAGTCGCCATCGGCCACGCGGTCATAGTCGAGGAAGCCACGCGGTTTCTTCACGCCGTCGCCGGTGACGAAGGCCGCCCCTTCCTGTTCGGCGAAGGCGGTCTGCACCTCTTCGGCGAGCCACTGATCGATATTCACCGCCGCATCGTCGAGCAGCGTCGGCGTTGCCGCGGGCATCGCATAAAGCTCCATCGCCGGAAACTCGATCTCGGCCAGCGCGGGCGAGGCCGTCTGCGGGCGCGCTTCCGTTTCACCGACCCAGCCCGTCTGCAAGCCGCCCTTCGAGAAGGGCTTCTTGTAGCTCGCCGTGCCGATCTGGCGGATGCCTGCAATGGCGCGGATGGGCGAAACTTCCGACACGATCCGGTCGATCATGCGCTCCGTCTCGCCCGGCACCAGGTAGCCGCCATCCGGGTCCGACTGGGCGGAAAGCGCCTTCGCCTCCAGCCCGCGCAGCTCATGCGCCTCGCCTTTGCGCACATAGCGCTCGAAAGCGCGCTTGTGTTCGCGCGCACCTGCGCCGCCTTCCGCCGCCCCGCCGATTTCCGGGCGGCGCGCGGCCAGCGTCAGCTCATCGAGCTTCTTCTTTTGCGTGTCGAGCGCGCGGTTGATGCGCTCCACCTTCTCTTCGGCCAGCACATCGGCGGTGAGCTTGCGCTCCAGTTCGCCGAGCCGTTCGTCATTGGCGGATTTGAAATCCTCGAAGGAGGTGAGGAACTCGTCCATGGCGTCGCGCACTTCATGCGCGCTTGCGGCCCGCATACCGTCGTTCTTCGTCTCGGGCGCGCGCGCCTCTTCCTTCAGCGACGCGCCGATGCGCGGCACGCCGTCGTTGAAATGCGACATGTGTCGTCTCCTGATCTGTGTTGATTGTGTCTTGAGTTCAGCTCGTGAAAAGGCGCGCCGCCGCACGAAGCGCGCGGGCGAGCGCCTGGTCGCCGCCTCCCGCCTCCCGCGGGACAGGCAGCGCCTTGAAGCCCCGCTGGACGATCGTGCGGGCCTCCGTCCGGCTGAACCCAGCGTCCTGCATGAGCCAGCGTTCGAATTCGCGTGTGGTCGGCCGCGCGCCCTGCTTCACCGCGCTCACCCGGGCCGAGGGCAGCATCGGGAAGGTCACGACCGAAATCTCCCAGAGGTCCACTTCGATGAGGCGGCGTGTGCCGTTCGCGCGGTCCGTCTCCGCCTTCACCACGTGATAGCCGATGGAGAGCCCGTCGACGGCGCCCGCCCGCATCAGCGCCAGTACCTCGCGGGCGCGCATGACATCGGTGAGCAATTGCCCGCGCACGAAGAGCCCGCGCGCATCCTCCTTGATCTCTTCCCAGGTGCCGATCACCTCGTTCGGCTCATGCTGATAGAGGAGCTTCACGCCGCGCGCGCCCCGCTTCAGGAGCGATTTCCGGAACGCGCCGGGCATCACCACGTCGCGGCCCAGATCCTCTGTCCCGAAAAGCGAGGCATAGCCCTCGAAGCTGCCATCCGCCTTTACTGCCTTCGCCTCGAAGCGCGCGGCCTTCCGCTCGCCCGCCATCTTCTCCACGGGTTCTCTCACTCGCTTCCTCCGTATGGGAATGTTTTCCGCGCAAAAAAAAGGGCGCCCGGAGGCGCCAGCTCAACCCACAATTGTCATCCCGGCACTTGTTGCCGGGACCCACTCGCCTTTCCACTTGCCGCAGCCGCCAATGGGCCCCGGGAATAAATCCCGGGGTGACACCTCATTTTGATTGAGTATGAACGCCTATCTCAGCCGCTCCTCGATCCTCCCCAGCGCCGCATTCGCCGCCTTCGTCTGCTCCTCCAGCCGCGCTGTGCGTTCCACGAGCTCGCCAATCCGCGCCGTCCGCGCTTCGAGCCCCGCGAGGCGTTCGTTCGCCGCGCCGGCCCAGAGAAGCGCCGCCGCCGACTGCATCAGGATCGCCAGGATCACCGCCAGCGGCACGCGCCGATCAATTGCCCATCGTTCCGGCGCCCACCGCTCTGACACCGGGCGCTCTGACACCGGGCGCTCTGACACCGGACGTTCTGGCGCCGACATGGCGTCCTCTTTCGTGTATGCTGCTTTTTTCATCGACCTTTTCCACGCGAAAGACCGGATTTCATGACGACCGACCTCTGGATGATCCTCATCATGGGCATGGCGCTGGCCTGCGGCCCCGTGCTCCTCGTCTGGCTCGAAGAGCGCACGCGCGCCCGTGGCGCTTCCGTGCCCTCCCTCGTCACCGTGAAGGGCTACAAGGTCACGCCGCACAGCGCCTTCAGTCTCATCATCGCAATCATGCTGATCTATATTTCCTGGCAGATGCGCGGCATCGGCATGGGTTTCGTCTTCATGGTGTTCGGCTTCGTCGACATCATCATCGCGGCGCAGAACATCAGGAAGTCGAAGGCCCTTCCGTCCTGATTTCTCTCGTCCGACCATAGCCCACCGCCTCGCGCTTTTCCGCGTCGCTGAGAAAATCCGCGCGGGCAACGCGCGCCCACAATGCGTCGCGGTCGGCTGACAGCGCGTCCACCTGGTCCGCGTCGTACCAGAGCCGCAGCTTCCCTTCGTAGCGGGCCCCGAGCCATTGCGTCAGCGCGCGCGCCGTGCGTCCTGCCAGCGGCAGCACGGTGCCGCGCCAGAAGGCCCGGTTCGCCTCGCGCAAATTCGCATAGGTGTTGTCGCCGGGAATGCCCAGCAGCATGGGCGGCACGCCGAAGGCCAGCGCGATCTCGCGCGCGGCAGCGTTTTTCGCCTCGATGAAATCCATGTCCTTGGGGGAAAGCCCCATGCTCGTCCAGTCGAGCCCGCCTTCAAGCAGCAGCGGCCGCCCGGCATTCGCCGCCCCCTGATAATTCTCGGCAAGCTCGCGCTTCAGCCGCTCGAACTGGTCCTCGCTCAGATTCGCGCCCGCCTCGCCGCCCTTGTAAACGAGCGCGCCGGAAGGCCGCGCCGCATTGTCGAGCAGCGACTTGTTCCAGCCGCCTGCCGCATTGTGAATGTCGATGGCGCAGGCAGCCGCTTCGAGCGGACTCTGCCCGTAATAATCGTCGAGCGGATTGAAAAGCCGCATATGCAGCACCGGGCTCCGTCCCCCGCAAGGGATTGTCACAACCCGTCCGTTGACGGAATACTCATAGGCTTCGGGCCAGCCTGCGCGCCCCGGCACCGCCTTCATGCGGTCCGGCCGCAACACATAAAGCTCGCGCGGCCCGCCATCGACCTCCACAAGCTCCATGTAGCTGTTGCCCGCCACCTGCAGAAAGCTGTACCAGCTCTCGAAGAGGTCCGCGCCCGACTGGCCTTCATTCGGCCGCTCGATGAGGTTCAGCAGCGGATGCTCGGAAAGCTCCCTGTCGCCATCGTAAAGCAGCCAGGGCAGGCTCGCAGCCGCTTCCGCGATCATGCGGACCGAGCGATAGGCGATGGCGTTGCGCCTGTAGCCTTCCTCTGCCAGCGCCGCATAGTCGCGCGGCGTCCAGACCGCGCGGCCCTGCATATGCAGCGCGATCACCGGCGCGACGCGGGACTGCTTTGCTTCAGGCGCGCGCGTGCGCACCCGCCGCATGAATGCGGCAAGCGGATTGGGCATGGGTCTTGTTCTCCGATTTGAATTCGTGTGGCGCTTCCTACCCTTCGCCTCCCCCTTGCGGGGAGGCGGGGAAATTCGCGGTCCCGCGAATTTCCCGGTGGGGGTTCCGGGCGGTGGCACAACCAATGAAGCCGGTTCGAATCCGTCAGGACACATCTTCTTCAGTAGTGGTCGGCGTCTTGTGAAGAGCCCCCCACCCGATCCGCTTCGCGGATCGACCTCCCCACGAGGGGGAGGTGAAGGGAAGAACGGCGTCCGGCCGATCCAAACTCCCTCTCACAACCGCCGCATCTTCGGCTCCCCGGCCTCGCCGGAGAGCATCAGTTCCGTCAGCGCCCAGAAGACGAACGCGCTGATCTGATTACAGGACTTTGAATTTTGAGGATTTCTAAAAACAAAAGCCCCACCGGAGCGGGGCTTAGTCAGGCGCGTTCGGCCGCAGCGCGTCGGATTTTGGCTACTCGATCGTTGACCTTATAGCCACGCGTGGAAGCAACCTCAGCCGCCTCGTCACACGCATTACGAAGCCCTTGCAGAAGCGATTTCTTCTCGGACTCGTTGAAGTAAGGCGTCCCCATCTCCGCTTGGCTGTTTTGCGCGCCAGCGGAGTAAAAAAACTCCTTCACTTTCTGTAAGACACTCTGTGTCATGTCCGATCTCCTTGCGCCAAATTTCATCAAGCGCTTCATCAAGATTGCTTTTAAGCATCTTGATGGTGCCATCAGCAATAGGAAACTGACTATCTTTACCATCATTACATGCCAACGTGGACACGGAAACAACAGTTCCACCATTCTCCACGATATAGCTTCGGAGCGCGGCTAGTGTGCCTCCGAAGTGACAAACATCGTCTACCAAGATGTAGGCACAATCGTGACGAACAGTTCCTTCAAACCTAGGCTGCCATATAAACCTTTGAAAATCCTTAAGTTTTGTCCGCCCAGGACGTGCAATTTGGATAACGTCGCGACAGACTTCTCCGCCAAGCTCCTGTGCCAGCCGTTCCGCATAGGCAAATGGAAGTGCGTTTGTAGGCCGCAGGGGGTCACTCAGCGGCACTCCAGAGTCCCATTCAGGGTGAGGCATTAGAACGCAGGGTTCCTTCGGGAAGTGAGCGTAATCATCAATAATGCGGTCAAGAGTTTGTACTGAAAAGACCTCATCGATTATTTCGAAGGCGCAATTTAAATGGCGCAATTCTACTTGAGTGTGGACAGCGCCTCGTCGATGAGGGCCTCGGGCGAGAAGCCCGGCCTTCGCAGCGCGCGTAGCCAGCCGAGATAGAGCGGCAG
>Ga0114898_1000355_pt1 | contig 36476 bp, 39 predicted proteins | sample Malvired_Geostar_FD_83496 | JGI IMG/M metagenome (GOLD analysis project Ga0114898, IMG submission 83496) | Marine viral communities from the Global Malaspina Expedition - Malaspina viral metaG DeepMed_Geostar | ecosystem: Environmental > Aquatic > Marine > Oceanic | place: Mediterranean Sea...
CTGGCCGGCAGCGTCGACGACGAACCAGTCGCGCTTGACGGTTTCCGGTTTAGCAGTAAATGTCTTCATTCGTTATAGCCTCAGGGGCCGCCCTGAAAATAAGACGGCGAATCTTACTGAATGGTGCTCGCCCTGGCAAGGCCAAGGCAGCCGGAAACAGACGCTGTCGGGGGCTCGGGTCAGCGCGTCCGCCACGGCAATGGTTCGGTGGGCTAGGCATCCCCCACCTCGGTGTTGCGTCGACAGGCTAGGCATCCCCGGCGACAGGCTGCGGAATTATCCTGATAACCGGAAAAATAGCAACCGACTTTTACCTGAAGCACCGCCACGTGCTCGCAGGGATCCATTTCTACTTTACAGCCGAGACCAGGCGCTACGCCGAGGGACCTGCCCGGCTCACCTGGAGCAGCTCAGCCCTTGAAATGACGCCACTGTCGCTGGCACAACTTACGCAACACCGCGCGATCTCCGATAAGCTTCCGGAACGAGCACGATCCTCACGAGGCAACCCATGCAGCAACGCCCACTTGGCCGCACTGACTTGAAGGTGAGCTCGCTCTGCCTAGGCACCATGACCTGGGGAGAGCAGAATACCGAGGCCGACGCCCATGCACAGCTCGACCGGGCACAGGCGGCCGGAATCAACTTCCTGGACACCGCCGAAATGTATCCGGTACCGCCACGACCCGATACCAGTGGACGCACCGAGTGCTATATCGGCAACTACTTCAGGAACCGGGGAAACCGGGCCGACTGGATCATCGCCAGCAAGATCGCCGGCCCGGGAAACGGCATCAGCCACATCCGTGACGGCCACCTGAAATTCAATCGCGATCATATCCGCACCGCGCTGGACAACAGCTTACGCCGGCTTCAGACAGACTGGATCGACCTGTACCAACTGCATTGGCCGGAGCGCAACACCAACTTTTTCGGCCAACTGGGTTACCAGCATCAAGAGTCAGATTTCACACCGCTCGAAGAAGTACTGGACGCGCTTGACCAGGAAGTGAAAGCAGGCAGGATTCGCCACGTAGGGCTGTCCAACGAAACCCCGTGGGGAGCAATGAAATACTTGCAACTGGCCGAGGCGCGCGGCTTGCCTCGCGCAGTTTCGATTCAAAACCCTTACAACCTGCTGAACCGCAGCTATGAGATAGGGCTGGCAGAGATCAGCATTCACGAGCACTGTGGCCTGCTTGCCTACTCCCCCCTCGCTTTCGGCATGCTGAGCGGCAAGTACGAACATGGTGCTCAACCAGCAGATGCACGCATCACCCGCTTTCAGCGCTTTGCCCGCTACAGCAATCCTCAAGCCCGAACCGCCTGCTCGAAATATGTCGCACTGGCGCGCGAGTATGGACTGGATCCAGCCGAGATGGCGCTCGCCTTCGTTACGGCGCAACCTTTCGTAACCAGCAACATCATCGGCGCGACTTCGCTCGAGCAGCTCGACTCAAACCTTCGCAGCTCGACGATCCGGCTGCCGGACGAAGCGATAGAGCGCATCGAAGCCATCCATGTCGAACAACCCAATCCAGCCCCCTGAACAGCAGCGGACTCGATACGAAGCAAAGGATCACCTGGATGATTGCCGCCCACCTGCTCGCCCCATCAAGCCTGCTCACCGGCTGGCTGATCTATGCATGCGCCCTCCTCTGGGCTGCATGGCGCGCACCTTGGGTCGAACTGTTTAGTGACACACGCCGGCAGCACCTGCTGTTCGGCGCAATGCTCGCCATATTTCTACTCTGGTTGGTTCGGCGCGATTTCGATTCCGGGCTTTCATTTCATTTCATTGGCCTGACCGCCGTAACTCTGCTGCTGGATTGGCCACTCGCAATCATCGCCGCCTTGGCCGCACAGCTTGGCCTTGCGCTTACCGGACACCAGCACCTTGCCGCGCTAGGAATCAACGGCGTGCTGCTGGTGCTGATCCCGGTAGCGGTGACCGTGATATGCGCACGGCTGGTCGAGCGGGCGCAGCCGCGCAATCTTTTCGTTTACATCTTCTTCGCAGGGTTCTTTCCGGCCGCGCTAGCGGCGCTGGCATGCATCCTGGCCTCGCTGGGCATCCTTCTGCTCGACGGGCGCTTCCCGATGCCGCCCTGGCTGGAAGACTTTGCCGGCTACGTCTGGCTGGTGATGTTCCCCGAGGCCTTTATCAACGGCACCGCCGTGACTGCACTTGTCGTCTTCTATCCCGACTGGCTGGAAAGCTTCAACCAGAGCCGCTACCTGCAGGCGCCGTGGAAGGATGAGAAGTAACGAGGAGTAGGCCCTGCAGCAAGGTCAATGCTGGCGCCCGGGCAGATCGCCCGAGAACAGCTCATCTTCCAGTTCATTACCCGCAATGGCATGCTCCTCCGAAGCCCAAGCCCCCAGATCGATTAGCTTGCAACGCTCGGAGCAGAAGGGCCTATAGGGACTCTGCTCACCCCACTCCACCGGCGCCTTGCAGGTAGGACACTCAACCACGGTCGCAGTCATTCCCGACCTCCTCTCAACTGCAGATAAAAATGATGCAGGCGCTCAACCTCGGAGCGGAGCCAGCTAAGATCACGATCATTCACCAGCACGTCATCAGCGCGCCGCAAACGCTCCTCACGCGCAGCCTGTACTTTTAGGATGGCACGCACCTGCTCTTCGCTTGCCTGATCACGCGCGACGGTACGCGCGATCTGAAGCACCTCTGGCACATCCACGACCAATACGCGATCGACGGTGCGGTACTGCCCTGACTCAATCAGCAGAGGCGAAACCATGATGGCATAGGGTGAGTCTGCCCGAGCGAGGTGGTCGGCTATCTCGCTGCGTATCAACGGGTGCAGAAGCCGCTCAAGCCACTGCCGCTCTGCCGGATCGGCAAATATCCGCTCACGCAACGCGGCGCGATTCAACTCACCGGTAGGTAACAGAACGCCGTCGCCGAAATGCTGGGCAATTTGCAACAAAGCCGTACGCCCAGGCTCAACGACCCAGCGCGCGGCCTGATCGGCATCGACCGTATGCACACCGAAACTGGCAAACTGCTCGGCCACTGCGCTCTTGCCGCTGCCGATACCACCAGTCAATCCGAGAATCCAGGGCTTCATCGTCAGTTATACCCGAGCGAGAACAGGACGCGCAGTAGTAACCACTCGATGGCTGAAGTGCAAGCCTTGAACAGATGTGCATGCTGCGGCAAGCGGCGGGCGATACCACCACCCACAAACCGCGGCGTCAAATCAGAAGCGGGCGAATTGCAGATAGCTCTCGGTGATCCTTTCACCCCAAAGCAACGCAATCCACCCAGCGATCGCCAGATAAGGGCCAAAGGGAATGGGCGTGCCGCTTTCTGCACGCTGAACCCTCAAAAGAATGGAACCCAGCACCGCTCCGACCACTGACGACAACAGGATGGTAAGCGGCAATACCTGCCAGCCACCCCAGGCCCCAAGCATCGCCAACAGCTTGAAGTCGCCGTAGCCCATGCCCTCTTTGCCGGTGGCGAGCTTGAAAAGCCAGTACACCGACCAAAGACTCAGATAACCCGTCACCGCCCCCCACAGCGCACTTTCCAGCGAAGTGAACAAGCCGAAGTGGTTAACGATCAACCCCAGCCACAACAAGGGCAGTACAAGCGAGTCAGGCAATAACTGATGATCGACATCGATCATGCTCATCGCCAGCAGACCCCAGGTCAGCAACAGCATCATGGCGGCCTGCCAGGAAAAGCCGAAATGCCATGCCACATAGCCGGACAGCACACCGCATGCCAGCTCCACCAGCGGGTAACGACAACTGATCGGTGCCTGGCAGGATGAACACTTGCCACGCAAGAACAGCCAACTGACCAGCGGAACGTTTTCCCATGCGCGGATTCGATGAGCGCAATGCGGACAGCGCGAATTCGGTAGCAACAGGTTGAATCGTTCACCGACCGGTTCGCATGGCAGCTCAAGAATTTCTCTCGCCTGCACCCGCCATTCGCGCTGCATCATCACCGGCAACCGGTAGATGAGGACGTTAAGGAAACTACCAACCAGCAGGCCGAGCACAGCTGCAGACAAAACAAAGGCCAGCACATGGCTGGCCATCAGTTCGTAGATCATTACTTATCCGACCACACTGCCCAACTGGAAGATCGGCAGATACATCGCGATGATCAAGCCACCGACCAGAACCCCGAGCACGGCCATGATCAGCGGTTCCATCAGGGTCGTCAGGTTATCCACCATGTTATCGACCTCCGCCTCATAGAAACTGGCCAGTTTGTCGAGCATCTCGTCCAACGCACCGGACTCTTCGCCGATAGCGGTCATTTGAATAGCCATGGTGGGAAAAATGCCGGTCGTGCGCATGGAGAAATTGAGCTGCACACCAGACGATACGTCCGTACGGATTTTCGCTACTGCATTACGGAACACGACGTTGCCCGTGGCACCTGCCACCGAGTCCAACGCATCAACCAAGGGCACACCAGCCGCGAATGTCGTGGACAATGTGCGAGCATATCGCGCAACTACAGACTTGTAGAGAATGTCACCAACGATCGGCAGCTTGAGCAAAAGGCGATCAAGAGAGTCACGAAACTTTTCCGACCGTTTATATGCATGCTTGAACAAAAAGGCAGCAATGAACAACGCAAAGAATACGATATACCACCACTCCTGCAGCCAACGTGACAACTGCACCACCATCATGGTGAACGCTGGAAGTTCCGCGCCGAAGCCCTGAAATACACTTTCGAACTGAGGGACCACCTTAATCAAGAGAATCGCCGATACGATGATTGCCACCACGATAACCGCAATCGGATAGGTCATCGCCTTCTTGATCTTGGCCTTCAGCGCCTCGGTTTTTTCCTTGTAGGTTGCAACACGGTCCAGCAGCGTTTCGAGCGCACCGGACTGCTCTCCAGACTCGACCAGATTGCAATACAGATCATCGAAATATTGCGGCTTCTTACGCAGCGAGCCGGCAAAGCTGTTGCCTGCCGCCACCTCTTGCTTGATCTCATCGACCAGCTTGCGCATGTTTGGGTTATCGAAGCCCTCGCCAATGATGTCGAACGATTGCAGCAGCGGCACGCCCGCCTTCATCATGGTGGCCATTTGCCGAGTGAACAGTGCGATGTCCATCGGCTTGATTTTCTTGCCCGCCCCGAACAAGGAAACGGCCTTCTTGCGAACCTTCAGCGGATTGATACCCTGCTTGCGGAGCTGCGCCTTGATCAGTGCCGGGCTCTGGCCTGCCAGCTCCCCCTTGACCTTGCCACCTTTTCTGTCGGTGCCTTCCCAGGTGAACACACTGGTTTTCAACGCTTTTTCCGCCATGGTTAATCCTTGGTCACGCGGTTGACTTCTTCCAGGCTGGTGACGCCGCTCATGGCCTTGACCAGACCCGAAGTGCGCAGGTCATTGAACCCATCTCTACGCGCCTGCAAGGCGATATCGATGGAATTGCCTTCTTCCATGATAAGCCGCTGCAGGGCCGGCGTGATTTTAACCACTTCATAAATACCGACACGCCCCTTGTAGCCTCCCTTGCAGCTATCGCACCCCACCGGCCCGTAAAGCTTGAAGGAACCGATTCGCGCGTCAGGAAAACCTTCGCTGAGCAGAACATCTCGCGGCACATCGACTTCTTGTTTGCAGCTGGGGCACAGCTTACGAGCCAGCCGCTGAGCAATGATCAGGTTGACCGATGTGGCAATGTTGAATGCCGGCACCCCCATGTTGCGCAAGCGCGTAAGCGTTTCCGCAGCACTATTGGTATGCAGAGTCGACATCACCATGTGCCCGGTCTGCGCTGCCTTGATGGCAATCTCGGCGGTTTCGAGATCTCGAATCTCACCCACCATGATGATGTCCGGATCCTGGCGCAGGAACGCTCGAAGCGCCTGAGCAAAGTCCATGCCCTGCTTCGGATTTACGTTGACCTGATTGATACCTTCCAAATTGATCTCTACCGGATCCTCGGCAGTGGAGATATTCACATCGACCGTATTGAGAATATTCAGGCCAGTATAAAGCGAGACAGTCTTGCCCGAGCCTGTCGGGCCGGTAACCAGAATCATCCCTTGCGGCTGCTTCAGCGCGCTTAGATAGAGCTCCTTCTGGTCATCCTCATACCCCAGCGCATCAATACCCATCTTGGCACTGGAAGAATCCAAGATTCGCATAACGATCTTCTCGCCCCACAGAGTGGGTAGCGTATTCACGCGAAAATCGATCGACTTGGTGCTCGAGACCTTCATCTTGATCCGCCCGTCCTGCGGTTTGCGCCGCTCGGCGATATCCAGACTGGCCATTACCTTCAGACGCGCTGAGATACGGCTGACCAACTGGACCGGCGGGCGGGCAACCTCGTGCAACATGCCGTCCGTACGAAAGCGCACCCGATAGCTCTTTTCATAAGGCTCGAAGTGCAAATCGGACGAACCACCCTTGATCGCATCGAGCAGCATCTTGTTAACAAACCGCACCACTGGCGCATCATCGGCTTCGTTATGCGCCGCATCGTCCTCCTTGGCGTCACCGGCCACTTCGATATCCAAGCCATCCAACTCGGAATCATTCAATCCTTCGAGGGACGAGGCCGCCGACTCGAAGAACTTTTCGATGGCCCCACCGAGCTTGTCGTCCTCAACCAGCACAGCCTCAACGGAAAGCCCCGTATTGAACTGAATATCACTGATCGCCTGATGGTTGGTTGGATCGGACACCGCCACATAAAGCTTGTTGCCTCGTCGCTGCAACGGCAGAGCGCGGTGCTGGCGCACCAGCTTCTCGCTGACCAGTTCCTTCGGCTGGGTTTCTTTGTCCAGCGCCCCCAGATCAAAGAACGGAATGCCAAACTGCTCGCCAGCGATATCGACAAGCACTCGACTCTTGACGAGATTGTTTTGCACCAACCAGGTCACCAACGGCACCTGGTTACGCAAGGCTTGCTGCTGCGCCTGCTGAGCGGTTTTTTCATCAAGCTGGCCGACCTGCACAAGCTGCCGGGCCAGGCCACCGAGGGGAGCGCTCTCGTTCATCGAACTCTCTTATAAGGCTGGGAAGATCGCGCCCTTATAACGCAGTTCCCCTGACGAACCAAACCCGTCAAAACAAGGTGCCGTTTTCTGTCACTTGCTGACTTGACGCGACGAACCCGAAGCCCAGCTCAAGTCATCCTGCTCCCAAGGTCGCGCCCATATTCCACCCCTAGCCAGCAACAACCGAGCCCCGACCGGCGCAGCCCACAGAACCCACGCAAACCCTCGTAGGAGCCGCGACCCGCGGCGAATACATCCTCCAACATACCCACAAACCCTCAGCCCAAACTCCTTTCAACCACCCAGCGAAAAGTGACCCACCGCACACCACCGAACAACCAGCGATCCACCCCGCCTCGCCTGGCACAGAAGCTGCTCCTATCTCGCCAGGTCCAACGACCTCACCAACAAAGGAGCTTTTCAATGAAGTCCATCAAGAAGCAAAAGGGTTTTACCCTGATTGAATTGATGATCGTGGTTGCGATCATCGGCATCCTGGCGGCTATCGCTATTCCGCAGTTTAATGAATATCGTGCCAAGGCAAACGATTCTACTGCCAACGCAGATGCTAAGAATGGCATCACTGTAATGATGGCCGCACAGAATTAATCCTGCGGATGAATAGGAGAACATTGATGAATATTAAAAATGTATTTGCGCTGCTGGCCGGTACAGTTTTTTCTATCGGCGCTATAGCTGCAGATAACACAGGCACCCCATTCATCAGCGGCGAACGTATCACTAACGACGCTGCAGGTTGTTCGCTGCTCGCTGAAGCAGTACAAATTAACCTTTCAAATGGTGTTTATGGCTCCTACGCCTGCAACACGGCAAGCAACAGAATCGGAGTTGCCACCTGTCACCCGAATGGACAAAAGGGTGCCTGGACAGTTGATGTACTCGGACCAGATCCTGAGTGGGAAGATCCTGGTGATGGGTCTACTGCGCCAATTATTAAAACTGGCGAAGAACAGAGGACAGGAGGCCGGGCTTATGTTGTAAGTACGGCTGGCGGACGGGTTAACTCAATTAACTCTGTCAACTGCAGAGTTACCGGCGGTGACGTAAACGCCGAGGCTGCTACTATCTCCGGGCTCTAACAGCGTGTAGGACAGGTGAAACCCTCGTATTTATTTCACCTGAGCAACCCACAAAACCCCGCAATCATTGCGGGGTTTTGTTATTTTCGGATTATCTGGGGCATCGATAATGGTGTAGAGGTAAACCACTATCGGCGTGTTGCACCCGCCCTACGCCCAACACGCCTTTGGTTGGCTACGGCGAAACCCGCATAACAATGTTCTGTCACCCTATAACCTGTCGCACATTGCACATCTTGTGGCGCCACATATTCGCCCTACGCATTACAATCCGAACCCACACGTTTAACCGCTATGGCCAGATCACCTTCCATGCTGCCTTTATCAAACATTTCAACCGGCTTGCGCCTTGCCTTTCGCGCCCGCTTTGGCTGGCTGGCTATGGGCTGCTTGCTGATGCTGGCCCTTGCTGCCTTTCTATCCGCCCAATTCAGTGGCCGCCAGCCCATCACCGTGGCGCTGGATATTGGCCTGTCGGTTATTCGCATGCTGTTACCCCTGGCGCTGGTACTGATGATCCAGGAGCTGCTGTCCCGCGAATTCGACCGCCGCTATTTTCTCAATACCCTGTCCTATCCCCATCCACGGCATAGCCTGTTGCTGGGCTGCTTTATGGCTGTGGCTCTTCTGACCCTCGGGCTGCTGCTGGCACTTGCCGCCGTGCTGGCGCTGCTGGTCTGGCTGATCGGCCAAGGCTACGCGCAAAGCACACCCGTTGCGCTGGGTTACCACTACCTAGTCACAATTGGCTTCATTGGCCTCGATCTGCTGGTGCTCACCGCCGTCGCCACCCTGCTTGCGGTGGTCGCCTCCACGCCCAGTTTCGTATTGATCGGCACCTTCGGCTTTATGCTGGTGGCGCGCTCATTCGGCGCCATCATCGAGTTGCTGACCCGAAACGCCTATGTGGTGAGCGATTCTGACAGCTACCGCTCCGGCGTCGGCGTACTGGGTTATCTGCTACCGGATCTCGGCGCGCTGGATGTACGCGAAATCGCACTGTACGGAAAAATGGACTTCCTGCCCGCCGACTGGCCGTGGCTGGTGCTGTCCAACCTCGCCTACGTGGTCGGCCTGCTGGCGCTGGCCGTGTGGGCACTCAATCGCAAGCGTTTTGCCTGACATGCCGCAAACCCGTGCCCCGCTGCTACTGGCGCTACTGAGCTTCGCGCTGTTTGCCAGTATCGCGTTCTGGCGCGCCCAGCAACCGTTGCCGGCCGCACCGCCAGCAGTGCAAGGGCGGGTGGTGATCTCCGCGCCTGTTCTGCTGGCGCTTTATGGCGGCGACCGCTTTCTGGCCGCGAATCTGGAGACCTTCCGCCTTGCCGCAACCGGCATGGAGCACGGGCAAACGGACACTCACTACCTTGTGCGCGCGCAACAGGTCGTCGCCGAACTGAATGCCTGCCAGGAAGACAATTACTACCTGGCCAATGGCCTGCTCACCTGGGGCGGCGCCGTGGAAGAAGGCAACGAGGTGCTGCGCGCCGCCGTCGAGTGCCGCTTCTGGGACGAGATTCCGCCGTTCTTCTATGGCATCAACCTGGCCTTCTTCCAACACAACAACGAAGAAGCCGCCCGTGTGTTGGAAATCGGCGCGCAGCGCTCGTCACAAAACGCCGCAGCGCTGCGCAAATTGGCGGTCATGCTGCGTGCCGAGCAATTCGCCGATGAGCGCCTGGCGCTCAACTATCTGACCCAGCAACGCGACGGCGCGTCCGACCCGAAACTGCGCGACATGCTCGACAAGCGCGTCATTCGCCTGCAGGGCCTGATCGACCTGCGCGAGGCGCAGCGTCAATTCGAAATCGAACATGGCCCACTGACGGACCTTCAGGAACTGGTCACTCAGGACATCCTCGACGAATTGCCAACCGACCCGCTGCGCCTTGGCTATGAATTGCGTGACGGAAGCATCGAGCTGAAAAAACTGAAGATCGCCGGACTGGAGGAGCGCCCTTGAGCACAGCCGTAGAATTCCAAGGTGTCAGCCATACCTACCGGAGCAAGGGCAAAGCGGTCCAGGCGGTACGTGATGTGAGCTTCAGCCTGGCCGAAGGCGAAGTGTTCGGCTTTGTCGGCCCTAACGGGGCGGGCAAGTCCACCACCATCAAGATCATGCTGGACATCGTCAACGACTATCAGGGCAAGGTGACGCTTTACGGCATTGATGCGCGCCGGGCCGAAGCCCGCCGGGGCATGGCCTATGTCCCGGAAGCCCCGGCGCTGTACGACCAGTTCACGCCGCTGGAAATCCTGCGAATGGGCCTTTCCATGTACGGCATCAAGCGCAGTGACGCCGATGCCTGGTGCATGCGATGGCTCGAGCGATTCTCCATTGCAGAGTACGCGAAGCGACGGATTCGCCAGCTCTCCAAAGGCAACGTACAGCGGACTGCCCTGGCCCACGCGATGGCTGTGGAGCCGCGACTGTTGATTCTCGACGAGCCGCTATCAGGACTCGATCCTGTGGGCCGCAAAGACGTGGTCGACATCCTCAACGAGTACAAAAAGCAGGGCGGCGCGATTTTCTTTACGTCGCATGTCCTGCACGACGTCGAGCGAATTGCTGATCGCTTCGGCTTCATTAATAAAGGCCAGCTGCTGACGGTCCGCTCCCCTCGAGAGCTGGCGGCGGAGCGGGCTGGTCATTTCACCATCCGATACCAAGCTGACCTCCCGCTCACGGCAGGCTGTACCGTTCTGCGCCCTGGGGAGTTCGAATGCGAGATTGAGCAATCCAGGCTGCCTGAACTTATCGCTCAGCTGAATAACACCAGCGGACATTTGCTCGCCCTTCAGCCGGCCGTCTCCTTGGAAACGGTATTCTTCCGAATTCTTGAAGAAGCTAACTAACCGCTCTGTAGCAAGCAGGTTTCTCTCGAACAAAAGAAAAGCCCCGCAACTGCGGGGCTTTCGCGTCACCAAGCTATCTTTAGATAACGCCTCGATCGCGCAACAGACCCATCACCTGCCTAACGCCCTCTTCCAGGGACATCATTTCGCTATCAACCACCAAGTCAGCACCCAGCGGCACATCGTACGGGAACGACTCGCCCGGAATGTTATCCCCACCGGCCGCATACAACCCCTGCGGATCGCGCTGGCGGCAGGCCTGCGGAGAGGCCTGTACGTATACGGTGATCAGACGTTCATCGCCGATCAACGCCTTGGCCTGTTCGCGACCTTCGGCGTCAGGGGCGACGAACGCGGCCAGGGTGATCAGCCCCGCCTCGTTGAACTGCCGTGCGACGTGGGCGGCGCGGCGCCAGTTTTCGGTGCGGCCGGCGCGATCCTGCGGCAGGCCTTTGTTCAGGTCGTGGCGCAGGTTCTGGCCGTCGAGCACGTAAACCGCGCGACCCATATCGAACAGCTTGCGCTCCACCGCATAGGCCAGGGTGCTCTTGCCTGCGCCGGACAAGCCGGTGAACAGCACGGTGGCCGGTTGTTGGCCGAAGCGAGTTGCGCGTTCTTCGGTAGACACGTGGGCCAGCGCGCCGTGATGACCGCCCGAACCCTGGGCAACCGGGTCGGCGATGATCATGCCGGCGCCAACGGTGCCATTGGTAAGGCGATCGATGACGATGAAGGCACCGGTGGTGCGGTTCTGCTCGTAGCCATCCAAGGCGATCGGCGCGTCCAGGCTGACCTTGACCTTGCCGATCTCGTTGAGCTGCAGGCTGCTCGCCGCGCCCTTCTCCAGCGTGTTCACATCCACCGTGTGAGTGATGCTGGCAATCGAGCCCGGCACATAGCTGGTGGCGCGCTTGATGTCGTACTTCTTGCCCGGCAGCATCGGCTCTTCGCCCATCCACACCAGCATTGCCTCGAAACTATCGGCGATACGCGGGCGGCTATCGGCATGTACCAGCATGTCACCGCGAGACACGTCGATCTCGTCTTCCAGAGTCAGAGTAATGGCTTCGCCTGGCGTGGCCTGCTCCAGTTCGCCGTCGAAGGTAACGATGGATTTCACTCGACTGGTCTTGCCGGAGGGCAGCACGGCGATCTCGTCACCCTTTCGCACGATGCCGCTGGCCAGGGTGCCGGCGAAACCACGGAAGTTCAGGTTCGGGCGGTTGACGTACTGCACAGGGAAACGCAGATCATCGAAGTTACGGTCGCCGGCAATCTCGACGCTCTCGAGAATTTCCATCAGCGATTGCCCCTGGTACCAGGGTGCGCGCTCGCTGCGATTGACCACGTTGTCGCCCTTGAGCGCGGACATCGGCACGAAGTGCAGCGACGACGGCTTGAGCTCGATGCGCTCGGCAAACGCCAGGTAGTCGGCTTTGATCTTCTCGAAGACGTCCTGATCGAAGTTCATCAGGTCCATCTTGTTGATGGCAACGACGATGTGCTTGATGCCCAGCAGCGAGGTGATGAAACTGTGGCGCTTGGTCTGAGTCTGCACGCCATAGCGGGCATCGACCAGGATGATCGCCAGATCGCAGGTGGACGCGCCGGTGGCCATGTTGCGGGTGTACTGCTCGTGGCCGGGGGTATCGGCAATGATGAACTTGCGCTTTGCCGTGGAGAAATAACGGTAGGCCACATCGATGGTGATGCCCTGCTCACGCTCGGCCTGCAGGCCATCGACCAGCAGCGCCAGATCGACGTCCTCGCCAGTGGTACCGACCTTCTTCGAATCGCGGGTAATGGCCTCCAGATGATCCTCGTAGATCATCTTCGAGTCGTGCAGCAGGCGGCCGATCAACGTGCTCTTGCCGTCGTCGACGTTGCCGCAGGTGAGGAAACGCAGGAGCTCCTTGCGCTCGTGCTGCGCCAGGTACGCGAGGATGTCCTGGCCGATCAAATCTGACTGATGAGACATGGTGCGCGATCCTTAGAAGTAACCCTGGCGTTTCTTTTCTTCCATCGACCCGGTGGCATCGTGGTCGATGACGCGGCCCTGACGCTCGGATGTCCGGGTCAGCAGCATTTCCTGGATGATCTCCGGCAAAGTGGTGGCGGTGGATTCCACCGCGCCGGTCAGCGGATAGCAACCGAGAGTACGGAAGCGCACCATCTTCTTGTGGATGCCGGCCTTCTGCTCGGGTGTCAGGTGCTCGAGGATGCGCTCATCGTCGATCATCACCAGCGTGCCGTTAAGCTCCACCACTTCCCGCTCGGCCGCGAAATACAGCGGCACGATCGGAATCTGCTCCAGGTAGATGTATTGCCAGATATCCAGCTCGGTCCAGTTGGAGAGCGGGAACACGCGGATCGACTCGCCTTTCTTGACCTTGCCGTTATAGAGGTTCCATAGCTCGGGACGCTGGTTCTTCGGATCCCAGCGGTGCTTGCTGTCTCGGAAGGAATAGACGCGCTCCTTGGCCCGGGACTTCTCTTCGTCGCGACGGGCGCCACCGAAGGCAGCATCGAAGCCGTACTTGTCCAGCGCCTGCTTGAGTCCCTCGGTTTTCATCACGTCGGTGTGCTTCGCACTGCCGTAGGTGAAGGGATTCATGTCCTGCGCCACACCCTCGGGGTTGATGTGGGTGATCAACTCAAGGCCCATTTCCTCGACCATCCGGGAGCGGAAGGTGTACATCTCCTGGAATTTCCAGCGTGTGTCGACGTGCAGCACCGGAAATGGCAGCTTGCCCGGAAAGAAGGCTTTGCGCGCCAGATGCAGCATCACGGCCGAATCCTTGCCGATGGAATAGAGCATCACCGGGTTACCGAACTCGGCGGCGACCTCACGGATGATATGGATGCTTTCCGCCTCCAGCTGTTTCAGATGCGTCAGTTTGTCGACCATGGCTACTCACGATTTGGCAGGTGGACGGCCGACCGGCCGTTGATTGGGCGCAACTCTAACACGGCCTTAAATTCTAATCAGGCCGCCTTTTAGATCTAAAAGCTATAGATTTATATCGAGCAGGAGTACGAAGCGGCCGCATCAGGCCGCCGATTCGACGAGCTCCGACCTGGACCTCGTCAGCCGGATAAGCTCACGCCGGATTAGGGCAGTCGATGAAGCGATGCTCGATTCCAAACTGTCGCGCCAGGTAATCGCCGAGCGCCTGAACCCCGTACCGCTCGGTGGCATGGTGCCCCGCCGCGAAGAAGCTCAAACCGTTTTCCCGGGCGATGTGCGCGGTAGGCTCGGAGATTTCGCCCGTGATGTAGGCGTCCACGCCGGCGGCGACGGCCTTGTCGATGTACCCCTGGGCACCACCGGTGCACCAGGCGACGCGACGGATCGCCCCCCGGCCCTCGACCATCAATGGCTGGCGCCCGAGCGCTTGCTGTATGCGGTGCATGAACTCGGCCGGCGCCAGCGGCTGCTCCAGCGACCCGACCAACCCGACCGAACGCGGATTCTCCGGCTCCAGTCCACCTTCGATGCATAGCCCCAGCAGCCTGCCCAGCTGGACGTTATTGCCGACCTCGGGGTGCACATCGAGTGGCAGATGATAGGCGAGCAAGGAAATGTCGTGACCCAGCAATGTCTTCAAACGACGCTGCTTCATTCCGACGATGCGCGCATCCTCGTTCTTCCAGAAGTAACCGTGGTGCACCAGCACCAGGTCGGCATCAGCCTCGACCGCAGCATCGAGCAGTGCCTGGCTGGCCGTCACACCACTGACGATGCGGGCGACCCGAGGACGCCCTTCGACCTGAAGACCGTTGGGACAGTAATCGGCAATTCTTCCGGCCTCCAGATAGCGGTCCGCCTCCTGGACCAGCGTGCTAAGCGAAACAGTCACATCGACCTCTCCTTCGCTGCAGCGAGCCCGCGGCAATGACCAGTGCGCTGCTGCAAATCATGAATGCGAAGCTGCATTTCAGTTCGAGCTTCGTATAATGCCGCCACCTTAAGGCGCGCTCCCCGCGCCCGCAACTCTGTCCGGATTCCCGCGCGATGTTCAATGCCCTGCGTTTCCTAGGCTGGCCGCTGCTGGTCGGCATACTCGTAGCACTGCTGATCATCCAGCGCTACCCGCAGCTGGTGGGGATCACCGAACCGGATATTGGTCTCCAGCAGGCGCCGCTAATAGCCGCCGGCTCCCAGCAGGGACCCTATTCGTATGCCAATGCCGTAGCTTCGGCGGCACCAGCCGTTGCCAATCTCTACACCACCAAGGTCATCGAGAAGACGGAGCAGCAACCGCCTTTGGCCAAAGACCCGCTGTTCCAGCGCTTTTTCAACGACAACCTGCCACGGCAGCGGCGCATGGAGTCGAGCCTCGGCTCGGCAGTCATCATGAGCCCCGAAGGCTACCTGCTGACCAACAATCACGTTACAGCCAATGCCGAGCAGATCGTCGTGGCGCTCAAGGATGGCCGCGAGACCCTGGCCAGGGTGATCGGCAGTGATCCGGAAACCGACCTCGCGGTCCTCAAGATCGACCTGGCTGAGCTTCCGGCGATAACCCTTGGCCACTCCGATCGCATCCGCGTCGGTGACGTCACGCTGGCAATCGGCAACCCATTCGGGGTCGGCCAGACCGTGACCATGGGCATCATCAGTGCCACCGGACGCAACCAGCTGGGCCTCAATACCTACGAAGACTTCATCCAGACCGACGCCGCGATCAACCGTGGCAACTCGGGCGGCGCACTGGTCGATGCCGGTGGCAACCTCATCGGTATCAACACCGCGATCATTTCCGAGTCCGGCGGCTCACAGGGCATCGGCTTCGCCATCCCGGTGAAGCTTGCGCTGGAGGTGATGAAATCGATCATCGAGCATGGCCAGGTGATTCGCGGCTGGCTCGGAGTGGAGGTGCAATCGCTGACCCAAGAGCTGGCCGAGTCTTTCGGCCAGGAGGGCCGCCCGGGCATCGTCGTAGCCGGCGTCTACCGCGACGGCCCTGCCGAACGAGCCGGCCTGCAGCCTGGCGATCTGATTCTCAGCATCGATGGTGTGCAGTCGGCCGACGGTCGCAGCTCGATGAATCAGGTTGCCCGCGCGCGGCCGGGTGAGAAGATCGACATCGACATCCTACGCAACGGCAAACCGTTGACCCTCACCGCGGAAGTGGGCGTCCGCCCACCGGTGAACGCCGCCCCCCGGTAGCAGCGCACTCAGCGAACCCGCCCGGGTTCGCTAAGCCTGCACTCTTAGCCGAGCGCCTCTAGCCGAGCGCCTCGAGTAACGCCTGATTCTGCTCGGGCGTGCCGATGGTAATGCGCAGAAACTGCTCGATACGCGGCTGCTTGAAGTGACGCACGATCACGCCCCGCTCGCGCAGGCTCGCGGCTATCGCTGCCGCATCACGCTGCGGATGGCGCGCAAAAATGAAGTTCGCCGCCGAAGGCAGAACCTCGAAGCCGCGCGCCTGCAACGCCGCGGTCACCTTTTCCCGGCTGTCGATAACCTGCCGGCAGGTCCGCTCGAAGTATTCGCGATCCTCGAAGGCAGCGGCCGCTCCGGCAATAGCGATGCGATCCAGTGGATAAGAGTTGAAGCTGTTCTTGATGCGTTCCAGCGCCTCGATCAGCTCCGGATGGCCGACCGCCAGACCAACCCGCAACCCGGCCAACGAGCGCGACTTGGAGAGCGTCTGGGTCACCAGCAAGTTCGGGTAACGATCGACCAGGGCAATTGCCGACTCGCCGCCGAAATCGACATAGGCCTCGTCGACCAACACGACGGACTCGGTATTGGCCTGCAACAGCCGCTCGATCGCGTCGAGCGGCAACAGGCAGCCGGTCGGCGCGTTCGGGTTGGGAAAGATGATGCCGCCATTAGGCCGGCAGTAATCGGCGACGTCGATCTGGAACTGCTGGTTCAACGCGATGGTTTCGTAGGCGATGCCGTACAGCCCGCAGTAGACCGGATAGAAGCTGTAGCTGATATCAGGAAACAGCAACGGACGGCCATGCTGGAACAGCCCATGAAACGCGTGCGCCAGCACTTCGTCGGAACCGTTACCGACGAATACCTGGGTCGGCTGCACATTGTAGTAGTCGGCTACGGCCTGCTTGAGGCGCTCACCATTGGGGTCCGGATACAGGCGCAGGCCATCGTTGATCTCCGCCTGCATCGCAGCGATCGCCCGCGGCGACGGGCCGTAGGGGTTCTCGTTGGTGTTGAGCTTGACCAGCTTGTTCAGCTTGGGTTGCTCGCCTGGCACATAGGGCACCAGGTCCTTGACGAAGGGGCTCCAGAACTTGCTCATCCGCCCTTCTCTCCTCGAATGTGGTCGGTTTGCCGTAGGGTGGAAAACCGCGAAGCGTTTCCCACCTGCCATGCTGGCCAGCGGTGGGCAAGCAAAGCGTTGTCCACCCTACGATCTGACTTGTCGCTTGCAGCTTGAAGCTTGCCGCTAGCCTTTGATCCGGTACTCGGCGCTGCGCGCATGCGCAGTCAGCGATTCGCCGCGCGCCAGGACCGACGCCACCTTGCCCAAGGTCGAGGCCCCCTCGGCCGAGCAATTGATGATCGACGAGCGCTTCTGGAAGTCATACACACCCAGCGGCGAAGAGAAACGCGCAGTCCCGGAAGTCGGCAGCACGTGGTTGGGGCCGGCGCAATAGTCGCCCAGCGCCTCGGCGGTGTAGCGCCCCATGAAGATCGCGCCGGCATGGCGAATCTGCGGCAGCCACTGCTCCGGTTCGGCGACCGAAAGCTCCAGATGTTCAGGGGCGATGCGGTTGGCCACCTCGATGGCCTGCTGCATGTCGGCCACCTGGATCAGCGCGCCGCGACCTTCGATGGAGGTGCGGGCGATGTCGGCACGCTCCAGCGTCGGCAGCAGGCGGGCAATGCTCTCGGCGACGCGATCGAGGAAGGCGGCATCCGGGCTGACCAGGATCGATTGCGCATCCTCATCGTGCTCGGCCTGGGAGAACAGGTCCATGGCGATCCAGTCCGGATCGGTCTGGCCATCACAGACCACGAGGATTTCCGACGGCCCGGCAATCATGTCGATGCCGACCTTGCCGAACACGTGGCGCTTAGCGGTAGCGACGTAGATGTTGCCCGGCCCAACGATCTTGTCCACCGGCGGCACGCTCTCGGTGCCGTAGGCCAACGCCGCGACGGCTTGCGCCCCACCGATGGTGAAGACCCGGTCGACGCCGGCAATGCAGGCCGCAGCCAGCACCAGCTCGTTGACCTCGCCACGCGGCGTCGGCACCACCATGACCACTTCCGGCACGCCGGCAACCTTGGCCGGAATGGCGTTCATCAGCACAGAAGACGGATAGGAAGCCTTGCCGCCCGGCACGTAGAGGCCGGCGCGATCCAGCGGCGTGACCTTCTGACCGAGCACCGTGCCGTCGGCCTCGGTGTAGGTCCAGGAGTCCTGTTTCTGCCGCTCGTGATAGCTGCGCACGCGCTCGGCAGCGATTTCCAGCGCCTCGCGCTGCTCTGGGGTGATGCGCTCGAGCGCCTGTTCCAGACGCGCGCGCGGCAGGATCAGATCGGCCATGGAGGCGACTTCCAGCGCGTCGAAACGCTGGGTCAGCTCGACGACCGCTGCATCGCCGCGCTCGCGCACGGCCTTGATGATCTCCAGCACCCGCGCGTTAACGCCGTCGTCGGAGACGCTTTCCCAGCTCAGCAGATGGTCCAGATGACGAGCAAAGTCGGCATCGGCAGCGTTGAGTCGGCGAATCGCGGAGGGAGCGGTCATAGCGGGCCTCTTGGTTGGCTAGGCATCGGAAGCAGCCGGCTTCGTTGCAACCACACGAAGCGCAGGCCGGGCTCTCAGGCGCCGCTAGAATATCAAGCCCACCGTGCGGGCACCTGAGAATTTCAGCTATGGCACGAATAGGCAGGCGCGGCCGCAACCGCGTGAGATATCAATGCTGATGTTGCTCAACGGCCGCGTGCAGCGTATCGATTAGCGCCTGGATGCGCGCGTGCTGCATCTTCATCGAAGCCTTGTTCACTATCAGACGCGAACTGATGTGCGCGATCAGCTCCTGGGGCTTGAGGCCATTGGCACGCAGCGTGTTGCCGGTGTCGACCACGTCGATGATCTTGTCGGCCAGCCCCACCAGTGGCGCGAGCTCCATGGAGCCGTACAGCTTGATGATGTCGACCTGACGACCCTGCTCGGCGTAATAGCGCTTGGCCACATTGACGAACTTGGTCGCCACACGCAGACGCCCCTTCGGCTCCGGCGCGCCGACCTTGCCGGCGGTCATCAACTTGCAGTTGGCGATCTTCAGGTCGAGCGGCTCGTACAGCCCCTGGCCACCGTACTCCATCAGCACGTCCTTGCCGGCGACGCCAAGGTCGGCCGCACCATGCTCGACATAGGTCGGCACGTCGGTGGCACGGACGATGAGCAGACGCACGTCATCCTGGGTGGTCGGGATGATCAGCTTGCGGCTCTTGTCCGGATTCTCGGTAGGCTCGATGCCTGCGACAGCGAGCAGTGGCAGCGTGTCATCGAGAATGCGGCCTTTGGACAGGGCGATGGTGAGCATGGAGCGTTTTCCTTGAACGGCAACGGCCAACCTTGAGCGGCGACCATGTGACCAACTGCGATCTCGCGTAGCAGATCGCTATCAGCCGGGAACGCGGCGAATCTTCGCCCCGAGCAACTGCAGTTTCTCCTCGATGCACTCGTAGCCACGGTCGATGTGGTAGATGCGATCGATCAGCGTATCGCCTTCGGCCACCAGACCGGCGATCACCAGGCTCGCCGAAGCGCGCAGGTCGGTCGCCATGACCGGAGCACCCTTGAGATGATCGACGCCGGTGACGATGGCGGTGTTGCCCTCGACGAGAATCTGTGCACCCATGCGATTCATCTCGTAGACGTGCATGAAGCGGTTCTCGAAGACCGTTTCGATGACCGTACCGGTGCCCTCGGCGATGGCATTGAGCGCAATGAACTGCGCCTGCATGTCGGTGGGGAACGCCGGGTACGGCGCGGTGCGGACGTTGACCGCCTTCGGCCGCTTGCCCTTCATGTCCAGTTCGATCCAGTCGCTGCCGGTATCGATGTGCGCGCCCGCCTCGACCAGCTTGTGCAGCACGGCCTCGAGCAGCGTCGCGTCGGTATCCTTCAGGCGCACGCGACCGCCAGTGGCTGCAGCGGCGACCAGATAGGTGCCGGTCTCGATACGGTCGGGCATCACGCTGTAACGACCACCACCGAGGCGCTTGACGCCATCGATGGTGATGGTGTCGGTGCCGGCACCGGAGACCTTGGCGCCCATGGCATTGAGGAAGTTGGCCAAATCGACCACCTCCGGCTCACGCGCGGCGTTTTCCAGCACGCTGCGGCCGTTGGCCAGCGCCGCGGCCATCATGATGTTCTCGGTACCGGTCACACTGACCGTATCGAAGAAGAAGTGTGCGCCGCGCAGGCCACCGGCCGGGGCCTTGGCCTTGATGTAGCCGCCTTCGACGTCGATCTGCGCGCCCATTGCCTCGAGACCGCGGATGTGCAGGTCGACTGGCCGCGAACCGATAGCACAACCACCGGGCAGCGCGACCTCAGCCTCGCCGAAACGCGCGACCATGGGGCCGAGCACGAGGATCGAGGCGCGCATGGTCTTCACCAGCTCGTACGGCGCGACCAGGGTCTTGATGCTGCTGGCGTCGACTTCGACACTAAGCTTCTCGTCGATGACAGGCTGCACGCCCATGCGGCCGAACAGCTCGATCATCGTGGTGATGTCGTGCAGGTGCGGCAGGTTGCAGACGGTAACCGGGGTGTCGGCCAGCAAGGTGGCGGCCAGGATCGGCAGCGCGGAGTTCTTCGCACCGGAAATGCGAATCTCGCCATCGAGGCGAATGCCGCCGGTAATGATCAGTTTGTCCATGGATATACCCGTAAGCCGCAGGCTCGAAGCACTGTCGAAGGGGGCGGCGCGGTCATCGAGACGCGCTCTGCCTGGAATGATTGGTTGCGCGGGCCTGAGCCGATCAGGCGCGCGCGGCCCAGTCTGTGCGACTGAAGAACTTCATGGTGACGGCGTGGATGCTGCCGTCGGCGATCCATGGATTGAGATGAGCGTAGATCTGCTGCTGACGCTTCACCGGGCTCAGGGCGGCCAGTTCATCACTGATCACGTTGAGCTGGAAGTTGCAGCCTTCGCCTTCCACTTCCACTTGGGCTCCCGGGATCTTCGCTTCCAGGAAATTCTTCACTTCTAGGGCCTGCATGTTCTACCTCGATCGGGCGCAGGACGCGCACGGGTCGGCCATCATACAAAAAAGCCCGAAGGCTGCGAACCCCGAACCTCACGCGCAGATCTCAATCCAGCGTTTCAGCGCCCTGATCGCGCTCGCGCCGATGCCGCGACAGCCCGCTGTCGCTCTGCACGGCCGGGAAGCGCGAGGAGGCAAAGCGCACCACCAGGATCGCCAGCGCCAGCAGCAGGATCGCGCCGGACACGTAGACCACGCCCATGTCCGGACGATGATGGTGGGAAATATCGGAAATCAGCAGACGGGTCAGTGCGGTGATCGCCACATAGATCAGGAAGCGTACCGGCATGTGGTTGGTCTTGAAATAGATCCCGACCATCGCGCCCAGCTCGAGATAGATGAACAGCAGCAGGATGTCATCTATCGATATGTGGCCCTTCTCGACCATGCCGAGAAAGGCCATGACCGCAGCCCAAGCCGTCACTGCGCCGATGGCAAACAGCGCCAGATAGTGGAAGCTCTCGACCAGCAAATTGCCAAGCGACTCGGCGAGCCCATGCACGCCATCGCGCAGGTTTTCCGCCCAGCGCAGTTTCATACGGCTGTCTCCTTGTCAGACCGGGGAAGCGTCCAGTGGCAGGATATCCATAAGGCCGGACACTCTGGCGATCTTCTGCATGTCATCCGGCAAACCAGTGACACGCAGCTCGACGCCAGCCGCCCTGGCATCGCGCATGAAAGCCAGAAGCAGCGACAGCCCGACACTACTGGAGCGCTCCACGGCGGAGCAATCGAGCGTCAGCGGCGAGCGGCCGCCAGCAATCAGCGACCGGCCGACTTCACGCAAGGCCGGGCCACTGCGGTAATCCAACACGCCGCGCAGGCGCAGTTCGGCCTCGCCAGAGCGCTCGATCTGCGCCTCACTCATCGCCAGCCGCCTGCTGCCCGGCTTCGGTTTCCTTCGCCCGCGCCACCACTTCGGCCCAACCGTCGATGGTCTTGTCCAGATCGCCGCCGTTCTTCTGCATCGAGTCGGCGAACTGGTCACGGAACAGCTTGCCGATGTTGATGCCATTGATGATCACGTTGCGCACGCGCCACTCGCCATCGTTGACCATTGTGTAGGACACCGGATAGATCTCGCCCTGCCGCCCCACCACTTCCATGCCGACACTGGTGCGCTTGGGGTCCTGCTTGCCGCTGGGCGGCAGCACGCGAATCTGCTGGTTGTTGTACTCGAGCAATGCATTGCCATAGAACTGCATCAGGCTGCGCTTGAAGTTTTCCTGAAAACGCTTCATTTGCTCGGGCGAGGCATTACGCGAGTACTTGACGGTCATGATGCTGCGAGAGATGCCGTCCGCATCGACCACCGGACCGAGAATCTCATTGAGCGAATCGTAGAACGCCGACGGATCGTTACGGTACTGCTCCTTGTTGGCCTTCAGGTCGGCCAGCAGTTCGTCGGTGGTCTTCTGGATCACCTGATGCGCGCTCAGCGCGGCATGGGAGAACATGGGCAATACGGCCAGCAGAACCAGCAGGCCGCGACGCAGGGCAGTCATCATTCGCTTCTCCTTTACTCTTTATTAACCGAATTGAGCAGGAACTTGCCGATCAGGTCCTCGAGCACCAGCGACGACTGGGTGTCCTGGATGGTGTCTCCGTCCTTCAGCACCTCTTCCTCCCCGCCCACGCTGATGCCGACATACTTCTCTCCGAGCAGGCCGGCCGTCAGGATCGAGGCCGTGGAATCGGCCGGCAGGATGTTCACATCTTCCTGGATTTCCAGGGTCACCCGCCCGGTGTAGCTGTCGCGGTCCAGATCGATCGCAGTGACCTTGCCGATGGTTACGCCAGCCATGGTCACCTTTGATCGGACCGTCAATCCGGCGATATTGTCGAAATAGGCATACAGCTTGTAGGTATCGGTGTCGGCCACGCTCAGTCCGCTGACGCGCAGCGACAGCAGCAGCAGGGCCAGCAGGCCGGCGAGCAGGAACAGGCCGACGCCCATCTCCAGAGTGCGGATACGCATCAGAAATCTCCAAACATCAATGCGGTCAAAATGAAGTCGAGCCCAAGCACCGCCAGCGAGGCGTAGACCACGGTTCGGGTCGTGGCGCGGCTGATCCCTTCGGAAGTCGGCTCGCAGTCGTAGCCCTGGAAGACAGCGATCCAGGTCACGACGAAGGCGAATACGACGCTCTTGATCACGCCGTTGAGCACATCCGAATGAAAGTCGACACTGTTCTGCATGTTGGCCCAGAACGAGCCTTCGTATACGCCGAGCCAGTCAACGGCGACCATCGCTCCGCCCCAGATGCCGACCACATTGAAGATCAGCGTCAGCAACGGCAGGGAAATGAAACCCGCCCACAGCCGCGGCGCGATGATGTATTTCAGCGGGTCGACACCGATCATCTCCAGGCTCGACAACTGCTCGGTTGACTTCATGTTGCCGATCTCGGCCGCCAAGGCAGATCCGGCGCGACCGGCGAACAGCAATGCAGTCACTACCGGCCCCAGCTCACGCAGGAGCGTCAACGCGACCATCTGCCCGACAGCCTGCTCGGAGCCGTAGCTGCTGAGGATGTTGTAGCCCTGCAGCGCCAGCACCATACCGATGAAGATACCGGACACCACCACGATAGCCAGCGACAACACCCCCACCGAATAGAGCTGCTTGACCAGCAGGGAAAATCCGTTGCGCAGCCCGCTGCGACCGAACAGGGCGTGCGCGAGAAAAAGCGTCGAGCGCCCCAATGCCGCTACGACATCGAGACCGGCACGCCCGAGCAGGGCAATCCGATCCAACAGCGAACGCTTACGCATCACCACCTCCCAGCAGGTCATCGGCGTAGGCCGGCGCAGGGAAATGGAACGGAACCGGGCCATCCGCCGAACCTTTCATGAACTGCCGGATACGCGGATTATCCGATTCCATCAGCTCCGCAGGCGTGCCCTGCCCCAGGACCTGGGCATCACCCACGACATAGATGTAATCGGCGATGGAGGCAGTCTCTGCCAAGTCGTGCGACACCACGATACTGGTTATCCCCAGCGCATCGTTGAGCAGCCTGATCAGGCGCACCAAGACCCCCATCGCGATCGGGTCCTGCCCGGCGAAAGGCTCGTCATACATCAGAATCTGCGGATCGAGGGCAATCGCCCGCGCCAGCGCAACACGTCGCTTCATGCCACCGGACAGCTCGTCCGGCATCAGCTCGATGGCGCCACGCAAGCCGACGGCCTGCAGCTTCATCAGCACGATGTCGCGAATCATTTCGTCCGGCAGCCGGGTATGAACGCGCAGCGGGAATGCGACGTTCTCGAACACATCGAGATCGGTGAACAGCGCACCGCTCTGGAACAACACGCCCATCTGCTTGCGCATGTCGAACAGCTCGCTGCGCGAGAGGCTCGGCAGGTTCTGCCCGGTCACCCAGACCTCACCGCGCGAAGGCATCAGCTGGGCGGCGATCAGCCGCAGTAGCGTCGTCTTTCCGCATCCCGACGGCCCCATGATGGCCGTTACCTTCCCTCGCGGAATGGCGATATCGACGTTATTGAAGATACTCCGCTCGCCGCGCATGAAGGTTACTCCCTTCAGCTCGACCGCGTAGTCGTTGCAGGCGCTCATCTGGTCTCCTTGCATGCAGTCTGCGAAACAGACGGCTCCCGATGACGCCGGGATACTTTCTGCCCTGACCGTTTTCGGCGGCGCACTATAGCACCGCGCCCGAAAGCGCCCAACCGAGGAGCGCTTCCAGCAATGACCTGGTGGCGACTCGTTCAGCTTCGGTTCAGCCAACAATGATCGAATCGACCGAACGTCGCCGAGCAGCACCGACATTTTCGATGAGCCACAGGCGGTTTCTCGCTATAATCCACGCCTTTTAATCGGACGACCCCGCCAGCCATGAGCCAGAGCAGCCAACTGATCGAAACCGCGCAACGCACCATTCGCCTGGAAATCGAGGCAGTAGAGCAGCTGAACGCACGGATCGATGCCTCTTTCGTCAAGGCATGCGACCTGATCCTTGCGTGCAAGGGCCGGGTCGTCGTGGTCGGCATGGGCAAATCCGGCCACATCGGCCGCAAGATCGCAGCCACCCTGGCTAGCACCGGCACCGCCGCATTCTTCGTGCATCCCGCCGAGGCCAGCCATGGCGACATGGGCATGATTACCCAGGACGATGTCGTTCTTGCCCTGTCCAACTCCGGCACCACCAGCGAGATCGTCACGCTGCTGCCACTGATCAAGCGCCTTGGCATTACCCTGATCAGCATGACCGGCAACCCCAACTCGGTATTGGCCAAGGCCGCCGCGGTGAACCTGGATGCCAGCGTGGCCATCGAGGCCTGCCCGCTGAACCTCGCACCGACCTCTTCCACCACCGCCAGCCTGGTGCTCGGCGATGCCCTGGCGATCGCCCTGCTCGAGGCCCGCGGCTTCACCGCCGAGGACTTCGCCTTCTCACACCCCGGCGGCGCACTGGGTCGGCGCCTGCTACTCAAGGTCGAGCATGTGATGCACACCGGCGGTCGCCTGCCCAAAGTGCAACGCGGTACCTCACTGCGCGACGCACTGCTGGAGATGACTCAGAAGGGGCTGGGCATGACGGTGATCGTCGAGGCCGATGGCCGCCTGGCCGGCATTTTTACCGACGGCGACTTGCGCCGCGCGCTGGACAAGGGCGTGGACGTGCGCGAGACGCGTATCGATGAAGTCATGACCGTCCACGGCAAGACCGCCAATGCCGAGATGCTGGCAGCCGAGGCATTGAAGATCATGGAAGACCACAAGATCAGCTCGCTCGTGGTGATCGATGAGCAGGAGCTGCCCATCGGCGCGCTGAACATGCACGACCTGCTGCGTGCGGGGGTCATGTAATGCACGAACATCTTCTGCAGCGCGCACGCGACATCCGCCTGGCCATCTTCGATGTGGATGGCGTGCTGACCGATGGCCGCCTGTACTTTCTCACCGACGGCAGCGAGTTCAAGACTTTCAATACGCTGGACGGCCACGGCATCAAGATGCTGATCAACTCGGGCGTACGCACCGCCATCATCAGTGGCCGCAAGACGCCAGTGGTGGAGCGACGGGCACAAAACCTGGGCATCCAGCACCTGTATCAGGGTCGCGAAGACAAGCTGGTGGTGCTTGACGAGCTGCTGGCCGAGCTCGGGCTGAACTACTCTGAAGTGGCCTATCTGGGTGACGACCTGCCCGACCTGCCGGTGATTCGCCGGGTTGGCCTCGGCATGGCTGTGGCCAGCGCCGACAGCTTCGTCCGCGAGCACGCCCACGGCGTTACCCAGGCCCGCGGTGGCGAGGGTGCGGCGCGTGAGTTCTGCGAACTGATCATGCGCGCGCAGGGCACTCTGGCCGCCGCGCAAAACGCATATCTGTAGAGGTCTGCATGCTTCGCAAAATGCGCTTCGCCGTTCTGCTTACGCTGATTGCCGCCCTGCTGGTGGCGGTCGGCTACTGGAACATCCGCCCGGAAAGTTTCATGCAGGAGCCATCGGTCGCCAGCGGCGCAACGCCTGATGTCGACTTCTACGTGATCAATTCCCGCACGGTGCAATATCAGCCCGACGGCAAGCGTAACTACGAACTGACCGCAGACAAGCTCGAGCACATCAAGGCGAGCGACATCAGTCTGCTGACCAAGCCGGATCTGCTGTCCTATCGCGGCACCGAACTGCCGTGGCACGTGCGTAGTGAGCGCGGCGAAGTATCGGCCGAAGGCGACGAAGTGCTGCTGATCGATCAGGTCAAGGTCGAGCGCACCGATGCCAAGGGCCGCCCGACGATCCTTACCACCAGCCGCCTGACGGTGTGGCCGGAGAAGGATTATGCCGAGACAAAGCAAGCCGTTAGAATCGAGGCCGCCAATGGCGTGACCACGGCAACCGGCATGAAAGCGTACATGGATGACGGCAGGATGCTCCTGCTGTCCAACGTAAGAGGCCAGCATGAGCTGCGTTAAGACTCTCCCCCTCCTGCTCGGTTTGAGCGCATTCTGGCTTGGCGCCAGCGCGTGGGCGCTTCCCGAGGACCGTGAACAGCCAATCCGCGTTCAAGCCGACACCGCCGAACTGGACGACCGACAGGGCGTGGCGGTCTACCGCGGCGACGTGGTCATCACCCAGGGCACGATGAAGATCACCGGCGACACGGTGACCATCACCCAGGACGAGAACGGCGACGTCGAAGTCTTCACCTCCATCGGCAAACCGGCCTACTACGAGCAGAAGCCTGCAGCGGACAAGGAAATCGTCAAAGCCTACGGCCTGACCATCCAGTACTTCGCCGCCAACGAGCGGATCGTGCTCATCGATCAGGCCAAGGTCGTTCAGGAAGGCAACACCTTCGAAGGCGAGAAGATCGTCTATGACACCCGTCGCCAGATCGTCAATGCTGGCCGCGCCACCAACGCCGATGTGACCACGCCGCGCCCACGTGTGGACATGGTCATCCAGCCGCGCAAGAACGGGCAGGCAGCGGAGCAGGCGGAGTAATGGCCGTCCTCAAAGCCCAGCATCTGGCCAAGAGCTACAAGAGCCGCCAGGTCGTCCGTGATGTCAGCCTGTCCATCGAAAGTGGGCAGATCGTCGGCCTGCTCGGCCCCAACGGGGCTGGCAAGACCACTTGTTTCTACATGATCGTCGGCCTGGTGAATGCCGACCAGGGCCGAGTGCTGATCGATCAGAACGACGTGACCCATCTGCCGATGCACGGTCGCGCGCGCGCCGGGATCGGCTATCTGCCGCAGGAGGCCTCGATCTTCCGCAAGCTCTCGGTCGCCGACAACATCATGGCGATTCTCGAGACCCGCAAGGATCTGGACCGTAGCGGCCGCCAGCAGGCGCTGGAAGGCCTGCTGCAGGAGTTTCACATCAACCATATCCGCAACAGCCTCGGCATGAGCCTGTCAGGCGGCGAACGCCGCCGCGTGGAGATCGCCCGTGCGCTGGCTACTGCGCCCAAATTCATCCTCCTCGACGAACCCTTCGCTGGCGTCGATCCGATATCGGTGGGCGATATCAAACAGATCATCCACCACCTCAAGGCCAAGGGCATCGGCGTACTGATCACCGACCACAATGTCCGTGAAACTCTGGACATCTGCGAAACCGCCTACATCGTCAACGATGGCCAGCTGATCGCCGAGGGCGACGCCCAAACAATCCTGAGCAACCAACTGGTCAAGGAAGTCTATCTGGGCCACGAATTCCGTCTGTAGAGCCGTTTTTTTGCGCAGCTCGGCAAATCGGCCCTAGGCAAAGGCTTCCTCGGCAGGCATATAATTTGCTTTCTGTTGGCGCCTGGCGCGCCACATGTCGGAACGGGCGCGGTTGCGCCGGCATAAAAGGTTTGAAGTCCTCTGCCATGAAACCATCGCTAGTCCTGAAGATGGGCCAGCAGCTGACGATGACACCGCAGCTGCAACAGGCCATACGCCTCCTCCAGCTATCCACCCTCGATCTGCAACTGGAGATCCAGGAAGCGCTGGATTCCAACCCCATGCTCGAGCGCGAGGAAGACGGCGACGACTTCGACAGCTCCGACCCGATGGCCGAAGCTGCCGACCGCCCAGGTGAGGCCACCAGCGAGAAAAGCGCCACACAGGACAGCACCTACGACGAGCCATCGCACGGCAGCGAGAGCCTCGACGACGCTGACTGGGGTGAACGCATTCCCAGCGAGCTGCCGGTCGACACCGCCTGGGAGGACATCTACCAGACCAGCGCCAGCAGCCTGCCCAGCAACGATGATGACGAGTGGGACTTCACCAGCCGCACGTCGTCTGGCGTCAGCCTGCAGAGCCACCTGCTCTGGCAACTCAATCTCGCGCCGATGAGCGATACCGATCGACTGATCGCCACCACGCTGATCGACTGCATCAACGATCAGGGCTATCTCGAAGAATCGCTCGAGGAAATCACTGACTCGTTCGACCCAGAATTGGAGATCGAACTCGACGAAGTCGAAGTCGTGCTGCACCGCATTCAGCAGTTCGAACCCGCCGGGATCGGCGCGCGCGATCTGCGCGAATGCCTGCTGCTGCAACTGCGTCAGCTGCCCGAGCGCACCCCCTGGTTGAGCGAAGCGCAGCGTTTGGCCAGCGATTACCTGGATGTCCTCGGCAGCCGCGACTACAACCTGCTGATGCGCCGGATGAAGCTCAAGGAGGACGAGCTACGCCAGGTGATCGAGCTGATCCAGACGCTCAACCCGCGCCCTGGTTCTCAGATCGAAGCGAGCGAGCCGGAATACGTGGTGCCTGACGTGATCGTCCGCAAGCACAACGACCGTTGGCTGGTAGAGCTGAACCAGGACGCCATGCCACGCCTGCGCGTCAATGCGCAGTACGCCAGCTTCGTCAAACGTGCCGACTCCAGTGCCGACAACACCTTCATGCGCAACCAGCTGCAGGAAGCACGCTGGTTCATCAAGAGCCTGCTCAGCCGCAATGAAACGCTGATGAAGGTCGCCACGCAGATCGTCGAGCACCAGCGTGCATTTCTCGAGCATGGTGACGAGGCCATGAAACCGCTGGTGCTGCACGACATCGCCGAAGCGGTGGGCATGCACGAGTCGACCATTTCGCGCGTGACGACCCAGAAATACATGCACACTCCGCGCGGCATCTACGAACTCAAGTACTTCTTCTCCAGCCACGTCAGCACGGCCGAAGGCGGGGAATGCTCGTCCACCGCGATCCGCGCGATCATCAAGAAGCTGGTTGCGGCGGAAAACCAGAAAAAGCCGTTGAGCGACAGCAAGATCGCTGGTTTACTGGAAGCGCAGGGCATTCAGGTAGCCCGCCGCACAGTCGCCAAATACCGGGAGTCGCTCGGTATCGCGCCATCCAGCGAGCGCAAACGATTACTGTGATCGGCCAAGGCCGAAACGTCCCGGCGGCAGGGCTTCGGACCTGCTCTTCGCACAAGGCAAAGGAGATAGCAGTATGCAAGTCAATATCAGCGGTGTTCATCTGGAAGTAACCAATGCCCTGCGTGACTACATCGAGGAGAAATTCGATCGGCTTGCCCGTCATTTCGACCGCATCATCAGCGTCCAGGTGATCCTGCAGGTCGAGAAGCTCAAGCAGAAAGCCGAAGCGACGCTGCATGTCGCTGGCCGCGAAGTGGTCGCCAACTCGGAACACGAAGACATGTATGCTGCCGTCGACCTGCTGGTCGACAAGCTCGATCGCCAGCTGATCAAGCACAAGGAAAAGCAGCTCGACCATACCCAGGGCGCCATCTCCCGCTGACTCCCAGACATGATCCGACTCGAAAACATCCTGACCCCCGGACGTTCCCTGGTGAACGTCCCGGGCGGTAGCAAGAAACGCGTCCTGGAACAGATCGCCAAGGTCATCGCCCAGGACCTCACAGACCTCGACTCCCAGACCATATTCGAAAGCCTGATTGCCCGCGAGAAGCTGGGATCGACCGGATTTGGCAATGGCATCGCCATCCCTCACTGCCGCATGGTCGGCTGTAACGCCCCGCTGAGCGCCGTGCTGCGGCTCGAAACGCCGGTGGACTTCGACGCCATCGACGGCGCGCCGGTAGACCTGCTGTTCGTCTTGCTGGTACCGGAAGCGGCCACCGACGAGCACCTCGAGCTGCTGCGCCAGATCGCCAGCATGCTTGACCGTGAAGAGGTGCGCCAGCGACTGCGCCAGGCGCCCACCAATGAGAGCCTCTATCAGGTCGTCGTCGACGTCCAGAATGGCGCCTAGCGGAGTGGGGGCCAGATGCGGCTGATCATCGTCAGTGGCCGTTCGGGCTCAGGCAAGAGCACCGCGCTGAACGTGCTCGAAGACAACGGTTTCTACTGCATCGACAACCTGCCGGCGGGTCTGCTTCCCGAGCTTGCCGAGCGCGCGCTGCTGCACACCGAGCTGCTGCATCCGCAGGTCGCCGTTTCCATCGACGCGCGCAACCTGCCCAGTCAACTGAAGCGTTTTCCGGAACTGCTCGAAGAGGTTCGCGCCAGGCATATCCAGTGCGACGTGCTGTATCTGGACGCGGACGACGAAACCCTGCTCAAGCGCTTCTCGGAAACCCGCCGGCGTCATCCGCTGACCAACGAGAGCCGCTCCCTCGCCGAGGCTATCCGCGACGAGGAGCTGCTATTGGCAGCCATCATCGACCATGCTGACCTGAAGATCGACACCACGCACCTGAATCTCTACCAGCTGCGCGACGTCCTGAAGCTGCGCCTGCTGAACAAACCCGAACCCGGCACCGCATTTCTCATCGAGTCGTTCGGCTTCAAGCGCGGCATGCCGGTCGACGCCGACTTGGTGTTCGATGTGCGCTGCCTGCCCAACCCCTACTGGAAAGCCGAGCTGCGCGACTTCTCCGGGCTCGATCAACCGGTCATCGACTATCTGACCGCCCAGCCCGACGTAGAGGAGATGTTTCAGGACATCCATGCCTACCTGAGCAAATGGCTGCCCCGCTTCGCCGCCAGCAACCGCGCATACGTAACCATCGCCATCGGCTGTACCGGCGGCCATCATCGCTCGGTTTATCTGGCTGAGCGCCTGGGCCAAGCGCTCAGGGAGCCGCTGAAGAATCTGCAGGTCCGTCACCGGGACCTCGCCTAGGAATACCTGCCCCATGCCTGCCCGCGAAGTCACCATCATCAACAAGCTCGGTCTGCATGCGCGCGCGGCGGCCAAGTTCGTCGGCGTTGCCAACCGCTATCCGTGTGCCGTCCGTGTCGGCCGCTGCCCGGCCACGCTGGTGGACGGCAAGAGCATCATGGCGGTCATGATGCTTGCCGCCAGCAAGGGCTCGACCCTGCACCTGCACACCGAAGGCGAGCAGGAGCACGAAGCCCTGGCAGCCCTGGTCGCACTGATCGACGACTACTTCGAAGAAGGCGAATAAGGCCTCGAGCGGCCGGCGCGGATGATGCCCGCGCCGGCTGGGCGAGGCTACTTGCCCGCCACCGTCATCCGCTCGATCAGCACCGAGCCGGTGCGCACATTGCCACGCGTCTCGATATCACAACCTACCGCGACGATCTGACGGAACATGTCACGCAGGTTGCCGGCGATAGTCACTTCCTGCACCGGGAACTGAATCTCGCCATTCTCGACCCAGTAGCCGCCTGCGCCGCGCGAGTAGTCCCCGGTCACCAGATTCAGCCCCTGCCCCATCAGTTCCGTTACCAGCAGCCCGCGCCCCATCTGACGGATCAGTGCCGCCTGATCCTCGTCGCCGTGACTGACGAACAGGTTGTGCACGCCGCCGGCATTGGCCGTGCTCGGCATGCCCAGCTTGCGTCCCGAGTAGGTCGACAGCACGTACGACAGCAGGCGGCCACCCTCAACGAAGGGTTTGGCATAGGTCGCCAAGCCATCGCCGTCGTAACCGGCGCTCCCCAGCGCCCGCGGGATGTGAGGGCGCTCGTCCAGGCTCAGCCACTCGGGGAATAGCGTCTGCCCCAGCGCGCCTTCCAGGTACGATGCCTTGCGGTAGAGGTTGCCACCGGAAATCGCTGCGATGAAATGGCTGAACAGCCCGGTAGCCAGCTCCGGCGCGAACAGCACCGGCACCTCGCAGGTCGGGATCGGACGCGCGCCCAGCCGCCGAACTGCTCGCTCAGCCGCACGCTGACCGATGGTCAGCGGATCGATCAGCGCCTCGCCGATCCGGTTCACGTCATAGAAATAGTCCCGCTGCATCTGCCCATCGCTTTCAGCGATCATCACGCAGCTCAGACTGTGCCGGCTGCTGCAATAACCGCCGATGAAGCCGTTGCTGTTGCCGTAGGCCCGACAGCCCTGATGGGTGTTGAGGCTGGTGCCGTCGGCGTTGCGAATCCGCTGGTCGAAGGCGAAGGCCGCACCTTCACAGCTCAGCGCCTGCTCGATCGCCTGTTCGGGAGTGATCGCCCACGGGTGGTAGAGGTCGAGTTCGGGTAGCTCGCGCGCCATCAGCGAGGCATCAGCCAGGCCGGCGAACTCGTCCTCCGACGCATGTCTGGCAATGGCCAAGGCGGCCGCCACGGTTTCCCGAATGGCGGCATCTCCGCTGCCGGTGGTGCTGGCCGAGCCCTTGCTCTGGCCGACATAGAGCGTAATACCGAAGCCCTGGTCGCGATTGTACTCGACCGTTTCCACCTCGCCTTGACGCACCGTGGTGGACAGGCCCTGCTCCATCGAAACCGAAACCTCACTGGCGCTGGCGCCCTGCCGACGCGCCTCTTCGATGATGCGCTCGACCTTATCGCGCAAGCCGGGCAGCGCATGCGGTCCGATGCCCTCTACTTCACTCATAAGCTCTCCCAAAACCACTGCAATCTATTCAAGTAGCAGCCCGACATCAGCTACGCTGAGCCGGCTGCCGGGGCTGCTGTTATCATGGCGGCATTTCCTAGTGGACCATCCCCATGTCTGAACACTCCGACGTCGACGGCTTCGACGAAAAAAGCAAATCCCAGGTCAAGCGCGAACTGCTGGCGCTGCAGGAACTCGGCGAGCGTCTGACCACGCTCAAGCCCGATCTCATTGCTCGCCTGCCGCTCAGCGACGCACTGCAAAAAGCGCTGGCCGACGCGCCCAAACACAAGGCACACATCGCACGCAAACGGCATATCCAATACATCGGCAAACTAATGCGCGACCAGGACGTCGACGCGATCCTGGCCCTGGTCGACCAGCTCGACGCCTCGACCCGCCAGTACAACGAACGGTTCCATGCGCTGGAACGTTGGCGTGACCGCCTGATCGCTGGCGACGACAGCACCCTGGAAGCCTTCGTCGCCGAGTATCCGGAGACCGACCGCCAGCACCTGCGCGGACTGATCCGCCATGCGCAGCATGAAGCGGCACGCAACAAGCCGCCGGCAGCGAGCCGGAAGATCTTCAAGTACATTCGTGACCTGGATGAGACCAAGCGCGGCCTGCGCTGAAGTCAGCTCCAGGCCGCCGGTCACGATCCGACGAGCGCCTGCTCAAGCGCCCGTCCCTCCCACGGTGATCTCGTCGATCTTCAGCGTCGGCTGACCGACGCCCACCGGCACCGACTGGCCATCCTTGCCGCAGGTGCCGACACCGCTATCCAGCGCCAGGTCGTTGCCTACCATCGACACCCGATTCATCACTTCAGGGCCGTTGCCGATCAGCGTCGCGCCCTTAACCGGCGCGGTGATCTTGCCATCCTCGATCAGATAGGCCTCACTGGTGGAGAAGACGAACTTGCCGCTGGTGATGTCGACCTGGCCGCCGCCGAGGCTGGCGCAGTAGATACCTTTTTTCACCGAGCGGATGATTTCCTGCGGATCGCTCTCACCGGCCAGCATGTAGGTGTTGGTCATGCGCGGCATCGGCAGGTGCGCGTAGGATTCGCGACGGCCGTTGCCGGTCGGCGCGACGCCCATCAGCCGGGCGTTGAGCTTGTCCTGGATATACCCCTTGAGAATGCCGTTCTCGATCAGCGTCGTACATTGCGTCGGCGTGCCTTCGTCGTCGACGCTGAGCGAACCCCGGCGATCCACCAGGCTGCCGTCATCGACGATGGTGCACAAGCTGGACGCCACCTTCTGCCCGATCCGACCGCTGTAGGCCGAGCTGCCCTTGCGATTGAAATCACCCTCCAGCCCATGGCCGACCGCCTCGTGCAGCAGTACACCAGACCACCCGGGGCCGAGCACCACCGGCAGTGACCCAGCAGGCGCCGGCACCGCCTCGAGATTGACCAGCGCCTGCCGCAGCGCTTCGCGCGCATAGCCCATGGCGCGATCCTCATCGAGGAAATACTGGTAGCCGGTACGTCCGCCGCCACCCTGCCCACCGCGCTCGCGACGACCGTTCTGCTCGACGATCACGCTGACGTTGAAACGCACCAGCGGGCGGATATCCGAAGCCATGCCGCCATCCAGCGCGGCAACCAGAACATGCTCCCAGACACCCGCCAGGCTCACCGTGACCTGTTTGATCCGCGGATCGAGCGCTCGCGTCGCGACATCGATGCGTTTGAGCAGCTCCACCTTTTCGCCCCGGCTCAGGCCGTCGAGCGGATTATCGCGGCCGTAGAGCGGCTCGAATGCTGCGCGGGACAGCACACCGACCTGCCCCTGCTTGCCGCTGCGGGCAATCGACCGCGCGGCCTGGGCCGCCTGACGCAAGGCATCGGCGGTGATCGCGTTGCTGTAGGCGAACCCGGTCTTCTCACCGGAAAGCGCCCGAACGCCGACGCCCTGTTCGATGTGAAAACCGCCTTCCTTGACGATGCCATCTTCCAGTACCCAGGACTCGGATACCTGATCCTGAAAATACAGATCAGCAGCATCCACGCCAGGACCGGCGAGCTCGCCCAGCAGCGCTGGGAGATCGTCGATGGTCAGGCCACCCGGCGTCAGCAGACGCTCGGTTACGGGTAACAGCAGTTCACTCATATTCACTCCAGACAGTCCGTGATCAAGCACGGGACAGAAAAACGGCGGTGGCGCTGCACCGGCATGCGCTGGCGGATGGCCGCCTGCTCGGGCACATCTCGTTCGGCGAGCAGCGCTGCCTCAGCAGCCGCCTGCTCGCACAACAACCGACCCCAGGGGTCAACGATAGACGAATGCCCATAGGTGACGCGACCGCCGGGGTGCATACCGACCTGAGCGGCAGCCAGTACGTAGCACTGCGTCTCTATGGCGCGGCAGCGGATCAGAGTCGTCCAGTGTGCCTCACCGGTCACTGTGGTGAAGGCAGAGGGCGCACTGATCAGTTCGGCCCCTGCGTCGCGCAGCGCCATGTACAACTCGGCAAAGCGCAAGTCGTAGCAGACGGTCATGCCCAGCCGACCAACCGGCGTGTCGGCCACGACCAGCCGCTGCCCTGCCCCGTAGGTATCGGATTCGCGGTACTGCTGCTGACTGTCGGCCACCTCGGCGTCGAACAGGTGCACCTTGTCATAACGCGCGACCCGCTGTCCGTGCTCGTCGATGAGCAGCGAACAGGCATTGGGCCGGTCCTGCGGACGGTCGTCGGGTGGCAGCGGCACGGTTCCAGCGACAATCCACAATCTGAGGTCGCGCGCGGTACGTTTCAACCAGGGCAGAACAGACCCTTGGCCTTCCGCTTCGGCGCGCCCCAGCTGCTGTGGGTCACTGCAGCCCATGGCGGCGAAGTTCTCTGGCAGCACTGCCAAGCGGGCCCCGGCCACGGCAGCCTGCTCGAGCAGGCACCGGGCGGCAGCTAGATTGCCGGCGACATCGGCCTGGCTGGTCATCTGGATTACCGAC
>Ga0114898_1000356_pt1 | contig 36466 bp, 40 predicted proteins | sample Malvired_Geostar_FD_83496 | JGI IMG/M metagenome (GOLD analysis project Ga0114898, IMG submission 83496) | Marine viral communities from the Global Malaspina Expedition - Malaspina viral metaG DeepMed_Geostar | ecosystem: Environmental > Aquatic > Marine > Oceanic | place: Mediterranean Sea...
CCCTTGATGACCGCGGTGACAATGCCGCCGAAGCCGCCAATCATCTGGCGCTTGGCGAGCTCGTGCTGCGGATGGCTGGCAAGCCCCGGATAAATCACCTTCTCGATCTTCGGATGCGCCTCCAGCCATTGCGCGATGGCCAGCGCGTTGGCGCAATGCCGCTCCATGCGTAGATGCAGCGTCTTCAGTCCGCGCAGTGCCAGGAAGCTGTCGAACGGGCCGGCGACCGAGCCGATGGCGTTCTGCAGATAGGCGAGAGGCTGGCGGAGCGGGCTGCCCTCGCGCACCACGGCGATGCCGCCCACCATGTCGGAATGGCCATTCAGGTACTTGGTCATCGAATGGATGACGATATCGAAACCGTGATCCAGCGGCTTCTGCACATAAGGCGAGGCGAAGGTGTTGTCGGCCACGGCAATCAGCTTGTGCTTTTTGGCAATGGCGGCAATCGCCTGCAGATCGACCAGCCGGAGCATCGGGTTGGTCGGGCTTTCGACCCAGACCATCTTCGTGTTTGGCTTGATCGCGGCTTCCAGCGCCGCCGGGTCGGACAGGTTCACGAAGGAGAATTCCAGCCCGGAAGAGCGCTTGCGCACATTTTCGAACAGACGGTAGGAGCCGCCATAGAGATCGTCCATGGCGGTGACATGGCTGCCGCTGTCCAGCAGCTCCAGAACCGTGCCCATGGCAGCGAGGCCCGAGGCGAAGGCGAAGCCGGCCTCGCCATTCTCCAGATCGGCGACGCAGGCTTCCAGCGCCATCCGGGTCGGGTTCTGGCTGCGCGAATATTCATAGCCCTTATGCACGCCGGGGCTCTGCTGCACATAGGTCGAGGTGGCGTAGATCGGCACCATGATGGCGCCGGTCGTCGGGTCCGGCTCCTGGCCGGCATGGATGGCGCGCGTGCCGAAGCCGGCGCGGTTGGTCTTGTTCTGGGTCATGATTCAGGCCACCGATTGACGGAGATGATTGATGAGATCGACCTTGGTGATCAGGCCGAGGAATTTACTGCCTTCGACGACGATGGCGACATGGTCCTGGCGGAAGATCGGGATCAGGTCGGGGATTTTCGCGGTCGGCGCCAGGGTTTCCAGCCGGCTGGTCATGGCGCCCCGGACCGGGGATTTGAAGCATTCCGGATTGTCGTGGGTTGCCAGCAGCAGATCGCTTTCATCGAGGATGCCGACGATGCGGTCATTCTCCAGCACCGGCAATTGCGAGATGTCGTAGAGCCGCATCCGGCCATAGGCGGTCAGCAGCGTATCGCCCGGCTCAACGCTGATCACCTCGCCCTTCGGGGCCTGACGGCTGATCAGGTCGCGCAGGTCACCGGTCTGCTCGCGGGCAGTCAGCCCCTGATCCTGCAGCCAGAAATCATTATAGGCCTTGGAGAGATACTTGTTGCCGCTGTCGCAGACGAAGGTGACGACGCGCTTCGGCGTGGTCTGTGCGCGGCAGTAGCGCAGGGCGGCGGCGATCAGCGTGCCCGACGAGGTGCCGGCCAATATGCCTTCCTTAATCAGTAGCTCGCGCACCGTGGCGAAGGCTTCGGTATCGTCCACCGTGATGGCCGTGCTGACCAGATCGAGGTCGCAATTCGGCGGAATGAAATCCTCGCCGATGCCCTCGACCAGCCAGGAGCCGGCCTCGCCGACATGGCCGGAGCGGGTGGCCTCGGCCAGGATCGAGCCTTTGGGATCGGCCAGCACCATCTCAACCTTGGGGGCGGCCTTGCGGAAGAACCGCCCCAGGCCGGTCAGCGTACCACCGGAGCCGACGCCGCAGACCATGGCGTCCATGTCGCCCTCCATCTGCGCCCAGATTTCCGGGCCGGTGCCGGTTTCGTGCGCCAGTGGATTGGCCGGGTTGGCAAACTGGTTCATCCAGTAGCCGCCGGGAACCTCCTTCTCCAGCCGCTCCGCCATGTCCTGGTAATAGGCCGGATGGCCACGCCCGACATCGGACCGGGTCATGACGATCTCGGTACCCAGCGCGCGCAGATGGTTGATCTTCTCCTGGCTCATCTTGTCCGGGATGACCAGCAGCAGCTTGTAGCCCTTCTGCGCCGCGACCAGCGCCAGGCCGAGGCCGGTATTGCCGGCGGTCGCCTCGATCAGCGTGGTCTTGCCCGGCGTGATCTTGCCCGCGCGTTCCGCCGCCTCGATCATCGACAGGCCGATGCGGTCCTTGATCGACCCGCCGGGATTCTGGCTCTCCAGCTTCAGGAACAGCCGGCACGGGCCTGTATCCAGGCGGGTGACTTCCAGCATCGGCGTGTTGCCGATCAGCGTGAGGACCGATTGCGGGGCGGGCATATAATAATCCTGAATTTATTTGTGAATTATAAAAATCACTCACACATGACTGTAAATTGTATCTGGCCTTATCCGGTCAAGGAAAAAAGAAACCCCGGCCCGAAAACCGCCCATCGAAAATCAAGGGTGCGGCATCGGACCGGGGCAGGAAAGGAACAGGGGAGGAGGGAAGGGGTTACGACAGGTCCAGTGCCTGGACGATCTTTTCCTTCCATTGCTGAAAGGCCAGCTCGGTGCGGGCGCGTGGGCGCGGCAGGTCGAGCGCGAATTCGGCATGGATATGGCCGGGATTGCCGCGCATCACCACGATGCGGTCGCTCAAGGCCACCGCCTCCTCGACATCGTGGGTGACGAACACCATGGTGAAGCGCTCCTCGCGCCACAGCTCCAGCAGATGGTCCTGCAATTGCAGTCGGGTGAAGCTGTCGAGCGCGCTGAACGGCTCATCCAGCAGCAGGATGGAGGGGCGGCGCACCAGCGCGCGGGCAATTGCCACGCGTTGCGCCATGCCGCCGGACAGCTGGCGCGGATAGGCCAGCGCGAAATCGGCCAGCCCGACCTTCGCCAGCACATCCGCGATCTTGCGGTCCTGCGTCGCCTTGTCCTCATCCTTCAGGGCAAAGCGGACATTATCGGCCACACTCAGCCAGGGCATCAGCCGGGCTTCCTGGAACACCATGCCGATTTCCGGGTGCGGGCCGTTGACCGGATCGCCGTCGATAGCGACGCGGCCATGGCTGGCGCTTTCCAGCCCGGAGAGGATGCGCAGCAGCGTGGACTTCCCGCAGCCCGAGGTGCCGACGAGGCTGACGATTTCCGACTGGTCGATGGCCAGATCGACATCGTTCAGCGCGATCACGCCATTCGGGAAGTGCTTGGCGAGACTATCGATTGCGAGCATGGGAGGCTCCCTTCATATCGCCGAAACCGTCCTGCCAGGCGAGGAACGGGCGCGCCGAGGCGGCCAGAATGGCATCGGTCAGCTTGCCGGCGATGGCGAACAGGATGAGGCTGGCGACGATCACCGCCGGGCGGCCGGTCATCTGGCCATCGACCATCAGATAGCCGAGGCCCTCGCTCGCCCCCATCAGCTCAGCGGCGATGACGAACATCCAGCCCAGCGCCAGACCGGCGCGCAGGCCCACCACATAGGAGGGCAGGGTGGCCGGCAGCAGCACCCGGCGGACCAGATCCAGCCGGCTGAAGCGGTTCAGCTTCGCCACTTCCACCAGCTTGCGGTCAACGCCCTGAATGCCCTCGACCAGATTCAGATAGATCGGGAAGAAAACGCCGACCGCGATCAGCGTTACCTTGGAGGCCTCGAAAATGCCGAACCACAGGATGAACAGCGGCACCCAGGCCAGCGAGGGCACCGCCTTCAGCGCCTGCAGCGTGGGATCGAGCAGCTCCCGCGTGGTGCGGGAATAGCCGGTCAGCGCGCCCAGCAGCGTCGCCGCCGCGGTGCCGGCGAGGAAGCCGAAGAACACCCGGGTCAGCGTGACGCCGATATGGCTGGTCAGCTCGCCGCTGGCCCACAGGGCGGAGATTTCCGCCAGCACCGCTTCCGGGCTGGGCACCAGATTGGGCGCGAACACGCCGGTCCAGGACAGCGCCGCCCAGCCCGCCAGCAGCAGGGCCGGGACGATCAGCCCCTTGGTGCCGGCAAGTGCCGCCAGCGGATGCCGCCGGCGCGCCCCAACGACGGCTCCAGCGGCAGCCCCCGAGGGGACTGCCGCCGTATTCGCCGTGTCGCGGTCATAGACCTCGGCGGTCATCGCTGCGCCGCCTGCTGCCGGTTGACGCGCTGGATGTACTGGTCGTCGATCAGGTCGGCGACCAGCGCCGGCACGTCGGTATCGGGTTTCAGCACGCCGATCTCCTTCAGCACGGTGCCGGCGGCGGTCAGTGCCTTGCGGTGCTCCTCGCCAATCACCGGGTTGGTGAGGTCGGTGCGCTCGCCCAGCTGCTTCCGGGCGATCTCGTCCTCGACCTTCGCGGCCTTCACCAGGTAGGAGCGCAGCTCGTCCGGGTTCTCCAGGGAATATTTGCGGGCGCGCTCATAGACTTTCAGCAGCCGCTCGACGATCTCCGGGTTCTCCGTCGCGAAATCCTCGCGGACATTCAGCACGCCATAGGTGTTCAGCGCCGGGTCGCGGTGGAACAGCCGGGCGCCTTCCTGCAGCTCATGCTTGGCCATGTGCGGGTCGAGGCCGGCCCAGGCATCGACCTGGCCGCTGACCAGCGCGCGCCCGCCATCGGGATGCTGCAGCAGCACCGGCTTGATGTCCTTCTCGGTCAGGCCGGCCTGGTTCAGCGCCTGCAGCAGGAACAGATGCGGGTCGGTGCCGCGGGTCACGGCGACGCGCTTGCCCTTCAGATCGGCGACGGATTTGATGCCGCTGTCCTTGCCGGTGACCAGCGCCGTCCATTCGGGGCGGGAATAAATGTAGATGGCCTTGATCGGGTTGCCGTTGGCCTTGCCGACCAGCGCCGCACCGCCGGCAGTCGAGCCGAACTGGATGGAGCCGCCATTGAGGTACTCCAGCGCCTTGTTGGAGCCGAGGCTCAGCACCCAGCGGACATTGATGCCGTCCTTCTTGAACTCCTCCTCGACCCAGCCCTTGTCCTTCAGCAGCAGGCTGACCGGATTGTAATAGGCATAGTCGAGGCCGATGCGGTCGGGAGCGGCCTGTGCGGCGCCCGCCCCGACTGTCAGGGCGATTGCGGCGGCGGCAAGCGTACCGAGCTGAAAGGTGCGGCGGGTGATCTTGATGGTCATCTTGCTCTCCTTCGTGTGCGCCGGTTTTTCCGGTCGCAGGTAAGGAGGCTCGGAAGAGTGGGGTATCCGACTGGTCTTCGGCCAAGGCAAAAAAATATCCGCCTCGGCTCCAGAGCCGGGCGGATTCGCCCGCTCTCTTTAGCAGAATTTATAAAGCGCCCCGCAAGCTGAGCCTCAAATCGGCGCTGTGTCGTCTTTTTAATCTACAGTTTCAGTGTCGTCAATGGAAAAAATTACACAGTTCAGTTTTGTTGTTAGGCGGCCTTGGCCTTGCCGTTGACCCTGTGGCTGACCGCCAGCACCGGCTTGGTGTTCAGCGTCTGGAACACCACGCAATAGCGTTCGGTCAGCTTGAACAGGCTGGCCAGCTGCTCCTCGGTGGCGTCGGTGTCGATGTCGAAGCTGAGGCGGATATCGGTGAAGCCGACCGAGGCGTCGCGGTCCACCGCCAGCGTGCCGCGGAAGTCGAGGTCGCCTTCGGCCTTCACCGTGCCTTCGCGGATCTCGATGCCCAGCGCCGTGGCGACCGCCTTCAGCGTGACGCCGGCGCAGGCCACCAGCGCCTGCAGCAGCATGTCGCCGGAGCAGGCCGACAGCCCGTCGCCGCCGGTCGCCGGATGCAGGCCGGCCTCGACCAGCGCGCGGCCGGTATCGACGGAGCAGGTGATGGCTTCCTCACCCAGCTTGCCGTCGGCCTTCAGGGTGATCTTCGCGGCGTCCGGCTGGTCCTTGTACTGCGCCTTCAGCGGCGCCTGCAGGGCCTTCAGGGTGGTCGCGTCCATGATCCGTCTCCGCATGCTCGTCAAAAAAAATCCGCCGCAGCTAAAGCTGGGCGGAATGGGGCCGACGCTTTAGCTGCATTTATAAAGCGCCCGCAATCTGCTGTTCAAATCGGCGCTAAGGCGAAAATAGGGACGGGGCGCGGAGGAGTCAATTGGCTGAGATAGGTTAGTTAGGAAATTAGATGTTAGGGGGCTATTTTTTACCAATTAAGCGGTACGTTGCATAAATCGCTATCGCCATACCAAAAAATGCAAATGCAATACCCGGAGCGATGCTCGAAAGGCCTACAGAGCCGTCACCTGCTTTTGCAGAAAACTCAAACTGGCCGGTTGCTCCTGATAAAAACAGTAAATATCCGAGATAAATGGAAAGCAGGGACACGGAATAAGCGCCTACGGCAGTCGTTATGCTAATCCATACGGGGCTCATTTTCACACCTATGAGTTTCACGGATTACGTATCATAATTTAATCTTCCCACTCCGCCCTTACATCCTCATCCGTTTCGTCGGGCAGATACCGGTCGCGCAAGACCTCGAACCGGCCGGTATCGAGCAGCCGCGACAGCGCCCAGACCGCCATGCCGCGCACCAGGGGAGACTCGTCCGCTAGAATATTTTCTGTAACCGGTACAAGTGCTTGCGCGCCGCTGTTGCCAATCGCGATCAGCACATTACGCACGAAACGGTCGCGGCCGATGCGCTTTACCGGCGAGCCGGAGAAGAGCTGCCGGAACCCGGCATCGTCGAGCTGCGCCAGGTCGGCCAGGCGCGGGGCCATCAGCTCAGCGCGTGGCAGGAAGGCATCATGGCCGGTGGGGCTGGCGTACTTGTTCCACGGGCAGACGGCGAGGCAGTCGTCGCAGCCATAGATGCGGTTGCCCATGGGCACGCGGAATTCCCGCGCGATGACGCCCTTATGCTCGATGGTCAGGTAGGAGATGCAGCGCCGCGCATCGAGCTGATAGGGCGCGGGGAAGGCGTCGGTCGGGCAGACGGTCAGGCAGCGCGTGCAGCTGCCGCAATGGTCGATCTCGGAGGTGTCGGGGGCGAGGTCCAGCGTCGAATAGACCTCGCCGAGGAACAGCCAGGAACCATAGCCGCGTGAGACCAGGTTGGTGTGCTTGCCCTGCCAGCCGAGGCCGGCCTGCTGGCCCAGCGGCTTTTCCATCACAGGCGCCGTATCGACGAACACCTTCACGCCGCTGTCGATTTCGTCGGCCATCCAGCGCGCCAGCGCCTTCAGCCGGTTCTTCACATGATCGTGGTAGTCGCGCCCCTGGGCATAGACCGAGATGCCGGCGCGCTCCGGGTGGTCGAGGATCGCCAGCGGATCGCGGCCCGGCCCGTAATTCATGCCCAGCACGACGATGCTGCGCGCGTCGGGCCACAGCACCTGCGGGTCGCCGCGCCGATCGGCCTTATCGACCATCCAGCCCATATCGCCGTGCCGGCCCTCGGCCAGATACTCGGCCAGCCATTGCCGCACCTGATCGCTCAATTGCGCCGGCGCGAAGCCGACGGCGTCGAAGCCCAGCGCCAGCGCCTGCTCCCGGATGCGGGATTTGATGTCTTCCGTCATCCCCGGCCGCGATAGGAGGGCACGCCCTGATCGGGGATCCATACGCCCTCGGGTGCCGGGCCGGTCTGGTAGAACACATCGATGGGGATGCCGCCGCGCGGATACCAGTAGCCGCCGATGCGCAGCCATTCCGGCTGCATCGCCTCGACCAGCCGGCGCGCGATGGAGACGGTGCAGTCCTCATGGAACGCACCGTGATTGCGGAAGGAGCCGAGGAACAGCTTCAGCGACTTGCTCTCGACCAGCCTTTCCTTCGGCACATAGTCGATGACCAGATGCGCGAAATCCGGCTGGCCGGTCAGCGGGCAGAGCGAGGTGAACTCCGGCGCGGCGAAACGCACCATGTAGCGCACGTCGCCCTGCGGGTTCGGCACGGTCTCCAGCACCGCCTTTTCCGGACTGTCCGGCAGGCCGGCCGCCTGGCCCAGCTGGGTGAGGCCGCTATAGATGCTGTCGGTCATGGTCCTGGTCTCCCTAGAGCGCCGCGATATCCCCGCCGGCCTGCTTCTCGTGGAAGTCCGCCACGAAATCCGCCAGCGACCCTGCTGCGATGGCATCGCGCAATCCCGCCATCAGCCGCTGATAATAGGCCAGATTGTGCCAGGTCAGCAGCATCAGCCCGAGAATTTCCTCGGCGCGGGTCAAATGATGCAGATAGGCCCGGCTGTAGTCGGTACAGGCCGGGCAGGGGCAGCCTTCTTCCAGCGGCCGGGGATCGTCCTGGTGCCGCTTGTTGCGCAGGTTGACCGTGCCGCGCGCGGTGAAGGCCTGGGCGGTGCGGCCGGAGCGCGTCGGCAGCACGCAGTCGAACATGTCGATGCCGCGCTGTACCGCGCCAACGATATCCGCCGGCTTGCCCACACCCATCAGGTAATGCGGCCGGTCGGTGGGCAGATGCGGCACCGTCTCCTCCAGCACGCGGAACATGATCTCCTGGCCCTCGCCGACCGCGAGACCGCCCACCGCATAGCCGTCGAAGCCGATGGATGCGAGCGCCTCCGCCGAGTGTCGCCTGAGATCGGGATAGACGCTGCCCTGCACGATGCCGAACAGCCCATAGCCGGGGCGCTTCTGGAATCCGTCCTTGGAGCGCTGCGCCCAGCGCATCGACAGCTCCATGGAGGACAGCGCCTGGTCATGCGTCGCCGGGTGCGGCGTGCATTCGTCCAGCACCATGGTGATGTTGGAATCGAGCAGATGCTGGATCTCGACTGAGCGTTCGGGCGACAGGAAATGCGCCGATCCGTCGATATGCGAACGGAAGGTGACGCCCTTTTCCTCGATCTTGCGCAGGCCCGCCAAAGACATGACCTGAAAGCCGCCGGAATCGGTGAGGATCGGCTTCGGCCAGTTCATGAATGTATGCAGGCCGCCCAGCGTCGCGACGCGTTCCGCACCCGGCCGCAGCATCAAATGATAGGTATTGCCCAGCAGGATTTCCGCCCCGGTCTCGGCGACCGATTCCGGTCGCATCGCCTTCACCGTGGCGGCGGTGCCGACCGGCATGAAGGCCGGCGTCTCGATGGTCCCATGGGCGGTCGTCACCCGGCCGCGCCGTGCCGCGCCATCGGTGCCGAGAAGCTGGAAGCCGAATTCTAGAGCTTGGGGTGCAGCAGACATGCATCACCGTAGGAATAAAAGCGATAGCCGGCCTCTATCGCATGTTTGTAGGCCGATTGCATGCGCTCCAGCCCGGAAAAGGCGGAGACCAGCATGAACAGGGTGGAGCGCGGCAAATGGAAATTGGTCATCAGCAGATCCACCGCCTTGAAGCGGTAGCCCGGCGTGATGAAGATCGAGGTGTCGCCGGAAAAGGCCGGCACGCTGCCATCCTCGCGCGCCGCACTTTCCAGCAGCCTGAGCGAGGTGGTGCCGACCGCGACCACGCGGCCGCCCTTCGCCTTCGTCGCGGTGATGCGCGCGGCTGTCTCCGCATCGATGCTGCCCCATTCGGCATGCATGCGGTGATCGGCAGTATCGTCCGCCTTCACCGGCAGGAAGGTGCCGGCGCCGACATGCAGCGTCACGAAGGCTGTGCCGATGCCGCGCGCCTCAAGGGCTGCCATCAGCCGGTCGGTGAAGTGCAGCCCGGCGGTCGGGGCCGCCACGGCGCCTTCCTCGCGGGCATAGATGGTCTGGTAGCGCTCGGCATCCGCCGCTTCCGCTTTGCCGCCGCGGATATAGGGCGGCAGCGGCATCGAGCCGTGGCGCTTCAGCGCCTCCAGCAGGTCGGCGGCGCCGGAGAAGGCGAGCCGCAACTCGCCACCCTCGCGCTTTTCCAGGATCTCGGCGGCGAAATCCTCGGCGAAGCGGATGGTCTGGCCCACCTTCAGCCGCTTGCCGGGCCGCGCGAAGGCCAGCCATGTGCCGTCGGATTCCGCCTTGTGCAGCAGCACCTCGACCGCGACCTCGCCGCGATGCCCGTTCAGCCGGGCCGGGATCACGCGGGTATCGTTGAACACCAGCAAATCGCCGGGGTTTAGCAGGTCCGGCAAATCCAGTACGGCACGGTCGGCAAGCCGGTCCGGGCGGATATCCAGCAGCCGCGCCGAATCGCGGGGTTCCGCCGGGGTCTGGGCGATCCGTTCGGGCGGCAGCTCGAAATCGAAGAGATCGACCTTCACGAGGGGCGCGCAGGCTTTATCGGCCGCACCACCGCCATCAGCAGGCGGAAGGGCGAGAGGAACAGGAAGGCCAGCGCCAGCTTCACCGCGAAATCGCCCAGCGCCAGCGTGACGAAGGGCACGGCGGTGCCGGCGAAGGCCAGCGTGAAGAACAGGGCGGTATCGACCGCCGAGCCAAGGGCGGAGCTGGCCAGCGGCGCCTTCCACCAGCTGGTGCCGCGCAGCCGATCGAACACAGAGACATCCAGCAGCTGCGCCACCAGGAAGGCGGTGCCCGAGGCCAGCGCGATGCGCGGGCTGGCCAGCCAGAGCGAGCAGATGACCGCCAGCGCGAAGCCGGCATAGACCACCTGGCGGGCGCGCTTCGGCCCGTAGGCGCGGTTCGTCAGGTCGGTGACCAGGAAGGTCGCCGGATAGGTCAGCGCACCCCAGGTCAGCCAGTCATTGACCGGGAACTGCACCAGATAGTTCGACGCGCTGACCAGCACGATCATCGCCGCAATGGCGAGGATCATGCCGCCGGGAAAGGGATGGGCGATCTTCATAGCGCGGCTTATAGGCCAATGGACGGGAAAATTGAAGAGGATGCGTAAGGCTTCACACGGGCTTCACACGGGCGTCACGGGAGGCGTCACGCAGGATAAGGCGGCCATCCGAACACCCGCCCTTGCCGAACCCGCCATGGCTCGTGATATCTCTAGAGCCGGATCGTTTCAGATTGAACCAGCAGTCTGATTCAATCTGAAACGTGAATCCGTCTCTTATCAAAAGGGTAGAGGGCGATTCACGCTTTAAATGCATCATCTTCATGATTGCATTTAAAGCGATCGCACTCTAACGCAACAATCCGCACGGAACGGGAAAGAATCGACGCATGGCACAGGTAACGGAACAGCAGGTCCTAGACGCGCTGAAGGCAGTTCAGGATACCGAACAGGGCAGGGACATCGTGTCGCTCGGCATGGTGACCGGACTGTCCGTGCAGGAGGGCCGTGTCAGCTTCGCCATCGAGGTCGATCCGGCGCGCGGGCCGAAGCTGGAAGGCCTGCGGCAGGAAGCGCAGAAGGCGGTGGAGGCCCTGCCGGGTATCGCCGGTGTCACCGCCGCGCTGACCGCGCACAGCGCCCGTGGTGCCGCCCAGCCGGCGTCCGCCGCACCCGCGCCGCGACCGCTGGGCGGCAAGCCGGCAGCCGGCAGCCGCACCGGCGGCACCGCCCCGCATTCGCACGGCCATTCTCATGGCCATTCCCACGCGCCGCAGCAGCCAGCCCCTCAATCGGCGTCCCAGGCGGCGAAGCCCCTGGTGCCGGGCGTACGCGCCATCATCGCTGTCGCGTCGGGCAAGGGCGGCGTCGGCAAATCCACCACCTCGGTCAATCTGGCGCTGGCGCTGGCCGCCATCGGCCGCAAGGTCGGGCTGCTGGATGCCGATATCTATGGCCCGTCGCTGCCGCGCATGATGGGCATCACCGGCAAGCCGACCACCACGCCCGACGGCAAGACGCTGAAGCCGATGGAGAATTACGGCGTCAAATGCATGTCGATGGGCTTCATGGTGGCGGAGGACACGCCGATGATCTGGCGCGGCCCGATGGTGATGAGCGCGCTGGAGCAGATGCTGCGCGACGTCGAATGGGGCGATCTCGACGTGCTGGTGGTCGATATGCCGCCGGGCACCGGCGATGCCCAGCTGACCATGGCGCAGCGCGTGCCGCTGGCCGGCGCGGTCATCGTCTCCACCCCGCAGGACATCGCCCTGCTGGATGCCCGCAAGGGGCTGAACATGTTCCGCAAGGTCGATGTGCCGGTGTTCGGCGTGATCGAGAATATGAGCTATTTCCTGTGTCCGCATTGCGGCGAGCGCAGCGACATCTTCTCGCATGGCGGCGCGCGCAAGGAGGCGGAGCGCATGGGCGTCGATTTCCTCGGCGAAATCCCGCTCGATATCGCCATCCGCGAGACCTCCGACAGCGGCAAGCCCATCGTCGTCTCGCAGCCGTCCAGCCCGCATGCGGCTGCCTATCGCGCCATTGCCGAGGCGGTCTGGGCGAAGCTGTCCGGCGGGGCCGTGCGGGCCATGCCGAAAATCAGCATCGAATAGGAAAGGCCATGGATGAGGCCACCCGCCGCCTGCTGGAGGTGACCGAGAAGCCGATCTTCCCGCCGCTCTATGACGGCGTGAAGCTGCCGGCGGGCGAGGATGCTTTCGAGGCGGCGCTTGCCGCCGCGCGCCAGGGTGCCGATCCGGCCACGCTGTTCTGGGAGGATCGCGAGGACCGGGTCGAGCTCGCCATCGTGCTGCAGCCGGATCAGGCGCTGGCCGAGGCGCTGCCGGTCCTGCATATCGGGATGATCGGCATCGGCGATGCGCTGGGCGCCATCGTGCCGCCGCAGGTCGCGGTCATGTTCGGCTGGCCCGACCGGGTCGAGGTGAATGGCGGGCTGGCCGGCGGTCTGCGGCTGGCCGCCCCCGAAGGCTGCGCGCTGGATACCGTGCCGGACTGGCTGGTGCTGGGCCTGACCATCCTGGTGAAGCGGGAGCTGATCGGCGGCGAAGAGCCGGGCATGGACCCGACGCGCACCGTGCTGCATGAGGAAGGCTGCGGCGAGCTGACCGTGCCGGATATTCTGGAGGCGTTCAGCCGGCATTTCCTGCTCTGGGTGAGCCGCTTCGGGGAGGAAGGGCTGCGGCCTGTCGCGGCGCACTGGCTGGAACGCGGCAGCGGCTACAAGGAGAGCGTCGCCCTGTCCTATGCCGGCGAACAGCATGCCGGCATTTTCACCGGGCTTGACGATTCCGGTGGCATGCTGCTGCAGACCGAGACAGTCGAGGCGCTGCCCTTGTCCGCCGTGCTGGCTGGCCCGAGCTGGGTGCTCTAGGGTCTGATATGCTGTTTCCCCGCACCATAAGGCTGGACGCCACCGACACACAGGTGTTCGAGCAGGCGGCCGAGCCCGGCGAATGGGCGGTATCCGGCAGCTTCGCCTTCGCCGATAGCGGGCCGGGCGATCTGGTCGGCAAGCGCCGCGTTGCCTTCCGCAGCGCCTTCCTGGGGACGGGGAGCTTTGGCTGGTCCACCTTCGTGTCGATATCGGATATCGATGCGGCATCCTATGAGGCGGTGGTGCAGAGGCTGGCAGAGCACTTCGTCGCGCGCTACGGTGCGCCATCGGTCGAGGTGGCCCTGCCGGTGGCCCGCGCCGAGGCGGAATTCGCCGCCGGGCTCGCCGCGGAGCATCGGGTGAACATGCTGCTGGCGGTGGAGCGCGAGATGGAGGAGAACGGCATTCGCGAACGCTTCCGGGCGCTGCAGCCACCGCGCCCTGCCGACCATGCGACCATCTGGAGCCTCGTTCTAGATGATGAGTAAGAGATTTAAGAAAGTTATATAAATGCCTGATTTTTGGCTATCTTCTGGATACTACCTGCTGGAGCGTGCAGCGGATAACCAGCTTGCGGTGACGGATGATTACCTGCGCGCCTATTTCAACCGGCCGGAGGTGGTGCCGGTCGAGGAATCCTGCGATGCTGAGCGCGCGCTGCATGCGGCGCTGATGGAAGCGCCGCGCCGCGCCGTGACGCCAGCCGAGCTGCTGCGCATCGAGGATGAGGATGCGCGCGAGAATTACGAGATCGTGCTGAACTTCCGCGATCACCTGCTGCGCCACGGCACCATCGAGGCGGCCTATGCCGCGCTGTTCAAGCTGGACGGGCCGGTGGAGCCGGTGCGCCTGGCGCCGATCTTCCTCGACCAGATGGTGCATGTGATCCTGCGCGGCCTGCTGGAAGGCTGCGAGGATCCGTTCCGGCTGCGCGCCGCCGAACTGCTGTTCCGCAGCCAGAAGGTGACGATCCAGGACGGCAACATCATGCTGGCCGACGAGGAGGTCATCGATCTGTATGCCTCGACCGGCGGCTTCGGCGATCTGGGCCGGCTGATCGTCGAGGCGCAAACGCCGCTGCGGCAGATCGACCTGGACGTGATGACCGAGGAGAATGTGCATGATTACTGGGAGCGCGCGGACCGGTTCGACATGGTGCTGGACATCACCTTCGGCCGGCCGGGGCTGGATGCGCTGTGCCGCGTGCTGGAGATCTGGATCGCGCATTTCGTCGGCGCCGATGTGCGGATCGCGCCGGTACAGTCGATCAGCGATGACCGCTGGAGCTGGCATGTCGGCCTCGACAGCATCTCGACCAACATCCTGAACGAGCTTTACGAGGGCCAGGAGGTCAGCGAGGAGCGGCTGGCCGATGTGCTCTCGCTGTTCCGGCTGGAATTCCGTGACCCGAACGCCATGCTGCCGCAACTGGCCGGCCGGCCGATCTATCTGGGTCTCGCCAAGGGAGAAAACGATCTGCTGCGGGTGAAACCGCAGAACCTGCTGGTGAATCTGCCGCTGGCGGAAACCGTCTAGCGCCAAGGGAGGACGCAATGAACGAAGACGCCTTGAATATGAGCGTGCGGAAGTTCCTGAAGAAGGTCGGCGTGACGTCGCAGCGCGAGATCGAGCAGGCGGTGCGTGACGCTGTCGCATCGGGAGAGCTGTCCGGCACCAAGCCGCTGAAGGCGACCATGCTGCTGACCATCGATGGGGTCGGTCTCAAGGTCGCCATCGACGGCGATATCGAGCTGGCCTGACCGGGCTGGCCCAGCCCAGAGCAGGAGGGAAAGCCATGGCCGTGACAGCGAAGGGCGCCTTTCTCGACCGTCCGGCGGCGCGCGCGCTGGCCGCGCTTGTCTTCGTCACGGCGGTTGGTTTCCTTGCCTATTACGAGCGCGACCGGCTGTTTGGCAGCGGTCCGGCGGATGCTGCCGCTGCCGCCGACGATCCCTTCGTGCAGTGCTTCGCCGAACGGGCGGCACAGATCGATCAGATGGTGACGGACAAGGTTGTCTCGGCGGATCAGGCCGCACAGTTCAAGGGCCGGGCAGAAGCCATGTGCCGCGCCCAGACGCCGGGTGCCGGCGGTCCTCCCGGCGGCGCCGGTGGCCGCCCGCCGCCCGGCTTCACGCCGGTGCGCTGAGGCGGGCCGGTTCGTTTCCCCCTCAGCCAGTTCCCCATGTGGCTAGAGTGCGATCACGCTGGTACCCCATCCCTCCAGCCGTCATTCCCGGCCTTGTGCCGGGAATCCAGGGTTCAGCCTGCTCGGCAGATATCCAGCGAGCGGAAGCCTGGACCCCCGCAACAAGTGCGGGGGTGACGGGGAGAGATTAAAGGGAATGAAGCTGGGTGAGGGGAGATCGGCGCCAGGCCGCCCGATGCTTCGAGACGCCGGCCCTAAGTGCCTTGGCGCCGGCTCCTCAGCATGAGGTCACCTGGACTCTCTGACGGTATTCCAACAATGGCCTCGTCCTGAGGAGCCGGCATCAAGCCGGCGTCTCGAAGGACACAGGGGGCGGAAAGCCGCTGGCGCCTATTCCGCCGCGTGGGCGGTGTTGGGGTAGAGCCGGGCCAGCTCGGCGCTGAAGAAATCCGCCAGCGCGCCGCGCCCCGACAGGCCGGCGCGGGCCTCTGCCTCGGTGTTGTAGTTGGTGTTGGTGTTGATGTCGTAGGTGCGTGGCCGGCCATCGCTGCCGAGGATGAACTCGACGCCGGCCACCTCCACGCCGTTTTCCGCCAGCATGCGCTCATAGCCGGCCTTCTGCACCGGGTCGATCTCCGGCATGATCTCGAATTTCGGGCGTGCGGCTTCCTCGCCCACCGGGCAGAAGGCGTCGCCGACCGCACAGGCATCCGCCGGGCACAGCTCGAACCCGCCGCTGGTATCGACGCGCACGGCATAGAGGAAGCGCCCGCCGACGAACTCGCAGCGGGTGATGAAGGGTTCCGGCGCCCTGATGTATTCCTGCAGCAGGTGGATGCCATCCACCGGCGCGTCATAGAGCGGGCTTTCGGCATAGGCGGCCAGCCCGTCCATGCTGTTGAACAGTTGCACGCCCAGCCCCTTGCCGCCGCGATTGGGCTTCAGGATCACCGGCCCGTCGCCGAAATGCGCCTTTGCCGCCTCGACCAGACGGTCGCGGCCCAGCACCATCACCGTGCGCGGCGTCTCGATGCCGGCCTTTTCCAGCGCTGCGTACTGGCGCGCCTTGGAGAGTTCGAGGTCGAGTGCGCGCACGCCGTTCACCACGCGCCGCCCGTGGCGTTCCAGCCAGGCCAGCACACCGGCAGTCAGGTCGGTGGAGAAACGATGGTCGCGGGTATGCGCCGAGGCGCTCATCCGGCTGAAGAAGATGCCGTGCGGCGGTTCGGCGGAGATGTCGAAGGCGCCGTCCGACAGGTTCCAGCCTTGCCAGGGCAGGCCGCGCGCGTCGAACAGCTCGGCCAGCGGCGCCAGCCAGTCTTCATTCTCGTAGAGCACATAGATGCGCGCATCGTCGGCTGAAGGGAACATCAGGTCAGCTCCTCGATCACGACCTCATGGGTCATCGCCGCCGTCTTGTTTATGACATGGGTGGCCGAGCAGTATTTATCGACCGAAAGTTCGACCGCGCGGTGCACCGCATCCGCCGACAGGCCGCGTCCCTTCACAAGATAGCGCATATGCACCTTGGTGAAGACCTTGGGATGGTCCTCGGCGCGCTCGGCCTCGATCTCGACCTGGCAATCCTCGATCGGCTGGCGGCCCTTCTGCAGGATCATCACCACGTCGAAGGCGGTGCAGCCGCCCAGCCCCAGCAGCAGCATCTCCATCGGGCGCGGCCCCAGATTGCGGCCGCCATTCTCGGGCGCGCCATCCATGACGAGGGCATGGCCGGTGCCGCTCTCGCCCATGAAGGCCATGCCGTCGATCCACTTTACCCGCGTCTTCATGCTCATACCGCCTCCAGTGCCGCCGTCAGGTCGGCGATGATATCCTCCGCATCCTCCAGCCCGACCGAAATCCGCACCAGCCCGTCCCCGATGCCGAATTCGGCACGCTGTTCGGCCGGCACGGCGCGGTGGGTGGTGGTCGCGGGATGGGTGATCAGGCTCTTCGAATCGCCCAGATTGTTCGAGATATCGACCAGCTTCAGCCCGTTCAGCAGCCGGAACGCGCCCTCCTTGCCGCCCGGCACGGTGAAGGCGATCAGGTTGCTGCCGCCCTTCATCTGCCGTTGTGCCAGCGCATATTGCGGATGGCTGGGCAGGCCGGGATAGAGCACCGTGCCGACCTTCGGATGCGCTTCCAGCGCCGTCGCCACCGCCAGCGCGTTCCGGCCATGCCGTTCGACGCGCAGATCCAGCGTCTCCAGCCCCTTCAGCAGCACCCAGGCGTTGAACGGGCTCATCGACGGGCCGGTATGCTTGTAATAGGGCCAGAGGAATTCCTTGTGCCAGTCCGCCGGCCCCAGGATGGCGCCACCCATGCAGCGGCCCTGGCCGTCGATATGCTTGGTGGCGGAATAGACCACGATGTCCGCACCCAGCTCCAGCGGGCGCTGCAGCATCGGCGTGGCGAACACATTGTCGATGATGACGCGGGCGCCCGCCGCATGCGCCAGTTCCGACACGGCGGCGATATCCACCAGCCCGAGGATCGGGTTCGACGGGGTTTCGAAGAACACGGCCTGCGCGCCGGGCTTCAGCGCGTCGCGCCAGGCTTCCAGATCGCCGCCATCGACCAGCACCGTCTCGATGCCATAGCGCGGCAGCAGGGTGGAGATGATCCAGTGGCAGGAGCCGAACAGCACGCGCGACGACACCACCCGGTCGCCGGCCTTCAGGAAGCACAGCATTGATGCCGCCACGGCCGCCATGCCGCTGGGCGTTGCGCGGCAGGTCTCGGCGCCTTCCAGCAGCCGTAGCCGTTCCTCGAACATGGCGACGGTGGGGTTGGAATAGCGCGAATAGACGAAGCGCGAGCCTTCGTTCCTGAACGCCGCCTCGGCCTCCTCGGCGCTGTCATAGACAAAGCCGGAGGTGAGATAGAGCGCCTCCGAGGTTTCGGAGAAGGGGCTGCGCAACTGCCCGCCACGCACCAGCTGCGTCTGCGGCTTCCAGTCTGCGCGTTTATCCTGATCGCCCATGTCGATTTTTCCGCCCTCTAATCAAGCCCCGCCCTCTAATCAAGCAACGGACGGTAGGCGGGCGGCCAAGCCCGAGTCAAGGTGCCCTCAGGGCGTGACCGGGTTGCGTGCATCGGCAAGGATGCGCCCGCCAATGGCGACGAAGCACACCCCGGCCAGCCGCTCGATCCAGTGCTGCGCGTTGCGGAAGCGGCGCATCACCGGGCCGGAGGACATGAACAGGCTGACGATGGAATACCAGATCAGCGAGCTGGCCATCACCAGCGCCACCATCAGCCCCATGAACCAGAGCGGCGTGCCGGTGGTGACGGCGGGCGCGAACACGCTGGCGAACAGCACGATGGCCTTCGGGTTGGTCAGCGTCACCAGGAAGCCGAAGATCAGCGGGTTGCCGCGCGGCCGGCCCGGTTCGCCGGTCTCCTCGATGACGATCTCCTCCGGCTTGCCGCGGCTGGCGAGGAACAGCCTTATGCCGAGATAGATCAGGTAGCAGCCGCCGAGCACCCGCACTGTCCAGGCCAGCCACTGATATTCCGCCAGCACCGCCGACAGGCCCAGCAGGCTGAGGCTGGCATAGAAGCCGAGGCCCAGCGTGACGCCCAGGGTGGTCATCAGCCCCGCCGCCGTGCCGCGTGTCATGGAGGAGCGTACCACGGCGATGAAATCCGGCCCCGGCAGCAGCAGGGCCGGGATGAAGATGGCGAACACGCTGGCGAGGATCAGGACGGGGGGCATGGCGGAACCTATAATTAAATATCAGGACGCTGAATGTTTTGTTGATATTCATCTGGAATATCAGGCGCGCCTTCTGTGGCCTTATCAATTATTTTATGAATGTTGTTTGACATAATTAATGTTTTTATTTCTTCTTTGCTTATTTCTGTGTTTAGTACGGTTTTTCTAACGTATGATAATATAATATTTTTTATTTCCTCTAATAAATAGTATGTTCCGTCAATGCCGTGTTTTTCTAAATAACTCTCATGATGAGGTAAGAGTTTTTTTGCCACATTTACGAGTTCATCTTTTTTGAAGAAACCCTCCTCATCAATTCCATCTGAGAGAAGTTTTGCCCTTAAATGATAAAACGTAAGTATGGATTCGTATAATTCAAATAGAGAATACTCATATGTGTCTATAAATGGCTTCTCTTTTTTGGGGTGATTTTGGTTTTCGTTTATTTTTGATAGTATATTTTCATTTGAAGTGGTTAATGTTTTAAAGAAATCTCTAAATTTTTGATTCTTTCCTGAAAGCTCATACGCTTTAGGAAACCTCATTATAGCTATCATTCCAGCTAAGCCTAAAAATCGATCATGTTCAACTACGGTGAGCCAAAGTTTCTCAGCGGCTTGGGCTCTACGAATTTCTGAATAAGAGTTCTTTTGCAGAGAACGATTCTCAAAATATCGGTTCAATGAATCAATAGTGCTCTCTCTTTTTTTGAGTTCATGTTTAATGGATTCTAATTTTATATTGAAGTCATGATTTATTTTAGATCCAATGTATTTGGTAATATATTCCCGAAATGCAAACAATGCGAGTATGATAACTAAAATTACTATATCTAATATTATATTTAATGTTTCCATTTGTTTGCCTTGCTTCTGGGTTCACATTTATGTTAGCGAGCCTACCTTACTTTTCTTATTGAGAAAATATAGCCATGACCGATCTGCCCGACCGTCTCTCCGTCAATCCGGCCAGCCCCTATCATGACGAGGAATTGCTGAAGCGCGGCGTCGGCGTGCGCTTCAAGGGTGTGGAGAAGACCAATGTCGAGGAATATTGCGTCAGCGAAGGGTGGATCCGTGTCGCCGCCGGCAAGACGCTGGACCGCAACGGCAACCCGCTGACCATCCTGCTGAAAGGCCCGGTCGAAGTCTTCCTGAAGGAAGAGTGATATCTGCCATTCCGATTGATCCTTAGGGCGCGGCGTTCCTGCCTGTTAATATTCCCGGCTTGTGAGGCTGGAATTTTCCTGTTTTCAGCGTCTTTCCTGTTTTCGTTGATTGAAGAATTTATAATGTTTCTTTTGCCGGTCGCGAGCCTGGGACACCGGGCTGCGCCATGAGCATTTCCGATGGCGACTGGCTCGCCCGTCTGGAAGCCGATGCAACCCTGAGCGATGACGCCCGGTCGCGACTGCACGCACATCAGAACGCGGTCGGCGATGTGGCCAGGCTGATTGCTCGCCGGCTGCGCCTGGGCCGGTCGCTCGGCGAGGCCATCGGCAGGGCCGCTGCCTATCACGATATCGGCAAGCTGCGGATACCGTCGGATATCCTGTGCAAGCCGGGGCGGCTGACGGCGGAGGAATATTCGGTCATCCGCGCGCATTCGGCGATCGGCTATGATCTGCTGGCATCCCAGGCGGGCCGGCTGGCCCCGCTCGCTGCCCGGATCGCGCTGCATCACCATGAAGCGATGGACGGTTCCGGCTATCCCAATGGCTTGCGCGGACGCGACATCCCCCTGGAGGCCCGCATCGTCGGCGTGGCGGACGTCTATGACGCGCTGCGCGAGGACCGGCCCTACCGGGACGGCATGACGCACGAGAAAGCGATGGCGATCATCCTGGAAGGCGACGAGCGGACCTCCCGCGACAAATTCTGCCCGCTGGTGAAGCGCGTCGTCGAACGGCATGACACGGAAATCGCCCAGCACTGGCGGCACTATCACTGATCTTGCCGACACCGATCTTGTCGGGATCGCTCCCCCTTGTGCGCTTGCGCGGTCTAGCCATGCAATCTTCGCACCTGCACAATAGGCTGAAGCGGGCACAATAGGGCCTGACGAAACCGGCAGGGGCCCAATGGCGGAAGCGGCACGCGCGAAGAAACCCGGCGAGAAGCAGGCTGAGCAGGCAATCCCCCTGCTGGTGCTCATCATCTGGATCCTGGCGGTAACGGAACTGGTCACCGGCTGGCGCTGGCCGATCACCATCGCCGCAGCGATGGCAGCGATGATCGCGCTGTGGGGCGCCATCGTGCGCGGCGGTTTCCCGCGCTTCGCCGTTATCGTCTTTGGCGGTATCGGCACGCTGCTGATCTGGCGCGTCGGCGCCTGGGGCGACGGCCTTGTCGGGCTGGAGCGCGCAGCGCGGCTGACGGCCTTCGTCACCTGCCTGCACGGGTTGCGCAGCATCGTGCAGACCGCCCCGCGCCTGGCCGAGGTGCAGGACAGCCTCGTCGCCTTCCGGCTGCAGGCGCGGCGCGGCGCCATGCAGCTGCTGAGCTTTGCCTTCTCGGTGCCGCTCGCGATTGGCGCGGTCAGCGTCATCGCCCCGTTCCTGACGCGCGAGCGAGACGCCGAGACCCGGCAGGACCTCGCCGTCTGGGGTATGCGCGGCATGGGCATTGCCATCTTCTTCTTGCCCTTCACCGTGGCGATGGGCGTCGCCGTGGCGGCGCTGCCGGAGGTCAATCTGCCGCTGCTGATGGGCATGGGCTTCGCGCTGGCGCTGGCGGTGCTGGCCTTTCCGTTCCTCATCGGCCAGTGCGCATTGCCGCGCCAGCTGACGCCGCGCTTCTGGGGCGCGCTGGGTGCCGTGCTGCTGCCCATCGTGGTGATCGTGGTGGTGAACATCGCCACCATCCTGACGCTGGGCCTGACCACCGTGCAGTCGGCCATCGTCGTGGTGCCGTCCTCGGCGCTGGTCATCGCCCTTCTGGCGGAGGTGGCGGGCGACCGCCGCACCAGCGGGCGGGGCATGGCGATGTTCCGGCTGGTGCGCCAGGTGGCGGTGAATTTCGATATGGAATCGGCGGTATTCGTCGCCGCCATGTGGTTTGCCGCCGCCATCACCGCGACGCCGGAAGTCGGCCAGTTCGTGGCGCTGCTGACGCCCTATCTCGGTGCGGGAGCGATGATCGCGGTGACGCTGGTCGTGATGATCGCGGTGGTCTCCGCCGGGGTGCACATGATGGTGCCGATGACCGTGCTGCTGACGCTGTTCGGCCCGCACATGCCGGACCCGCTGCATCTGGCGCTGCTGGCGCTGGCCGGGCTGATCGGCTGGGCGTTCGGCGCGCTGGCGGCGATGGGGTCGATCTCCTTCCTGGTCTGCGCCAAGCTGTTCGAGGTTTCCGCCCGGCAGCTCGCCTACGGCATCAACCTGCGCCTCATGCTGGGCATCGTGGCGCTCTACAGCCTCGGCGTGCTGTTGCTGGCCTAAACGCCCAGATCCTAAACGCCCAGATAGCGCTGGCGCAGCGCCGTATCGGCGGCCAGATCGGCGGAGCCGCCAGCCCAGACGATGCGGCCCTTCTCGATGATGTGGTGCCGGTCGGCGAGGCGCAGCAGCGCGTCGAGATTCTTGTCGATCAGCAGGATCGCCTGGCCGTCCGCCTTCAGGCTCTCGACGCAGCGCCAGATTTCCTCGCGGATCAGCGGCGCCAGCCCCTCCGTCGCCTCGTCCAGGATCAGCAGGCGCGGGTTGGTCATCAGCGCCCGCCCGATGGCCAGCATCTGCTGTTCGCCGCCCGATAGCGTGCCGGCGCGCTGGCCGGCGCGTTCGGCAAGGCGGGGGAACAGGGCGAAGACCCGGTCCTCGGTCCAGCCGCCACCGCGCGCCGTGGCGATCAAATTCTCGCGGACGGTGAGGGTGGGGAAGATGTGCCGTCCCTCCGGCACCAGCCCGATGCCGGCCCGGGCGATGCGGTAGGGCGGCAACCCGTCGAGCCGCTGCCCGTCGAGCGCGATCTCGCCGCGGCGCGGCGGGGTGAGGCCGAGAATGGCGCGCACCGTCGTCGTCTTGCCCATGCCGTTGCGGCCGAGCAGCGTCGTCACCGTGCCGGAGGCGACGTCCAGATCGACGCCGAACAGCGCCTGGCTCGAGCCGTAGAAGCTTTCCACGCCGCGCAGGCTCAGCATCAGGAATCGCTCCCCAAATAGGCGGCGCGCACGGCGGTATCGGCGCGGATCGCATCTGGCGCGCCAGTGGCGATGGCGCTGCCATAGACCAGCACGGTGATACGGTCGGCCAGCCGGAACACGGCGTCCATGTCATGCTCGACCAGCAGGATGGTGACGCTGCCCTTCAACCCGGCCAGCAGGTCGGTCATGCGCGCCGATTCCTCCGGTCCCATGCCGGCCATCGGCTCGTCCAGCAACAGCAGGGCAGGCTTTCCGGCCAGCGCCATGGCGAGTTCCAGCTGGCGCTGCTCGCCATGCGCCAGCGCGGCGGCGGGCACATCCGCGCGGTCGCCGAGGCCGACCTGCTCTAGCGCCGCCCGCGCGGCGTCGCGCAGCGTCGCCTCGGACAAAGCCGGCTTCCAGAAGCGGAAGCTGTGCCCGTCCTGGGCCTGCACCGCCAGCAGCACATTCTCCAGCGCGGTGAAGCCCTGCAGCACGCTGGTGATCTGGAAGGAGCGTGCAAGGCCCATCAGCGCGCGGTTCGGAGTCGGCAGGGCGGTGATGTCCTGGCCCCTGAAGCGGATACGGCCGGCATCCGGTGCGATCTCGCCGCAAAGCTGACCAATCAGCGTCGTCTTGCCGGCGCCGTTCGGCCCGATGATGGCGTGAATTTCGCCGGGCAGGATGTCGAGCGTCAGGCTGTCGGTCGCGGTCACGCCGCCAAACCGCTTCTCCAGCCCCTCGATAGAAAGGATTGCCGTCATTTGTGTCTGCCTTCCGGCGTCAGCAGGCCGTAAAGCCCGCGCCGCGCCAGCAGCACGATGAGGATGAGCAGTGGCCCCAGCACGATCATCCAGTGCTGGGTGATCTCCGACAGCACATCCTCCAGCACCAGGAAAGCGAAGGCGCCCAGCACCGGCCCGGCGATCGAACCCATGCCGCCCAGAATCACCATCACCATCAGCTCGCCGGAGCGCGTCCAGTGCAGCAGCGACGGGCTGACGAATTCGGTCAGGTTGGCCATCAGCGCGCCAGCAAGGCCGGCCACCGCACCGGAAATCACGAAAGCCACCAGCTTGTAGCGGTAGGTGGCAAAGCCCAGCGCGCGCATGCGGCGCTCATTCTCGCGGATACCGCGCAGCACCATGCCGAAGCGCGACTGCACCAGCCGGTGCTTCAGGAACAGCACCGCCAGCAGCAGGACGAGGGCAAGGTAATAGAAGCTGGCATCGTCCGACAGGTCGAGCGGGCCGGCGTCGGAGCGGCTCCACATCTGCATGCCGTCCATCCCGCCATAGTCCTGCTGCGAGACGAAGAAGAAATAGACCATCTGCGCGAAGGCCAGGGTGATCATGATGAAATAGACGCCACTGGTGCGAAGGCTGATCGCGCCGATGACCAGCGCGAACAGCGCCGAGACCAGCATCGCGGCGGGAAAGGCTACAAAGGCGCTCTCGGTGCCGAACCACTCGCCGGAATGGTAGGACAGGATACCGACCACATAGGCGCCGAGGCCGAGATAGGCGGCGTGTCCGAAGCTGACCATGCCGCCATAACCCAGGATCAGATTCAGGCTGACCGCGCCCAGCGCCAGGATCAGCACGCGGCTGACCATTACGGTGTAGAAGCCCTCGCCCAGCGCGTCCGCCAGCGGCGGCAGCACGCAGAGCAGGACAAGCCCGCCCCACAGCACGATGCGGCGCAGTATCTCAAGCATGTGCGGGAAACAGTCCCTGCGGGCGCCAGACCAGGATCGCCGCCATCAATATGTAGATCGTCATCTCCGACAGCGCGCCGGGCAGCAGCACCCGCCCGAAGGTGTCGGCCAACCCGACCAGTAGAGCGGCCACGAAGGCGCCACGCACCGAGCCGATGCCGCCGATGACGATGACCACGAAGGCGAGGATCAGGATGTTCTCGCCCATGCCGACCTCCAGCGCCAGCAGCGGCCCGGCCATCACGCCGGCCAGCCCGGCCAGTGCAGCGCCCAGCCCGAACACCAGCATGTAGAGCCGGTCCACATTCACGCCCAGCGCGTTCACCATCTCACGGTTGGTCGCACCGGCGCGGATCAGCATGCCAATGCGCGTGCGGGTGATGAGCAGATAGAGGAACAGCGCCGCCGCGATGCCGGTCGCCACGATGGCCAGCCGGTAGGCCGGGTAGGGCGCGCCCGGCAGGATTTCCACGCTGCCCGACAGTGCTGCCGGCACCGCCATGAAATAGGCCTGCGGCCCCCAGACGATCTTCACCAGCTCGTTGAAGAACAGGATCAGCCCGAAGGTCGCCAGCACCTGGTCCAGATGGTCGCGGTCATAGAGCCGTCGCAGGGCAATAGCCTCCATCGCCATGCCGGTCAGCGCGGCGGCGGGCAGGGCCGCCAGCAGCCCCAGCGTGAAGCTGCCGGTCGCCTGCTGCACGGTGGCCGCGACATAGGCGCCGATCATGTAGAGCGAGCCATGCGCCAGGTTGATCAGGTGCATGATGCCGAATACCAGCGTCAGCCCGGCCGCCATCAGGAACAGCATGGTGCCGAGCTGCAGCCCGTTCAGCACCTGTTCGATGAAAAGCAGGAGGGTCATGCGACGTCCGGAATGGCGACGGGGACCGCGCTGGCGCGATCCCCGTTCACGCTGATTGTCGTTTCGTGGCTCACTTCATCTTGCACTGATCGTGATAGGCGTCCATGTGGCGCGCGAACACCGTGCCGACCAGCCGGTTGGTGATCCGGCCCTGATCGTTCTTGATGACCTCGCGCAGATAGAAATTCTGGATCGGGTAATGGTTGGTGTTGAAGGCGAACGGGCCACGCACCGACTCGAAATCGGCGGCGCGCATGGCGCTGCGGAATTTCGCCTCGTCCTTCACGCTGCCGCCGGTCTTGGTCAGCGCGGAGGCCAGCAGCAGCGCGCCGTCATAGGCCTGTGCGGCGAAGGGCGAGGGCGGACGGCTGTACTTCGCCTCGAACGCCTTCACGAATTTCTGGTTCTGGGCGTTCGGCATGTCCGGGCTCCAGAAGCCGGTGTTGAACACGCCCAGCGCTGCCTCGCCGACCGCCGGCAGGATGGTCTGGTCGAAGCTGAAGGAGGGGCCGAACAGCGGCACCTCCGCCTTCAGCCCGGCCTGCGCGTACTGCTTGATGAAGTTCACGCCCATGCCGCCCGGATAGAAGATATAGACCGCATCGGGCTTGGCGGCGCGCAGCTGGGCCAGTTCCGCCGCATAGTCCGGCTGGTTGATCTGGGTATAGATCTCGCCGATCACCTCGCCGCCGGTGTAATAGCGCTTGAAGCCGGTCAGCGCGTCCTTGCCGGCAGGGTAGTTCGGCGCCATCAGATAGACGCGCTTGTAGCCCTTGTCGGAGACGTGCTTGCCCATCGCCTCGTGGCTCTGGTCGTTCTGCCAGGCGACGTTGAAGAAGTAAGGGCTGCAGCGGTTGCCGGCCAGCGCCGAGGGGCCGGCATTCAGGCTCAGCATGAAAGTCTTGGAATCGAAGATCGGCTTGGCAACCGCCATCATCACGTTGGAGAACACCACGCCGGCGATGAGATCGACCTTGTCGCGCTGGATCATGCGCTCGGCCAGCTGGCGGCCGACATCCGGCTTCAGCTGGTCGTCGCCGGTCACCAGCTCGACCGTGCGGCCGCCCAGCATGCCGCCGGACTGCTCGATACCGAGATTGAAGCCGTCCAGCAGATCCTTGCCAAGCGCCGCACCCGGCCCGGACAGGGTGGAGATGAAGCCGATCTTCAGCGGCTCGGCGGCGTGCGCCGGCGCGAAAGTGAATGATGCGAGAAATGCGGCCGTGGCCAGCAGCGATGCCCGTTTCATATGTTCCCAAGCCTCCCGGAATCAGCATTATCAAGACCGTGCGCATCCTAGCGCAGGCTCAATTGAAACCAAACGGCAATGTAGATTTCCACGGTCGTCATTCCCGCACTTGTTGCGGGAATCCAGGCTTCAGCTTACTCGACCGGCGATCCAGCATGCAGAAACATGGACCCCCGCAACAAGTGCGGGGGTGACAGTAAGGAGAATGCAGAAGCCCGAGGGTGACGATTAAAGGAGATGATTACCCGAAGGCCTTGAAGGTGATCAGGGTGAAGGTGTCCTTCACGCCGGGCAGGGTCTGGATGCGTTCGGTCACGAAATGGCCGATATCGGCATCTTCTTCCAGGTAGCACTTCATCAGCAGATCGTACTGGCCGGAGGTGGAATAGACCTCGGAGATCTGCTCGACGCCCTGCACTGCCTCGTCGGCCACCTTGTAGGCCTGGCCCAGATCGCACTTCACCATGATGAAGATCGCCTTCATGGCCTACGCACTCTTCTTCAGCTTCACGGTCCGCAGCAGGAAGGCCGGCACATCGTCGCCAAAGCCGCCGGAACCGGTATCGGCCGCATCATCATCGCTGAAGCGCGGCGCACGGTCCCGCTTCGGCTCGTCGCGGCGGTCCCGGATCGGCTCGTGCTTCGTCGGGGCCGGTGCCTTATCGCGCTGCCCCTGGTCGCGCCCCTGGTCGCGCCCCTGGTCGCGCCCTGAATCGCGTGCAGGTGCGCGTTCACCGCGTTCCGACCGGCTGCGCCGTGTCCGGGCGGGCTTGGCCTCATCCGCTTCCGGCTGTGTCTGAGCCGGGGATTCGGCTGGTGCCTCGGGCATGGTCTCGGGCGCTGCCGCTGCCCTGGACCGGGCCGGCTTTGCCGTTTCCTCGGCCTTGCCCTTGCGGCCGCCGCGGCGGCGCTTGCCGCCGACATCGCTCATGTCCAGCTCTTCGGCATCCACGTCATCGGTCGTGATGCGCGGGATCGGGTTGCCGATAAGGCTTTCGATGGCGGCGACGTATTTCGCCTCTTCCGGCGTGGCGATGGTATAGGCGCGTCCGGTCATGCCGGCGCGGCCGGTACGGCCGATGCGGTGGACATAATCCTCGGCATTGCTGGGCACGTCGAAATTGAAGACGTGGCTGACGGCCTGGATATCCAGGCCGCGGGCCGCAACGTCGGAGCAGACCAGCAGCGACACTTCATTGTTCTTGAAACGGGCCAGCGTCTCTGTGCGCGCCGGCTGGGTCATGTCGCCATGCAGCGCCACGGCGGAAAAGCCGTTCTGCGCCAGATATTTCTGCAGCGTGCCGATATCGCGCTTGCGGTTGCAGAAGATGAAGGCGTTCTTCACATTCTCCGACCGGATCAGGCTGCGCAGCGCCTCGCGCTTGGCCTTGGAATTGACCACAACCAGATTCTGCACCACCGTTTCGGCCGTGCTGGCCTTCTTATCGACGCTGATCTGCTTCGGGTTGATCAGGAATTTGTCGGAAAGCTTGCGGATTTCCGGCGCCATGGTGGCCGAGAAGAACAGCGTCTGGCGGATTTTCGGCAGCACGCCGACGATGCGCTCGATATCCGGGATGAAGCCCATGTCGAGCATGCGGTCGGCCTCGTCGATGACGAGGATCTTCACATCCTGCAGCAGGATCTTGCCGCGTCCGAAATGGTCCAGCAGGCGGCCCGGCGTGGCGATCAGCACATCGACGCCACGGTCGATCTTCTTTTCCTGCTCGGCGAAGGAGACGCCGCCGATCAGCAGCGCCATGTTCAGCTTGTGGTGCTTGCCGTACTTCTCGAAGCTTTCCGAGACCTGCGCGGCGAGTTCGCGCGTCGGCTCCAGGATCAGCGAGCGCGGCATGCGGGCCTTGGCCCGGCCCTTGCCCAGAATCTCGATCATCGGCAGGGTGAAACCGGCCGTCTTGCCGGTGCCGGTCTGGGCAATGCCCATAACGTCGCGGCCCATCAGAACCTGCGGGATCGCCTGTTCCTGAATGGGAGTCGGTGTCGTGTAGCCTGCGTCCTCGATGGCGCGCAGGAGGTCCGGGCTAAGTCCCAGGTCTGAGAAACCCATTATGGTCCGTTCTTTGGAAATGGCGCCTCAGGCGAAAAAAACGCCTGTCGTCGCGGGCGATATTAGAGTTGCATGCGATTCTGTCAACTTTTGTCTGGTTTCGCGGACCATAGAGTGCGCTTTTGCCGCAAAGCGAGGTACCGATGCTGCTGCATCATGGCGATTGTTCCCTGCTGCTGATCGATGCGCAGGAAAAGCTGCTGCCCGCCCTGCGGGGCCAGGACGGCATGGTGGCGGCCTGCGACCTGCTGCTTCGCGCCGCGCGGGAATTGCGGGTGCCGGTTCTGGCGACGGCGCAATATCCCAAGGGGCTGGGCGGCGTGGTGCCGGGCCTGGCCGGGTTGCTGCCGCCTGGTTCCACTGTCGAGAAGATCGCCTTCGATGCGATGGCGGAGCCGGGCGTACCTGCGCGTGTGAAGACCCTCGGCCGGCCGAAGGTCGTGCTGTGTGGCGCGGAGGCGCATGTCTGCGTGCTGCAGACCGCCTTCGGCCTGCAGGCGGCGGGCTATGATGTCGTAGTGGTGGCCGATGCCGTCGCCTCCCGCGATGGCGAGGACCGGCAGCGCGGGCTTGCCCGGATGGAACGGGCCGGTATGCTCGTCGTCACATCCGAGATGGTCGTCTTCGAATGGCTGCACCGGGCCGACACGGCTGCGTTCAAGGCGACGATCCCCTTCATCAAGCGGTTGAAAGAAAAGAGCTGATACGGAATGGCTGAGAAGATTCCCCTGGTCCTGTTGCCGGGCCTGCTGTGCGACGAGAAGCTGTGGGCACCGCAGATGCAGGCGCTGTCCGACATGGCGGACTGCCAGGTCGCCGACCTCACCCGTCACGAGTCGGTGACGGAAATGGCGGCCGCCGCACTGGCGGAGGCGCCGGAGAAATTCGCGCTCGCCGGCCTGTCGATGGGTGGCTATGTCGCGCAGGAGATCATGCGCCAGGCGCCGGAGCGGGTGCTGAAGCTGGCGCTGCTCGACACCTCGCCGCGTGCCGATTCGGAGGAGCAGATGCTACGCCGGCGCGGTCTTATCGAGCTGGCGCAGAAGGGTCGCTTCAAGGGGGTGACGCCGCGCCTGCTGCCGCTGCTGATCCACCCGGACCGGCAGCAGGATGAGAAGCTGACCGCCATCATCTTCGCGATGGCCGAGAATGTCGGCATGGACGGCTTCATCCGCCAGCAGAAGGCGATCATGGGCCGGCCGGACGGGCGCGCCGATCTGGCGAAAATCAAGGTGCCGGCGCTGGTGCTGTGCGGCCGGCAGGACGCGCTGACGCCGCTGGACATCCATAAGGAAATCGCCGCGGGCATCGCCGGATCGCGCCTGGTCGTGGTTGAGGAATCCGGCCATCTGCCGACGCTGGAACGCCCCGCCGAGGTGAACATGGCGATGCGCGAGTGGCTCAGGGGGTAGGGGTTCTTACCCTCTCCCGCAAGGGGAGAGGGTAAATCTCAGGCCGCCTTGCCGAACGTCCCCAGCTGCTGGCGGCGGATGGCGCGGCCGGGCCGCGCGCCGGTAACCGCGCCCTCCTGCCAGACCGGGCGGCCATTCACGATCACCAGCGCGATGCCGGTGGCGGCCTGCATCGGGTCGGTGAAGCTGGCGGTGTCGATGACGGTGTCGGGATCGAACATCACGATATCGGCGTAATTGCCGACCTTCAGCGTGCCGCGGTCCTTCAGGCCGAACTGGGTGGCCGACAGGCCGGTCATCTTGCGCACGGCCTCTTCCAGCGGGAACAGCCCGACATCGCGGCTGTAATGGCCCAGCACGCGCGGGAAGGTGCCCCACAGCCGCGGATGCGGGCGGGTATCGTGCGGCAGCCCGTCGGAGCCGATCATCGAATGCGGATATTTCATGATCCGCTGCACATCTTCCTCGGCCATGGAGAAATAGACCGCGCCGGCGGGCAGCAGCTTGCCGGCGGCTTCGGTCTGGCTCAGACCCATCTCGGCGGCGATATCGGCCAGGTCGCGCCCGGCATGTTCGGGATGCGGCACCGACCAGGTGACCAGCACGCGGCTGGCTCCCGCCATGCGGTCCGGGCTCAGCATGGTGGAGCTGGCGATATAGGGATAGACGTCGAGGCCGATACGCTGCTGCTTCATCGCCGCGTCGATCAGCGGCAGGGTCTCGACCGAGCGGCCATGATTGTCGGCGCCGGCGCATTTATGGTGCGAGATCACCACCGGGATGTCGGCCTCGCGGCCGATGCGGAAGGTCTCCGCCAGCGAGTCGGTGATGTGCGCCGCCTCGTCGCGCATATGGGTGGTGTGCAGCCCGGCATGGTCGTGCAGCGCCTTGCCGAGTTCGATAACTTCCTCGGTCGGGGCCGCCTGCGACGGCGGATAGAACAGGCCGGTCGAGAAGCCGATGGCGCCGGCTTCCAGCGATTCTTCCAGTTTTTTCCGCATCACCTTGATTTCACTGGAAGATGCGGCGCGGGTCAGATCGGCGACGGCACCGACACGCAGCGAGGAATGACCGACCTGCGCCAGCACGTTCACCGCTGCCGGCGCATCGTCCAGCGCCTTCAGATAGCTGGCGAAATCGCCATAGAAGCCTTCCGGCGTGTCGCAGATCAGGTCCAGCGGCGCCGGCGGGCGGCGGTCGATCTTCAGCGGTGCCAGGCTGACCCCGCAATTGCCGGTGACCACGGTGGTGACACCCTGGCTGACCTTGTTCTTCATCGTCGGGTTCGCCAGCACCGCCCGGTCGTCATGGGTGTGCACATCGATGAAGCCGGGCGCGACCGCCTTGCCCTGCGCGTCGATCTCGGTGCCGCCGCTCATCCCGCCCAGCGCGCCCAGGCCGACAATCCGGTCGTCGCGAATGGCGATGTCGCCGCTATAGGACGGACCGCCGGTGCCGTCGATCAGGCGGGCGTTGCGGATGATCAGGTCGGCCTTGCCGTTGCCGGGGCCATCGACGGGCGCGCTCATGGGGAAACTCCTGTTTTCAGTTGTCAGCGGCGATTACAGACCAGCGGACGGGGCTTGGCAAGGATCGGGGTGAGGATGTGCGTTCAGAAGGCGCGGATCAGCACTACGCCGGCGACCAGCAGCGCCGCGCCCAGCACCCGGAACAGCGTGATCGGATGCTCCGGGAAGCCGATCAGCCCGTACTGGTCGATCACCAGCGAGGCCAGCATCTGTCCGGCGATCACCAGCGCCAGCAAGGTGGCCGCCCCCAGCTTCGGCGCGAGGAAGGTGGCCGAGGCGACATAGATCAGCCCCATCAGCCCGCCGGCATAGGCCCAGACCGGCACGCTGCCGAAGGCGGCGAGGCTGGGCAAGGCCGGGCGCATGGCCGCCAGGATCACGGCCAGCGTGCCGGTGCCGACGAGGAAGGACAGGAAAGTGGCGTTCAGGGGACCGCCGATATGGCGCGCCAGCACAGCGTTCAGCCCGGCCTGCACGGGCACCACAATGCCTGCGAACAGCGCCAGGACGATATAGGCCCAGCTCATCGATTTCTCCGTCAAACTTATGAGATCGTTTCTTGCCGCTATTTGTCCGTGCAATCCGTCGCCAAGGCAATCGGTACAATCACTTGCCGGCCATTCGCTGGCCGTTATGCTCCATCCGTCATTCCCGGGCTTGTCCTGGGAATCCAGGGTTCAGCCTGCTCGACAAACATCCAGTTAGCCGAGGCCTGGACCCCCGCAACAAGTGCGGGGGTGACGGGTGGAGAGAAACCGAAAGGCGAAATCCTACTTAAACGGTGCCCTACCTCAGGCGGACAGCAGGTCGCGCACGCCTTTCGCGATGAAGCGCTCGTCTTCCGGATTTTGCGAGGGGTTTCCGGCGCGGTGGCCCCAGATCGAGGGGATCGGCCGCAGCTCGGCATTCTTCAGGTGCGGCAGTTCGAGTTCATTGTCTTCCGTGCGGAAGTACAAATCGGTCTCGCCCGGCATCAGCAGCACCTTCGCCTTTATGGCGGACAGCGCCTTCGCGAGGTCGCCCTTGTAGAGATCGTTGGCGCTGATGTCGGAGGTGAACCATGTGCCGAGCTGGGCATAGAGGTCGTTGGCGTCGCGCCGGGAATAGGTCCATTCCCAGAAGCGGACCAGGAAATCCTCCAGCGTCGCGTAGCCGAGGCTCTTGTAGAGCTGCTGGCGGTAGAATGTCTGCGAGATTGCCCAGCCGGCATAGATGCGGCCCATGGCGCGGATGCCCTTCACCGGCGGCTCGTGGAACCAGCCGTCGCGCCAGGCGGGATCGGCGGTTAGCGCGCAGCGGATGCTGTCGAGGAAGATCTTGTTATGCTCCGAGGTGCGCGCCGAGGAGCAGGTGATGCACAGCCGGTCCACGTCGTCAGGGAACAGCGCGCCCCAGTGATAGGCCTGCTGGCCGCCCATCGACCAGCCATAGACCATCGCCAGCCGCTCGATGCCGAAGACCTCATTCAAGAAGCGGCGTTGCAGCAGGACATTGTCGTAGATGGTGATGTCCGGGAACCGGCCCTGATTCAGCGGATAGGGTGTGTTCGACGGCGAGGTCGACAGGCCATTCGTCATCATGTTCGGGATGATGATGAAATAGCGCGTCGGGTCGAGGATGCGGTCCGTGCCGATCAGCCAGTCGATATCGCTGTGCTGGGCGCTGTAGGAGGTCGGGTAGAGGATGACGTTCGATTTATCATCCGCCAGCGTGCCATAGGTCTTATAGACCAGCCGCGCCACCGGCAGGGTGATGCCGCATTGCAGGACGAAATTCGGGCATTCGTAGGTGCGGGTGTCCTCTGCCTGGATCACGTTAAGCCGCCCGTCCCGGCGCGGCACCCAGATCGGTGTGAATGGCGCGCAGCGTCGGCAGGTAGCCCGGCGCGACATGGACCAGCTCGCCCCGCACCTTGACGTGCAGCGCCGGCAGGGCGTGGAACGGGATCGAGGGGTAGAGGTGATGCTCGACATGGAACGGCATGTTCCACATCAGCAGCCGGACCGGCCAGGAGGCCAGCGTGGTCCGGGTGTTGGTCAGCCCGTTCGCATCCTCGCTGCAACCGGTATGCTCGGTCAGCAGATAGGCGCGCAGGAAAGGCTGGCCCAGGATGACCGGGGCGATCCAGTAGAGCAGCGGCCAGGCGCTGCCCGTTACGGCGGCGGAGCCCAGCACCAGCGCATAGAAGCCGATCATCAGCCGGACCGAGCGCACCACCTCGCCGCGCGCCTTTTCCGGCACGAAATCCGCGCCCGCGAAATTGCCGACAGCCAGCTTTCCCAGCGAGCGGAAGCGGCCGATCCAGTAGGGGATGGCGGTGATGCGCCACCAGAATTCGCCGCGCGTCGCCGGCGGCGGCGGGGTCAGTTCCGGGTCGCGCGCCGGATCCTGCGTGTGGCGGTGATGGGCTAGGTGGAAATGCTTGTAGTAGGTGGAATTCAGCATCGAGGGCAGGGCGGCCAGCCAGCCCACCGCCTCGTTCAGCTGGCGGCTCCTGAACGCCGTGTAATGCACCGTTTCGTGGATGGTGGCGAACAGCGAGACCAGGAACAGCCCCTGCACCAGCATGGAAGGCAGCACCCAGAGCGTGCCCTGCGTGCGCCAGATGGCGTAGCTGGACAGGCCGATCAGCCCGGCATGCAGGGCAAGCCGCACCAGCCCCCTGGCGTCGGAGCGCTGGCTCAGCGCCTTCAGCTCGGCCGGGCTGACGAGACGGTGGCTGGACCGGTTCACGCTGGCGTCGGTCATCTCAGTAGAGCCTTTCCTTGTAGGCGACCTCTATACGTTCCTCGACGGTCTCGACAGTGTCGCCCATGGCCTCGACCTGAGTCTTGATCATGCGGGCGAGCGACGGGATCGTGCCCTTCGGCACCTGCACCGACGGGTCCCAAAGGCTGGAGCGCTTCAGCGCCTTCGCGCAATGGATGAAGGCCTCGCGCACCGTCACCAGAATGGCGGTCTTCGGCGGTTTGCCGTTCATCGCCATGCCCTCCAGCAGGGCCACATCCTCGGTGATCCGCGCGGTGCCGTTCACCCGCATGGTCTCGCCGACGCCGGGAACGAAGAAGATCAGCCCGACCTCCGGGTTGTCCCGCAGGTTCTTCAGCGTGTCGATGCGGTTGTTGCCGACTCGGTCGGGGATCGCCAGTGTCTTGTCGTCCAGCACCTGCACGAAGCCGGGCGGGTCACCGCGCGGGCTGACATCCTGCTTGCCTTCGGCATCGGCCGTGGCGATGCACAGGAAGGGCGAATGCGAGATGAACAGCCGGCAATTCTCGTCGATCCGGTCCAGCACCTTGGCGATGGCCAGCGGCGTCGCCGCGCCGTACAGCGCCTCAAGATCGGGCGTAACGGGGGCGGTGGTCTCGTCCAGTGGCATGACGCCTCCAGAGTGTTTGGAACAGTTAATTTGTAAGCCGATTATACAAGAGCCTGCCTGCGATAACAGCCGCCCGTACTTACTTCGGCGAATTTTCCTGTGCGGTCGCTTCGCCGCAGGCCTGCCGCGTCAGATGCAGCAGCCGTTCCATGTAGCGGTCGGCGATCTTCAGCTCGTGCAGGTGCTGCACGGTATTTTCCAGATATTCCGCGCAGCGCCCGATGCGGCCGCTGGCGGCGGCGATGACGCCGGCCGCCTCGCGATCGTCCATGCGGCCGACATAGCGTTCATGCTGCCGGTTGATGGTGAAGGTGATGGCACGCACCGGCCCGTCCGCGGTTTCCACATTCACCCAGCGCGGGATATAGGCATGGCTCACCATCTCGCGGCGCCAGACGATCTGCAGCTCCTCCGCCGCCTGCGCAGCCTCAATGCGGAAGGCCACCCCCCGGCAGCTGCCGCCACGGTCCAGCGCCAGCATCAGGCCGGGCCGCTCCGGCGTGCCGCGCCCCATCGTGCTCCACAGGCAGAAGCGCCGATGCAGGCCGCGCACCGTGCCGATGCGGCGCTCGGCGAAATGGAAGGCCGGGTTCCAGATCAGCGAGCCATAGCCGAACAGCCAGATGTCGCCGTCCGGCCTGCCTGCCGGGAACATGCCGGCGAGCGACCCTTCCAGCTCCGCCTCGCTGAGTACGCGGAAGCCCGGCGGCGCCTCCTCCATCATCTTGCGAATGAAGCCGTTACGGATGTTCTCGCGGGTAAGCGTCACCATGATCCTCGTGGCAAGGGGGCGGACAATTGACAGGATGGACGCCGCGAACGAAAAGCGCGACTATTCAAATGTAATCGAAATGCACTAAAAATCCATTCGATTGCCCGCTGCGCCGCTCTCATAGCGGTTGCGCCGGGCCGGATGAGAGATCAGAGGAGAAAGAGACGGCCATGGCGCTCACGCCCGAAGACGTGAAGGATCTGCATTATTCGATCCAACGCATGAACAGCGTCGCGGCCGTATTCCGGATGCGCGCCGACAATGCGATGAACGACAAGTTCAGCGCCCTTGCCGACCTGATCGACCTGTATGTGTCGCTGTGCCAGCACAGCACCACCCAGGGCAAGGATTTCGTGCGCGACGGGCTTGTTATCAGCGAGGAAGAGCGTGCCGAGGCGACATCGCTGTTCGAGCGCGTGTTCGAAGGTACCCCGGCATCCGGGCCGGCGGCGCCGGCACCCGCGCCCGCGGCCAAGGACCACAAGTAAGCCGGCGTTCCTGCCCAGGGCGGGGCGGGGGTGC
>Ga0114898_1000358_pt1 | contig 36281 bp, 53 predicted proteins | sample Malvired_Geostar_FD_83496 | JGI IMG/M metagenome (GOLD analysis project Ga0114898, IMG submission 83496) | Marine viral communities from the Global Malaspina Expedition - Malaspina viral metaG DeepMed_Geostar | ecosystem: Environmental > Aquatic > Marine > Oceanic | place: Mediterranean Sea...
GGGCGCTGACCATAGAAATAGTCGATCTCCATTCGCTTACGAGAAGAAGCGAACATATTCTCGACAACAAGATCCAGAGCGCGACGGAAAGTACGCTTTCCAGCACTGGAGGCCCGAGCCGCGATCTCGTAATCAATAATCGAGCGCAACATCATCTGCGTTCCGAGAATGTTACAAGTATCAGTCTGACCGGGAACGGCTTCTTCAAGCGCAAAAGCACCAGATGACGCACCGGCATAGGTAAAGCCATGCTCATGTCGCATGAGCACAGGTTGGTTATACTTCGCACCGGGAGATTTCGACTTCTCGATCCAGGCGATGTCTTTCTGTAGTTTGAGTCCCTTCGGGAGAAGGTTCTCTAAGTTGTCTGCATAAATTTCTTTGAAAAGAGAGTTGAGTAAGCTAACCCTGTTTTCACCATCATTTGGGCCATCAAAAGCAGCCATAGTATTTACCTCACTGACGCTGCCGTGAGGCTAGCGTCGTTAACTAAAAATCAGTATCATTAAAGAACTCATTCGAGTCCGTATACTCGCCAGTCTTTTTAGCTTTACGACGCCGAGAGGTGGAGCCTTGTGGGCTCGCCCCTGTCTGGGTAGTCCGAGAAGCTTGTATTTCCTCCGCCCTGCGCTGTTGAATCTGACTCGCTAGGCCCGGATTAGTCATCGCCAGTTCTTCAGCAGTCATTCCAGATAATGTGTTCTGGAGTAGCTCCGCCCGCCTGTTTATAACTTCCGCAACCGTTTGGTTTGCCAGTTCTTGTGTAATAGTATGGCCCTGCTTAATGTATTCGGCAAGTATATTACTCGCTTCCTGGTCTTGGGCTGAGCCAACATCCAAATTATAAGCCGATATAGCGCGGTCAAGCAAGGGTACTGCTTGATTATTTTGATAATTTACATACTCCTCCTGCTGCCGGGCGTATTGCACTTGCTGATGCTGCTCTAATTCAATAGCCATACGCTGCTTTTCGCCCTCTAAATCATGGACCCTGCGCTCATCCTCACTCATCTCTTCAAGATCTATAAGATACTGAATGCGCTTGCCTATAATGTCATCAACCATTTCGGTGGCTTTATTTCTATCTCCACCCATCTGGTCAGTGTAGAGATCAATCATAGTGTCCACGCTTGTGTCGGGATTCAGGACATTATCTATAACTGTTCTCGCGGCCTTCTCAACCTCAGAGGCACGCTGAAACTTCTGCTGGGAAGCGGCGGCCTGCTGATAACCGGCCACTAAGTCATCTATTGAAAGCTGATACTCTTCGCCATTGATTTTAACACTATGGTACCCATCTTGGGGTGGCTCGTATTCCGTATCCGGCTCCGGCTCTATCTCCGGCTCTATCTCCGGCTCTATCTCCGGCTCCGGCTCCGGCTCTATATGCTCCTCCGCCTCTTCTTCGCCATCGACAACCTCCGTTTCCTCCTCGTCGTTCTCTATGGCCTCCTCAACGGCCTCAGAAACCTCATCGGGGGCCTTAGGCGTTTCAAGGTCCTCTAAACTGGATATAGTATCCAAGGTACGGGCCGTTTTCACCTCATCCTCATCGGGGGGATCTAATGGGGCTTTCACTTCTTCTTCTTCTGGCTCAGTCATAACGACTCCTTCTATTATGCCTCAGGTACGGGAGAGGCGTTGCTCTGCTGTTGTTCAAAATTCTGGCCTGGAGCAGCAGGTTCTCCAGATACTGCGGGGGCCGGACCACCAGGAGCACCACCTTGCTGGCCTCCAACGGCTTCATCCGGTCCCTGCATAGCAAACGGTGGATATGGCACCTGATAACCAAGCGCCAACTGTATTCTTGAAATCGGAATCTGGTCAAGCATCGTAACATGCTCCAGTATATGGGCATACACAGCGCCCACAATGTTTGGATCTTGGCGACGCTCAACCTTATTAATGATTGCCTTGTGCTCACGGATATGGAGAACATGATTATCGGTCGGATCTGCAAAGGCTGGTTGGCCTATATCAAGATGCTCATTCTCATCCCTGATAAGATCCAATTCGGACTGGTCTGATTCTACCAATGGTTTCAACTGTCCAGTATTCAGCACTGTTAAATACTGCTCCTGAGTCCTTATAAATCCATGCTCCAGGAGCTTATCAGCAATAGCAAGGCGTCCAGAGACAGTTTTAGAAAGAGCATTGCCAGCTTGGACTCTAACATTGGATAAATTGTCTAAGCTCTGCTTCTGGAAAGATCTGGCATAGGCCCTATTGTTTCTGCCCACCATTCTAACCGTTCTCTCATCTTGGCCAGTCATAAATAGAGGCAGATGCTTTAGTATGAAGGTCCCCACCTCTTCTATGCAGTCATAATAACTCTGTAGAAGAGAGGTCGTGGCCTGTACAGCCTTAGAGTCAAGCACCTTTAGCGCCTCGCCGGTCCTCAGGCTGGCCTCTGGCTGGCCCCTGGCAACACTATTCACTCCACTAAGCTGCTCCATGGACTGCGACAAGACATCCCTGAAATTAAAGAATTCCTTAGGGGTCTTGGCAAAATTGACCCCCTGAGGAGGGATTTGACCACCCTCTACGATCAACACGCCTTCACCAACCATATGTTCATCCAACTCACATCCCGTGGGCACCCATATGGCCTGTATGCCCGCTGCATTATGATTGGTTAGGATGGTACTCATTTCGGCATTTAAGGCCTCCTGTGGGGCTTGGAGGTCGTTAGCCCTTGAGTAACCGAAGCTCGTAAGAAGAAACTCCTCAGGGGTTATTCTAAACAGCGGAAGGCGCTCGTAAGGCATAGGCATAACCTCACCTATGATCTCATCATCGCTTGTGAACTTGAAATGACGACCCCCAGGGCAGGCGTCGCAGTCTTTATGATATACATGCCATACGGGAATCAAGTCGCTGTATTCGCCCTCTAGGCCGAAATAATTCATGGCCTGTTTCTTAGGGCTGCCATCGTCATCATCCTTCACATCGAAGTCGTCCAGTTGCAGTATCCGGTCTCTCTCTTCCTCCGACTCTGCCCTGGCAGCCAAATCAAACTTATTTTCAAAGACTCGTATAATGACCCATTGAATTCTTTCCCAGTCGTCGCATGAATAATCCCATACCACATCAAATATAGAAGGATTACAGAAATTAAAGTCCCCATCTTTTATTGGCCTGGGCTGGCCATAGGGACCCACTGATGACTCCTGATCCACAGCTATGGTTTTACCCACATTCCAGTCCCATGGAGCATATATGAACCCCATCTGCATGACCAAGGCGTGTTCCACGGCACGCTTAAACCTCTTCTCCAGCCCCTTGTCCTGAAGATAGTCATTTATAATGGCGTCTCCAAGCTCTGCATTCTTTATCGCGTCATGATCAGTCCTTGTCGCTTCTGTCTCAAAAGCTGGCCTGTTCTGGGTAACCAGATTAAGCATATGGCCAATAAGTTCATGGAAATGGTTCAGAGAAATCTGCCGCAACTGGCCGTCTCGCCCCATGACCTCTATAGCCGCATCGCTGGCACTTAGCCCCTTCCCAGTAAACAGGCCATGATAATAATTCCAGTTTCTGGACGCATTGTTCCAAAAACGGGCTTTTTTCATTGTTTCGGTAAAATCGTCAACCCTGTCGCGAGCATGATCGGCTAATTTATCGGGATCTTGCTCATTTATCCAATATTTGGCCTTCTCACCGATAACTAACGGCTCTGGATTTGGCTTTTCTATAGGAGTCATCGCTTAAATATGTTCCTTATCAGTTGTTTGGTGGCATTGTCTTTTGGCCCCTGATCGAAGTCAAAGGTTGTTCTTGGGTCATAATACCCGTCTGGGTATGGATTCCTTCGCCATTTAGCACATCTATTAAAATAGGCCAATGCTGAAATCCCATCACAGTGTCCAAGTTCCTCAGATCTTACCCAGTCAGTTCTCTTATCGTTCCAAACCCCATTCTCCAACTGATATATAAGTCTCTCACACTTGGGGTCTATCATTATCTTGCCCGACTGGACGGCGGTTCGCAAGGAAGATAAAGTTACATCTGCGTCGTGTTTCAAGGCTGGTTCCACGCTTATTCCATGATCTATCTGGAAATCTATAAGCTGCTGTAAGGGGGCGTCTGCAAATATATGGGACTTGAACTTGTTTTGTGGAAAGACTTCTTGCTGCTTTTCCTTTAGCAGGTCGGTTATCTGCCCTGTGGACTTATAATGTACCCATATCTCATCTTTTATTATCAATGTTTGCTCACGGAAGTCTACAAAACCAAACAACATATGGCAATAGTCTTTTGCCCCCGCGTCGAAACAAATTTCGGGGTAATAAAAGCCTGGGTCCTGCCATTTCCTGACTATATCCTTCTTAACCTTGTTGTATTCAGGGACAATCATCGACTCGGTATCGGTGATATGCCTACATTCTGCCTCTCTCTGCCATGAGATAGAATCAACAGACTGGCAATTACGGAGAACGACTGCCTCATCTTCCTTGCTAAAGTCCTTATTATTGCTTGCTGGCATAATAAAGTACCGCTTGGCGGCCATGGCGTCGGGGATATACTTCTTAATGAAGGGATGGTCCATAGAGGCTGGCGGAGTAGAAATCATGGCCATCATGGGCTCTTCGCGGCCAATGAACTGGAAGCTAAGGACATCCTCGATTATATAGCCCAGGCGCTTCATCATTCCGGCCTCGTCAAGCACCGCGAAGTCCGTGGCCTCACCACGAATGGCGTCGGGGTCCTCATTCACCCCCACAAGATGGAACTCTGAGGTAGGGGTGGCCCCACCCTCTTTCAGCCTGGGATTCTTAAATGTCCAGGTCATACCGGCCTTATGCGGCTTGAGGTCGGCTGGGCAATCCCGTAAGATTCGTGCCAGGTTGGGTTTAACGATTTTCTGGCACTGTACAGCCGTAGGCGCGGCATATTTGATTAGCTGCCAGGGCTTCGAGAGCGCTCTCTCAAGTGCAAGCAGCGTCCATAGATATGACTTTCCGAACCGTCGGTGAGTCTCAACAACGAACAATTCAGGTGTTGGGTCATTCGTATGGGTATTCTTAATGAAGTTATATAGCGCTACCTGGCCGTTAGGACGCAACTGGTAGCTCAGGTCGCCTCTATACCAGGCGTCCGATATACAGGCCTGACGGACCATAGGATCGTCCAGGTGCTTCCTGAGGTCCTCTGGGCGGTCAATGACCTTAACGGTTGTGGTGTTTTCTAAGTTCATCTGTTACGATTGTTTGGGCCTCTTGGCCCCCAATGTTTACCTGAAGTGCTACCCCGGACGCTACTCTGTCCACGGTTCCCTCCCTCATGGCAAGCTTGCCTATGGCGTCAAGGGTTACTTTAGCGGCGTTTAGACATATAGAAGGGTCAGTATTGTGCATAAGCTCAGAGAGCTTGTCAGACGCCTGTGTGCCGATTCTTACGAGATTGGAGTTGACTGCCTCCAAGAGCAGTTTCTTGGCTGTGGTAAGCTGCTTGAGGCTCTCAGCCTTCATGAGGAATTTATGGACCTTCTTCTGGTCCCATTCGACAATTTTGCCAATAGCCGCCTCGGTCTTACCAGAAGCGCGAAGAGCGATAATCTGCTCCCCTGTAGCTTCCTCATCCGCCTTTTCAAGCTCTACCTCCTTCTCGATAAGCTTTTTACCGGATGGTGGTGGTTTTGTTGATTTTATCGAAGTGCTTGCCTTCCGCCGTCCTGAGGGCTTCGAGCGCTTGGATTGTCCCATCTACAACCTCTTTCTTGGGGTGCGCCTCTCTTTTGGCGTATCCGTTCAATAATTTGCAGAAAATGTCCACTACCTCTATGGACTTCTCAACACTCCTTTCCATAGGACTAGGCATATTTCAGGGCCTCATGTATCTCTTTGTCGGAAGATCCGGCACTTTTCATGGCGAATTCCAGAGCGTCGGCACGGAAACCGATCTTCCTTTTCTTGTATTCTGACAAGGCATGATCATCGTACACTCCTTGCTTTACATCCGCCCCTGCCATCCCAGATATAAACTTACCTATTCGTTCAACTACCCCAGGATGGCCGAATCTTCTATGTGTATTTGAAATCTCACTAAGACGCATCCAACCATAGTTGCCGTTTACAGTTAGCGTGGCGAAGTTCTCATGGTCAAGCTTCTGCCCCTTATGGTACCTCAGCAACTTGATATCTGCGGTTGGGATCAACTCCTTAGCTATATTGTATACATGCTCGTCTTTATACTTCATTATTATAAGTCCCCCCAATGACTATCGGCGGTCGGAGATCGGCGTCTGGGCATTCCGTTGTTTCAAAGAATTCCTCAAAATTCTCCGGCTTCTCTTCTTTGGCTGGTATATAAGTTGATTCCTGGCAATGACTTATGCCAAAGAAGTTCTTTAGAGTCAGAATACATGCCCTGAAGAAGCCAACACGGCCAATGTATTCATTCATGGTCATTCTGACTGAATTAGGATACTCACTTATCTTTTCGTCTATCTGCAAGAACTCTTTGGTCTCTGGATAATAGAACAAGATATAGTTACCAACAGAAATGATGCACTCCTTGTCTTGCAGGGCAGCGCCGCCATTCTTCTCGTATCTATGAAAAAACTTAACGAACTTCATTTGGTACCCTCCAGGCGTGAAACTCGCTCTATGAGAGAGGTTATATGCTTCTCTATAGAGTTTAATTTTTCATGAATCCGTCCAAGGGACTCATTTATAGCCCTCTGGTCGAGAGCATACGGGCTTGCGGTCGAGATAAGACGATTCACCTCCTCTCTGTTTGGGACCGCCGCGCCCCAAACCAGCCAGAAACCTCCCCCTGTCAAAACTGCTGCCAGGAGACATATAGCCGCCTGCTTCCATATATCATTCTGCATTGCCCTCTTTTACCCACTTGCCGACTGTTTGGTTGGTGAAATTGCAGAAATCTATGAAATCATCTTCGATTACATCCTTCAGTTCCTCGGCAAAGGGAAGGACATCGGTAGCTGTTTTCTGAGGGAATTCTACTAAATTAGCCTCCCGCACCATGATAACTTCGTCGGCTGATTCAATGACGAGTTGAAGAGTAAGGAAGGCCCTCTTTCTGATTTTCCGCGCCATAGTTTTTTCCTCCGAATATATTCGGGGCGGGTGGACATACTATTTTTAATCTGTTATTATCCTTTTGTCAACCCACCGACGCCCTGGAGTTCAAATGATTTCTTTTCGTCTTAAGCATTTAGCAAGTCATTTCAGACCCAAACTAGAAATAGAAACGAACTTATCCCCTCGTAGCTTGGTTGACGCCCCACCAAAGAGGCCCCCCCCTCATACCGGGACTCCAGTGTGTCGTTTTTTACCATCTTTTTTTTAAGGAGGCTATAATGCCCGCAAGCGTAACTGACTTCGTAGACCCGAAAGGGAACACACATGAGCTTCTCACCCTGGCAAAGAATGACGACGATCAGTGGCCATTCAAGTTCGGAGTGGGAAAAGCTATCTTAGCCATTGAACATATGGGTGATATAGCGGAGTATATAAAAGATAAGGCCCCTGATCAGTTTCAGAGGCTGGTTTCAGAGGGCTATTTAGAGGATAGTGAATAATGCCAAAAGGAAAAGGCACCTACGGTGGCAAGCGCGGAAGACCGCCAAAGGGAAAATAACCCGACCGTACAACCCGCAAGAGCAAAAAATACTAGGACCAGGGGGGCTAAAGTAGCCCCCTATTTTTTTAGAGAAATATAATGGCACCACAAGAAATCCTGACGGCTAAGAAAAGAGGAGATCTGCCCAGAAGCATACCAGCGGGCGTTCCCGAAAATGTTAAATTTGAGGATCTGAAACCTGCACAGCAGATGATTATCTTGAATGCCGCGAAGCTCGATCTGTCTGAGGCGAAGAAGAAGGGGCTGCTTCCCAAAGAGGTGGTGAAGCAAATTGAACTGGCTCTGTCGGAACTAGGCCCGGAGGCGTTCAAAAAAGCCGGTGAGGGAGATATGATTAATGACCCGTCCCTTAAGGATAAGGAAAATCCTTATGGGAAAATACGGAAGATGACGCCAAAAGAGATAGCTGAGAAAAATGCCGCGATAAATAGGATGGGAGAGGTTCTCAGTGGGACTCTCCCGGTTACATCAGACAAAAAGGGTAAGGAAGGGGCGGAGGCAGTAACAGGAGCCCTAGCGGCGGCGGAGAAGCAGACGGAAGGCAAGAAGACTGGTGCAGCCGGGTACACCGCAGGAGATTATGCGTTCTGGGGTAGCGTATCCACTGGGACGCTCGTTGCGCTCTATGTAGGCCATAAAGCCATGCAAAGGCATGGGATGTATAGCACAGCATGGAAAAAATTATCCCCAAGCCTTGGAAAATTCGCTAGGGCCTCTGGATTAGATAATCTTTACAACCGCCCAGGCCGCATGGCGATTATGGAAGCCAGGCTGGATACAGTCAAAAATTTAGATGTCGCCTTGAAGGCCTACGATACTCTATTCCGCGAATACCAGACTGGTCTTCGTAACATGGGGTTGGACGAGGATGGCAAGATTAAATGGAAGCAGATCGGCAAGGCCCACCCTGGCGTTACAAGGGCAATGTACGAAGAGGCGATCCCATTTGAACGATTAACAGGGATGGACAGGACCACTGGCAAGCGAGTAGCGGGCTGGTCGAATGTTACAGATATAAGCATTGATCCGAAGGAGGTCTCTACGAAACGCGGGGTCGGTGGAGTTCAGCAAAAAAAGATGGCCTCACAACGGCTTGGTCTTATTGATCTATCCCTTGAGAAGGTCAGGCATCGTTTTCGCCAGGCTGTGCGACTCTTTGGTGGGGACCCTGGGGCAGGAGGACCTCCCTCACAAGACCCGACACGCCCTACAGAGCGTAGCAAAAGGACCAAGGCGGTTCCCGAAGGATCAAAAGAGGGTGTCCGTTCAAAAGCCCATAGGTCGAAAGTGGGATATCCCAAAGGTAGAGACCCAATAAGATTTGGGGGGAATGTCATTACTCCACCGGCAGAGGGCCAAACTCTTAGTCTTAGCAAGAGAGCCGAAGCGACGATCCGATCCCGTGCGGGGTTCCCGAAAATAAGCATAGAAGATATCTTTTCCGAGAAGCAGTGGTGGCATAAACCAGGCCATCCGCACCAAGTTACCAAGATTGAAACTGAGGCGGAGTTGGGTAAGAGACGGATCGAAGAATACGGCAAGGGACCCTTCAGCCCTGAGGCGGAAGCGGCGCAGAAGGAGAGGGTTGAACGAATAGGTAAGTTTATATCTGGGATGGCAAGGGGAATCGAAAAGCGCAAGGCCAGGCTAGCGAAGATGATCTTGGAGGCCAAGGCCTACGAGTCTCAGGCTCTTGCCCAAGACTTAATGGAGATGGACGCGGAGATAAAAAGCGGGAAGTTTTATTCAGAGCAGCAGGCGAACGAGTTTGAGTCCAGATTACAGGAAGCACGGAAGAATTATAAGCCTGATAAGCTCACGGGTATTCGTCGCGGTAGCGTTGATCCCCACAGAGGAAAGCCTGAGACAGGCACAGCCGGAGAGCGTATAGAACAGAAGCGAGAGGGGGCTGGCTTAAGGAAGAGTGCGGGTACGAAGACATACCCGAGGACTGCGCCTGCTGCGCCTGCTGCGCCTGCTGCGCCTGTTGCACCAGTTGAACCTGCTGCGGCGACCGCCACTCTTGGTAGCCATATACCTGAGGGAATGCAGGAAAACGCCGAAGGAAAGTTACTTAATCCGAAAAACGATAACAAACCCTACGGAGACAGATCAGAAGCGCAGAAAGCCCACCAGGCGCGAAGAGAAGCACATGGGCTAAAGAGGCCTGGAGAGCTTGATCTTGGTGGAATCCGGGGGAAGCCAGGCCAAGGAGCGCCGCTTCTGCACCCTGACCCAGAAGGTCGTATAGGTAGCGGCTACGGTGAACTGCCTTTTGAGCATCGGAAGGGTAACGCTCTTGTTGCAGCCAGGAATCTACGAGAAGAATTGGCAAAAAAGAAAGCGGGAGAGCCCTACGATCAAGCAAAGATTGAGAAGTTCCAGGGTGAAATTAAGGAATTCAATGAGTACAAGGCGCGTCTGCCTATAGAGGGTTACGGACAAAGCGGCCCCACTACCGCTGTAAACGACAGATTGACAGATTATGGCCAGGCCATGAAAGAGAATGGCTGGGACGCCAAGAAGGTCAATACCTCCGACTTCAACACCGATGGCTCTGCTAAGACAGAGGTGGGGCGGAGGAAGACGGGAGGTGCTCCTGGCTCGACAGCGGAAGTTCCTATATATCGGGAGGATGTGGCTGTTAATCGGAAAAATGCATTAGAGGCTACCCTGGAAGAATTGCAGGAGAAGGAACGGCTAGCGACAAACCCGGAGGATAAGGCCAACGCTAAAAAGGGGATAGCGGAGGTCGAGAAGAAGATTACAGAGGTCAATAAGGAGTCCCTAAGGGCTCGCAGGAGCCCCCCTGGCACTAAGCTATATAGCGGCCTACCGTTTGATGAACTGCCCGGATTTGATGATCTGAAGCAACTCAGCCGCCGCCTGTCATCGATACTTGTCGAATATCCAAAACTGGCTGCTGCCAAGGTCGGGGTAAACGGGGAGTCCCTTAGGGAAATCTCAGACTTGACCCTTAAGGTCCTTGAACAGCCTGAGGGTGGGGGGGCTGCGGCCAGGGCCGCCAAGACGGGAAGAGGCATTGTTACCAAACCCCTTAAAGTCGGCATGAGGGCTTTGTTTGGAGACTATAACCTGAAACTGGCCAAGGCCCTTGGAACCCCATTTACTCCTGGTACAGGGGCTAAGGGAATAGAGATTTTTGGCCACAATATATTTAAAATCAAACCAAGCGCGGGGTATCTCGGGATTGTTGATAAGGCGGGAAGGGGTATAGGCGCGGCGGAGGGCCTTACAGCCAGGGGCGCTGCTGGCGCTGCCTCCAAGATTGCCGGGCTGGGACTTAGGGGTGCTGGATGGCTTGGACTGGCCTGGGGCCTCTATAAGGTCGTTGAAGGCACCACACAGAAACTGAGGGGTAAGGATGAAAGCTTTATCATGGGCGAGAAGTTCCGCACCCCATTTGGCTTAGATATTCCGAAATTTAAGAGTGGCTGGAAGACTGAATCCCCAGCTAAGCGGTATGCGGAAAGCGGCAAACCCTACGCCGGTGTAGTTGGTGGAATAATTACTGGCTTAGATGTAGCCACCGCCGCCGGGATGTCTCTCGTAGAAGAGATTGGCCATATAGCGGAGGGCCTAAAATCTATAGTGGTTGATGTGCCCCCCCAAGCCTGGAACTGGGTAAAGGGCGATGGTTTTGAGAAAACGGATGTCAGAATAGCCAGGGAGGAGCAAGAGCTAGGCGTTAAGAAGTTCAGGGAGGCTATTCAGGAAATGGATATAGCCCAGTCTGACAGAGAGGCTACTCTCGGCCCGCTAGTGGAAGAGATCAAGGTTTCCCCAACAACGGAGGTGGGCAACACTGGCCGGAACCGTGAAGAGGCTCTGGCCGAATATCTCCGTAACAATAAAATGCCTATAAACGATGAAACGGGCGAGCTTATGGCCCCGGATGACATGGCTTATTCTTTGGCTCGCAGGGACCACCAGAACCAAATGGCACAGGCTGAGCAGGAGGGCAGGCCGTTCCCACCCGATTTCGAGTCATACCTCCGTGGTCGCGGCTGGAATAAGTTTAGGCAGAATCAAGTACAACCTGCTATCGAGAAGATAAAACAATTTGGCCAGGGCGCGGTTGATACCTCAATCAAACAACTTAGTGATTTTAAAAGTGAAACTGGGATGTTTGACCCCCAAACAATGAGATATTCAGACCAGCTTAGAGCAGACAATGTGGGGACTCGCGCTCTTCCTGGTGCCCCCGCACCATTTGGCCAGCAACGAGTGGGTACCCCTGGCGGCGAAATATACCAACCTGGCCTCGGTAGCGGATATATACCGGACGACCGTGGTGGCGACCCGCTTGGGATGGAGGGAATGGTTCGCGGTCCTGGAGAAGTGGACCAAGCCATTCGTGAGGCAAATGCCCTTAGGGCAAATGCCCTTAATCGAGAACGGACGCTCGGCCAACCTACACCGCCTGCAATGCCTCCTAAGTTCCCGGCCACACCAGTACCTCAGAGGCCCCCAGTGCAGACACCTTCAATGCAGCCACCTGCTCCTCCCCCCCTACAGGACCCGAGTGCCTTCCAGCCACCGGAGCAATGGCAGCCACCGCAGCCTACACCTCCCATACCGCGTCCAGCTAATCCCATGGGACCACAGATAGAGGAAGAGGATTTCCTTCTTCCAGGAATGAGACCTGTGGGGGTTAGATAATGGCTATAGAAAAAGAAAAGCTCGAAAAATTTACAAAGGCACGATCCAAGTCTCTAGAAAAACGGATAGCCGAGGAGAAAGCGAGTCCTGACTATAAGAAATTAGTGGCGACATATGGGGGGCTCACAGATGAACCAAAAGGATGGAATCCCCGCTGGCAAAAGGATTACTTGGAAGAACTGATCAGAAACCCAGACCAGCAAAATCTCATAACTGACGCTGTAGGGGACCATCTGGGCGTAATGGGGGGGTCAAATAAGGACACTGACTTCCATTTCAGTGATATTATTCCAACCGATAGACTTCGTAATCAGGTATTTCATTGGATTGACAATCATGGTTCCTCGAAAGATGTGCCAAATGAAGTATGGTCCAAGATCCAAGACAACCAGCGTAAAAGGATGTATATGGACTATAGATCTATACGCCCAGGTCCTCCAGAAAACAGACTACAGGATAAACTGACGGGGTATGAAAATTATTTCCCCGTTGGATCAGAGTCCTGGCGAGATGAAATGACCAAAAGGTATACTCCGGGGCGCGGAGGATATATAGAATATGGGGAAGATTTCCCAACAACAGAACAAATGGACTCAATCTATGGAAGCTCTCGCAGCAAGTTCCCCGTTAAAACACAGGAGGAGCTGCGTCGCATAGATGAAGAGCGCGGAGGCGGATCTCAATATGTTTACCAGAATTGGCAACCATGGAAAGGCCCCTCAGAGGGGGGCGATCTTACAAAAATGGAAGGCATGTCGCCTGAAGAGACTCGTTTATCACAAAAGAAGGGCTTTGAAGAATGGATGGCCACCGGGCAGGACGCCAAGCGACTGAAGCGCATGGCCGGTGAGGGAGAGGATTGGGTTGGCAAAAATGATTGGTATTGGAATGAACGGCTGAAACTCCACAAATCCTATAAAGATTGGGATATGTGGAATCCCGATTTTGACCATACAAATCAAAGTCCATTCATTCAAACACCTGAAGCAAAAATACCAGAAAGCAGACAGTTCTATAAGCCAACAGAAGCATCATCATCGTATAAGTTCCCGCGAGGGATGTCTGCGGATGAGACAAGATTTATGGTGGATTTGATAAAGGAAAACGCAAGACAAAATTCACTGAGCGAGGCTGGGAAGAAACTGGAGCGGACCTTGAGCGGCTTAACGACAGAGGAGCGTAAGGAGATGCTGAAAGTATACTCGGAACAGATTGAGAAGCTGACTCCTGAACAAAGAGAAAAGCTTAGGAAGTTTCTCTTAAAGCATGAGAAGGAGAAGCCGGAAAGAACAACCAGATACAGACCGCCGTGGATAGAAGAACGAAAGAAACCATCACAGCCAGAACTTGATTGGCTGGATAAAGAGCCACCAATAAGGTCGCCCGCGCCCGCACCAGAAAGGCCAGCCGCACCAGGAAGGACAGCCGCACCAGAATGGCATCCTGACCCAGGTGCCTGGAATCGTCTTAGCGGCGGCCCAATACCATAATGCCTAAGCCCATATTCTCAAGCTCAGACGCGACAATCACTTCGCACAAAGTAGAGAAATTAAGCCGAGAACTTCGTGCATTTGTCGAGCGTCTTGATAGAGTTCAGGAAGAAGTTGAACTTCTAAGGAAGGCCAATCACGCAATGGCCAAGACCATAAAGAAGAGCCGCTATAAGGAATAGTAATGGCAAACCGCACAACGAAGCGCTGGAGCTTCGATATCCTTCCAGCTACACTTAATAAATTCTTACGGATGCACTGGGCCGTTAAGAAGAAGTATAACGACAACTGGATGACCCTGGGTATCGCTATATGCGGTAGACCAGGATTCGAGCCTGGGAAGGCCGAGATGACTATCACCATGCACAGGAGTCGTCTACAGGATAAGGACAACCGCTATGGGAGTGTCAAATCCCTGGTAGATGTATTCACCAAGTTGGGGTGGATAAAAGACGACAATACAGGAGATCTCGCCTTAACGGTTAAGGAGGAGAAGTCTAAGCGTAAGGACCAGAGGACAGAGGTTGTCCTCACAGTGGAGATGTTAGATGAGTAAGAAGGACATGCTAACAGCGTACAAACATGCGACTTATATAGGTGGAAACGAGGGCGAAGTGGAAGAGTTTATGTCATGCGCGGTGGGTATCATTTCTGGCGCAGGTCTTTCTGACAGAATGTGTTATGACTATGACAAGTGCGTTCAGTTGCTTGTGGATAGGGATGGGATGGACCTTGAGGAAGCGGAGGAGTTTTTCGCGTTCAATATCCTGGGAGCATATGTGGGAGAGCATACTCCGGTGTTCTTGTGGAGCAGAGAGTTGGAGAGATCTGCCGAAATGAGCAAGGAGAAGGTTATGGCGGAGATAAAGGAGAGGGAAGATGCAGAATGACCTGGGGCCTCTACCGATAGATCATAGGGACTTCCTGTTGAACAGGCATGTGAGGGATATGCCGCCGATAGCGTTTAAGGCGTATGTCTTGCTATTGTGCGAGTTATGGGAGGGGAGCAGTTTGCCGTTTGAGATGGAGAAGCTTGCGGCGTATGCGGGGGTATCGTATACAGTGTTCAAGAACAAGATATGGCAGCATGTAGCGGATTTGTTCTTTGAGATAGACGACGATCTTCTGGACCATGAGTTCACGCTTGAGCAGCGTAAGAAGGCGGTTAAGGGTTTGGTCGCCAGAATGAAGATGTCAGCAGCAGCAAGTAAGAGGGCTAAGAGGGTTTAGCGCTTTCTATTGCCGAGCTTAACATTGGATGTCTTGCCTGGAATATTAGGCTGTTGAGTATTGCGGCCCTTTTTCTTTTGCCCTTTTATCCGCCGAGCTTCATCAGGGGAGATCTGTTTGCCCGTAACTGACCTGGGATCACCATAGATCCTCTCGGCCTCATTAGGGGATATCTGTTTGCCAACCACCCGGTCAATGGCCCTACCGGCTGACTTTCTGGAGGAGCTTGTGTCGCCCTCAGAGGGGGCGTAGCCCATATAGTTGCCTGTACTCTCAAAATAATTCTTAAACCAACCAGGGTCTTGTTTCTTATCCGGCATCGTATTTCCTTTCGTTGTTTTAGGGAGAGGGCCATTTATTCTCTGAGCGCCGCCCTCTCGTAGCGCCATTCCGTTATGATTGTCTTGCGGAGTCCGTAAAGCCCCATATGTTCACATGAACAACGGTGGCCCCGCCTGCATCTATTTCTGCCACTACATCTTTACCCTCAGGGATCTGGATGGGCGCAGAAAAATTTATCACCTCTGATCCACCAGGCCCGGCTGTTTGATATTCCGCAGAACCCATCGTTCGGATCTTAATCAGAGTATTATCGTCCTCATCTTTGAGTTCAATATCTGCGTATCTGACTGATCCCATCCCATCGCTGGCCACAGAATAGGCCAAACCAGAGACAAAGTGGGTCTTATCGGCTACCCCGTCATGGGTGGCTGTAGCAGCGGCTCCATCGGTGGTCGTCGCGTGTTCGGTCCATGTAGATACTTTCATTTTCTAATTACTCCTATTGTCATCACTGAATCCACCGAAGGTTACAGATGCCTGGGAATCATCACCTTTAACCAAAGTCATATCGGTTACGACACTAATTTCGTTTCCTTCGCCCATTTGTATAGGTGCCGGGAAGGCGAAATGTCCCAACTGATCTCCAGTTATCCAGGCCTCCCAAACAACGGTCGAATCATCTTTTAACTGAACCTTGACTGCGCCGCCATCTTCTGTATTAATCTCAGACTCTCTGAAATCGGTACTCGCGGTGATGAAGGTTACGAAATGTGTCGTGCCTGCCTCTGCTTCCTTTACGGCCTGGCACTCGTCATCGTCTCCCGACGAAACATTTTTAACCAGCCAGGTGGCAATCCAGCCTGCGCGGGTCTTTACATAGGGACTAATATTATCAGGCATTATTCTATTCTCTCTAAGGTATCAGTTACGATTGGAGCCTTGGTTTGGAGAACGAGTCTCGCGCCGCAGGACAGTATAGGTTTGTGGGGTGAATACACAAGCTTAGAATTTCCGAGGATCGATACGGTCATACATTTGATATTCTCCTTTCCTACTTTAATGGTTATGGCTGGATCGCTGGTGCCATTTTTGGCGTTAGCTTTGATTATGTGCATATTAATATGTATGCGCTTAATTCGTTTGCGGGTCATGGTTTATCCTAGTCTAGACAAAGGCTAGACAAATTAATTTGTATTTTGTCTAGGGGTAAAAAATCCCGCCGAACCTAAGCCCCAGCGAAGGTCCGACGGGAGCGCAAAATAAGGAGGCACTTTGATTACAACTATGTAACACATTATTCATCCGACGGAAAGGGTCTTCCTACTTTTTCGTAGAATTCTTTCAGCATAGCTCTCATCTCTTTCTTGGTAGCCACAGGCTCCTCTTTCTTGGGCTTGGGGGGTTTCTCTGAAGGGTCGGATCGTTTAACCTCGTCAGCCCGTGAGCGCACCCGCCCGGCAGCCGGTCTCCTCCTATCCTCCTGATTAGAAAATATATGATACAGCGCCTCTAATACATGCTCAGTCTTGTAATATGACAAAGCCTTGCAGAACATAGCCATCTCAAGATCAGTAACCTCTCCTGGCCATAGTTGCCTGTAAGTATCAGCTACCGTACTAAACTCCGTTTTAGTCCATTTCATGTCAAACCTCCTGTATTGCTCTCTAAACGATTTACCTTAATTTGCGACTCGTCGTACCTCTTGGTAGATAAAAATCGCGTACAAACGATTCTCAGGCTCCTGAGGCACGCTTCTTCATGACTTCCAGCGGGTCAAGCTCCATAAGGTCCTCTAATTCAGTATCCGTGATCTCTTCAGGGGGCGTCCAGTCGTCTCTCAGGAACTCTGAGTAGAGCCTTTCTGAGAAGAACCTGGAGCAAGATTTAGTCATCTGAGCACCAGAGGCTTTGACTTCGGCCCCATAACGGTCAATAGATTCGATAATTTGCTCAGGTGTATAGAGTTGTTCCATAACAACGAAGTCAATGTGGGACAACGCCTGGGTTCTCGTTTGATCGGAACCATTGATCGCCTTGAGATAATGGTCTCGGATGACGATTGATTTTTCGCGGGGCCCGTTTTTATCATCATCTGCCTTTTTAAATATAGTTAGATCTTCAGAACTAGTTACAGAGCTAGAGCTAGAGTCTAGAGCCATAAGGGATTTGCTTGGCTTTTGCTTACCCTTTTGCTTAACACTTGCTTTGCAATTGCTTAACACTTGCTTGACTGGTTTAGACTTACCTCCCATACGCCCAGCAGCAGCACGCTTTTCGCTAATCTCCTTCTGCTGCTGGACTTGCTCATCTACCTTATGATGGAACAGACGATCACCACGCACCTCGAAAAGCGCGAGTACCTTGTCTCTGACCGACAACCAGGTGTCCATGTCCACCCTGCACTGTTGGGCAAGATTGTAGTCCTTGTTAAGCAAACCGGAAGCATTTGCTTGCCATGCCCACATGATCAATCTGAAATAACAAAATTCCTCCATTGGGGTTAATTCCATCACCTTCTGTGAACTCAACCAGTCCCCCACCCACATCTTCATATAGGGTAATTTGCGCTTTGCCATTTCTACTCCTCAATAACCTCAATAGGTACAAGCTTGTCCGTATCTACAAATATAAACTCACCAGTCCTTACATTCTGTACACGAGAACTGTCAGCCGTACTACGAGACTCATAATAAAATTTCTCGCCGTATGTACCAAAATCATCCCTATGTCTACCCAATCTTCCACGATAACGCAAAATCTGGTTCCTTCTGAACTTCATTATAGAACACCCTCTTTATTAGCCTTATCTACCTCTATATCCTCCTGGATAGCGTCCAAATCAGGATACTCATCCTCTATATAGCTCGTTAAAGCAACCTCAAATAACCTGGTCAACTTGATCGGGAACTTCTCCCTGACACGATCAATCCTATCAACCAACTCCACCGGCAACTGCGTCGAAACCGTGATCTTAGTGCGTTGTCTCATGACAACCTCCTGAAAAGAGAAAAAATAAAAACCGTGAAACGAGACTATAGGGGGCGTTTGCAAGCAAAGCAAGGGTATTGTCTAAAAAGTTGGAAAAATGTAGGTGGAATTGCCCCCCTCGGGGGGGGGGAGGGGCCCCGGCGGGACTTCCGCATCATCAGCATCCACAAAACAACAATTTGGGGGAATGAGACTTATGGCGATATCTGCACTTATAGCAGCACAGGCCAACAGGCCAGAAGCAGCAGCAGCAGCAGCCCCCACACCAGCACCCCGACACCCTGCATAGGCGTGTTTACGGTAGACATCAAAAAAGGCCCCAAGGGGAGAAAACCCTTGAGGCCCGAAGAGAAGCCGATAGCAGCGAGACTGCTACCGGATAACCACCTACCGCCTTAACTCCTCATCTGCGCCTATTCAATCACACCCCCTGCGTATGTGTCAACAGTACGCCATCTGCCATTCTCAGGGAGCGCCTCAACAGTGATCATGTTGTCATACTCCATGCCGTCCATGGTAGAGCAGCGAGACAGCCACACCCTACAGGACCCAGTATCTATCTTAAGATCGCATGATTGCCCCGTGGAGAGCGTAGGGAGCTTGCTCAGGCCCTGCGCAGTGTATCGCCCCTGACGCATATCAAGGACAGCACCCGCCAGCGGTAGAAGCTCTCGGATCATGTCCTTACAGTCATCGCTCATGTACTTACCTATCCTCATGATGACACCGCCAGCACATCATAGCCTATCTCGTTTAGGGCGTTCTCTATGGTCTTGCTGACTAACTCAGGGTCAACCTGGCCACCATCGACACGAACATAGTCCTGTAGACTATCAAGATCATACTCCTGCTCTGGGTGGGGAGACTTCAGGAACAAGTGAACACTAACCAAGTCATTGAGCATCAACTCTCTCCTTTCAACGCACCAAGCATCAAACGACAACGGACCAACGCATCACACGCCGTGATTGGTCCCTCTTCAACCTCTCTGGGGTCAGCGGGGACACCTGTAGCGGTGTTGATTTCCTCAAGCACCTCATCAAGCTCTCTCTCTGAGAACGGGAGAACACGCCCCGAAGGACCGAACAAGGCCCTAAGGCCGAAAGCCACAGACACAGCCACAGCGAGATTAACCACAGCACACAGAACGAGAACACAAAGACCGACTTCCATAATCAAACTCCTTTCTATGGGTTGCTTGCTTGCACCTGTAGTATCGGCTTTTGTCCTCACCTGCTCCACCCTAAACCTAAAAAAACCCCTCAGGCCGTGGGAGCTTGAGAGGTTCAGTGGCGTGTAGGCCGTGGGGCCTGTGTTAATTATTTCATGGTGTACCACCCCCTTCCATCTCTTCGACGCTGGTGATTGAGTCCTTCGTAGCTGGTTCAAGCTGGTCCGGTTGTAAAAGAACCCATTCCACGGTATCGCTCCAGTGCTCTCCCTTGTCCGGTGTGCGCTCAGATTGCTCGTTGGCAAGCCTTACGGCCTCAGTGGGTGAGTTGGCCTCTATGTACTGCGAAGTTGCGTACAATCGATTCTCAAGCCTCTGAAAGTGATACATTTTCATGAGTCCATCCCCAACTGTGTTTTCAGTTCGCCGTAGGTCCGTGGTTTCCAGTGCAGGTCTCGCTCCACCCTGGGATGTCCCTTCATGAACCCATCTTCGTAGACCAGTGAGGCAAGCTCATCGAGCGAGAACGAACCCAACTCTTTTTCAAGACCGTCAACCAGCCCGAAGAATGTTCGATGCTCCGGATCGTAGTCCATGGCGTACCATGTCCAGCTTGAACCCGTGGCGAAGAATTTAACCTTGATGGGTACCTCATCGGGACTGTTGATGAAGTCGGCTTCATTCTCTTCGCTGGTTGGTAGCAGCTTGACCACGGACGGCGGGAAGAGCTTATGCCCCCTGCGTGTGTCGAGTGCATTGCCGTGTTGGTATTCTGGCATATCCATGACGAATCTCCTTAAAACGGGGTGAATAAAAAACGACCCGCGCATCTTACTGATACACGGGCCGATCCGCAACGGGGTAGAGAGTGATTAGAAACTACTCCGTCTTGGCTTCCTTCATGGCCGTGGCCGTGTCCACCCTGACGGCCTTATTAGCGTTCTTCCTACGCTTGCGGGGCTTTTTGTCTGGTCCACGGGGGACAGGCCTGACGGGGTTATCATCGGTTTGAATATCGATGGTCCCAGTATTCAGATTGATGATGATGGCCGTTCTCATGCTCCATCCCTCTCCGCAAGTGCGGTGTGGGTTACATAGCAGTTCAGCGAGAGACAACCCTCGGCCCCGTCATACTCTCCGCCCTCGACGGTGAAGGGTATTCCTGGCATCCCCGTCTTGACCATGTTGAAAGACTTCCCGCTACCACTCTGACGACCTTCGGTAACAGGGGCGGTGATGGTCATCTGACCATCCTTGACCTCGACCTTTACTGGGTCGGCGGTAGACTTCTTCGCCATAGCGAAACTCCCTAAAAAAGAGGAATAGAATAAAACGAACCCGCATAGCCTACACACATACGGCGCACCAGTGCAAGGGCCTACCATAGAAAAACCCCCCCAAGGCGTTGCACCTTAGAGGGGGTCTTAAAGATATCGTCGTCGGCGGGGTAGCGTTATAGGGACGCTGAAGGGTTGTTGGGTCCGGTGCCGACGACGATCAGACAGGGTATCGCAGGAACGATACAGAACCGCGCTGATGGTGTCAAGCCATGAGCGCAGGGTTGAAATAAGTAGACAGGTCAACAAGCTCAGATGCGGTCAGGTCCATGACCCATCTTCGCACCCATGTTTGACGCTCATCACTCAGAGTACCGTACCAGACCAGCAGGCCGACACGCCGAAGGTGTCGAGCCGTCTCGATGATGCGATCCTCTTCGATTTCGCCGGACCCTGGACCGTAGCTGGCTACCGATATCGCATGAGCTTCGATCATGGAAGGGCCTCTTCCTTGGGGCCGAACTCGTTATCCAGCACCGTGGAGAGTAGTTCCGTCTGGTCATCGTGGTTGAGCCGTTTGCACTCGGCCTGATACTCTTCAGGGGTCATGCTTTCGTAGTGATCCTTGATTTCCTCAAGGGTCAAGATCCCACCACCGGAAGGGCCGAAGCGTTCCAGCCGTTCAAGCGCAGCGTGGAGAAGCTCCACTTTGCTCATCGGCTTGTAGGTTAGCTCGATACTGGTCCTGTCGTGGCCGTTGCGGATCGTAAGCTCATGCTGCGTGGCCTGCTGCTGCTGCATGGTCTCACAAAAATGCTCAGCGTGATCGGCCTGCTTGAAGCTGCCGATATACTCCGAACCCTCATAAATCTTGTACTTGGGTGATGCACCCATAGCGGATCTCCTGAAAAAAGAAATAGAATGGCCTGCACCTGAGCAAGCCTGACGGCGATATCTTAGCGGGGTTGACCTGTAGATATCAAGAGGGTAGACTCCTGCCTGTTCGTTTTATTTCATTGGTTGCCGAAGGAAGGAGTTTTTCCATGGCAATTGACCCACGACACGCAAAGGCCGACAAAGCCGATGCACCTGATACAGCGCAGGACAAAGACGCTGAGGCTAACCTTGAGCCGAACACGGAGGCCGTAACGGGCTGGACATTTGAAGAGATTGGACGGCGGTTCAGTGCTGCCGATGATATCTCCGATGTTCCGGTGGAGTTCTGGGTTGCTCTGGGGATGGAAAACTTCTGTTCCACCACTCTCCAGATGGCTCGTCTCATCACCTACGCTCACTCCCTGAACCTGTTGGGGATGAAGGGTATGCCAGCCGATAAGGAACGGCGGGAAACTCTGGCCGAAGCGATGGGTACGACCACCGATACTCTGTTCAGGATTGTCGATCAGGCTATCCAGACATGGGAGCCGACTGAGCGCAAGATCAGTACGGCCCTGCATGGTGAGTATGTTTACGCTTCTGGTGAGGGTGATGCTTCGGATCTCCTTTCCGTTGACGGCCATCGCCCTGAGACTGGTGGTAAGGATACTGTCGCCATCGGTGCTGATCTTGATGTCGAAGAGACGATCAAGGCAATTGACAAATCTATTGAGGAGGACAAAAAGAATAAATCAAGGTAGGCCCCTGAATGGAGCCTTGAACTGGCATAGCACCTCGGCGGGTTATTGACTCGCCGGGGTGTTTTTGTTTTACTTGTCGCCATGGGTATCCAGAAGGCCATCGGCCCTCGCCCTGGAGTATCAACCACGGAGCAAAAAAGGAGTCTATTTTGCCCCCAGAAAAAGAAGCGGAAAACTCACCGGATATGCAGATCAGATATCTGGCCGATGGGACGACCATTCTGCCAGTTGTCAACGACAAGCCAATCTATCCCGAGCTAGCTGCGAAGGTGGCGATTATGGATGATGTCTTGCGTGCGCTGGCATCGTTCAACCCTGATATCTTCGGCGGTGATGCCGCTGACCAGATCAGGGGGCTGATTCATCACGCCCGTCATTTCTGTGATCTGTACGGCCTTGACTACTCCGATATTGATCGGATGGCGCACATGGCCTACTCGAAAGATCGTTGGGAAGGACACTTGAAATACGAAGGAGAAAAATCATGAACTATGACGATATTAAGGTGATCGTTCACGCTGGCGAGATACCGCACACGGCCATCGCCCCGGCCAACGACCACCCGCCACCGATCAGGGTAGTCGGTGCGCCAATCACTATGATCTACAAAAACGCCCAGACACCGTTGAAGGTGGAAGGCATAGGCTTTTTCAATATCACTCCTGATTTGTGTGCGCTTCACTCACAGCACACCGCTGAGAACGGCCTGAAGCTCCATGGCGACACCCCCAACGAAGTAATGAGGATTATATCGCCAGAGGGCAACGGCGTGCCGTGGCAGCTTCTGATGGCTACTTGGGCAGCACGCACCAGCCCCTACGATCTGGATCATCTGATCGGGCGCATTGATCTGACCCTGAAGGTGATCGATATGGGCGTTAAGCGTATTCAGTGGAGCCAACCCGAAGCAGGTCTGCATCCGGCATGGGCCTGTGAGCTTGGTGATTTCCTGATCCGTAAGGCCATGGAGGGCAAGATCGATGAATGAAATGAAATCGATAAGCCTCGCCGTTGAGGATGCTATCACCGAACAGCTTGACCAGCTTGAAAAACGGGACAAGTACCACCAGCGCAAGATCAAGGAACAGCGCAAGATCATTGAAGGCCTGAGAAGGCAAATCAAAGAGTTCACCGCATATGTCCATGGCGGGAAACAGCAGATCGACATGATCAAGCTGGCGCAGGTTGTTGGTGAGTTTGATCGCGAGACTCATCTGATAGAGATCATCAAGCTGGTCCCGTCGATCAGGCAGGATCTCTGTGAGAACCTTCAGTATCTGCTACCTTGGGCGCACCCCGGCTGGTCAGAGGAGATAACTGAGTTCAACGCTGAGAAATATGCACAGGCTTGTATCGTCCTGGAGGGCAAGATCATGGAAGCTGGAAAGGAGATTATTGATGGAAGCTCATCAAAAAAAGGATCGTAAATTTCCAAGTGAGAGACACGGCCTGAGTCTACGGCCCCGGTCAACAAGATGTACGGCCTGCGGGTTCCGTGTTCGTGGTAAGGATCATGCTGAAGGCGATCACCACAAAGGCCGTAAGCCCCGCCATGCTGCTCACGACTGAGCTATACTTTTAGCTAAAACCCGCCTAGTCGCGGGTTTTTTTTTGTCTGTTAGTTGCCTGAGATTTTATCTGTGCGACAATCCGACTGTTTTCATTTCAACCCTGTCATCGGAAGGAGGTTTACCATGCCCGATGATCGTTATGTGCTTCCACCCAAGGAACAAGCTGCCAAAGATCGTGTCTATGCGTACCTAAGCGTACACGCAGCCCCGATCATGGACATTCTTCATACCATGAGCTTGCGTGAGACTTATGAGAAGCTCACCAGCACCCCGCAAGCAGCATCCATGGGGAAAATACTGTGGGTCGTCGCTGTGCGTGAGATATTTGACCAGACGCAGCCTGGAGGATCTTCACCAGTTGGCTCATGGGAGTCGATTGATCAGATGAGGATGATGGCAGCTTCTGACATTCGCTTGCAGGTTGCCGATTATGTTAGTGATATCTGGCGGGACGGGGAAGGCGTTGCCGTTGACTGTCGTAACGCCATGAACGAATTTATCACTCATGGCCTGCGGGAGATTGGTGTTGAAGGCGGCAGACCGCATTTCCTTACTGAATCTATGGCTCAGTTGATGGAGGCTGCGATGGAGGGCCTGATCGTTGCACATGAATGTTGGGGCACTGACGGCCTGAACCCTGACGCACAACGGCTGCGGGATGCGCTTGAGGAAAACGCCGAAGCCTTTGAGCCTCACAATCTGTGGAAGAAGGATGATAAGGAAACTATTGTCAACGGCACAAAGAGTGTCGTCGCTAATTTTGAAAAGATGATCGTAGGCTTCAGGAAGGAGGTCGAAGATGGACAAGGTAACTAAGCTGTTTGATCGTGATGTGTTGGCTGTTTCGGATACTTCTGAGACGGCAAAGAATGACAGTCCCTGTCCCGTTTGCGTGCTTCGCAAGAAGGACGGTGAAAGTTTGGTTGTTGGCATCGAGTCTGGTGAGCATGAGGTTAAAAAGGTTATGCTCAGAGGCCGTACAAGGGCCACATGGGTACACGAAAAGTGTACTGCGTTCCTGGAGGTTGCCGACGATGTCAAGAATGAGCAAGCTGCTCAGGGTGATGCTGATCTGGGCTTGAAGGAGTCTCCGAAGAGCCTTGATGGTGTGATCGCTACTATCGCCAAATTTGAGGGCCGTAAGGCTGCGTATCAGGCCGTCATGGATATCGGCCCCGGTGAGCTTCATGTACACCAAGGCGATGGAGCCAAAGCTATCGTCAAGGGCGCAAAACATGAGTGTTTTGAGCAGGCCGTTACGCTGGCCGTTAATCGTGAGCCTATCTTTCTCATCGGGCCTACTGGATCGGGAAAGAGCTACATGGCGCGACAGGTCGCACAGGCCACCCTCAGGCGTAGCGGTGAAGAGCTTCCATATTCGGAAGTACCTTGTTCGGCTGGTATCAGTGAAGGTCATTTGATGGGCAAGCTGCTGCCGACTGGCGAACAGGGGTCTTTCGAGTTTCATCATGCTGCGCTGTCTGGTGCGTATGGTGGTGGTGGCTTCTGCACCCTTGAAGAGATCGACGGCTGCGATCCGAACACCCTGCTCTGTGTCAATTCGGCACTGGCCGGGGAAGAGATGGCCTTGCCGAATAACCCCACCGAAAAGGTTGTTGATCGGCATGAAGATTTCGTGCTGTGCCTGATCGGGAATACTTGGGGCATGGGTGCTGATCGTATGTATGTAGGTCGCGCTCAGCTTGATTTTGCTTTCCTTGACAGGTTCGCCCTGAATGTCATCGAGATTGGCTATGATAGGAAGCTGGAGCAGGTCTTGTGTCCAGATCAGGACATTCTTAATATGCTCTGGAAGTGGCGTGAGCGTATCTCTGACAACAAGCTCAGGCGCATCGTCAGCACTCGGACAATCGCTAAGTGGTACAGGTATCAGCATGAGCTTGAGATGGATGCTCAGTATCTGTTGTCTGCGTATTTTGGTGGCTGGAGTGAGGATGAGCGCAACCTTGTCGAGCATGGAAAGAAGGAGGATGATGGAGATGAGTGAGCTTGTAACAGTGTTCACAGGTAAGGCGATTCAGAAGCGGTTTGCCCCCGATAAATATTCGGGGGAGGCCGCTGACGGGTATGATGCCTCAGGCCAAACGCAAGAGATCATACTGCACCAATTCGACAGCGTTGCCGAAGAGCTTGTATATGCAAGGGCAGCTATAGCAGCAGGCTACAATCCCTACAATGGGGGTGAGAGCGTTGCCGACCAGCCTCATGACAAGATAGGCCGTAGCGATCTCAAGACTTGGGAGGATGCCTTCAGAGCAGCCTCAGAGCGATGGGATGAGGGCAACAAGATTTTCCACAAGTGTATGATTGAGGTGAAAAATGAGCCGTTGCCTACTCCCAAAAGTAACAGACGCAGGCCGATATTTAGTCCATGGGAGGGGGATGAGATTGATCGTGATCGTCTCTACTCTGGGCAGGATTATTGGCGCGGGACCAGCAAGCGTCTGCTAACTCAATCCAATACGATTTGTATAATTGTCAACTCGTCATCACCCTGGAATCGGCAAGGTGAGGAGATCATGTGGCGGGGCGTAGCCGGGACGCTCATCACTGACAAGCTGGAGGAAGCTGGCTACAGGTGTGAGCTTTGGTCGGGCCGTCTGGGTACTGATGTCAATTACAAGGACGGGTCTGGGGAGGATGTTGATGTCTACCAGTCAACCATGCTTAAGGACGCTTCACAGCCCCTCAACTGGCCTATCATGATCAACGCCATGACAGGCTGGTACTACAGGTGTGTGGCGTGGGTGAGCTTCTACCACAAGGGTTATACGAGCCACAGCAACCTTGGGTATCCTATCCATAACATAGAGCCGTGGATGGCCTCTGTACTGCTCAGGAAGGACTTAGACCTTACTAAGACCATGCTTGAGCAGGGGATCGTTGTTGTGGAGGATTTTTGGGACCGGGAGACTGCTTTGAAGAAGGTTACTGAGATCCTTCAGCAGTTCACTGGCGAAGAGCTTTACGCTGTCTAATTTACCTCTTTCCAGAGTCGGGGCGCGTATCGCCCCGGCTTTTTGGAAAGATTTTTTTTGCAGTATGGGAAAGAGGATCAGCCCGAAAGGAGAATTTTATGGGCGTGATCATGTTTTTAGTCGGAACTGGTTTAGTTATCACCGCAATATTTGTTATGGGACGGGAGATGTAATGAGTAAGAAGAAAGTAATCAAGGCCATCTGCGTAGAGGACAAAGAGGACTCCACCAGCTACGAGATCGAGTTGCCGCTGGTAACTCGGCACATGACGAAATCGGTGCTTGAGATCACTGTTGAGGTTCGGGTCGTGAAGGCCGATGCTGAAGATGAAAAAGCACCGTTCTAACTGTCGCCCGGAGGATTTGTACTGGGGTAAAATTATTTTTACCCCGGTAGTTTTACTAACTCTTATAGGAAGGATATAGAAAATGGCAGGACCAGAAGCGTACAGCGTTGAGAAGCTGTTAAGCTCGTTGAAGGAGGTGGCGCAGGCCACACAGGACAAAGCCGATAGTCTCTACAGTCAAGGTGAGACTGCTGATATCGCTATACACCAGTGTATATCTCAGATCTCTGATATCCGTGAGAGCTTTGACCGGGAGATCCTTGGTGGCCTATTGTCGGCCATGACGGATATCGAAAGCAGCCTGGAGTCGGATGTACAAGACGAGATCCAAGGGACTATCGATACAGCCCAAGAGATACAGGAGGAAGTTGAGGAAATGAAGCTGAAGCTGGAACGGCTGAGGCTCGGTGTCTTAGGTCGTCTTAACAATGTCATAGATTATCTGGAGGGCGTAGCGCATGAAGATCCGAACATAGCCGGGGCTTTCAAAGCCGATATAAAGCGTTTGGACTCAGCCAAGATCGATGCGTGGGAGGTCCATGACATCGTTGCTGAGACTGACGCTAAGCGTAAGACGCTGGTAAATGATTTAAAGGAGGCTACTGATGGCAAGATGGGCAGCTAAACTCGATGAGGCGATTATCATTGATGACAAGGGCTTGCGCTCGTTGCTTAAGGGCGAGACGGGTCCAGAGGACTTCTGCGAAGCTCTGTGCCTGAGGTTTGAAGAAGAGGTGAAGCGGCAGTTAGAAGCTGGTGTACCGCTGATGGTGGAGCTTGCCCCTATGCGTAAGGCCGATCCCGGTCATGTCGAAGATAAGAAAGCAAAGAAGATCTACGGCATGACTGGTGGTATGTAATCCTGTAACCGTGGGGGCCGGGCAGATCCTGGTTCCCCACTTTTTTTCTCAAAGAAGGAGTCTATATATGTCTAAGAAAAAGAAACAGAAAAGCCCGCGCTCGGGCAAGGCAGCGAAGGTCATGAGCTTCAAGGATGCGGGGAAAGCCCTGAAGGATTGCCCTAAGGATATACTGACCGTTATGGAGGATCAATTCGTTGAGGACTTCAACGATAAGCTCTTTCCGCTGGTGGTTGCCCGTACTACGGATGCTGTAATGGATGTGGTCATGCCAGCACTGGAGAAAACCTTCGATGATCAGAACGAGTTCGTTCAGAAGCTGATCGCTGAGAGTTTAGAGAAAGCCTATATCCATTTATTAAATCACTCGGTTGCTGACCGGGAACAGGCCGTTAAAGATCTCGATGGGGCTGCTAAGGAAGCGTTACTGGCCGATGAGATTAGTGAGATGGTCAAAGAGATGGAAGAGACTGGGGTTCGCCCTGACGGAACACCCTATAAAAAGGAGGCCGACGATGGCAACGAAAGCTAAGATCGTGGAAGGTATCCGCGCTGTAGTAAATGATTTAATGCTGGCTGATTATGATGATTACAGCCTGCCTGCGCCAGTCGCTAAGGCGGTCAATGATTTAATGAGCTTATTACCAGCGATTAAGAAGGAGGACGACGATGGCGAAGGCAACTGAAATGACAGCCGATGAGGTTCTGCTGTTGTACCATGACCATATAGAGACGATTAAAGAGCAGCTAAGGGGGATGCTCAAGACTCACCGACCAGCGGAGGGCTACCGCAGCACCACGCTGGAGACCGATCTATTGTCCGATATATCCTATTACTCTGAAACGCTACGGCCCTGGGATGAAGGGGAGGACGATGATGCTGTTGAATAGAGACGATATTGCTTTGATACTCAGCGGTCATTTGAGGTCCGATGATGTTATGTACGAGCTTGAACACTTTATATCTGTACAGGCTGGTGGATACACTCAGGAGGAGGCGGATGAGGCCATGGATTCTTTCAACGACATAATAGATTCTATAGCCGATAAGATAGTTTCCTCGATGATCCAGAAGGCGTTAGCGGTGGAGGACGACGATGGCGATGTATAGTCATGTATTTGAGATAGCGTTCACGGTTGAGACTGACATTGAAGATCCCGATAAGATAGATAGTCAACTGCTGGTGCAGGCTCTATTGCACCGTATATTTAGGCTGCTGGAGGCTGGCGAGTTCGCTCCCGGCGATGCAGTAAACCCCATTGATAGTTCTAAGGAGGACGAACAATGAGTTATCACCACCCGTTTTCACCGTCGAGCTTGGGGCGTAGGAGACTATGCCCCGGCTCCTTCATAATGGAGCAGAAGGTCAAGAACCCTGAAGCAAGCGAGTACGCTGTTGAAGGTACGATGTTACATGAGCTTATAGCGACACGGATCGAAGGACGGTCCTGGGACAGAAGCAAGCTCAACGCTGACCAGCTTAATACGCTGGAAAACGCTTACGAGTGGTTCAAGTCCGAAATACTTGTTCCGCTAACTGAGGCGGTTGGTCCTCAGGTGTGGAAGTGGGTTCAGGTCGAAGAAACACTGGGCTACTGGGACGAAGCCGACGACCTATTGAACTGCGTTATAAGTGGTACGGTAGATGTGCTGATCGATACAAGGGACGGTTATGCGGTGATCGTGGACTGGAAGTTCGGTCGCGCCGAAGTGTCCGATGTATCTTCTATGCTTCAGCTAACCGGCTACGCTGTCTTGGCGTTCCAGAAGCATGAGCATATAGAGGCTATAGAGGCGTATATCTACCAGCCAAGGACGGGGACAATCCAGAAAGCTCACTTCGACCGAGACGATCTTGCTGTCTACCAAAAGGAGATAAAAGATACTATATCTGCTTGCTTGTTGAAAGAGCCTGTACTGGCTGCCAGTTGGGATGCTTGCTGTTACTGTAGTGCTATATCAATTTGCCCTGAGGCCTACGATAAAACCTTCTGTGGAGAAGAAGCTGTAATCGAGCGACAGCTTTTCAGTGTAGAAGAGATGGACGCTGACACCCTGGGGCAGACGCTTGACGATACCAAGGTGGCCGAGAAGTTCGTAAAGGAGGTTAAGGCCAAGTGCAAGGAGGTCATGATCGACGGTCAAGAAGCTACGGGCTGGTCGATAGGTGAACGGTCTGGAATGAAAGCTATCAGCGATCCGGTTGCTTTGGCTGGTGCTGTATCCGGCTATCTTGATTATGCAGAGGTACTTAGCGTCTCGACTCTCTCTGGGGTTGATTTCTGTGAATTGTCCAATATAGTTACTGCTGCTGGAGACGGCGATGTTCAACTGATCGTTCTATTACCCCATGCGAAAATAAGCGTGGCTAAGCTAATGGATAAGCTAATGGATAAGATAGCTGAGGATTCGACTCCGGTTGTTCTCACCAAAAAAGAGTTAAGGAGTATGGCGTATGAACTGATTGAACCCCATGTTACTGAAGGACCCAAGATCAACGCTTTAAATAGAAGGAAGGACTAATGAATCTACCCGCAGAACAGACCGAAGAACGGGCTTTATATACGGCCCTAAAAGATGTGGAGGTCCAGATCCGCCAGGTCATGCCCAAGGAGTGGGACGATGACGATCTAAAGAGGCTTCTATGTACCGCTGCTCTACAATCAAGAAAGTGGGGCAGGAACGACCAAGAACGGGAGCAGATGATGAGGGGGCTGGACATTGGCTCCTTCGTGGAGGCGGTTACGAACGCTGCCTCCTGTAATATCCTACCAGACGGGCGGAGAGGCTATCTAATCGTCCGACGGAGTGGGTCTGCGAACGGTGGCTCAGGCGGTTATGAAGTCTCGTTTCAGGCCGATTATAAGGGCCTCATAGATGTTGCTAAGCGTGCCGACCCCCGTATTCTCAATATGCACGCCGATGTGATCTGCGCGAACGACGATTTCGAGCATATAGAGGGTTCAGATCGACGGTTTAGCCATAGTATATCCCGCGACTCCCTCGCCAAAGGGCGTGGCGAGATCCAAGGGGCCTACTGTGTTGTATACTATAAGGGCGACCATTACGATGTAGAGCTTCTCCCACTGGCTGAGTTGCAGAAGATTATGGGTATGTCGGCAGCTAAGTTCGGTCCCAACAAGGATTGGGCTGCTGAAATGCACAAGAAGGCTGCTATACGCCGTATGTGCAAGCGTTTACCCGAGACTCCCCTGCTGGCCCAGGTCATGAACTATGAGAACTCTATATATGACTTATCCAAACCAGTTAAAAAGGAACCTAAGACACTTAAAATCAAAGCCCTACCGGAGGTCAAGAGGCCGAAAAAAGAGCCTGAGAAAGCCCCTGAGCCTGTCTCTGAGGAGGTTAAGGAAACGGTTGAAATCTTTGAAGGCAAGATCGTAGAGGACAAGCCGAAGACCAAGGCCAAGGCCAAGGCCAAGGCCAAGGTCAAGAAGAAGAAAACCAAGGTCAAGGTCAAGAAGAAGGTAGATAAGATCCTTGACTCCACAGTACAGGAGGAAGAGACGGTCGCCCCGAGTGTGATACAGGCGCACAAGAATCTTAATGAGCGTAAAGGAATCGAAGCGGATATTCAGGCCGCGCTTACGGTTGCTCAGGCGAATAATGTTGACTTGGAAGGCAAGGGGTACGATGATAAGACCCTCGCCAATCAGCCGATTGAGCAGCTAAGGAAATCACTTACCAATTTGGAGGAACTTGTCGATGAGTCAGTACCATTTTGACATTACGGGAGAAAATAGCGATTACGACGGCCCACCATGCCCCAGGGTTGTTGCGTGTGATCAATGCAAGCGAATCATGGAGGCCCCGCTGCTTGAGGACTCTAAGCCTAAGAAGTGTTGTATAAAGTCCCTCAAGGGTGCGCTACAGGCATGGCTGAAGGACGAGTATGCTCCCCATATGAACCCGAATATACTCGACTTAGCCATGGCTGGTCTGTCCTTAGACGCTCTCATGTGGGACATGGAGAATGGACATACAACTGAGCATTTAGAGAAACACCCTGAACTCCTCGACGGACGGGACAAGTATCTGAATAAATGTATGATACATAGACTCAGACAGCAGGGGTTCCAGGTCCATGTTGGCCGAGACGGCACTATCCATGGCTTAGCACAGGCTGGTGAGCGAGATGCCATAACTGGTGAGGTCGAGATGATGGAGCTTGAGATTGACAAGCTATGTTCCAACAGACCGGGTGAGCCGGGCTATGGTCAGGACAATGTAGAGTTTGAGGACCACACCCAATGGGGCCTCGGCCATGGCAACCATTCCCTCGGAGATCCAGACCTATTTGATCCAAACGATCATAAAGACTGGACTAAATAACTAAGCCTCCTTTCTTCCAGCCCTGCCGGGAATCCACAGTACCCGGCGGGGCTTTTTTATATAAGGATATACTATGAGCGACATGGCCGTACACTTCAGTTCCAATCATCACGCATGGGAAACCCCGGCGGAGCTATTTAATGAATACGACGAGCAGTTCCACTTTGATTTGGATGTATGTGCCCTACAGCACAACGCCAAGTGCGCTATGTACTATTCCCCCGATATAGATGGTCTTACCCAGGAATGGACCGGAACCTGCTGGATGAATCCCCCCTATGGAAGGGGTATAGATAAATGGATCAAGAAAGCCTACGAGAGTGAGGCTACGGTGGTATGCTTGCTCCCCGCAAGAACAGATACCGCTTGGTTCCATGATTATATAATGAAGGCGAAACGAGAGGGCAAGGCGACGATCAAGTTCCTCAGAGGACGGATCAAGTTCGTGGGGGCTAAGAACTCAGCCCCATTTCCCTCCATGATCGTCGTTTTTAAGGGGTAGTTAGGATCAGGCAGGGTCAATAAAGTCGCTTAGAGGCGAACCTCACAAGCCGTTTTACTTGGCCCTGCTGGTTTCCCATACAATCCGCTTGTTTTGGCCCCTCATGTTGAGCTTGAGCCAAACGGCACCTCTGGGGGCTGGCGGGAAACCCTTCTCGACCTCCCACCCACTTTCACCAATGCCGTAGCCATCCTTGTAGCTTGGCATACTTATATGCAGTTGCTCGTCCTGGGAGACATTGCCATAACGGTCTACTCTCTGTCGCTGTATGGGAAAGTACCACTCTTGGTGGGTGTGCCCTGAGATGATCAGGTTTGCGTCAGGAGTATACACGGCTCGTCTATTCGTCTGTATAACACCCTTGGTAACTGGAGCAGCACCTCCGTATCCGTGCGTCCTCCAGACCTTTACTGTATTCATTGGCTTATGGTCGCTGGACTTCTGGCCGGGACTGGTGTACCTGAGCGATATGAACACCCAGCTAGTGTATCCGGCCTCTATTATATTGCTGCCCGTCATGGTCCTCAACCTCTCCACTAATCGAGAGGTTAAGTTAGTCTCATGGTGCTTGAGAATGCCGGTTTCGTGGTTGCCAGTACCCATAACCGCAAGCTGGTTACTATATGGCTTTAAGAAGTCAGCGTAGGTCGTAACCAGGGCGTCGAGATAGTCAATGCACTGGTGTTCAGGCTTTAGCTTGTTCTTGTCGCTACGCTTGTCCCACCTACCCTGCATGGCACAAAACGCATCACCGTTGTCGATAACGGGCGCGTTTATCTTCTTAGCTTCTTGGAGATGGCGTCTTTCCATCTCATTATCTGATTGTGGATTGTCATGGTGAGCGTCAGACCTAAGTAGCACCACGCATTCCTGTTGGTGTCCAGTGATATCGAAAATAATACGGTGCACACTGGGAGATAGCGTTTCCACGCTCCAACTCTGCTTCTTTTTCGGCATATATAGTCCTTATCAAGGGTACGGGGTGCAAGAAAGGAATAATGTCAGTCCGGTTGAGTAACGCCGTCGCACTCAACTGGACAGTCATTTATATATTCCCCAAAGAAAATGTGGTGGAGACCCAGTAGGACATCATTAATATTGATGCTCCCGTTACGATCTACATCCGCCGCATTTGTACAGGGGAGATCACGACCATCCCTCCAAAGATGGTAGATAATTTGAATTGAATCATCCATGCAGATTCGTCCGTCTGCATTCACATCGCCGTTAAGTATAACGGGATCTTCGTAGGTTTCAACCTGCTCAGGATAATTGTAATCATATTCCTGGGCGTCGGCTGAGGTACACCACCAGACCAGCAGACCAACAACGACACTCGCTATAGCTACTATCAGGGTTTTGTTCATCATGAACTCCTTTGAAGTTTCTTAGGTAAACGCCACACCCTGCCCTCTTTTTCTTCTTCATCTTCGACCATTGTACGCCGAGTACGCTGTATTGCCTCCTTAATTAATGGACGATCCCTAAAGCGCGTTGGCCCCAAACGGGTCTTCCTCTGCCCCCCGGCCCTGGTTCCAATGATTTCCCCTGTTTTCTCTCGTATAGCACCAGTAGTGGCCGCAACGCCGCCAGTGCCTCGGCCTAAACGCGACACCGCACCCTGTAGATTGGCTGGCGCAGCCATGCCTGACCGTCTCGCAGCCCATCTAATCAACCAAGGAGGCGCTCTACCGTGTGGAATCTCCGTATACGGGTCCAAGCCAAGCATTTTCTTTATCTTGTCTGGTACCTTCCCACCCTCGCCAAGTAGTTCTGGGAACTCCATAAATATAGCCCTGGCCCTTACTTTCGTCGGGTGCCTGGCTAAGTCAGCGAACATATCGGACAGAACCCTGGTCCCCTGGCGTACATTCCGTATAGCCCACACCCTGTTCCCGAACCCTGAGAACTGGCTACCCGGCCATACGGTCCTGAATAGCCTTAGAAGAGCTATGGTGTCATATAGGGACGGGAGACCTAAAACACCTTTCTTGGCCTCATAGGGCATTTTGAGCTTCTTGGCGACCTTTGCAAGCCACCTTTGGAAGTCAGTCCCGGCTGGCTGGGCAAGGAACTCCTCCATGGCAACATTCAGGCTATCTATAAGCTCTTTTTTTATCCGCTGCTGTGTGGCATACGGCAGGTTCTCCCACTTCTTGGCTTTTTCGCCCGCGTGTTCACCGAGCAGAGTATGGTGGGGGTCCTCTATGCGCTTTAGGGCCCGTATAACGGCGCGGGACTCCTTGGTGTTGGTCCCCCCGAGCTTAGTCATGGTTCTCTCTACATGCCTCTCTACATCTGGGTCCATGATATCCAGGTCCATCTCCTCGCCAGCTATCATCCAGTTGTCAGCTTGTTTCTTCAACTCGGCCAGTTCAGCAGGGTGAAGCTCTTTATACGGAGCTAATTCAGGGGTGGCGTCTCTATTTAAGAATGTCGCTTTATGCGTCTCATATGCATCCCGATACTTCTCGGGGACCTTGTTTAGACGGCTATTAGCCGACCATTGATCTGAACCGTTATTTTTCCTGAGTTCAAGGCCGCCGTCAGCATAGTCCCTTGCGGCCTTCCACATCTTCTCCCCGAAGTGCCTGCCCCTATAGTCCTCCCCATAGGACATGGCCCCCTTCTTGCTGTTCCACCATTGCAACCATGCCTTCTGATTCTCTCTCGGCAAGGCATTGATAATCTTAAGTGCCTCATGTATATATCTCGCGTCTTCTATGTCTTGCTCAGCGAGCTTGGTGGGGTGCCGCTGCTCTATAATGCTGAGCTTCGTCTCCTGGGTTGTAACCAGGTTCTCTTTGCTATATATGATTCCATATCGCTTATCGCTTTGTTTCTTGGAGCCCGCCCGTGTAGTCCACTCGGCTCGCCTCGCCCTGTATCCGTTAGCCTCAAACTCCTCTACGAGTGCGTCTGCATAAGCCTTGAAAATAGCGTCGTCCCAGTCTGCTTCAATATCTGCCGGAGTCGAAAGCCTAACCTTAAACGGAATACGGTTTTTCCCGCCGACATACGCCATAACATCCTTAGTCAGTACCTGGCGTTCGTCGGCTATGGTGGTCCCCCTCAGCCTGACATTATTGCGACCTAAGCCCTCTCTGAATTCCCCGGTATTTTTTACATTCTCGTAAATGAATGCCGACTTCGTATCAGCAACCGCGCCCGCCTGAGAGCTTCTTTTATGCTTTATATCTATCTTTCTATGCCTGGCCCCAGTCTCTACATTCCGCCCGACAAGCTCACCCCATGTCCTGTGTTCAGGAAGGTACCTCTGTAC
>Ga0114898_1000359_pt1 | contig 36264 bp, 31 predicted proteins | sample Malvired_Geostar_FD_83496 | JGI IMG/M metagenome (GOLD analysis project Ga0114898, IMG submission 83496) | Marine viral communities from the Global Malaspina Expedition - Malaspina viral metaG DeepMed_Geostar | ecosystem: Environmental > Aquatic > Marine > Oceanic | place: Mediterranean Sea...
CGCAGCGACCGTGCCCGTCCGCCCAAGCTGATCCCGCTCTACCATGTCGGCAAGCGTCGCCGGGTCGTTCGGGGTGTGCGCGACAAAGCGGGCGTCATTGTCCGTCAGACGCCCAAACACGATAGCAAACTCCGCGCCGTCGCGGCCGTGGATGACGGTATATGTCTCGATCTTCGCCTTTCCGTTCGGCTTCTCCTCGACCTTCGGGTGTTTTTCCGCATCGATCTCGGCCTGATAGGTAGCGGGGTTTTCACGCTCCCATTTGCCTTCGCGCGGCGTGGTCGAATAGAGACCAAGGCCGTGCTTCGTCACGTACCAGCCGTTCGCCGTGCAAAGACCTTTCGTGCCCGGCTTCGCACGGAGCTTGTCCATCATGGTGGCGATGGAATGCATGACATAGTTGTTGCCTGCTCCACCGAAATAAGGGAGGCCGCCTGTAACGGTGAGCAAACGCGGATCATCCGCCGCGATGCCGAGTTCCTCGCGACCGATCTGCACAGCCGATGGGAAGCAGGAATAGAGATCGAAATAATCGATCTCACCGATGTTCCAGCCGGACATGGCGAAGGCTTTCTTGCCCATCATGCGAATGGCAGGCGAGGAGTGATAGTTCACGCGCTCGGTCGGATACCACAGGTCGTTCGCATCGGCACAACCATGCAGGAAGACCCACTTTTCCTGTGGCACGCCAAGCTCTCGCGCCTTCGCCACCGACATCATGACCACAGCTGCGGCCTGATCGACCTGCATGATGGCATTCATGAACTTCGTATAGGGGAAGCCGATATAGCGGTTGTCGTCGGTCGGCGTCGCGATCTCTTCCGCCGTGCGCTCAATAGGAAACCAGGCTTGCGGATGCTTCGCGGCCACTTGTGTGAAAGGCGCCATGAGTTTGCCGATGGCAAGCTGGTGATCCCTCACATTGCGGCCCGCTGCCCCGCGGATCGCATTTTCGAACATCGGGTAGATGTTGATCGGATGTTGCAGCTTGTGACGTTTCTCCGTTTCGGTGACGCCTGCCTTTTCGACGCCGATGTCGATGCGCTCGCCGCCGGGGTTTTCGTCATGCCAAGGCAGCACCTTGCCCTGCCCCAATGCCCGCATCATCGTGCCGAAGCATTCCGCACCCGCGACAAGGGCTATGTCGGTGTCGCCATTGGCGATGAGTTCGGCGGTGTAGTTCACGAGCATCTGGGGCGTGTTGCCGCCGGTCGGTCCGTAGCAGGTCTTGGCCGGATTTGCGCCCAACAGGTTTGCCAGCGTTTTCGGCGCGTTCGGATAGCGGCCGAACGGGGGCCGGGCGGAATCCGGGCTGTCGATGATGAAGCGGACGGTCGTGACATTATCGACCACCGACCAGAGCTTCTTGCCGAGGCCGGTATCGATGGCGGCGGCTTCGGCCGCATCCGCCATCAGATGCATGGGCGACTTCGCCTTCTCGACATCCTTTTCCTTTTGGACAAGCTGGCCGCACCCAACCAGCACGGGCATGCGATCGTCGATCTTGGCGTCGGACATCGAGAGTCTCCCTTTGCGCATCTCTTCGGGCGCTTTTAGTTCGTGGCGCTAACCAGTTTGGCCCGAGAATAACCGGTGAGTGCCCCTTGTCCAGCACCAGATCGCGAGGCGCGCCGCCGCTGCGTCAGCGGGAGCTAGCCGCCATGCTTCTCACGATAGGCGAAGGCGGAGAGAAGGAAGCGCGCGCCAAAAATAAGCGCATTTGCATCGACCGCATGGCCGAGACCGGGAATGGGCAGCCCCTGACAGGCGACGCCCGCTTCGGTAAGCGCCTTTACCGACGCCATCATACCGTAAAGCGGCGCGAGCTGATCCTGCTCGCCGTGAACGAGCATGACCGGGGGCTTGGAGACGATCTCATCTTTCAGCTTGTCCATGCCGACAAGCCCGCCCGAATAGCCAAGGACGGCAGCCGGAGTAACTGCGCGACGGAGACCGAGATGCAATGCCATCACCGCACCCTGACTGAAGCCGACAAGGGCGAGACGTGAGGCATCGAGTCCTTCCCGGGTAAGTTCGGCGTTGATGAAGTCATGTACCTGCGGGGCAACGGCGACAGCATCGTCATAGAGGTGCGGATCGCCCGGCGGATGCTTGCCAACCCACTGGAAGCCGCCATCCTTTGTTGCCTGTGGCCCGTCCGGCGCGACGAAGGCGACATTCTCCATGGAGGACTGCCAGTAATCCGCGAAGGACATGAGATCCGCGCCGGACGAACCGTAGCCATGCAGGAAAATGACGAGCCATTCGGCCTTGCCGCAGGTTGCGGGACGGCGGAGCGCGGAGAGTGTCACGTAGTTTGCCCTTTCGCATACGCCTTCAGCCGCGCACTGGCTTCATTGAGGATCGCGTCCTGCTTGCAGAAGCAGAAGCGGGCGAGGTGGCGCGGTGCATCGGACGAGGAGTAGAAGGCGGAGAGCGGAATCGCGGCGACCTTCGCCTTTACTGTGATCTCGCGGCAAAATTCCTCGTCCGTGCCGTTGAAACCCTTCTTGTTTTTAAGGAGGGGCCGGAAATCGGCGCTGATGAAATAAGTGCCGTCGGCGGGCAGCACGTCGAAGCCCGCCTCTTTCAGCCCTTTCGCCAGACGATCGCGCTTCGCTTCGAGTGATGAAGCGAGGCTCGCGAAATAATCATCGTTCTTGCCGAGACCGTAAGCGACGGCGGCTTGCAGAGCCGGCGCAGTGGTGAAGGTGACGAACTGGTGCGTCTTCGCGACGACCTCCATCAGATGTGCCGGGCCCGTCACATAACCGACCTTCCAGCCGGTGAGCGAGAAGGTCTTGCCCGCCGAACCGATGCGCAGGCAGCGCTCGGCCATGCCGGGCAGCGTCATCAGAGGCACATGCTTGTGACCCGAGAAGACCAGATGTTCGTAGACCTCATCGCAGACGGCATAGGCGTCGTGACGCTCGATCAACGCGGCCAGCGTTTCTAGTTCGGCGCTGGTGAAAACCTTGCCGATGGGATTCATCGGTGTGTTGAGGACGATGAGCTTGGTGCGGTCCGAGAAGGCTGCTTCAAGCTTCTCATGCGGCAGCGACCAGTGCGGCGGCGCGAGCGGCACGGCGACGACTTTTGCGCCCGCTGCCTCGATAATCGGCCTGTAGCAGTCATAGGCGGGTTCGAGGACAATGGCCTCGTCGCCCGGATTGAGGAGTGCCATCAGGCAATCGGTGAGCGCCTCAGTCGCGCCGGAGGTGACCATGACCTGCTGTTGCCAGTCGACATCGAGCCCGTAGAAGCGCTTGTTGGCGGCGGCGACGGCCTGGCGGAGCGTGGGCGTGCCCATCATGGGGGGATACTGGTTTGGCCCGTCGAGGATGGCCTTTGCAGCGGCAGCGCGGACGTCGCCCGGCCCCTCGTCATCCGGGAAGCCCTGGCCGAGATTGATTGCGCCATGTTCGGCGGCGAGCGCGGACATGACGGTAAAGATGGTCGTGCCGAGGCTGGAATAAACGCTGTTTACCGGCCGCATGAAGAACGCCCTCGTCTTTTCCACAGGATTCAGTGTCGGCCGTTGTCGCGGGCATGGCGGAGACTGTCAATCTCCGCTCAAATGGCTTCGCCGCGCCCAAACGGCAGCAGCCGGAAGGTTTTGGTTAGATATGTGCCTTTATTTTGTTCATTATGCTCATATTGCAGGCATTTATGCTGCTCAAATTGATGGCACCTAGCCACACACAAAGCCGCAAGCAGCTGAAATATAAAGGTTTTTCAACTCACTCATGGTTGGCACGAGCCGTGCTATCCACCTAACACGTGGATGCGGGCGGCGAGCCCCGGGATTAAGGAAGTCAGGAATGAAAAAGATCGAGGCCATCATCAAGCCGTTCAAGCTCGACGAGGTGAAAGAGGCTCTGCAGGAAGTGGGTCTCCAGGGCATCACCGTAACCGAGGCGAAAGGCTTTGGCCGTCAGAAAGGTCACACCGAGCTTTATCGCGGCGCAGAATATGTCGTCGATTTCCTGCCGAAAGTGAAGATCGAGGTCGTGCTGAGCGACGAGATGGTCGCCAAGGCTGTGGAAGCCATACAACAAGCCGCGCGCACTGGCCGCATCGGGGACGGCAAGATTTTCATCTCCAATATTGAAGACTCGATCCGTATCCGCACAGGAGAAACAGGATCAGAGGCTATCTAGAGGGCATAATCGACAACCATCAAGCATGACAACCACCGGGCCCGGCGCGCGGCTTTGAGATCGCCGCGCGGCGCCTGACGGCATAGGCTCCACCGAACCATCACGCAGGGCGAAAGCCCCGTCCGAACGAACCCCTTAAGGACAACAGGGAAAAGAGGATCAAATGGCTGGCAAATCTATTCAGGACATCATCAAGGAGAAGGACGTCAAGTACGTTGACCTGCGCTTCACCGACCCGCGCGGCAAGATGCAGCATGTCACTTTCGATATCGGTTTCTGCGACGACGACTTCTTCGCCGAAGGCACCATGTTCGACGGTTCGTCCATCGCCGGCTGGAAGGCGATCAATGAATCCGACATGGTTCTCATGCCCGATGCCGCAACGGCCACGATCGATCCATTTTACGCGCAGACGACCCTTGCCGTATTCTGCGACATCGTCGAACCCTCCACCGGCGAACTCTACAGCCGCGACCCGCGCGGTACGGCAAAGCTCGCCGAAGCCTATCTGAAGTCCACCGGCATCGGCGACACGGTGGTCTTCGGCCCGGAAGCCGAATTCTTCGTCTTCGACGACGTGAAGTTCTCCACCTCGCCCTACAAGACGGGTTTCGAGGTCGACTCCGTTGAACTGCCGACCAATTCCGACACGAGCTATGAGACAGGCAACCTCGGCCACCGTCCGCGCACGAAGGGTGGCTACTTTCCGGCCAACCCGATCGACAGCTGCCAGGACCTCCGCGGCGAAATGCTGACGGTCATGGAAGAAATGGGCGTGAAGATCGAGAAGCATCATCACGAAGTGGCCGCCGCGCAGCACGAACTCGGAACGAAGTTCCAGACGCTGACGACCGCCGCCGACCATATGCAGATATACAAGTATGTGATCCACAATGTGGCGCATGCGTTCGGCAAGTCGGCCACTTTCATGCCGAAGCCCGTCTTCGGCGACAACGGCTCAGGCATGCATTGTCATCAGTCGATCTGGAAGGACGGCAAGCCGCTCTTCGCCGGCAACAAGTATGCCGACCTCAGCCAGGAATGCCTCTGGTATATCGGTGGCATCCTGAAGCACGCCAAGGCGCTCAACGCTTTCACCAACCCGTCGACGAACAGCTACAAGCGCCTCGTCCCGGGCTATGAAGCGCCGGTGCTTCTCGCCTATTCGGCGCGTAACCGTTCGGCCTCCTGCCGTATCCCGCACGGCACCTCGCCGAAGTCGAAGCGCATCGAGATCCGCTTCCCCGACCCGACGGCGAACCCCTATCTCGCCTTCGCGGCGATGTTGATGGCCGGCCTTGACGGCATCGACAACAAGATCGATCCGGGCGGTCCGATGGACAAGAACCTGTACGACCTGCCGCCGGAAGAGCTGAAGGAGATCCCGACGGTTTCGGGTTCGCTCCGCGAAGCGCTGATCGCAGTCGATCAGGACCGTGCCTTTCTGACGAAGGGTGGCGTGTTCACCGACGACCAGATCGACGGCTATCTCGAACTGAAGTGGGAAGAGTGCATGCGTTATGAAATGACGCCGCACCCTGTCGAATACGACATGTACTACTCGGTCTGATTTTTCAGACTTCGAGGGGAGCGGAAGGGCTGGAACGCAAGTTCCAGCCCTTTTGTCATAAGTGGCAGATCAAGCGGCACGCAGGAAAAAACGGGTGCCGCAAATATCAACAGCATTGCCGGTGACAGGAAGGCCGAGCTTTTTCGCCTCGCCCAGCGCGACATCAAGATTGGCCATCGCAAGATCAAGACCGACGATGCCTGTTCCGTTCGCATCCACCGGCTCGTCGAAGCGGATATGCCCGCGGGCCAGGCGAAGCTCCGGCCCATGAGCCCCCCTCCTCCACCTGAAAGATGAGCATGTAGCCTGCACCACCGCCACGGCGATGGAGATAGCGGCGCGCTGAGGCATCGTCCTTCACCGGCTGCACCACTTCGAGAAATCCCCCCCACGGGCATGACTGCATTGACGAGCCCGAAGATACCCATCTCAGGATCATTGAACGCAATCTTCAGCCCAAGGACTTTTTTCAAGCCGCTCGACAACCGGATCAAGCTCATGCGCGACAAGCGCGACCTGACGAAGCCACATCAGCTCCCTCCCTGTTTTTATGACGGGAGATTGGCCGTGACGAAACAGAGCGTCAAGCCATGCCTCCCGTCCGGGAGCGATGCTATTTCATCAGTCTACTGGATTATATAATCGGTCAACACTGCTGACTCACAGGAGTTACGGAAAACCCCTATATCAGTTGACCTTCTCGCCATTTCGGGCGTAGCATTTTTGCATGTCTAACGAAGGAGGAGGTTTTGAAGATGACTCCACCGACGCAATTCGCTTCTCGACATTGAGAGACGACAAGACACATGGCCAAGTCCTGACGCTGTTCTCACGCGTGACCGGTCAGCAAATCTTATAGGCCAAGGGAAAAGCGCAAAGAAACACTGACGCCAGCGTCACGATAATTGAGCGCGCAGGCAAAAAGGCATGGAGATAAGCCCGGCTCATCAGTGCGGGCGAGTGCGAACAGCACATCCAATAGCAACCCCGCCAGGAACGCCCGACAGGAAAACCGGGGCTTCCGAATGAGCGGGGTTGCGCCCATAAAAACGCCACCACATTCACTCCCGAAAACCCAGAAAGAAATATGCGTTCAGAAGCGCGCATAAACACGTGTGCGCGCGTAATTCATCCAACGAGAGCAAAATTATGCCCACGAAAAGCCAGAACCTATTCGTCATTACCGGGGGGCCCGGGGCCGGCAAAACCGCGTTGATTGACGCTCTTGCAGCGCACGGGTTTTCCGTCGTGCCCGAAGCTGGGCGGCAGATCATTCGCGAACAGAAATCTACGGACGAGACAGCAACGCATGATGGCGACCGCCTCGCCTATCGCCGTTTGATGTTCGAGCGCGAGATGGAAAGCTGCGCAAAGATGGCCGCTGCGGCCGGGCCGGTCTTTTTCGACCGGGGGCTGCCAGACCTGATCGGCTATAGCTACCTCATCGGCGCCGCAGTTCCAGCATGGCTCAATAAGGCGGTACGCCGATGCCGCTATAACAAGACCGTTTTCCTCGCACCGCCCTGGCCGGAAATCTATGGCACCGACGATGAACGGAAACAGGATTTTGCAGAGGCCGTCGCGACGCATGATGCAATGTGCGTCGCCTATGAGGAAGCCGGTTACAGGCTCTGCGGACTTCCGCTTTCAACCGTGGCAGATCGTGTACGCTTCGTCCTCGATCTCATTCAGGCTGGTGGAACATCCATCGCCCAGTCTGGTAACACGCCCGGTTCGATATCAAAGACAAGCGGCCCTAGCGCATAGACCATCACAACAATCAGCATCACGAATGTGACGTTCAGCCACCAGCCCGCCTTGGCCATTTCGGGCAAGGATATCCGCCCACTGCCAAACACGATTGCATTGGGCGGGGTGCCAACCGGCAACATGAAAGCGCAATTTGCTGCCATAGCGGCGGGAACAAGAAGCAGCAGCGGATGCTCACCGATCGAGATTGCAACGGCGGCAATGACGGGCAGGAAAGTTGCGGCCGTCGCCGTGTTGCTTGTGAGCTCGGTCAACATCAGGATCAGTGCGCAGATGAGCGCAACGAGCGCCAGGACAGGGATCGCTTCCGCACCCGAGAAGAAGGTGCCTATCCACTCCGCGACACCCTGCTTCTCGATCATGCTTGCGAGGCTGAGACCGCCGCCGAACAACAAAAAGACATCCCAGGGTGCCCGCTTGGCGGTCTCCCAATTCATCAGGAACTCACCTTTGCGGAGATTGACTGGCGTGAGGAACAGGAGGAGCCCGCCCAGCAGCGCGATTCCCGCGTCTGAGATGAAGGGAATATATTCGGCAAGAAACGGCTGCGTCACCCAACCGAGCGCTGTCAGCGCGAAAATGGCGGCAACCTTCGCTTCCGGAACAGAAAGAGGCCCGAGCTTTCCACGCTCATGCGCAATCGCTTCGGCTGCCCCGGCTATTTCCATGCCCTTCAGACGGAAGATCACGCGCGTCATCAGAAACCACGCGAGCGGAACGCCGACAATCACGACGGGCACACCGATGAGCATCCATTCGCCGAAGCCGATGCGGACATCGTAGGTCTGGCTCAGGAATGCGGCGAGCAGCGCATTGGGCGGTGTGCCGATCAATGTCCCCAGACCGCCAATAGTGGCGCTGTAGGCTACGGCAAGAAGTAGAACAAGCGTGAAGGTCGCAGCATGTTCCTTGTCTTCGCTCGATTGCGCCTGCGCCTCGAGCAGTGAGGTGACGGAGAGAGCAATGGGTAACATCATCAGCGCCGTGGCAGTGTTGCTCACCCACATGCTGAGAAAAGCGGCCGCGACCATAAAGCCGCCGACGATACGCGAGGGCTGCGTACCCATCATCCCGACGAGGCCAAGAGCAATACGTCTGTGCAGATTCCACCGCTCCATCGCCAGCGCGAGCAGAAACCCGCCGAAGAAAAGATAGATGATTGGGTGCGCGTAAGGCGCGGCGGCGGCGCGAATATCCACGACGCCAAGGAGTGGAAAAAGCACCATAGGCAGAAGCGAGGTCGCGGGAATGGGGATCGGCTCGCATATCCACCAGACTGCCATGAGCCCGGCGACCCCGGCTGTTCGCCAGCCCAGTTCACTCAAGCCCTCCGGCGCCGGAAGAAGAAAAGTTAGCAAAAGAAGCAGCGGTCCCGCAATCCAACCCGCGACCTGACGGTGGCCGAAGCCGATGCTGTGTCCTTCAACGCGATCCATAAGCTGTCAGCCTCACCGTTGCATGGCCGCTGCGGTGCGGGCTTCGTTTTTTGCGTAGTTGCGGAAAGCAGAGAAGACGCCCATTTTCGGGTCCGGGGTCTTGCCCTCGCCCATCCGCAAAAGCTGAAGACAGAACCAGCCCTGCTGCCCCCAGCCATTCATGGCTTTCATGAAGTTGAATCGGCTATGCGGCCCGAGAAGGCCCGGCCCGAGGCGAAGCGTCTTTTCATAGGCGGCCGTTTCCTTCGCTGCACCGGAAAGAAGCTTCGAGGGAATCTCGGGGTCGACACACATGGGACGCGCAATGCCGACGACATCCGTCGTAGCGCTGGCAAGCGCCGCATTCATGCCTTCCACCGTGCGGAAGCCGCCCGTGACCATGAGCGGCATTTTCACCGCTGCGCGAATGTCTTTCGCATATTCGAGAAAATAGGCCTCACGCGCGATGGTGCTCTCGCGCCGAACTTCCGACTTTTCCGGGTGAAGGGTCATGTCATCCAACCCGACTAGGCGTGGCTGCTCATATGTGCCGCCCGAAATTTCGAAAAGATCGAGCTTCTCCGCATCGAGCCATGTGGCGACGCGGATTGCGTCTTCATGATTGAAACCGCCACGCTGGAAATCGGCTGAGTTGAGTTTTACCGAAACGGGAAAATCGTCGCCCACGGCGCGGCGAACCGCACGCACCGTTTCAAGCAGAAGGCGCGCCCGGTTTTCGAGTGAGCCGCCCCATTCATCCGTTCGGGTGTTCACGTCAGGCGACAGGAATTCCGAAATGAGGTAACCGTGTGCGCCGTGAATTTGCACGCCGGTAAATCCCGTATCACGAGCAACAGTTGCCGCGTGAGCGAAACGGCGGATCACGTCCTCGATCTCGGCGCCTGTCAGCGCGCGCGGCTTGCCGAACTGGCTGCCGGGCATTTCCAGCGCCTTATCGGAGGGGCCGACCGGCTCTTTGTTCACGAGTGCCGGGGTCTGGCGCCCGGCATGCGAAATCTGCATCCAGAGATGGGTTTCGTTCGCCGTTCCGGCCTTTGCATATTCACGGAGCGCCGCGATGGCCTCGTTTGACTGTTCGCCGTCAATGGCGACATTGCCAGGCCGCTCCATATAGCGCCGGTCGACCTGCACATTGCCGGTGAGAAGCATGCCCGCACCGCCCTCGGCCCAGCGCCGATAGAGCCGCACATGGCCCAAAGTCGCCCGGTTGAAGGGATCACCCAGACCTTCGGTCATGGCGCCCTTGGCGATACGGTTCTTCAGCGTGGCGCCGCAAGGCAGCGGCAGCGGCGATGAAATAGTGACCGACATTCCAAGAATCCCTCTCGACCGGATAGCGATGGCAGACTTTCGCATATCCAGCCCGGAGGGCAAACAAGACCTGGGTTTCCGCGGTCCTCATGCTCGCCCTGGGTAACGCTATCGGTTATAAGCGGCGGCGTTGGCGCACTCGCCGCCCCGCCCTACAATCCGAGTGATTCTCCTCCACAAAGTTTCGAGTTCATGGCCGCCCGCAAGACGAGCAAATCCGACGATACCGAAGATCTTTTCTCCGCCCCGGCAAGCGCACCGAAGCCCGCCGCCAAGGCGCGCAAATCCGCGTCCAAGGCAGATAGCGCCAAAGGAGAGAGCTATTCGGCCAAGGACATTGAAGTTCTCGAGGGGCTGGAGCCGGTGCGGCGACGGCCGGGCATGTATATCGGCGGCACGGACGAGAAGGCCCTGCACCACCTCTTTGCCGAGGTGCTCGACAACTCGATGGACGAAGCGGTAGCCGGGCACGCCAACTGGATCGAGGTCACGCTCGAGGAGGATGGCAGCCTGACGGTCGCCGATAATGGCCGCGGCATTCCCGTCGACCCGCACCCGAAGTTCAAGAACAAGTCGGCTCTGGAAGTTATCCTCACGACGCTTCACTCAGGCGGCAAATTCGGCGGCAAGGCCTATGAAACATCGGGTGGCCTGCACGGCGTCGGTATCTCTGTGGTGAATGCGCTTGCGGACCGCTTCGAGGTCGAAGTCGCGCGCGATCAGACGCTCTACACGCAGAGCTATGAGCGCGGAACGCCCAAGACGAAACTGGAAAACAAGGGCCGCGTCCAGAACCGTCGCGGCACGAAGATCACCTTTCACCCCGATCCCGAGATCTTCGGCAAAGGCGCGCATTTCATTCCGAAACGCCTCTACAAGATGGCGCGCTCCAAAGCCTATCTCTTTGGCGGTGTCGAAATCCGCTGGTCCTGCGCCTCCTCGCTGATCGGCGAGAAAGACACCACGCCCGCGAACGAGGTGCTGCATTTCCCCGGCGGCCTCGTCGACTACCTGAAGATCACCATCGATGGCTACGACACGGTGACAGCGGAGCCCTTCGTGGGCAAGGTCTCCAAGGCCGGAAGCCACGGCTCCGTCGAATGGGCAATCGCTTGGTTTGGTGGTGGCGATGGCTTCGTGAATTCCTACTGCAACACCGTACCGACGGCTGAAGGCGGTACGCATGAAGCCGGGCTTCGCGCGGCGCTCACCAAGGGCCTCAAAGCCTATGGCGACCTTGTGGGCAACAAGAAGGCGTCACAAATTCAGGCCGACGACGTTCTTGGTACTGCGGGTGCCATGCTTTCCGTCTTCATCCGCGAGCCCGAGTTTCAGGGCCAGACGAAGGAAAAACTCGCCAGCGCCGAGGCACAGAAGCTAGTCGAAAAAGCCATTGGCGACCATTTCGACCATTGGCTGACCGCAGCACCGCAGCAGGCGAACAAGCTGCTCGAATGGGTGGTCGACCGGGCAGATGACCGGCTCCGGAGACGGGAAGAAAAAGACGTGGCGCGCAAGACCGCAACGCGCAAGCTGCGGCTTCCCGGCAAGCTCGCCGATTGCAGCCAGTCGGCGGCCGATGGCTCCGAGATCTTCCTCGTCGAAGGCGACAGCGCCGGCGGCTCCGCAAAGCAGGCGCGCGACCGTGCGAGCCAGGCAATCCTGCCGTTGCGGGGCAAAATACTAAACGTCGCCAGCGCGAGCGGCGCAAAACTCGCGCAAAGCCAGCAGATCACCGACCTCATGCAAGCGCTCGGCGTGCGCTCCGGTTCGCATTACCGCGACGAGGATCTTCGCTACGACAAGGTCATCATCATGACCGACGCCGACGTGGACGGCGCACATATTGCTTCGCTCCTGATCACCTTCTTCTACCGGGAGATGCCCAAGCTGATCGCCGAAGGACACCTCTATATGGCGGTGCCGCCGCTATACAAGCTAACGCAGGGCGGCAAGACGCTTTATGCCCGTGACGACGCGCACAAGGATGAACTGCTGAAGAAGGAATTTACCGGCAAGGGAAAGGTCGAGGTGAGCCGCTTCAAGGGCCTTGGCGAAATGATGCCGGCCCAGCTCAAGGAAACCACCATGGCGCGCGGCAAACGCACATTAATGCGGGTCGTGGTGCCGGAGGCGGAAGTCAAGGAAACCAGCGGCACCATCGAAAGGCTGATGGGCAACAAGGCTGAACTACGCTTTCAGTTCATCCAGGAACACGCCGCTTTCGCGCACGATCTCGATATCTGACGGGAGGCGGGGCCTTCGCGGGTGCCCGCCCTAAGAAGGACGAACCGACAGCCCGATATGTGAGCCGTTTCGATCACATTGCTTTCCAATCTTGCTCTCAAGGCCTCTCAAAGGGCCAGAGAAGCCGCGAAGCTCCGGCATTTGGTTGACAATTTGTCCGTTACCCCTATGTTCCGCGCAGGTATAGCGGATTCACGCGACCGCTGAATATCGCGCGCAAGCTGCCCTTCCCTTCCGAACCCGTTCGGCAGGTTTCGTCCACGGCCCTGAAAGTGGGCCACCACGGGCAGCACATCAACGGTGTACAGGGCTTCCTGAATGACATTTGACGAACTCGGCCTCGCGCCAGAGGTACTGAAAGCCGTAGCCGAAACAGGCTACACGGAACCGACGCCTATTCAGGCTCAGGCCATCCCCCATGTTCTGGCCGGGCGCGACGTGCTCGGCATTGCCCAGACCGGCACGGGCAAGACCGCCTCCTTCACATTGCCGATGATCGATAAACTCTCGCGAGGCCGCGCCCGGGCTCGTATGCCTCGCTCGCTCATTCTCGAGCCGACGCGCGAACTGGCCGCACAGGTTGCCGAGAACTTTGAGACTTACGGCAAGTACAACAAGCTTTCCATGGCGCTGCTTATCGGCGGCGTCTCGTTCGGCGATCAGGAGAAAAAACTCGACCGAGGCGTCGACGTCCTGATTGCGACGCCGGGCCGCCTGCTCGATCATTGTTCGCGCGGCAAGGTGCTGCTGACAGGCGTACAGATCCTCGTGATCGACGAAGCCGACCGCATGTTGGATATGGGCTTCATTCCCGACATCGAGGAAATCTGCAAGAAGTTGCCCTTCACCCGGCAAACGCTCTTCTTCTCGGCGACGATGCCGCCGGAAATTCAGCGGCTTACCGATACCTTCCTGCACAACCCCGAGCGTATCGAAGTGGCGCGCGCCTCTTCCACGGGCGCCGGTATCAAACAGATTCTGGTCAAAACCACGCGAGACGGCAAGCGCGCCACACTTCAGCGCATTGTTGAGGAAGAAAACGTCAAGAACGCGATCATTTTCTGCAACCGCAAGCGCGATGTCGCTTCGCTGGAACGGGCGCTGACAAAGGCTGGCCTGTCTGCGGGCGCCATTCACGGCGACCTTGATCAATCGACACGCACAAAGACGCTGGAGGGCTTCCGCAACGGCACCATTCGCCTTCTGGTCGCGAGCGACGTTGCGGCCCGCGGCCTCGACATTCCTGATGTAAGTCACGTAATCAACTATGACGTACCGAGCCACGCGGAAGACTATGTCCATCGCATCGGCAGGACGGGGCGCGCAGGCAAGAGCGGCACCGCCTACACTTTCGCAACACGTGAAGATGGCAAGTATCTCGGAGCAATCGAGAAATTGATCGGAAACCCTATCCCGTTGCAGGAACCCATTGCCGGACCTGACAATGACGCGACACCGGCAGATGTTGAATCCTTGTCTGAGGGCGAAGAGCCAAAAGAAGAACGACGCAGCCGTTCACGCCGTGGCGGACGCGGTCGAAACAAGGCCGCACGCACCGAGACGGACGAAACCGTCGCCGCTGAAAAGGAAGAGGTGCCTGAGCGGCAGCTAGAAGCACCGAAAGCCGAAGAGAAGAAGTCCGAAACGAAAAAGGCTGAGGAGAAGTCTGGCCGCCGCAACCGCAGCCGTGACAAAGATGACGATGAACCCGTCGTCGGACTCGGCGATCATGTTCCCGCTTTTATCCTGCGTCCCGTGAAATTGCCCAAGAGGACGACGAAGGAAACGGAAGACGATCTGGAGCAGGAATCGGAAAACGCGTAACCTTTCTTTGCATGACAATAAAAAAGGCGGCTCGGATGAGCCGCCTTTTCGTTGCGCGGGTCTTCCCGCTTACTTCTTGATCTGCGCCGCAAGCAGCTTGCGCGTCTTGGCGCCATAAGGCGGACGGAACATCTCGGCGACCATCTTTGCCCTCGACTGCGTGTAGATGGCCTTCGCATGACTGAAGGTCTTGAATCCGTCGATGCCGTGATAGGCTCCCATACCCGACGGGCCGACACCGCCAAACGGGAGATCTTCCATCGATACATGCATGATGACGTCGTTCACGGTCACACCGCCCGAGGTCGTGCGGTCGAGGACCGTACGCTCTTCCTTCTCGTCTTCACCGAAATAGTAGAGGCCGAGCGGGCGGGCGTTGGCATTCACATATCCAAGGGCTTCATCAACCTCCTTGTAGGTTTTGACCGGAAGCAGCGGACCGAAAATCTCGTCCTGCATAATTTTCATGTCGTCGGTCGGGTTCAAAACCAGGGTCGGCGGAATCTTGTGTGTCTGCTGCTGGCTGAAATCCTCGTTGGCCGGGTTGATCTGAACGATATTTGCGCCTTTGCTCCTGGCGTCGTCCAGATAGGAATTCAGACGGTCATAGTGGCGTTGATTGATGATCGAGGTGTAGTCCGGATTGTCCTTGATGGTCGGCAGCATTTTAGTGACCGACTTGGTGGCCTCCGAAACGAATTCATCGACCTTGTCTTCCGGCACATACACATAATCCGGAGCGAGGCAGATCTGACCGGCGTTCAATACCTTGCCGTTCATGATGCGGGCGGCCGCATCGTCGATCTTTGCGGATTTCGAAACGATGACCGGGGACTTACCGCCAAGTTCAAGCGTCAGCGGAACGAGGTTCTCCGCAGCCGCACGCATGACGTGATAGGCAATGGAGGTAGCGCCGGTAAAGAGCAAATGGTCGAAGGGCTGGCGGCTGAACGCCTCGCCCACTGCCGCCCCGCCCGTGACCACGGCGACTTCCGTCTCGTCATATGCCTGGCGCAGAAGCCGGGCCATGAGTTCCGACGTCGCGGGGGTGAATTCCGACGGCTTGATCATTGCCCGGTTGCCCGCTGCAAAAACACCGGCGAGCGGCGTCCATGTGAGATTGATCGGAAAGTTCCACGGGCTGATGATACCAACCGTGCCCAAAGGCTGGTATTCGATGCGCGCCTTGGCACCGAGGAGGCCAAGCGGGAACTGGACCTTGCGCTTTTCCGGCTTCATCCACTCTCGCAGGTGCTTCTTGGCGTGCTTCAATGGTCCGATGGAGCCCATCACGTCGGTAAGGAGCGACTGCTCGTGACTGCGATGCCCGAAGTCGGACGCGAGCGTCTCGACGATTTCCTTCTGGTTGTCGACCAGAAGCGCGATCGCCCGGTCCATCCAATCAATACGGCGTTCGGCGCTGGCCGGACCTTCCTTGATATGCGCAGCTTTCTGCTTATCGAGAATGGCTCGGATTGACGCCGAAATGGTGGCCGAATCCGCTTCGTGGGTGGTCTGCTCCGCCAGGCTCATTGAGTCCTCCTCATCTGCAGTCGCGCACGGGGGGATGCCCGGCGCCTGTAATCCGTCGCCCTATTGGTCGCTCATGCGGCGACCTTGCCAAGTGTGGGGAAGCTCTGCCTGCCCCATTAATTTTCCTGAAATATACATAAGGAGGGACCCTTTGAGAGCCCCCTTCGGAGGTGGTTCAAGTATTTCCCTGCCGCCCTCAAAAAACAGCCATTTTCTGCCAGATTTACGCGGAGGTAACCCAAGCTGCATAGGTTGACCCGGAGGAATGGCAGGCGGTTCCTCAAGGAGCCGGGGTGGGGGTCGTATTTATGATGCAGGCCGAAGACATCGAATTCGCAACCGAGTGGAGCGAGCGAGCGCTCCAGCTCATGGCCAACAACGGGGTTCCTCCGGCTCCCGACAACTATTCGATCTGGTTTCGCTATGCCTCTGGCCGGTTGCCGGAACTCAACGAGGAAATTGACAGCCGTATTGCGCGCGCGCTGCCCATAGATATCGACACCACGATGTCGCTTCAGAAGAAGTATTTTGCCGAAGACAAGCTCACCGACGTGACGCTCAACACCGGCACAAAACTGAATACCGAAGTCCACCAGATCCTCAAGATCATCGAAGAATCGGTCGGCAATTCAACCGCCCTCGGCACCACCGTTCGCGAGGCCAGCGAAGGGCTGACCAACCAATCGTCGGCCAGCGACGTGCGCTATGCCGTCGAGGCGATCGTGAATGCTTCGCGCAGTATGGAACAACGCAGCGCCGAACTCGAAGAACATCTGCAGGCGACAAAGAAGGAACTCAACGAGCTACAGGAAAACCTCGAGAAAGCACGCAGCGAAGCGCGCACGGATGGACTTACCGGGCTGAACAATCGCAAGGCCTTCGACGAAGCACTCACGCGGGAACTCGAAAACGCCGTGCAAACCGGCGAACCACTCTGCCTTGCCATCGGCGACATCGACCACTTCAAGAAGTTCAACGACACATTCGGCCATCGCACCGGCGACCAGGTGCTTCGTCTCGTCGCGAGCTGCCTCAAGTCGCGCGCGCACAACGGTCATATTGCCGCTCGCTATGGTGGTGAGGAATTTGCGGTGATCATGCCCGCAACGGATGTGGCCTCGGCCGAAACCATCGCCACTAGCGTTCGGGAAACCGTACAGGCACGTGAACTGGTAAAGCGCTCGACCGGGGAATCGCTGGGCCGCGTGACCATGTCTCTGGGTATTGCCCAATTCCAGCACGGCGACACAGCAGCGTCGGTTGTCGAGCGAGCGGACGCCTGCCTCTATGAGGCAAAACGCAATGGACGCAACCGCGTCATTGTCGAAAGCCGGTCGGAAGAAATGCTCCAGGCGAAAGCCGACTGAACACGCCAGGCGCTTGCACCGGAATACCCCACCAAGTTCGACGCAATGTAACGGTCGGCCACCTTTGGCTTCCCGCTAACGGCCTTTCGTATGTCTGCGCGCGCGTCTATTTTCAGGTGAGTTGGCAGCAACGATCAAACCGATGCCTTATGCTACCGCCCACCCAGAAAAATGCCGGACAGGCTCGCCCTTATCGTCGAAGACGGCATCGCTCTGCTCATGCTCAACAGACTCAACGTTCTCAACAGCATCAACGCGCAACTAATCGCCGATATGCGGGCCTGCGTGACGGAAGTCGCAAACAATCCCGAAGCACGTGTTCTTCCCATTACCGGGAGCGGTCGCGGCTTCCGTATCGGCGCCGACCTCGCCTCCGGCCCGACCAAAACCCTCGGCATGATCCGTCAGCTATACCGGAAAAGCGCCAACAAGTAAGTTTTCCCAAGTCTGAAATCAGCCCACGAAACAACTTGCGAGTAGCGCAAGAAACATCAGGACGATAAACATGAGAATGTAAGGCATAACCGCGCGTCTCAGATTTCAGGGCGCGCGGTTTTCTTTTGCGCGGGTTTTTTCTTCACAGGCTTTGCCGCCTTCGACGCGAGCGCCGCATCCAGCGCCTTACGCGCCCAATGCACCAGCTCATCGGGATCGTCGTAAAGACGCTCCGGCAACTCGTAGTAGGACATGGCAACGGTCGTGCCCGAAGGCGGCTCATAGAGAAAGGGACCCATCTCCTCGGCTTCGAAATCGGGCCGGTTACGTCCATCCACCTTGAAGTAAAGCGTTTCACCCGCAATCAAACCAAACATGAGATCGTCGAGATAGACACCTGCGCCGCCAAACATGTTGCGGATTCGGACAGTCCCCAGCGGTTCGAGCTGTTCGGCAACGAATGCCTTGTATTCGCCACTGACTGCCATTGGTGCCTAGAGGGAAGCCGGTGTGATGGTGACGCTTTCACCACAGCCACAAGCATCCGTCTGGTTCGGATTGTTGAAACGAAAGCCGGATGAGAATTTCTCCGTCGTGTAGTCCATCTCGGTGCCCAGCAGGAAAAGGATAGCCTTCGGATCGATAAGGATTTTCACGCCGCGATCCTCGACCACTTCATCGAGAGGCCGCTGATCCTCGGCGTACTCCATCGTATATTCCATTCCGGCGCAGCCACCATTTTTCACGCCGATGCGTACACCGATATATTTGCCTTCGGAGGACGCCATAATCTCCTTCATCCGTTCGGCGGCAGCTTCGGTCAGAGTAATTGCCTTCGGCATGGGTCTCGCCATTTCCCGCACCTTCAATACATGTTGAGCGCAACGCGCGCTTCGTCCGACATACGGCTCGGGTCCCAAGGGGGATCGAAAGTCATGTTGACGCGAACATCTCCGACACCCTCGACCGTGCGAACCGCATCCTCGACCATTATCGGCATAGTGCCTGCGACCGGACAACCGGGAGCCGTCAGCGTCATATCTATCAGGACATCGCGATCATCCGAGATATCCACTTTGTAGATGAGGCCAAGCTCATAGATATCAACCGGAATTTCCGGGTCGTAGACGGTCTTCATCGCCGCAATGATGTCGTCCGTGAGCTGTTCCAGCTCTTCAGGCGGAATAGCGGATGCCGACTCCGTCGCTTCCGTGGCGTGCGGCTTCTCGTCCGTCCCGACAGTGTCCGCGTTTTCAGACATACCGCGATCCTTATCCAAAGAACTTCTTGCTATCGATCAACGCCTCGGCGAGCCGGTCCACTTCCTCCAGCGTATTATACATGCCGAATGAAGCCCTGGTCGTCGCGCCGACGCCGAACCGCTCCATGACGGGCTGAGCACAATGATGCCCCGCCCTGACTGCTACACCTGCCCTGTCGATTACCGTGGCGATGTCATGGGGGTGTGCATTCTCCATGACGAAAGAAACAATGCTGCCCTTTGCCTTGGTCGTGCCGATGATGCGGAGAGAGTTGATCTCCGAGAGGCGGCGCGTTGCGTAGTCCCGGAGCCTCGTCTCATGGGCGGCAATCTTCTCGCGCCCAATTGTTTGAATATAGGAAAGCGCGGCACCAAGACCAATAGCCTGGACAATTGCAGGCGTTCCCGCCTCGAACCTGTGGGGCGGTGCTGCATAAGTCACGTTTTCGAGCGAGACTTCGCGGATCATCTCTCCGCCGCCGCGATAGGGCCGCATGAACTTCAAATGTTCGGCTTTACCGTAAAGAAGGCCAATTCCCGTAGGGCCGTAGAGCTTGTGGCCTGAGCAGACGAGGAAATCGCAATCGAGTTCTCGTACATCCGTCGGCATGTGGACGACGCCCTGACAGCCGTCGACAAGCACAGGCACACCTCGTTCATGCGCAAGGCGGATCATTTCCTTGATCGGCGTGATTGAGCCGAGCGCATTCGACATCTGTGTCAGCGCGACCATCTTCGTACGCGGCGTAAAAAGCTCTTCATAAGCCGTGACGTCGAGGTCGCCTTCGTCCGTTACAGGGACATATTTCAGGACAGCGCCATGACGCTCGCGCAGATAATGCCAAGGTACGATGTTTGAGTGGTGCTCAAGGACGGAGAGAATGATTTCGTCGCCTGCTTCGATACGAGGCTCCGCGAAAGACGAGGCAACCAGATTGATCGCGTCGGTTGCACCGGAGGTAAAGACGATTTCATCGGTCGAAGCGGCATTGAGGAAGGCTCTGGCCGTCTCGCGAGATTGCTCGAACTTTTCGGTCGCCGTGTTCGAGAGATAGTGCATGCCGCGATGGACGTTCGAATATTCCTTCGCATAGGCATCATTAATGGCATCGATGACCACTTGCGGCTTCTGGGCCGACGCCGCATTGTCGAGATAGACCAGCGGTTTTCCATAGACCGTGCTGGAAAGGATCGGGAAGTCAGACCTGATCTTCTCGACGTCATATCCTGCTCGGTCAATAGCCGGGACGTTCATAATCCTGCCTCCGAAAACCAGTCCGAAACAAGCAGCTTCAGCGCGTCGCGCGCGCCTTCATGCGGGGCAAGTTCCAGTGTCTCATCCAGAAAGGCGAGAACAAGCAGGCGACGCGCCTCCGCCTCGGGAATACCACGCGAGCGTAAATAGAAGATCGCATCCTTCGAAAGCTCTCCAACCGTGGAGCCGTGCGCGCATTGCACATCATCGGCGTAGATTTCAAGTTCTGGCTTTGCGTTCATCGCCGCATCGCGCGAAAGAAGCAGCGCATGCGTCATCTGACGACCATCGGTCTTCTGCGCCTGCGGACGCACGACGACCTTGCCCTGAAAAACACCTTCAGACGCCCCGTCGAGTACGCCTTTGAAAAGTGTGTGGCTAGTGCAGCCAGGAACAGCGTGATCGATCACACAGAACTGATCCAAATGCTGCTTGCCCTTCAATGCATATGCACCGTCGACATTTGCCTCTGCCCCCTCGCCTGAGAACAGAACAAAATTTTGTCCGCGCGAAACACCGCAGCCGAGCGTAAGGGTGAAGCTGGAGAGCTTCGACGATGCGGCGAGCCTCGTTCTCATCGTCGAAAGATGGATGGCTTCGGAGGACTCGTCCTGCAACTTCACATGATTGAGTTTCGCGCCCTCACCAAGCGCGACATCCGTCACGATATCTGCGAAGGACGCGACTTCACCCATATGGGTTTCGAAGATTGTGGCTTCAGCCTCATTCTCAAGCAGGATCAGATTACGCGTATGGGACGCGCCTGCATCCGCGCCAAGGAAAAACAGATGAAGGGGCTTGTCGAGCTTCACGCCCTTTCGGATACGCAAGCAGGCCCCGTCACTCATCAACGCGGTATTGAGATCTACGATATCTTCCGCCTGGCGTGCGTCGTCGAAGCGGCGTTCGACGATATCCTTTGCCCATTGTTCGTGCAGCACCTCGGCCAGCGCACACAGCTCCGCACCCTTCGAGAGGTGCGCGAGCTGCGACAAACCTGGCTGATAAACTCCATTCACGAAAACCAGAACATATCTGTCGATTGCAGAAAATGCAGTGGCCGAATGCAGTTCTGGCAGCACCAATGCACCGTCATGCGCGGGCGCGGGGACAAGGATCGCCTTCTCCAGCACCTGCCGAAGATCCGTGTATTTCCACTCTTCCAGACGGCGATGGGGAAGACCTGTTTGCGTGAAGGCATCTATCGCCGTCTCACGGCGACGCGCCAGCCAACCGCCAGCGCCGGGCAGCACGCTCTGTGCGCCCCGGTACGTCTCGACAAGTTTCTGCGTTGCCTTTTCACTCATGATCTTGCTCACGCGGCATCCGCGCCATAGCCGGCATAACCTGAGTTTTCGAGTTCATGCGCCAGCTCCTTTCCGCCCGTTTTCACGATCCGGCCGTTCGAAAGAACATGCACGACATCGGGGACGATGTAATCGAGAAGACGCTGATAATGGGTAATGACGATCATCGCACGTTCGGGCGACCGCAACGCGTTGACGCCTTCGGCAACGGTCTTGAGCGCGTCGATATCAAGGCCCGAGTCCGTTTCATCCAGGACCGCCAACGACGGTTCCAGCAATGACATCTGAAGCACTTCGGCACGTTTCTTCTCGCCACCGGAATAACCGACATTGAGCGCCCGCTTCAGCATGTCATCGGTGACGTTGAGCGGCTTCGCTTTCTCGCGCACAAGCTTCAAAAAACGCACGGCGTCCAGCTCTTCTTCGCCTCGCGCCTTGCGCTGTGCATTGAGCGCGGTCTTGAGGAAATTCATGGTCGTGACGCCCGGTATTTCGAGCGGGTATTGAAAGGCGAGGAAAACGCCTGCGGCGGCCCGTTCATCCACGCTCATATCCAGCAAATCCTTGCCCTTGAAGCGTACCGACCCCTTCGTCACTTCATACCCGTCGCGACCTGCAAGAACATAAGAAAGCGTCGACTTGCCGGAACCGTTAGGCCCCATGATGGCATGTACTTCGCCCGCGCCGATGTCGAGGTCGATCCCCTTCAGGATCTCCTTTCCATCTACCGTGACATGCAGGTTCTTGATCTCAAGCATACTTCATTTCTTTCGTTCTGAACGTCAGCCGACGCTGCCTTCGAGACTGATGCCGACGAGCTTCTGCGCCTCGACGGCAAACTCCATCGGAAGTTGCTGAAGCACGTCACGGCAAAAACCGTTGACGATAAGAGCAACCGCCTCTTCTTCGCCGATCCCTCTTTGCATGCAGTAGAAAAGCTGATCCTCACTGATCTTCGAGGTCGTCGCTTCATGCTCCAGAACGGCGGTGGGGTTCTTCGTCTCTATATAGGGAACCGTGTGTGCGGAGCAGCGGTCTCCGATCAGCAGACTGTCGCACTGCGTGAAATTGCGCACGTTTTCGGCCTTGCGATGGACGCTCACGAGACCTCGATAGGTGTTCGACGACTGCCCCGCTGAAATACCTTTGGAGATGATGCGGCTGGAGGTGTTGCGGCCGAGATGAATCATCTTCGTTCCGCTGTCCACCTGCTGGTGGCCGTTCGAAATCGCAATCGAATAGAACTCCCCGCGCGAATTGTCACCGCGAAGAATGCAGCTTGGATATTTCCATGTGATGGCTGAGCCGGTCTCGACCTGCGTCCAGGAAATCTTCGAGTTCTTGCCGCGGCAATCCCCGCGCTTCGTCACGAAGTTGTAGACGCCGCCCTTCCCGTCTTCATCGCCTGGAAACCAGTTCTGCACGGTCGAATATTTGATCTCGGCGTCTTCGAGCGCGACAAGCTCGACGACCGCAGCGTGAAGCTGGTTCTCGTCGCGCTGCGGTGCAGTGCAGCCTTCGAGATAGCTTACATAGGAGCCCTTGTCCGCGATGATGAGCGTTCGCTCGAATTGACCAGTCTGCGCCTCATTGATGCGGAAATAGGTCGAAAGCTCCATCGGGCAGCGAACGCCTTCCGGAATGTAAACAAAGGAACCTTCTGAGAAGACGGCCGAGTTCAGCGTTGCATAGAAGTTGTCCGAGGTCGGCACGACCGAACCCAGATATTTCTTCACGAGTTCCGGGTGGTTCTGCACCGCTTCGGACATCGGACAGAAGATGACGCCGGCTTCGGCCAGCTTTTCCTTGAAGGTCGTGACGACGGACACGCTGTCGAACACCGCATCGACCGCCACACCGGCCAGCATCTTCTGTTCGGTCAGCGGAATGCCCAGCTTCTCATAGGTTTCGAGCAGCTTCGGATCGACTTCATCAAGACTTTCAAGCTTCGCCGACTGCTTGGGTGCCGAATAGTAATAGGCATCCTGAAAGTCGATAGGAGGATAAGTAACCTTTGCCCAAGTGGGCTCCGTCAATGTCAGCCAACGGCGAAAGGCATCAAGCCGCCATTCGAGCAACCATGCGGGCTCGTTTTTCTTCGCGGAAATAAAGCGCACCGTATCTTCCGTCAGGCCCAGCGGGGCCTTCTCGGATTCGATATCCGTGAAGAAGCCATATTTGTACTTCTCCGCTTCGCGAACGGTCTCGACGGTTTCCTTTACCGCAGCCATATTAACTCTCCACTGCCGCGAGAGGCGCATCGATATGCTCGCTCACGGTTACACTTGCATTCGTTTTTGTCGTTCTGGCGCGAATACGTTCATAGACGCGCGACCAGCTATCCACGAAACGATCGATATCCGCCGCCTCGCTCGTCCAGCCAAGACTCACGCGGATCGCGCCACGCGACAGTTCATCAGGCACGCCCATCGCATCGAGAACGCGCGGGCGGCCAACCTTGCCCGAAGAACAGGCAGCCCCCGCGCTCACGGCCAGTCCGTCGAGATCGAGCGCCATCAACAGCGTCTCGGCATCGAGACCAGGGGCAGAAAAATAGCTGGTGTTGGGCAACCTGGACGCCTTTGCACCGAAGAAAACCGCATCTGGCGCGATTTTCGCGATGCGGGCTTCAAGCTCATCGCGCAGCACCGCAAGTTCTCCTAAACCACTGCGTGCCGTACGCGCGGCAGCACCAAACCCGGCTATACCACTCACGTTTTCGCTTCCCGCCCGGCGCCGGCTCTCCTGCCCGCCCCCGACGCTGCGTGCCTCAAAAGGCAATCCGGCACGCACAACAAGAGCGCCGACTCCCATTGGAGCGCCCAGCTTGTGCCCGCCGAGAACCATCATATCGGCTCCAAGGCTTGCGAAATCCACTGGTACCTTGCCCGCGGCCTGCACGGCATCGCAGAGCAGAAACGCGCCTGACTTATGAGCGATCAAGGCCGCCTCCGCGACGGGTTGAAGGACGCCCGTCTCGTTGTTTGCATACATCAGAGCAGCAAGGGTGGGGGTATCCGCGGCCTCAAGCATCGTCTTCAGCGCCGCGAGATCGGTACAGCCTTCGCCGTCGACCGGTATCAGCGACACAGGAAGTCCGCTCGCCTCCGCTGCCGAGAGAACGGCATCGTGTTCCACCGCCGAGACAAGCAGCCGCCTCACGCCGAGCGCTGCCTTTGCGGCATGGACGGCCATCGCTGCCGCTTCCGTACCACCGCTACTGAAAACCACCTCGGCCGGTTTTGCACTCACCAGTTCGCCGACCTCACGCCTCGCCGTTTCGACAAGCGCGCGGGAAGCCCTGCCCTCGGTGTGAACCGAGGAGGGATTGCCAAGAACATCCAACGCCTCGACCGCAGCCGCCCGCGCTTCGGGGCGCAGCGGCGTGGTGGCGTTATGGTCCATATAGGCGCGTCTGTTCGTCATCGCCTCAGCAGTCTCAAGGATTGTTAAAAACCGTCAGTCGGCGGCGTTTGCGGAGATCGTCGCTTCGGGCTGCGGATGGCTGTCAAAACTGGTACGACCGGCAATGCGTCCCTCAATCACGTCGCCGAGCGAGACTGACCCCAGATAGAGCTGGATCTGGTGGCTCAAGCCCTCCCAAAGATCATGCGTGATGCAGCGCCCGGAGGAAGGCAGACATCCTTTTGGCGACCCAAGCTCGCAGCGCGTGGCTTTGATAGGCTCATCCACGGCCAGAATGACGTCAGAAATACGTATCTCGTCCGCCTCGCGCGACAGCAGATAACCGCCACCCGGCCCACGTACACTCTTTACAAGATCGCCGCGCCGGAGCTTCGCAAAAAGCTGTTCCAGATAGGAAAGCGAAATTTCCTGGCGATCCGCAATTTCGGCAAGCGCCACGGGGCTGCCGCATGAATGACGCGCCAGATCGGCCATCGCCATTACGGCATAGCGCCCTTTGGTGGTGAGCTTCACGACCTGCTCCTTCGTGACAGGGGCAACGGCGGTCAAAAGCTTGCACAACCGACCGTTGCCTGTGTTAAGAACGTGCGCCCCAGGATACCGGTCGCTTCCCGCCTTTTCCCGAGTGCGGGCAGAAGGAATGGAACCGATCTCCGAAGGCTCGGCGCAAGGCCATATGATCTCCGAGCGCCACAGTCAACTATTTAACACCTCGTGACAGATTTTCTAGAGGAATCGGCACCTTGTTGCGGATAATTTCTCCCAGACAAATGCTAGGAAATAGGCCGCACCCCCTGACACCGCGTAGCTTGAGACAGACCCAAACATGCCCGAAGTGATTTTTAATGGTCCCGCAGGCCGTATCGAAGGCCGCTATCACCATAGCAAGAAGGCCAACTCCCCCGTCGCGCTCGTCCTGCACCCGCATCCGCAGTTTGGGGGCACGATGAACAACCCGGTCACCTATGCGCTGTTTCAGGCCTTCGTGAACCGCGGCTTCTCGGTGCTGCGCTTCAATTTCCGTGGTGTCGGGCGCTCTCAGGGCAGCTTCGATTCCGGTATCGGCGAATTGTCGGATGCGGCGGCGGCGCTGGACTGGCTGCAGTCCCAGAACTCGGATGCCTCGCAATGCTGGATTGGCGGCTTTTCGTTTGGCGCCTGGATTGCCATGCAGGTGCTGATGCGCCGGCCGGAGATCGAAGGCTTCATCTCGGTCGCCCCGCCCGCCAACATGTATGACTTTTCTTTCCTCGCGCCCTGCCCCTCTTCCGGCATCATCGTCAATGGCGGGATCGACCAGGTCGCCCCGCAGGCTGATGTGCTGAAGCTTGTGGAGAGGCTCAAGACGCAGAAAGGCATAACCATCGAGCATGCGACGGTGGATGGCGCCAACCACTTCTTCGAAAGCAAACTGGAACCGCTTCTCGCAACCGTCGGCACTTATCTTGACAAGCGCCTCGCAGACGGTCCGGAGAAGGGCTAAGCCGCCTTTTCGCTAGTTTTCTTTTTCAGCCCGGTGGAGTTTTCCGCCGGGCATGGGTTCCGGCACACCCGTCGTCGCGGGCAGGCTGAGGGGAAGGCCGCGAAGTGTGCGGACCGCCAGATAGGCGAAGGCCTCCGCTTCGACATCATCGCCCTTCCAACCGAGATCTTCCGCAGGAAGAACGCCACCCTGCAGGCGCTTGCTCAGCATCGCCATCAGCACCGGATTGTGGCGTCCCCCACCGCAGACGATGAAGCGCGAGGGCACACCCGGAACATGTGCGAGGCCGCGCGCAATGGTTTCCACCGTGAAAGCCGTGAGCGTTGCCGCACCATCTGCCGGCGAGAGCTCTACCACCGCATCTGGCGAGAAGGAAAAACGGTCAAGCGATTTTGGAGGACGCGCATCGAAGAACGCGTGGTTCATCAGCCGTTCGAGGATATCCATGTCAACTTCGCCCGCGAGCGCGAGCGCGCCGTCGCGGTCGAGCGGTTCGCCGGTATGCGCCATCACCCAATCGTCGATCAGCGCGTTGCCAGGGCCCGTGTCGAAGGCAATCAGTGAGCCATCCGTGCCGACATAGGTGATGTTGCCGACGCCGCCGATATTGATGATCGCAACCGGCTCCTGCACTCCGGCGCTCCGCGCAAGTGCCTGATGGTAGAGCGGCACAAGCGGCGCGCCCTGCCCGCCTGCTGCGACATCGGCACTGCGGAAATCGTTTACGACATCGATGCCGGTCAGCCGCGCGAGTGCGTCGCCAAGGCCGATCTGTACGGTGCGGCGGCGCTCCGGCTGGTGCAGTACGGTCTGGCCGTGAAAACCGACAACGGAGATATCCGCAGGCTTCAGTTCCGCCTGCGCCAGCAGCGTACGCACCGCAACTGCATTGGCGAGGGTCAGATGCCGTTCGGCTTCTGCCACCTCTTCCGGCATGGGCTGATCCGGCTCCCATGTCTTCGCCGCCTCCAGCGCCGTACTCAGCAGGAGCCGCTCTTCCGGCTTGTAGGGTACGGAAAGCGAGGCGCCTGCGCGCACCACACCCTCGCCGTCGGTTTCGACGATTGCCGCGTCGATACCGTCCAAAGAAGTGCCGCTCATCAGCCCAAGGGCTCGAATCATGGGTCTTTATCCGTTTTTCCCTCAGCCAAAGCGTGATACACCAGCCGCGCTTTCAAGCCTACCGAAACCCCGAGCATTGAAGATGTCCAGCTACAAATCCGATTTCCTGCGTGAACTGGAAGCGCGCGGCTTCATCCACCAGCTTTCCGATGCGGACAGCATTGATGAAGGCGCTGCAGAAAGGATGCTGACCGGGTATATCGGCTTCGACGCGACAGCGCCGAGCCTCCATGCAGGCAGTCTCGTGCAAATCATGTTGCTTCGCTGGCTTCAGAAAACCGGGCACAAACCCATTGCACTGATGGGCGGCGGCACAACGCGCATCGGCGATCCGAGTTTTCGCGATGATGCGCGGCCTCTGCTCACGGACGAGAAGATCGACGAGAACCTGGCGGGCATCAAAAAAGTTTTCGCTCAGTTCCTGAACTTTGGCGAGGGCAAGACTGACGCCGTCATGGTGAACAATCGAGATTGGCTCGACGATCTTCAATACATCGACTTCCTGCGCGACTACGGGCGCCATTTTTCGGTAAACCGGATGCTTTCCTTCGAGAGTGTCAAGATCCGGCTTGAGCGCGAGCAGAACCTCTCGTTCCTCGAATTCAATTACATGATCCTCCAAGCCTATGATTTTGTTGAGCTGAACCGCAAGTATGACTGCAACCTTCAAATGGGCGGCTCGGATCAGTGGGGAAATATCGTCAATGGAATTGAGCTTGGCCGCCGCGTGGACGGCTCTACGCTGCTCGGTCTGACAAGCCCGCTCCTGACGACTTCCTCCGGCGCCAAGATGGGCAAGACGGCCTCCGGCGCCGTCTGGCTTAATGCCGAGATGCTTTCGCCCTACGGCTACTGGCAATACTGGCGGAATACCGAAGATGCGGATGTCGCGCGCTTCATGCGCCTTTTCACCGAACTGCCACTCGACGAGATTGCGCGCCTTGAAGCCCTCAAAGGCTCGGAGATCAACGAAGCAAAGAAGATACTCGCGACCGAAGCAACGGCCATGCTGCATGGGCGCGAAGAAGCCGAAAAGGCGGCCAACGCCGCCCGCACCGCTTTCGAGGAAGGCGCTTTCAGCGCAGATCTGCCGACCGTTAAAATCGAAGCGGACGCACTCGATGCCGGTTTCGGCCTCCTTACCGCACTCGTTCAGGCAGGACTCTGCTCTTCGACGAGCGATGCGCGCCGCCAGATCAAGGGTGGAGCCGTGCGCATCAACGATGCGCAGACCAGCGACGAGAAAACAGTTCTCTCCGGGGAGAACCTCACGAGCGATGGCGTCGTCAAACTTTCGCTTGGCAAGAAGAAGCATGTGCTTCTGAAGCCCGCGCGCTAACTAAGAAGCATGTGCTTCTGAAGCCCGCGCGCTAACTAAAAAGAAGTCAGCCCTCTCCGTTCCCGGAGAGGGCTCTTCCTGAACGCTCCCTTATTCTTCTCGTTTTTCTTCTTTTTGCTTAGCGTTCCGCGGCTATTGGCTGCCGCTTGTTTCCTAGTCCATTGGACGGCAGTCGTCTTGCCTAGGATGGAAAGCATACTCACCCTCCACCCAAGGCCGCGATCAATGCCAATGGGAAAATCATATCTGCGGAGTAGAACTACGCAATCTAAATTTGGCGGAAAAGTCTAATTTTGCGGTGCAACAGGGGCCGGGCCCGTTTCGCTCTGAGGAGAAACGAGAGTTTCCGCTTCTTCTTCCGCTGCTGTCGGCGCATTCGGCAACGAAGGCACAACCTTCGAGGGCGCCGACTTGCCCGTTGGTAAAACCGGTTTCTGCGACTCGGACGGCATATTCTCCCCAAACTCGAAAAGGCGGCGCAGGAAGCCCGGTGCAATCGCCGATAGCGGATTCACGACCACGGTGGGATCGTCTGTTTGCCCACGCACGCTATAAGTAATGGCAAATATCCCCTCGCCTTCGCGACCCACAATGATCGGGCCTATCAGGGGAACATTTCCAAGGAAGGAATTGATCGTATATGCGGGGACGAGCGTTCCCTTCATGTCAATCTGGTCGCTGGCACGGTCAATCTGGCCTTCCATCGTGAGGCCAATGGCCGGGCCGGACATCCGGGCGTCATTCAAGCGAATACGGCTTTCCGTCATCGAGAATGGTACCTCAAGGCTCGTGAAGAGGATGCCGGCGCCGCGTAACGTATCGCCAATGCCGGTAAGGGAGCCCACGGTCAGAATATTCGCGAGAACCGGTGCATCCACGATCCGAAAATCCCCAATCGTCAACGTGCCGCTCAGCGGCGAGCCTGACTTGCTGTCGTCATAAACACCCGTCACATTAAGAAGACCACCCTGAATGCTTTGCGTGAAATCAAGCGCCCGGAAGATTGCGCCAGCGTCACCTGACGTCATTCTCAGGTGACGAGTGCTCTCCCCATCCTGACCGATCTCGAAGCTGATCGGCTTCCCCTCTTCGTCGGCCGCAGTCACATCCATCGACCAGAGTGCATTGTCGACCTCAACCATCTCCAGACGGACATTGTTGAACCTCGTGCCGTCGTTGCCGACTGCTGTGCCGATGTCGGCGCGGAAAGCTGTCCGTCGCAGCGGGTCGGCGAGAGCGATATCCTCAAGCAAGATTGCGTCGCTCGTTTCACTCGCGCTTCCGGCCTCTTCGGGCAGCTCCTCACCGCCGGAAAGGAGACTGCCGAGCGCGTGCCGCGCATCGAAGCGCTGCCCGCGTATGCTCATTTCAAGCGCCGCGTTCTCGGCCGGACCGGCCTTGAAGCTGAAATCGTTGTCGGGGCCGAGCTTTACTGTTGGAAAATCAGCAGCGATCAGGCGTCCACCGGTGCCAATGGTGAAATTGCCGCTGACACTTATCCCCTCCCCGGTCAACACGAAGTCGGAAAGCCGATAGCCGCCATCTTCCTGAATGAATACATCGAAATTTACCATTGCCGGCACTCCCGGCTCCTTACGCCAGGACGCATCGTCAAGTTTCGCGACCGCGTTCTTTAGATCCGCCTTCACCGAGGCCCGGTCGACATTGCTGCCATCGCCCATGATCGTCGCATCGACCACAGCAGGCCCGGAAACGAACTGGCCGAGTTTTAGCCCTATAGCGGACAGGGCCCTGTCATCCACTTCACCGCGTAAACGGTAAACGGAACCCGGTGTAACCTCGGGACTGAAACTTTCTTTCCATTCGAGATTCACGCTCGCCGCATCGTTGAGAACGATGGGCCCGGTCGCGGTGAGCCCACTCCGGTTCACCGTCATGTCGAGCGTACCGGCCGTCAACGAGAGGTTCTCGCGGATATTCGGGATCGAGGCGTTTTCAATATGCGCCTTACCCGAGAAGTCTACCTGCTCCATCTGCACATGCTTCACGAGAGGCAGGGAAATCTCTCCTTCAAGCGTTCCGCTTCCTCCTACTTTCGCAGGATCGATCCCGAAATCGCTGATGAAGTGCAGAGGTTCATGGTCGAGCACACCGAGCACATCCGCCGTGGCGCCGGACGCCTTGAAAAAGATATGCCCGGGTGCGCCTTTCCGGCTCAGTTCGTCATTGTAAAAATGACCGTCGACGATCATGACATCGCCCTTGTTCTCCTGGCGGATAACGGCGGATGATACCCATGCATCGAAGCGATCGCCGAGGACAAGACCGTGGGCTTGAATCTCAACCATCGGAGGCAAGTCGCCGAGATAATGCATGGTCTGGCCGGAGGCGGTGAACTCGAACCGGATATTTTCGTCGGACAAAGGGATATGATCCGCGGCATCGGCGATCATGCCGCCCGCAAGATCAATGTCGAAAGAGCCGCTGTCGACCGTGCCATCTACAAGATTTTTACCAACCCATTCGCGCGCACCCTTTGCGAGCGGAAGCGGCCATATCGCTTTCAGTGCCTCGAAAGACATGGGCTCAATGCCGCCCTTGATTTTTACAAGGGGCGAGCGATCTGCATTGGCGACTTTGCCTGCCAGCCGGATGCCGCCACTGCCCACGCTCACAAAGAGCTCCTCGATATCCGCACTCAAGGCATCGAAATCGATATCCGCCTTCAGCGTCGCTTTTTCGAGGTCGACAGGGCCGACAAAGAAATCGGGAACCTCGGTGTGAAGCTCGTCCGCGACGAGAGCGACCCGCGCCTTGAATATGTCGAGCCCCTTGCGAACCCGGTAATCCACAGTACCGCTCAGCGATGCCTCGTGCGGACCCGCCTTCACCATCAGCTTTTCCAGCTTCAGCCGCTGCAACAATCCATCAATGGTGACTTCGCCCTCGGCCGCCTCTAGCGGGATAGTCGTATTCCAGGGCGCGGGAAGATCGATCTCGCCGGCCCCGGCGCGAACCGCGAGATGGCCAAAGCGCAACGCACCGTCCCGACCGATACGCAACTCGCCGTCAGCAAAGAGCGGCGCATTGAAAATTCCATAGTCCGACAGCGAGGGCGCTGTGCGCGCCAAGGCGGCAGGCACGAGATTGGAGATGCTCGCCTCGATATTCGCCTCATCGGCACCGGCGGACAATTCGCCGTTCATCTCAAGCGCCGCCATCGTATCCCCAATGGCTACTTTCGCATGAAGAACGCCAGCAAGACCGCCGTCACCCTTGTAAATGATGAGGTTCGCGTCCGGCGCTTCGAATGTGAGGGCGTTCACTTCATCGACGAAGCGAAGGTTGGCATTACGTATACCAAAGTGCGACAGATAGCCGTGCGGTGAGGAGGTGTCGCCTTCCGAAATAAGGGCTTCGAGCATTGGACCGACAAGGGAAGGCGTGTCGGGATCGGGGGTGTCGCTGTCGGATCCGGCCAACGCCAATGTTATACCCGTATCCGGACGGCGGAGAACGGTGGCGCGCACACCGAACAGTTCGACTCCTTTAGGCGCCAGTGTGCCACGGAGGAGCGCGGGCATGCTTACATCGAAGGCAACCTCTGGTACCCTGGCAACGCGGTTTCCGTCGGCGCCAGTGAGACGCACATCGCGGAGCCGGAGCGAGAGTTCCCTGTCTTCCGCCGACCAGATCAGAACCGTGTCGCCAATGTCGAGCGCGCCGCCCTGAAGCTCGGGGGCCGCCGTGTCCTCGATTATCTGGCTGAGAAGGGAAAGGGAGACGGGGCCGGAGGAAAGCTGCCAGGCGAGAACGGCAAAAAGCGTGGCCGTCACGGCCACGGCGACACCCAACACTTCCAACAAGATCTTGCTACTTCGACGGATCAAGAAAGGCTGCTGCTCCTCTCGCTTGCCACGCTATGAAAATCGCATAATTGAGGCGAAAGCGAGTCAGGAGGTTTTATCCCCTCCTCCCGGCGAAGTCTGCTTTTTTGCCAGCAGGTACCCCGCATTTCAAAAAGCGAGGCTTAACGCGCTGGCCAGGCGAAAGGCGAACGACCATATTGAGCCGCCCAGAGACGCGCGGGCAGATAAACGGCAACAGGAGGCATGGAAATGGCGAAGGTAGCGACCCCGAAAACCCCAACGACAGCAACAAAGGCCAAGCCCGCTGCCCGAAATCCTGCGACGAAAAAACCTGCAGCCAAGCCCAAAACCAAACCGGCCGATGCCGGCCTCCCGCAGGTGGGTAGCAAGGCACCGGCCTTTTCCCTTCCCGCCGACGATGGTTCCATCGTTTCGCTGAAATCTCTCGGGGACAAAAAGGCCGTTCTCTACTTCTATCCGAAAGACAATACCCCCGGTTGCACGACCGAAGGCATTGCCTTCAGCGCGCTCAAAAAGAAGTTCGACGCGGCCAATACGGTCGTGCTCGGCATCTCGAAGGACACGATCGAGAAGCATTGCAAGTTTCGCGACAAGCACAACCTGACCGTCAGGCTGCTTTCGGACGAGGACGGCAAGATGCTCGAAGCCTATGGAGTCTGGGCCGAGAAGAGCCTCTATGGCCGCAAGTTCATGGGGATCAACCGCACCACTTTCCTGATCGACGAGAAAGGCGTGATCCGGCAGGTCTGGCCAAAGGTCAAAGTGAACGGTCATGCCGAAGAAGTGCTGACGGCGGCGAAGGGTATATAAGCGGCGATGAGGGAAACGGGATCTCTTGCGCAAGCCGCGCGCGACGTCCTGCTCTGCGGCGACGCGCGCGGAAAAGCGGCACTGGCGCGCGAGGTTGCCGCGAAATGGCAGGCAGGCGGCCTCGAAGCCGACGGCGCCGTGGCAATGCCGGAACGGCCGAACCGGCCTGAAAAGCCGGTGCTTCTTCTTCCCCGCGACATGCCACGCCGCAGCTTCAAGGGCGAACGGGGCCGCATCGCCCTGCTCCATTCAATTGCACATATCGAACTCAACGCGATCGACCTCGCCTTTGACATGGCGGGCCGGTTCCAGCAACCCGACCTGCCGCGCTCGTTCTTCGACGACTGGATCGGCGTCGGTGACGACGAGGCCCGTCACTTCACGATGCTCGAAGAGCGGCTGACCGCCTTTGGCGCGCGCTATGGCCACCTGCCCGCCCATGACGGGCCGTGGCAGGCAGCCGAGGGGACTGCCCACGATCTGCTCGCACGTCTGGCGGTCGTACCGATGGTGCTGGAAGCACGGGGCCTCGATGTTACCCCCGCCATGATCGAACGGCTCACCCGGGCCGGGGACAAGGCAAGCGCGGACGTGCTCGATACGATCTATACGGAAGAACAACGTCATGTCGCTGCGGGCGCGCAGTGGTTCCACCATGTCTGCGCAGCGCGCGGTATGGAGCCCCGGCAAACCTTCCATGTGCTTGTGAAGCGGCACTTCCGCGGCGCGCTGAAACCGCCCTTCAATGCGCAGGCACGCAGCACGGCTGGACTCGAGCCCGATTTCTACGAGCCTCTGGCCGGATGAAGCCGATTTCGTTTGCACGCCTTTATTCTGCGATATGGTGAATTAAAATTAACCATTAACATCAAAACTTTACGGGCGTATGTTGTCAGCCTGTGCCAGATTGGGGGGGAATAGGCAATAACAATGGGGATCAAGGGGCATTGAGGGGCATGCACCAGCGGCAGGGTTGGGCCGATAAACTTCGCAATTTTTTGCGTCATGTGTATGTGGAGCGGCAGATTTATATCCGCAGCCACGGCCATGTGCAGTTCATTTCGTTGTCGCCGCTCACGCAGACCGCGTTTGCGGCGATTGCATTCGTGTTCCTGAGCTGGATCGCCTTCGCATCGGTGAACGTGGTCTTCAAGGAACAGATCATCGCGTCCAAGGACCAGCGTTACATCAAGATGCAGGGCGCCTATGAGGAACGCCTGGCGCAGCTTCAGGGGGCCTATGACGAACTGAACGGGCAGCTGGTCATCACCGAAGAACGCTTTCTGGCGACGACGCATCAGCTTGAGGAAAAGCACAAGCAGCTCGCCACGCTGATGAGCCAGCGCCAGACCGCACGTTCGCAGCTCGAGACGATGCGCCGCCGCTACGCTGCCACCGTGAACGGCACGACGGCGGAAGCTGACGAAGGCAATACGGTTCTGATGCGGGTGGACAGCGCCACGGAAGGCCCCGACATCGCGCATATCACGGCCCGGCCGGCGCGCACCGCAGACCTCGAGCCGTTTGTCATAGACAACGGCGAAGGCATTGATTTTGCTGACCTTGCCGGAAGCGTCGGGAGCGACAACCTGATCGTTTCCGCAATCGATACACGGCTTGCCCATCTCGATACCGCGCAGCAGAGCCTCATCAACAATGTGGAAGAGGTGACGGACAGGCGGGTGCGCGAGCTGAAGTCCATCATCAGCATGACCAAGGTCGTAAACCCCGAGGAAATGCTGGAGCGGACGGCGGAGAATGGCGGCAACGCCCAGGGCGGCCCCTTCATCGACCTCGCAGATATCGAGGCGCTGGCCGGCGGAGACGATGAAAGCGCCTTCGCAAAACAGCTTTTCCGGATAAGTCAGAACCTCAAGAAAATGGCCGATCTTGAGGATTCCATTGCGAAAATGCCTCTAGCCTCTCCACTGGTGAACTACCGCAAGACAAGCAGCTATGGCTCCCGCCGCGATCCCTTCAATGGACGCATGGCTTTCCACTCCGGCGAAGACATGGCAGCCTCTTACGGAACCACAGTCTATGCACCTGCGACAGGCGTCGTAACCTATGCAGGCTGGAAGGGCGGCTATGGCCGGATCGTCGAAATCGACCATGGCAATGGCTTCCGCACCCGTTACGGCCATCTTGGCAAGATATCGGTCAAGACTGGCCAGGAAATTGCATTCCGTGAAGTCCTAGGCAAAGTCGGGTCCTCTGGCCGCAGCAGCGGACCCCATCTTCACTACGAGGTCTGGTTCGACGGTATCGTTCGCAACCCCTCCAAGTTCATCGAGGCAGGGAATTATGTTTTCGCGAAGCAAGGATAAAGACACCGACACCAAGGCGGCCGCACCCGCACCAGCGGCCCTCGCAAGCGGGTCTGTCGGCAGGCGGCCCAACGCACGCACCGCGCCGTCGATCATCTCGAACGACCTTGTGGTGCATGGCAATCTGACGGCCACCGGCGACATTCAGGTCGATGGTACGGTGGAAGGAGATATCCGCAGCCAGTCGCTGACAATTGGCGAAAAAGCGTCGATTACCGGCGAAGTCGTCGCCGATGACATCGTGATCCGCGGCCGCGTGATGGGCACGATCCGGGGACGGCGCGTTCAGCTCGCCTCGACCTGCCATGTCGAGGGCGACATCCTGCATGAGGCGCTGGCCGTGGAAACGGGCGCGTTCTTCGAGGGTGCCTGCCGCCATTCGGACGACCCGATCAGCCAGCAGTCGAGCTCGACCGCCCGCACGACACCC
>Ga0114898_1000363_pt1 | contig 36140 bp, 36 predicted proteins | sample Malvired_Geostar_FD_83496 | JGI IMG/M metagenome (GOLD analysis project Ga0114898, IMG submission 83496) | Marine viral communities from the Global Malaspina Expedition - Malaspina viral metaG DeepMed_Geostar | ecosystem: Environmental > Aquatic > Marine > Oceanic | place: Mediterranean Sea...
CAGCAGGATCAGGCTGGGCGGAATGATCTGCCCCAGCGTGCCCGAGGCGCAGATCGTGCCGCAGGCCAGCCCCTTGTCGTAGCCGCGCCGGAGCAGCGCCGGCAGGGTCAGCAGGCCCAGCGTCACGATGGTCGCACCAACAATGCCGGTGGAGGCCCCCATCAGCACGCCGACCAACACGATGGCGATGCCCATGCCGCCGCGCATCGAGCCGGAGAGATGGCCGACAACGTCCAGCAGTTCCTCCGCCAGCTTCGATTTTTCCAGCATCACCCCCATGAAGACGAAGAGCGGGATGGCCAGCAGCGTGTAGTTCGAGACCACGCCGAAGATGCGCGCCGGCAGCAGATTGAACAGCAGCGGGCCGAAGCCGATATAGCCGAACACAAAGCCGGAGACGGCGAGCCCGACCGCGACCGGCACGCCCACCATCAGCAGGGTGAAAAAGGAGACGACCGTCAGGATCGCCAGGATCTCGTTCGGGGACATGGTGGCCCTTGAAAGGTAGATCAGGGGAGAAGGGGGTCAGCGGGAGGGGGTGAGCCTGAGGACAGCTTTCAGCGTTTCCGCCAGTGCCTGCAGGCACAGCACGGCGAAGCCCAGCGGGATCAGCCCCTTCAGCAGGAAGCGGTGGGGGATGCCATCCGGGTTCGGTGAGCCTTCGCCCATATTGTAGGATTGCAGCACGAAGGGGATCGACAGCTTCACCAGCAGGGCGGCGATCACCGCCATCGCAAGGCCGGAGACGATGTCGATGGCAAGGCGCAGGCGCGCGGGAAAGCGCTGGTACAGCCCATCGACACGCAGCGGCTCGCCGTTCAGCAGGGCGTAGGACATGCCGAACAGCGCGATCGGCGCGATCAGGTGCCACTCCAGCTCCTGCAGCCAGATCGCACCGGTGTGCAGGAAATAGCGCACCAGCACATTGCCGGCGACCAGCAGCACCAAGGCGATGCTGATCCAGGCGGCGAGGCGGCCGAACAGCTCGACCACGAGGTCGAGCCGCCCGGCCAGTTTCGCCAGCGTTTGTTTTTGCTGTGCGGTCATGGGCCTCAGCTGCCGAGGGCAGCGCTCTGGAAGGCACCTTCGCTAAGCTTCGCCCATTTATCGTGCTTCTTCTTGAAGCCCATATAGCTGTCATGGACCTTCTTGGTCAGCGGGTCTTTCGCCGCCTCGGCCGCCAGCGTGTCGTACGTGGCTTCCTTCAGCCGCGCGATGACCGCGTCGGGCAGCGGCTTGGCGGTCACGCCATCCTTCTCCACCAGCTCGGTCAGCGCCTCGCCGTTCACCGCTTCGCTCCAGGTCAGGCTTTCCAGCACGCAGGCCATCGAGGCGACCTTCACCATCTCCTTCAGATCGGCCGGCAGCTTCTCCCAGGCCGCCAGGCCGATGATCAGCTCGCCGGTGGTGGCGGGTTCGTGCCAGCCGGTGGTGTGGTAGAACTTGGCCGCCTTCTGCAGGCCGAGGCGGCGGTCCTGGAACGGGCCGACGAATTCCGCCGCATCGATCACGCCGCGCTCCAGCGCCGGGAAGATTTCGCCGCCGGGCAGCAGTCGGGCATCGACGCCGAGCTGGCCATAGACCTTGCCGGCCAGGCCCGGAATGCGCATGCGCAGGCCCTTCAGATCCTCGACGGTCTCCACCGGCTTGCGGAACCAGCCGGTCATCTGCACGCCGGTATTGTTCATCGGGAAGGCGACCATGTTGAACGGCTTATAGACCTCCTGCCACAACTCCATGCCGCCGCCGTGATACAGCCAGGCCATGTGGCCCTGGAAGCTCATGCCGAAGGGCACGGTGGTGAAATACTGTGCGGCGAACACTTTGCCGGACCAGAAATAGGAGTTGGCGGCGTTGCTCTCGACCGTGCCGGCGGCGACCGCGTCGAAGCCCTCCAGCGCCGGGATCAGCTCGCCTGCCGCGAAATGCTGGATCTTCAGCCGACCGCCCGACATGGTCTCCAGCTTCTTCGCCATGTCGGTCGGGCTGCCCGGGCCGACGACATAGAACGGCGCGTTCGGGCCATAGGCGTTGGTCATCTTCCAGGTGATGCTGGACTGTGCCCGCGCGACGGTGGGGGCGGCGAGCGCGGCGGTCGCGCCCACCGTGCCGGCAAGGCCGGCCTTGATGCCAGCCTTGATGAAGGAACGGCGTTCCATGTGAAGTGCTCCTCTGTCCGTCTGTTTTGCTTGGGAGCCTCGCAACGAGGCTTCGCCGTACAAACAGCAAGCCGCGTGCCATTGGTAGGACCAGCGACAAAAGGACAGAAGATCAGGAGGTTAGGTGGCAATAGCGGGCCGGACGACGCGGGCCTATATGCGCGACTGGCGATGAAAGCGTGGGCAATGCCGCGCTGCGCTGCACAATTTCGGGGCTAATACGCCATCCAGCCGCCATCGACCATGAGGTTCTCGCCGGTCACATAGCTGGCATCGTCGGAGGCGAGAAACAGCGCGGCACTCGCCACATCGTCGGGCGTGCCGAGGCGCGGCATCGGCGTGCGCGATTCGGAATAGGCGAGGATCTCGGGAGCGACGGCGCGGCCGGTCTTGCCGGTCAGAATCTTGCCCGGCGCCACGGCGTTGCACAGGATGTGGTGCTTCGCATAATCCACCGCGATCTGCCGCGTCATATAGACCAGGCCGGATTTGGACACGCCATAGGCGATGTCGTTGGGGGCGGCGACCATGCCGTGCTGCGAGGTGATGTTCACGATCCGCCCGCGCACGCCCTGCACGATCTCCTGTGTCAGCATCTGCCGAACGGCGGCGCGCGCCATCAGGAACGGGCCGGTCAGATTCACCGCCATGACGCGGTTCCAGTCGCCCAGCGGCGTGTCGGTCAGGGGCGTGTCGGTGCCGATGGCGGCATTGTTCACCAGGATGTCCAGCTTGCCGAAGGCGGCCACGGCGGCATCGATCGCGGCCTGCGCCTGCGCCTCGTCGGACACGTCAGTTTCGATGAAGCGTACCGGATATCCGGCCGCCTCGATCAGCGCGCGGGTCGGCTCACCGCCTTCGCGGACGGCCTCGGACAGGTCGGCAATCAGGATGGCGGCCCCTTCGGCAGCGAAGCGCCTCGCGATGGCACGGCCGATGCCGGACGCCGCCCCGGTGATCAGCGCCACCTTGCCGTCGAGTCTGCCCATCCTGCTGTCTCCTACGCCTTGCGCCCGGTCAGCTTGCCGATGGTGCCGGTGGTGCTGAAACCCTGCTCCAGCGTCGCCAGCACGATCCTGCCGCCGTAGGATTGCACGATCTCGGCGCCGACCACGGTATCCACCGTATAATCGGCCCCCTTCACCAGCACATCGGGGCGCAGCGTCTCGATCAGATGGATCGGCGTGTCCTCGGCGAAGATCACCACCAGATCGACGCTGGCCAGCGAGCCCAGCACGGCGGCGCGCGCGGCTTCCGACTGCACCGGCCGGTCCTCGCCCTTCAGCCGCTTCACCGAGGCGTCGCTGTTCAGCCCGACCACCAGCCGGTCGCACGCCTTGCGGGCCTGCGCCAGCAGCGAGACGTGCCCCGGATGCAGCAGGTCGAAGCAGCCATTGGTGAAGCCGATCTTCAGCCCGTGGGTGCGCCAGCCGCGAATCGTCTCGGCGGCGGTGGACAGCGGCACCGTCTTGCGGTCCATCGACATCAGGCTGGTGGCGTGCTGCGCGTTCAGGATCTCGCCCGGCGTGGCGACGGCGGTACCGGCCTTGCCGACGACGATGCCGGCGGCGAGGTTGGCCAGCTCCGCCGCGCGCTCGACCGGGATGCCGGCGGCCAGTGCAGCGGCCAGAACCGCGACCACCGTGTCGCCGGCGCCCGACACATCATAGACCTCGCGTGCCGCCGCCTTCAGATGCTGCGTCGGCGCGTCGGCACGGACCAGCGTCATGCCGTCCTGGCTGCGCGTCACCAGCACCATGTCCACATCGCAGGTTTCGATGATCTTGCGGGCGGCTTCCTCCACCTCCGCATCGGTGCCGGCGGGCAGACGGCTCGCCTCGGCCAGCTCCTTGCGGTTCGGCGTCAGGATGGTGGCACCGGCATAGCGCCCGAAATCCGCTCCCTTGGGATCGACGATGATGGGCCGCGCGGCGGCACGCGCCATCTCTATCAGCCGGGTGACGACCGCATCGGTCAGCACGCCCTTGCCGTAATCGGACAGGATCAGCCCGCCGCTGGTCGCCAGATCGGTCTCGGCGCGCGACAGCAGGTCGGCGACGCTGGCGGGGGAGATCGCGGCCACCAGCTCGTCATCGGCGCGCAGCAATTGCTGGCCGCTGGCGATGTAGCGGCGCTTCACCGTGGTGCGGCGGTTCTCCTCGAACAGCAGCTGCGCCTCGATATTGGTTTCCTCGCCGACCAGCCCGATCAGCATGCGGCCGGCCTCGTCGCGGCCCAGCACGGTCAGGAAGCAGCTCTCGGTGCCCAGCGCCGCCAGGTTGCGCGCCACATTGCCGGCGCCGCCCAGCATCGCCTGCTCGCGCTGGATCTGCAGTACCGGGATCGGCGCTTCCGGCGAGATGCGGTCCACGCTGCCATAGATGAAGCGGTCCAGCATGGCGTCGCCGACGCACAGCAGCCGGGCGCCGGCGATGCGCTCCAGATCGGCGGTGAAGTCGGTGGTATTCTCGCTCATGCTGCCAGCCCCAGCTTCTTCTCGATGGCGCCGCACAGCATCTGGCCCAGCGTGATGTGCATTTCCTGGATGCGCGCGGTGGTCGAGGACGGCACGATCAGCAGCGGATCGGCGAGACCGACCAGATCGCCGCCATCCTTGCCGCTGAGCGCCGCCGCGCCCGCGCCGATTTCCCTGGCCGCCTGCAACCCCTTGATGACGTTTGCGCTGCGCCCGGAGGTGGAGATGCCGATCACCATGTCCTCCTTGCGGCACAGCGCCTCGATCTGCCGGGCGAACAGCTGCTCGAACCCCAGATCATTGCCGATGGCGGTCAGCGCCGAGCTGTCGGTGGTCAGCGCCAGCGCCGGGATCGCCTTGCGGTCGGTGATGTAGCGCACCGATAATTCGGTCGCCAGATGCTGTGCGTCGGCGGCGCTGCCGCCATTGCCGAAGAAGATCAGCTTGCCGCCGGCGCGAACCGAGGCGCAGCACGCCTCGACCAGCGCCGCGAAGGGCTGGGCCAGCGCCTCGCGCGTCGCCGCCGTGACATCTGCATGCTCCGCGAATTCCGCCGCGTAGAAGGAAGCCAGGTCCATTGCCGCCCCGTTCGGGTTTCAGAGTTCGGAGTTCAGACTGCGGCCGTTTCCCTAGCACAATTTTCCCGGTACCAGCGATAGGTGTCTTCGATTCCACGGTGCAGATCGATAGAGGGGTGCCAGCCCAGCGCAGCGATTCGGCTGATGTCCAGCCGCTTTTCCGGGGTGCCGTCGGGCCGGGATGGATCGAAGTTGATCGCGCCGCGATAGCCCACCACCGCCGCGATCAGCTGCGCCAGATCGCGGATCGCTATGTCTCCGCCGCTGCCGATATTCACCGGCATCTCGCCCGAATAGCCGCGCAGCAGCGCAAGGCAAGCCGCCGCCAGATCGTCGGCATGCAGGAAATCGCGGCGCGGGCTGCCGCTGCCCCAGACGGTGACGCTTTCGGCGCCCGTCAGCTTCGCTTCGTAGAAGCGGCGCAGCAGCGCCGGCAGCACATGGCTGCTCTCCGCATCGAAGCGGTCGTGCGGGCCATAGAGATTGGTCGGCATCGCCACGATGGCGTCGAAGCCATATTGCCGGCGGTAGGCCTGGCACAGTTTCAGCCCGGCGATCTTGGCGATGGCATAGGCCTCGTTGGTCGGCTCCAGCGCGCCGGTCAGCAGCGCCTCCTCGCGGATCGGCTGCGGCGTCAGGCGCGGGTAGATGCAGGAGGAGGCGAGATAGAGCAGTTTCGCCGCCCCGTGCCGCCAGGCGGAGTCGATGACATTGGCGGCGATGCGCAGATTGACCGACAGGAACTCGGTCGGAAAGGCGGCATTGGCGGCGATGCCACCCACCTTCGCGGCGGCGAGGATGACATGGCTGGGCCGTTCGGCGGCGAAGAAGCGCTCCACAGCGCGTTCGTCGGTCAGATCAAGGTCGGCATGGGTGCGCAGGATGAGGTTTCGGTAGCCCACTGCCTCCAGCCTGCGACAGATCGCCGATCCGGCCAGCCCGGTATGGCCAGCCACGTAAATCCGGCTGTCCGGTCCCGGCATGGCTCAGGCGGTCATCAGCCGTGGCGCGGGCTGGGCCGCCTGGACCGGCTGCAGCCCGAGGCGGGCGAGGTCGGCTTCCATCATCTCCGCGATCAGCGCCTCGAACCCGATGGTCGGGCGCCAGCCCAAAAGCCGCGCCGCCTTGCCGGCATCGCCGCACAAATGATCGACCTCCAGCGGGCGACGACAGGCAGGATCGGCCACCACATGCCGCCGCCAGTCCAGTCCGGCCTGGCCGAAGGCGATCTCCAGCAATTCGCCGATGGCATGCGACTGGCCGGTGGCGATGACGAAATCCTCCGGCTCCTCCTGCTGCAGCATCAGCCACATGGCGCGCACATAATCGGCGGCGTGGCCCCAGTCGCGGCGTACGGACAGATCGCCCAGCGCCAACCGGTCCTGCATGCCGGCGGCGATGCGGGCGGCGGCTAGCGTCACCTTGCGGGTGACGAAGTTTTCGCCCCGGCGCGGGCTTTCATGGTTGAACAGGATGCCGTTGCAGGCGAACAGCCCGTAGGCGTCGCGGTAGACCGCGGTGGCGTTATGCGCGGCCAGCTTGGCCACGCCATAGGGACTGCGCGGGTGGAAGGGCGTGTCCTCGTTCTGCGGCGGCGGCGACGCGCCGAACATCTCTGACGATCCGGCCTGATAGAACCGCACCTGCCGCCCGCTGGCCCGGCAATGCGCGTGCAAAGCTTCCAACACCATGGCCGTGCCGGTGGCGATCACCGCCATGGTGCGGGCGGGCTGCACGAAGGACAGGCCGACATGGCTCTGGCCGGCGAGGTTGTAGAGCTCGTCCGGCTGCGTCTCGTCAATCAGGCGGCGCAGGAAGCCGGCGTCCAGAATATCGCCCTCATGCAGGAAGAAACGGCGTTCCGTCTCGTCGCTTTCGGCCAGCAGAGGCGCGAGGCGCCAGATGGCGCCACCCTCGATGCGCCGCGCCAGACCATGCACGGTATAGCCCTGTTCCAGCAGGAATTCCGCGAGGTAGGACCCGTCCTGACCGGCCACGCCGGTGATCAGGGCGGTCTTCATGGCTCAGGTCCGGGGCAGGGGATGATTCATAAGAGTAGTATAATAAAAAAATATTCTATTAAAAGAGAGAATCGACACTCAATATACGCCAATGACGTAGGTTCCGATTGACGCACCCTGGCTACATAAGCATCATTGAAACACCGCGCTTTATCGCGGATGCAAAGTCGCGCCTGAGCAGCGATGAGAGAGACGCGCTGATCGTTACGCTTGCCCGCAATCCGGCAGCCGGTGTCTTGATCGATGGCGGTGGCGGTCTCCGCAAGCTCCGCGTGGCGACCGGTGGGAGGGGAAAAAGTGCGGGCGCGCGGGTGATCTATTATTTTTATGATCACACAGTGCCGGTTTTCCTGCTGACGGTATTTGCGAAGAATGAAAAGGCGGATCTAAGCAAACGCGATCTCGCAATTTTGGCCAAGAGCTGCAAGGCGCTGGCATTACGATATGGTCGGTGAAATGGGTAAGGACGCTTTCAATCGCATCATGGAAGGGCTGGAAGACGCGCTGGCCTATGCTGATGGAGATAAGTCGCGCGGGCGGGAAACGCGGATCGAACTGCCAATTCCGGATGTCGCGGTGCTACGTGCGAAACTTGGTTTTACCCAGCAGGAATTTGCCAGCTACTGCAAGGTTAGCGTTCGGACGATCCAGAATTGGGAACAGGGGCGCCGCCTGCCTGAAGGGCCGGCGCGCGTCTTGCTGACGATTATCGACAAAGAGCCTCAGGCCGTTCGCCGGGCTTTAGAGGCCGCCTAACCCCGTTCCAGCGCCTGCGGCTTGGGGCCGCCGGTCGCCCAGTCCAGCAACTCGACCGTATGGAGGATGGGGATGTCCGTGGCGCTGCCGATCTGCGTCATGCAGCCGAGATTGCCGGCGGCGATGATATCGGGCTGCGTCCGCTCGATATTCGCCAGCTTGCGGTCGCGCAACCGCTTGGCGATTTCCGGCTGCAGCATGTTGTAGGTGCCCGCCGAGCCGCAGCAGATATGCCCTTCCGGCACGTCCTTCACGGTGAAGCCGGCCTGGGTGAGTAGCGCCTGCGGCAGGGTCTTGATCTTCTGGCCGTGCTGCATCGAGCAGGCGGAGTGGTAGGCCACAATCTGGCCGGTCTCCACCGAGGGGGAAGCCAGGCCCAGCTCTTCCATCAGCTCGGTCACATCCTTCGTGAGAGCCGAGACCCTGGCGGCTTTTTCCGCCCAGTCCGCATCCTCGCGGAACATGAAGCCGTAATCCTTCACCGTGGTCCCGCAACCCGAGGCGTTGATCACGATGGCATCCAGCCCCTCGCCCTCGATCTCGCGGGTCCAGGCGGCGATGGTGGATTTGGCGAGGGCATGGGCGCTGTCCTCGCGGCCCATATGATGGGTCAAGGCACCGCAGCAGCTTGCCCCAGCCGCCACCACCACTTCGCAGCCATGGCGGGTGAGCAGGCGGATGGTCGCCTCGTTGATGCCGGGTGCGAGCACCGGCTGGGCGCAGCCCGACAGCAGCGCCACGCGCTTGCGGCGCGGCCCCTGCGCGGGAAAGGTCTGCGGTCGGTCCACCGGGGAGGGGCTGGGGATCGCCTTCGGCGCCAGCGCCAGCATCGCTCCGAGCCTTCCCGGCAGGACATTGCGCAGCGGCCTTGCCAGCCAGGCGCCGATCAGCGCGAGGCGGAAACGGTCCGGATAGGGCAGCAGATTGGCCAGCAGTGCGCGCATCGCGCGGTCGAGGAAGGGCCGCTTGTAGGTCTTCTCAATATGGCTGCGCGCGTGATCGACCAGATGCATGTAATGCACGCCGGACGGGCAGGTGGTCATGCAGGACAGGCAGCTGAGGCAGCGGTCGATATGCTTCGCCACCTTCTCGGTCGCCGGGCGGTCACCTTCCAGCATCTCCTTGATCAGGTAGATGCGGCCGCGCGGGCTGTCCAGCTCATCCCCCAGCAGCACATAGGTCGGGCAGGTCGCGGTGCAGAAGCCGCAATGCACGCAGGACCGCAGAATATCGTTGGCAACGGCGATGTCCGGGTCGGCGAGCTGCGCCAGGGAGAAATTCGTCTGCATCTGGCTTACACCCCCGGATAGAGCCGGCCGGGGTTCAGCACCCCGCGCGGATCGAACGCATCCTTCACCCGCCGGCTGATGGCGGCGAGGCCCGGTTCCTGTGGCTGAAACATATCGATGGCGGTGCGCACATCCGCGGATGCCCGGATCAGCGTGGCATGGCCGCCGCCGGATGCCGCCACGGCGGCGCGCACGGTCCCGGCATGGGCGTCGGGGACGGGCGGCATGCCCAGCCAGACCAGCCCGCCCTGCCAGTCAAGATAATGCACCGCGCCCGGCGCGGCGGCAGTGATCGCGGCGGCGACACCGGCGCCTGCCATCGGCGCCACGGAAATCCGCCAGAGCTGCAGCTCCGGTCGGGCGACGAAGGGTGCCACATCGGCCAGCTCGCGCCACAGTGTCTTCGAGTTATGTGTGTGCAGCTCCTCGGTCGGGCCGAGACTGCCGAGCAGGGTGCGCAGTTCGCGGCAGCGATGCTCGACCGACGGGCCTGGCCCCTCGACGCGGATCGCGGTCACCGACGCGCCGGCCTCGCGCAGATAGGAGACGGCGGAGCCGCCCGCGATGTCGGCGGGCAGATGCGCGGCGCTGGCGACCTCGTGCGGACTGCCCATCGCCAGCGCCATGGCGCGGGTGGCGGCGGCACCGTCGAGGCCGAGCACCAGCACCGTATAGGTCTTCTCCGGTGCCGGCAGCACCTTGAAGGTCAGTTCCGAGGCCACGGTCAGAGTGCCATGGGAGGAGCAGAACAGCTTCGGCAGATCGTAGCCGGTGACGTTCTTCACCACCCGGCCGCCGGCCTTGTAGATTTCGCCGCGCCCGCTGACACCCTTGAAGCCCAGTATATGGTCGCGCGCAGCACCTGCCTTCAGCCGGCGTGGACCGGCGATGTTGCAGGCGAAGATGCCGGCGATGCTGCCGGCACCCGCCTTCTGGCCCAGCAGCGGCCCCCAGTCGCCGGGCTCGAAGGCCAGCTGCTGGTTCTTTTCCGCCAGCGCCGCCTCGATCTCGGCCAGCAGCGTGCCGGGGCCGGCGCTCATCACCAGCTCGTCGGCTTCGTACAGGCTGATGCCGCTGAAGCCGCTGGTATCCAGCGTGTGGCCGGCCTGCACCGGGCGGCCCAGGCCGCGCTTCGTGCCGCGTGCGACAATCTCCAGCGGCTGTTCCTCACCCACCGCCCAGGCGATGGCGTCGCGCAGCTGCTCCAGCGTTTCGGGGCGCATCACATCGCTCATGACCGGGGCCTCAGAAGCGCGGAAGGTCGGGGAACGGCAGCTGGCCGCGATGGATATGCATGCGGCCCAGCTCGGCGCAGCGATGCAGCTGCGGGAACACCTTGCCGGGGTTCAGCAACCCGTCCGGGTCGAAGGCGCATTTCAGCCGCTGCTGCTGCGCAAGGTCGATCTCGGTGAACATGGCCGGCATCAGGTCGCGCTTCTCCACGCCGACGCCATGCTCGCCGGTCAGCACGCCGCCGACCTCGACGCACAGCCGCAATATGTCGCTGCCGAACTCCTCCGCCTTTTCCAGCTCGCCCGGCTTGTTGGCGTCGTACAGGATCAGCGGATGCAGATTGCCGTCGCCGGCATGGAACACATTGGCGACACGCAGCCCGTACTGGTTCGACAGTTCGGTCATGCGGGCCAGCACCTCGGGCAGGCGGCCGCGCGGGATGGTGCCGTCCATGCAGTAATAATCCGGCGAGATGCGCCCGACCGCCGGGAAGGCGGCCTTGCGACCGGCCCAGAAATTCAGCCGCTCGGCCTCGCTCTCGCTGACCCGGTTATAGACCGCGCCATGGTCGGCGGCGATCGCGGCAACGCGCTCGATCAGGTAATCGACCTCGACCGCCGGCCCGTCCAGCTCGACGATCAGCAGCGCCTCGACATCGCGCGGATAGCCGGCATGCACGAAATCCTCGGCGGCGTGGATCGCCGGCTTGTCCATCATCTCCATGCCGCCGGGAATGATGCCGGCGCCGATGATGGCACCGACGCAATTGCCGGCACTCTCGCTGGTCGGGAAGCCCAGCAGCACGGCGCGGGCGACGGCCGGTTTCTGCAGGATGCGCACGGTCACTTCCGTCACCACCCCCAGCAGCCCTTCCGAGCCGATGACCGCGCCCAGCAGGTCATAGCCTTCCGAATCCAGATGCTTGCCGCCGATGCGCACCACCGTGCCGTCGATCAGCACCATCTCCACGCCCAGCACATTGTTGGTGGTGAGGCCGTATTTCAGGCAGTGCACGCCGCCGGAATTCTCCGCCACATTGCCGCCGATGGTGCAGGCGATCTGGCTGGACGGGTCGGGCGCGTAATAGAAGCCCTGCTCCTGCACGGCGGTGGTGATGCCCAGATTGGTGACGCCCGGCTGCACCACGGCGCAGCGATTTTCATAGTCGATGTCGAGCACGCGGTTGAACTTGCCCAGCCCCAGCAGCACGCCATCGGCCAGCGGCAGCGCCCCGCCGGACAGCGAGGTGCCGGCGCCGCGCGGCACCACCTTCACCTTGTTCTCGTGGCAGTAGCGCAGCACGTCGGCAACCTGCGCGGTTGTCGAGGGCAGCACGACGATCATCGGCAGGGTGCGGTAGGCGGTCAGCCCGTCGCTCTCATAGGGCTTCATTTCCTCGGGCGCGTCGATCACGCCCTCGCCCGGTACGATGGCGCGCAGCGCGGCGACAATCTCGCCCCGGCGGGCCAGCGTTGCCTTGTCCGGTTCCGGCATCTGCATGGCTACCCTCCCTCAACCCATATTGGTAACACCAGTTGGGTCTTCCCTTGTCATCCTGCATACAGCCAGGCGACGCCGGGGGCAATGGCGCGGTGGGGGAAGGCATAGCCACCACAAACGAAAACCGCCGGCCCTTGCGGTACCGGCGGTTTCGTGAATAGCGGCAGAAGCCGCGACCAAGCCTTCAGGACTTAACCCTGGCGGGCCTTGTAGCGCGGATTCTTCTTGTTGATCACATACAGGCGACCCCGACGACGCACGATGCGGCAGTTCTTGTCGCGCTGCTTGACCGACTTCAGCGAATTGACGATCTTCATCGCGGCAATCCTTGTATGTCGAATGGAAGGAGGCCGGGAACATACGGACCGCAATCCCCCCTGTCAACGGCGGATCGACGGATTCCCGGCGGAAACGATTCCGGGCGGATCGGCTACCGCTTTACCGCGCTCGGTTCACGGTGTCATTATAGGCCGTGGTTCTGACGTTCTTGACACCCTCAACGCCGGAAACCGCCCTGCGGGGCGAGCGGCTTTATCTGCGCCCGCCGCGTCGGCGCGACTGGCGGCAATGGGCGGAATTGCGCGCGCTCAGCCGCGATTTCCTGACGCCGTGGGAGCCAACCTGGGCGGGCGATGCGCTCAGCCGCTCCGCCTATCGCCGCCGCCTGCAGCGCTATGCCGAGGAGTGGGAGCGCGACGAGGGCTACGCCTTCTTCCTGTTCCGCAAGGATGACGACCAGCTGCTGGGCGGCATCACGCTGGGCAATGTCCGGCGCGGCGTCGCGCAATGCGGCAGCTTCGGCTACTGGATGGGCGTGCCCTTCGCCGGCCAGGGCTATATGACGGACTCGGTGCGGCTGGGTCTGCGCTTCGCCTTCGGCACGCTGGGCCTGCACCGGGTGGAGGCGGCCTGCCTGGTGCATAACGAGGCCAGCCGGCGGGTGCTGGAAAAAACCGGTTTCATCCGGGAAGGGCTGGCGCGCGGCTATCTGAAGATCGACGGCGCCTGGCAGGATCATCTGCTCTACGCCATCCTGCGCGAGGATCTGCGGAACAGCCTGCCCCAGAGCGTTTAGGCTCTGCCTGCCTCGCCTGACAGCATGCTGGGCTCGACGCCGATCTTCGCCATGGCACGCTCCCATTTGTGGTCGAGGTCGCCGGCATCGAACACCAGCGCATCGTCGGCATCGACGCTGAGCCAGCCATTCTCCTGAATTTCGGTGTCGAGCTGCCCCGGCCCCCAGCCGGCATAGCCCAGCGCCAGCAGCGAGCGGCTGGGACCGCCGCCATCGGCGATGGCGCGGAGAATATCGATGGTCGCGGTCAGCCCGAAGCCGTCATCGACCATCATGGTTTCTTCCTGCCGGTATTCCGCGCTGTGCAGCACGAAGCCGCGGCTGGTCTCCACCGGGCCGCCGAAATGAATCTTCTTGTCCGGCTCGGTCCGCGGCGGCGACAGGTTCAGCTGCGCCATCAGGTCGGTGAAGGTCAGCGTGCCGATCAGCCGGTTCACCACCAGGCCCATGGCACCCTCCTCATTGTGCGCGCACAGATAGATCACCGCCCGGGCGAATCGCGGGTCACGCATTGTCGGCATGGCGATCAGCAGCTTACCCGTCAGGTAGCCATCGTCGCCGTGCGGGTCGTGTCTGTCGTCGAAGCTCATCGGCGTCTCGTCGCAGGCGTCAGAATATCGTCACTATATTTAGGGCCGGCGGTCAGGTAAATCACGTCCTGTTGCAATTGGCTACCGCGCCTAGATTTCGCCGGGCATTGCGTTATAGTCTCGCACGAATGCCGGCGACGTTCCGCATTTCCGCCGCGCAATGATGAAAATCCAGAGAAGGGATGACGTCCGATGACGATCAAGGTTGGCGACAAGATTCCGTCCGTGACGCTGCAGGTGAAGACCGCCGACGGCATCAACGAGGTGTCCACCGACGATTTCTTCAAGGGCAAGAAGGTCGTGCTGTTCGCCCTGCCGGGTGCTTTCACCCCGACCTGCTCGGCCAAGCATGTGCCGGGCTTCGTCGAGAAGGCCGCCGAGCTGAAGGGCAAGGGCGTTGACACCATCGCCTGCCTGTCGGTGAACGATGCCTTTGTCATGGACGCCTGGGCCAAGGACCAGAAGAGCGACGGCAAGGTCGTCATGCTGGCCGATGGCAGCGCTGCCTTCACCAAGGCGGTCGGCCTCGAGCTGGACCTGGTGGCGCGCGGCATGGGTGTGCGCTCGCAGCGCTACGCCATGGTCGTGGACGATGGCAAGGTGAGCCGCCTCGAGGTCGAGGAGCCGGGCGCCTTCCAGGTTTCCAGCGCCGAGAACATCCTGGCGAAGCTGTAAGCTTTCCAGTTTTGAATCGGGAAAGGCGCCGTTCGCGGCGCCTTTTTCGTTTCTGCCGCATAATGCCCTGTACACGACGTGCGGTACATGACCGCTCGCTTGTGAAGGGCCGGGGCAGGCCTTATAGTCGCGTCCGTTGTGCAACGCAGCAATGGGGAGTCCGATGTCGCTTGAGGAGAGGCGCGGCGCTTATATCGACGAGCTGGCGGTCGGCCAGACCGCGAGTTTCAGCAAGACCGTAACGGATGCCGATATCGTGCTGTTCGCCGGTATTTCGGGCGACACCAACCCGGTGCATCTGGACGAACAATATGCCGGACAGACCGTGTTCCGCGGCCGGATTGCCCATGGCCTGCTGTCGGCCAGCCTGCTGTCGGCGGTGCTGGGGACCAAGCTGCCGGGGCCGGGCTGCATCTACCTGAACCAGACGCTGAATTTCAAGGCGCCGGTGCGCATCGGCGACACGGTGACTGCCCGCGTCACGGTGAAGGAAATCTTCCCGGACAAGAACCGCGTGGTGCTGGAGACGGTCTGCCATGTCGGCAACAAGGCGGTGCTGGATGGCGAGGCGACGGTGATGGTGCCCGCCCGCGCCGAGGCGGCGGAGTAGGACATTACGACGCGCCGGGAGGCCGTCCGCATAAGAGTCTGTTGATCTTGCCGGCCAGATTGGCCAGCTTACAGGCCGCTTTCGTGAAACAATACAGGCAGGGCCATGCGCATCTGGCGTGACCTCGCGGCGATTCCGGCGGCCGAGCGCGGCGCCGCCATCGCCATCGGCAATATGGACGGGGTGCATCTCGGGCACCGCGCGCTGATCGACCGCGCGCGCGCCATTGCGTCCGAGCGCGGCCGCCCCGCCGCCGCGCTGACCTTTGAGCCGCATCCGCGGCTGCTGTTCCAGCCGGACGCTGCCCCCTTCCTGCTGTACGGGCCGGAGGAGAAGCTGGCGCTGCTGGCCGGGACCGGGCTGGACGCCGCCTATGTACAGATTTTCGACCGGGCGCTGTCGCTGCTGCCGGCGGCAGAGTTCGTCGAGGAGATTCTGGTGCGGAAATTCGGCGTCAGCCATGTGGTGGTCGGCGAGGATTTCCATTTCGGCCACAAGCGCGGCGGTGATGTCGCCTTGCTGGGCGAACTGGGCGCGCGGCACGGCTTCGGCGTGACCGCGCTGGCCCCGGTGCCTGCCCCCGATGGCGGTGTCTGTTCCTCCAGCCGCATCCGTGCGCTGCTGGCCGAGGGTAAGCCGGCCGAGGCGGCTTTGCTGCTGGACCGGGACTGGACCCTGCACGGCATGGTCGAGCGCGGCGACCAGATCGGCCGCACCATCGGCTACCCGACCGCGAATTTCCGCCTCGGCCAGGTGCTGCATCCGGCGCGCGGTATCTATGCGGTGGAGGCGCAGGTCGATGGGCATGGCCCCTGGCATGCCGGTGCGGCCAATTTCGGCATCCGCCCGACAGTGGCCGACCGCGGCGACCTGATGGAGGTGCATCTGCTGGATTTCACCGGCGATCTTTATGGAAGGCGACTCTCGGTGCGGCTGGTCGATTATGTGCGCCCGGAGAAGAAGTTTGACGGGCTGGACGCTTTGCAGGCACAAATCGCCCTCGACTGCCGCGTGGCGCGGGAGATTCTCGCCGCCGCCCGGCCGCGTGGTTCGGCCGCCGCCGGAAACTGAGAGATCGCACTGACCGGCGCGCCATGAGTTTTCGGGGACATCCCCTCTCGATTGTCAAGAGTTCGTTTCATGAGCGTTGATTACAAAGCGACCGTCTTTCTGCCGAAGACCGATTTCCCGATGCGCGCGGGCCTGCCGCAGATGGAGCCGCGCCTGATTGAGCGCTGGCAGAAGATCGGCCTTTACAAGAAGCTGCGGGAGGTCGCCAAGGGGCGGCCGCTGTTCGTGCTGCATGACGGCCCGCCCTACGCCAACGGCCATCTGCATATCGGCCACGCGCTGAACAAGACGCTGAAGGATGTGGTCACGCGCTCGCAGCAGATGCTGGGCAAGGATTCCAACTACGTCCCGGGCTGGGACTGCCACGGCCTGCCCATCGAATGGAAGGTGGAGGAGGAATACCGCGCCGCCGGCCGCAACAAGGACGAGGTGCCGATCAATGATTTCCGCGCCGAATGCCGGCGCTATGCGGAAAAATGGGTCGCCATCCAGTCCGACGAGTTCCGCCGGCTGGGCGTCGAGGGCGACTGGGAACGGCCCTACCTCACCATGGCCTATGAGGCCGAGGCGATCATCGCTGCCGAACTGCTGAAATTCGCGCATAGCGGCCAGCTCTATCGCGGCTCCAAGCCGGTCATGTGGTCGGTGGTGGAGAAGACCGCGCTGGCCGAAGCGGAAATCGAATATCACGACCATCAGTCGGACACGATCTTCGTGCGCTTCCCCGTCGTGAAGGCGGGCGATCCGGCGCTGGACGGGGCCAGCGTGGTGATCTGGACCACCACCCCCTGGACCATGCCGGGCAACCGGGCGATCTGCTATTCCGGGCGCATCTCCTACGGCCTCTATGAAGTGACCGACGCGCCGGATGGCAACTGGGCGGCAAAGGGGCAGAAGCTGATCCTGGCCGACGCGCTGGCCGAAGGCGTGATGAAGGCGGCCAAGGTCGAGACCTATGAGCGGCTGACCGGTGTGCCGGCCACGGCGCTGGAGGGCGGTATCTGCGCCCATCCGCTGCGCGGCCAGGGCTACGATTTCGATGTGCCGCTGCTGGCGGGCGATCATGTGACCGACGAGGCCGGTACCGGCTTCGTGCACACCGCCCCCGGCCATGGCGCGGACGATTTCGAGGCCTGGATGGATAATGCGCGCGATCTTTCGGCGCGTGGCATCGACACGGCGATTCCCTTCACGGTCGATGATGACGGCTTCTTCACCAAGGAGGCGCCCGGCTTCGAGGGCCGCCGCGTCATCACCGACACGGGCGAGAAGGGCGATGCCAACCAGGCCGTCATCGATGCGCTGGCGGCGGCCGGCATGATGGTCGCGCGCGGCAGGCTGAAGCACCAGTACCCGCACAGCTGGCGCTCCAAGAAGCCGATCATCTTCCGCAACACGCCGCAATGGTTCATCCATATGGACCGCGACATTGCCGGCAAGGGCGACAGCCTGCGCGCGCGCTCCCTGAAGGCCATCGACGAGACGGCCTTCTTCCCGGCGGGCGGCCAGAACCGGCTGCGCTCGATGATCCAGAACAAGCCGGACTGGGTGGTCTCGCGCCAGCGCGCCTGGGGCGTGCCGATCGCGGTGTTCCGCCACAAGGAGACCGGCGAGCTGGCCCCTGGACCGGATTTTGCCGGCAATGACGAACTGACGCAGCGCATCCGCGAGGCCTTCACGGCGGAAGGGGCGGATGCCTGGTTCGCCGACGGTGCGAAGGAGCGCTTCCTGGGCGGGCTGGTGAACGATCTGGAGCCGTGGGAGCAGGTGCGCGACATTCTCGACGTCTGGTTCGATTCCGGCTCGACCCACGCCTTCGTGCTGGAGCAGCGGCCCGACCTGAAATGGCCGGCGGATGTCTATCTCGAAGGCTCCGACCAGCATCGCGGCTGGTTCCATTCCTCGCTGATCGAAAGCTGCGGCACGCGCGGCCGGGCACCATACGACGCGGTCATCACCCACGGCTTCACCATGGCCGAGGACGGCCGCAAGATGTCGAAGTCGCTGGGCAACCAGGTGTTCCCGCAGGATGTCATCGACCAGTCCGGCGCCGATATCCTGCGGCTGTGGGTAGCCAGCACCGACTATGCCGAGGACCAGCGCATCGGCCCGGAAATCCTGAAGACCACGACCGATGCCTATCGCAAGCTGCGCAACACCATGCGCTGGATGCTGGGCACGCTGGACGGCTATGACGGTGCCGCCGTGCCGTTGGCCGAGATGCCGGAGCTGGAGCGCCTCATGCTGCACCGGCTGGCCGAGCTGGACCGGCTGGTGCGCGACAGCTACCGGGTCTATGACTTCAAGCGCATCGTCGCGGCGATGATCCAGTTCATGACCGTCGATCTGTCGGCCTTCTATTTCGACGTGCGCAAGGACGCGGTCTATTGCGACGCGCCGGACAGTCCGCGCCGCAAGGCAGCGCTTTACGTCGTGGACCGGCTGTTCCACTGCACCGTCACCTGGCTGGCGCCGATGCTGCCCTTCACCATGGAGGAGGCTTGGCTGGCCCGGCACCCGTCCGAGGATTGGTCGGTGCATCTGGAGCTGTTCCCCGAGGTGCCGGCGGACTGGCTGGACACGGCGCTGGCGGCGAAATGGGAGATCGTGCGCGACGTGCGCCGCGTCGTCACCGGCGCGCTGGAGCTGGAGCGCGCGCAGAAGCGCATCGGCTCCTCGCTGCAGGCGCACCCGACCGTGCATGTCTCGGACGCGGCGCTGGCCGCCTATCAGGGGCTGGACGCGGCGGAAATCTTCATCACCTCCGAGGCGACGCTGACCACCGGTGACGCACCCGCCGAGGCGTTCCGCTTGCCGGATGTGGCTGGCGTGGCCGTGGTGCCGGGCCTGGCCGGGGGCGAGAAGTGCGAGCGCTGCTGGCGCCAGCTTCCCGAGGTCGGCCATGTGCAGGGCCACGAGGCGGTGTGCGGGCGCTGTGCTGAGGCGGTTGAGACCATCCAGGGTGCGGCGGCGTGACGTCAGGCGTTTACCGCACGCGGCTTTCCCACACGCGGTTGGGGCTGATCATCGCCCTGCTGGTGTTCGTCGCCGACCTGGCGACGAAGGAATGGATGCTGGCGCTGATTTTCGATCCGCCACGCCGCATCGTGCTGACCGGCTTCTTCAACCTGACGCCGGTGTGGAACCGGGGGGTCAGTTTCGGGCTGTTCGCCGGACATCAGGAATGGATCCCCTGGATCCTGTCGCTGGTTGCCATCATCATCGCGGCCGGCCTGTTCGTCTGGCTGCGCCGGGCGCGGAACCCGTTGCTCGCGGTGGCGCTGGGGCTGGTGATCGGCGGGGCGCTGGGCAATGTTATCGACCGGGTGCGGTTCGGGGCGGTCGTGGATTTTCTCGATTTTCACATTTCGGGTTATCATTGGCCGGCGTTTAACATCGCCGATGCGGCGATCAGCCTTGGGGTTGTCATGATCCTGTATCATGAGTTGTTCCTGGCTTCGGGCCAGGCTTCGGGAGAAAAGGAATGAGGACGGTGCTCATCACGGATCGTTCAGGCGGCGGTCGCTGGTTTGGCGCTGCACGCGCAGCGGGAATTCTTCTTGTCGCCGCCGGACTGCTTGCCGGCTGCAGCGAAGCCAGGCAGGCGATGGGCCTGGGCAAGCGCGCGCCGGACGAGTTCACCGTGGTGAAGCGTGCGCCGCTCAGCCTGCCGCCGGAATATTCGCTGCGGCCGCCGGAGCCGGGTGCGCCGCGCCCGCAGGAACCCTCGCCGACCGCGCAGGCGCGCCAGCAGGTGCTGGGTGGCGGTACTACAGGCGGCGCCGCGGCGCAGCAGCAGGGCGCGGTTGCCGCGCTGGGCGGCGGCAAGCCGTTCTCGCAGAGCGGCTTCGCGCTGGGTGGGGCGGCCCTGGGCAGCGGCGGCGACCGCAGCGTCAGCGCTGCCGCGCCGACCACGCCGGGGGTGCAGAATTTCCGTCAGCAGCTTGGGCTCAATCAGGCCGACCCGGATATCCGCACCAAGATCAACCGCGAGCATACGCAGCTCGTCGAGGCCGACAGCCGGCTGCTCGACGATCTTTTGTTCTGGAAGCAGAAGGAAGACCCGAGCGCCGTGGTGGTTGACCCGGCGGCCGAGCGCAAGCGGCTGCAGGAAAACGCCGCGCTGGGCTCCGCGCCGAACAGCGGCGAGGTGCCGACCATCGAGCGCAAGCGCAAGGGTGTCAGCCTGTTCTGATCGGCCGCAATAATCGAAATTGGAAACCCCCGGAAGCCTGTTTTCCGGGGGTTTTTTCATGGCGTGCCGCGAAACGCCTTCGGCCGGGCCTGTCATCGGTTTTGCGGACGGTGCCGGTCATTGTCCGGGCGACAATTGCTTGCCAAGCATGCGTGCTATGCGGTAATGCCCGAGGTAAGCACGGTTGTGTTCCGGCGGCCGCTTTCGCGATTGCCCTTTAGGGGCGTGGGAAAGCGGGCTGGCCTGAGCGTCGAATCAGCCTATGCTTGAAGAAATAAGGACGGCCGCAAGACGGCTGCCAGTTTGAACAGGCTATGGGTTTCCAATCCGCGGGGGAACGGGAAGCATGGAGTATTTCCTTCAGCAGTTGATCAACGGGCTGACGCTCGGATCGATCTACGGGCTGATCGCCATCGGCTATACGATGGTTTACGGCATTATCGGCATGATCAATTTCGCGCATGGCGACGTCTTCATGATCGGCGCCTTCATTGCGCTGATCGCGCTGATCATCCTGGGCAGTATCGGGCTGACCTTCATCCCGCTGGCGCTGCTGATCGTGCTCATCGTCTCGATGCTGCTGACCTCGGTCTATGGCTGGACGGTCGAGCGCATCGCCTACCGGCCGCTGCGTGGCTCCTTCCGCCTGGCGCCGCTGATCTCTGCCATCGGCATGTCGATCTTCCTGCAGAATTATGTGCAGCTTTCCCAGGGCGCCCGGGTCAAGCCGATCCAGCCGGTGGTCGAGGGCGGCTTCACGATGATGAAGAGCAGCGATTTCGTGGTGACCTTCAGCTACATGCAGGTGCTGATCATCGTCACCACGCTGGTGCTGATGACCGGCTTCTCGCTGCTGATCGCGAAGACCGCGCTGGGCCGCCAGCAGCGCTCGTGCGAGCAGGACAGGAAGATGGCCTCGCTGCTCGGCATCAATGTCGACCGCACGATCTCGCTGACCTTCGTGATGGGGGCGGCGCTGGCCTCGGTCGCCGGCATGATGTTCGTGCTGTATTACGGCGTGATCGATTTCTTCATCGGCTTCCTGGCCGGCATCAAGGCCTTCACGGCGGCGGTGCTGGGCGGTATCGGCTCGCTGCCGGGCGCGATGTTGGGCGGCCTGCTGATCGGCCTTATCGAGACCTTCTGGTCGGCCTATTTCAGCATTGAGTACAAGGATGTGGCGGCGTTCTCCATCCTCGTGCTGGTGTTGATCTTCCTGCCGACCGGCTTGCTCGGCAAACCCGAAATCGAGAAGGTCTGAGCATGGCAGCGCCGCATGTGCGTACCGCCGAGGGGTCGCTCGACCTTCCGGCGATTCTGAAGGATTGCCTGGCCAGCACGCTGGTCGTCTTCGCGATGGCGGTGCCGATCATCGGCCTGCGCACGATGGACGGCGCCGGCGGCCTCGTCATCGATTATCGCTGGGGCGATGTGGCGTTCGCCGTGCTGGCCGGCTTCCTGGGCCGGCTGGCGCTCAACATCTGGTGGGGCTATGGCGGGCGGTCCAGGCCGAAGCCCAAGGCCGAGGCGATCGGCGGCGACAATTTCGCCGCCTTCATGAAGAAGGTCGGGCTGTATGGCGGGCCAGTGGCGATCATCTTCGCCTTCATCATGCCGGGCCTGCCCTTCGCCGACCGCTATATCCTCGACATTTCCATCCTGGTGCTGACCTACATCATGCTGGGCTGGGGGCTGAACATCGTGGTCGGCCTCGCCGGCCTGCTCGATCTCGGCTATGTCGCCTTCTACGCGGTGGGGGCCTATTCCTACGCGCTGATCGCCACCAGCTTCGGCTGGTCGTTCTGGGTCTGCCTGCCGCTGGCCGGTGTGTTCGCCTGTTTCTTCGGCGTCATCCTGGGCTTTCCGGTGCTGCGGCTGCGCGGCGACTACCTCGCCATCGTGACGCTGGGCTTCGGCGAGATCATCCGCGTCGTGCTGCTGAACTGGTACGAGTTCACCAACGGGCCGGACGGTATTTCCGGCATCCCGCGCCCCAGCTTCTTCGGGCTGGAATTCTCCCGCTTCGCGCCGGAGGGCGGCACCGCTTTCCATGAATTCTTCGGGCTGGAATTCTCCTCCCTGCACCGCATCATCTTCCTCTATTACATCATCCTGATCCTGGCGCTGATCACCAATCTGGTGACGCTGCGGCTGCGCAAGCTGCCGGTCGGCCGGGCCTGGGAGGCACTGCGCGAGGACGAGATCGCCTGCCGGTCCCTGGGTATCAACCCGACCAACACCAAGCTGACGGCCTTCGCCATCGGCGCGATGTTCGGCGGGTTCGCCGGCGCGTTCTTCGCCACCCGCCAGGGCTTCATCAGCCCGGAAAGTTTCACCTTTATCGAATCGGCGGTGATCCTCGCCATTGTGGTGCTGGGCGGCATGGGCAGCCAGATTGGCGTTGTCATCGCCTCGGTCTTCCTGATCGGCGGCACGGAAGTGTTCCGCGAGCTGGAGCAGTTCCGCATGCTGGCCTTCGGCGGCGCCATGGTGCTGATCATGATCTGGAAGCCGCGCGGCCTGCTGGCGCATCGCGAGCCGACGCTGAAGCTGCCGCCCAGCCGAAAGCCGGAGGCGAAGCCGATCGTCGGTACGGAAGGAGAGGCGGCATGATCGGGCTGTTCGACGATCCGCGCGTCGCCACCGACGCCGCCACCGCGGATACGCCGCTGCTGACGGTCGAGCATCTGACGATGCGCTTCGGCGGGCTGGTCGCCATCGACGATGTGTCGCTGGAGGCGCGCAAGCGGGAGATCACCGCCATCATCGGCCCGAACGGCGCCGGCAAGACCACGGTGTTCAATTGCCTGACCGGCTTCTACAAGCCGACGGTCGGCCAGTTGCGGCTGAACCGGAACGGCACGCTGTTCTATCTGGAGCGGATGGAGGATTTCCGCATCGCGCACGAGGCGCGGGTTGCCCGCACCTTCCAGAATATCCGGCTGTTTCCGGCGATGAGCGTGCTGGAGAATCTGGTCGTCGCCCAGCACAACAAGCTGATGCGGGCGTCGGGCATGAGCTTTGCCGGGCTGATCGGGCTGAAGAGCTATCGCGACGCTGAGCGGGACGCGGTGGAGAAGGCGCGCTACTGGCTGGAACGCATCAATCTGGCCGACCGGGCGGACTGGAATGCCGGCAACCTGCCCTATGGTGACCAGCGCCGGCTGGAGATCGCCCGCGCCATGTGCACCGATCCGGTGATGCTGTGCCTGGACGAGCCGGCGGCCGGCCTGAACCCGCGCGAATCGCTGGAGCTGAACGAGCTGCTGCGCTATGTGCGCGACGAGCATGGCATCGGCGTGCTGCTGATCGAGCATGATATGAGCGTCGTCATGGGCATTTCCGACCATGTGATCGTGCTGGATTACGGTCGCAAGATCGCCGATGGCGCCCCCGAGGCGGTGCGCAACGACCCCAAGGTCATCAAGGCCTATCTCGGCGAGGATGAGGAAGAGGAGCTGCCGCCCGAGATTGCCGCCGATATCGAAAAGAAGACGGGCGAGCAGAAGACGGGAGACGGGGCATGAGCGCGCTGCTCGAGATCGCCGGGGTCGAGACCTTCTACGGCAATATCCAGGCGCTGCGCGGCGTCGATGTCAGCGTCGCCAAGGGCGAGATCGTCACGCTGATCGGCGCCAACGGCGCCGGCAAATCGACCCTGCTGATGACGATCTGCGGCAGCCCGCAGGCCCGCACCGGCAGCATCGTCTATGATGGCGTCGATATCACCCGGATGCCGACGCACGAGATCATGCGCATGGGCATGGCGCAGTCGCCGGAAGGGCGGCGCATCTTCCCGCGCATGACGGTGATGGAAAATCTGCAGATGGGGGCGACGACCACCGATCCGGCCTATTTCGACCAGGATATCGAGAAGGTTTTCACCCTGTTCCCGCGCCTGAAGGAACGGCGCGGCCAGCGCGGCGGCACGCTGTCGGGCGGCGAGCAGCAGATGCTGGCCATCGGCCGGGCGCTGATGAGCCGGCCGCGCCTGCTGCTGCTGGACGAGCCGTCGCTGGGGCTGGCGCCGCTGGTGGTGAAGCAGATCTTCGGGGCCATCAAGCAGATCAACGAGGAGGAAGGCATGACCATCCTGCTGGTCGAGCAGAACGCCTATCACGCGCTGCGCCTGGCCCATCGCGGCTATGTGCTGGTGACCGGCCAGATCACCATGTCGGGCACCGGCGCCGATCTGCTGTCCCGGCCGGAGGTGCGCGCCGCCTATCTCGAAGGCGGGCATTGAGGGCGATGGCAATGGAACAGCTTCTCGGCAACGACATTGCGACCTTCATCGGCGTCACCATCGTGCTGGCCGGCGGGGCCGCCATGCTGATGGGCAGCGCGCTGGCCCGCACATGGCGGCCATTCTGGCAGGGTCTGCTGTACAGCGCCTTGCTGGGGCTGGCCTCGCGCTTCATCAGCTTCGCGCTGTTTGGCGGCGATCTGCTGTCCTTGAGCGGCTACATCGTCGATGTGGTGGTGCTGGCGCTGATGGCCTTCGTGGCCTATCGGGCGACGCTGGCAAGCCGCATGGCGGCACAATACCCCTGGTTGTACGAACGTGCCGGCCTGTTCGGCTGGCGTGCGCGTCGCGACGGGTGAGACGCGGCGGGTGGTGGTAGCGGGAATCCGTTGCCAGCTTCCGTGGCCGGTCCTACTGTGTGGTTAACGTGCCGTTTTACCGCGCGTGAGGGCTGGTCCCTTTCAACCGAGTAAAAGAGCAGGGAGATCGATATGAAGAAACTATCCACACTGGTCCTGGCAGCGGCTGCGCTGGTCCTGACCGGGCAGGTCGCGAAAGCCGATATCACGGTGGCGACCGCCGGTCCGATGACCGGTCAGTATGCCAGCTTCGGCGCCCAGATGAAGGCGGGTGCGGAGCAGGCGGTTGCCGATATCAACGCCGCTGGCGGCGTGCTCGGCCAGCAGCTGAAGCTGAGCGTCGGCGACGATGCCTGCGATCCCAAGCAGGCGGTTGCTGTCGCCAACGACATGGTGCGCCAGGGCGTGAAGCTGATGGCCGGCCATTTCTGTTCCGGCTCCTCCATCCCGGCCTCCAAGGTCTATGAGGAGGAAGGCATCCTGATGATCTCGCCGGCTTCGACCAATCCGAAGCTGACCGAGGAAGGCGGGCCGAACGTGTTCCGCGTTTGCGGCCGTGACGATCAGCAGGGTGAGGTCGCCGGTGCGTTCCTCGCCAAGAACTATGCCGGCAAGAAGATCGCCTTCGTGCATGACAAGACCGCCTACGGCAAGGGTCTCGCCGACGAGACGCTGAAGTCCTACAAGGCTGCCGGCGGCAAGGAAGTGATGTACGAGGCCTATACCGCGGGCGAGAAGGACTATTCCGCCCTGGTCTCCAAGCTGAAGCAGGCCGGCGTCGATGTGCTCTATGTCGGCGGCTACCACACCGAGGCGGGCCTGATCGTGCGCCAGATGCGCGAGCAGGGCATGAACACCGTGCTGGTTTCCGGCGATGCGCTGGTCACCGACGAGTACTGGTCGATCACCGGCCCGGCTGGTGAGGGCACGCTGATGACCTTCAGCCCGGATCCGCGCAAGAACGAGAAGGCCGCGCCGATCGTGAAGGCGTTCCGCGCCAAGGGCGTCGAGCCGGAAGGCTATGTGCTCTACACTTATGCGGTCATGCAGATCTTCAAGCAGGCCGCCGAGAAGGCCGGCTCCGCCGACATCGGCAAGATTCTGCCGGTGCTGCAGAGCGGCATGAAGTTCGACACCGTGCTGGGCGACCTGTCCTTCGACAAGAAGGGCGACGTCACCCTGCCGGGCTACGTCTTCTATGTCTGGAAGAATGGCAAGTACGACTATCTCTGACGTTTAATCGACGTCAGCGCGACGAGGCCCGGCCACCAGCGGCCGGGCCTTTTTCGTTAAGACTGGATTAATGGCCTTCTGCGAGGATACGATTTTATCAAGCGGGCCACCGGTGAAGGCGCCGTATTCAGGGTGGGGGCATGTCGTTCAAGGAACGATTCCGGGCATGGTGGGAGGGCTATGAGTACATTCCTCATACCCCGATGGATGAGTATGACGACAGCACACAGGCTGATGGCGCCGCCTCCGCCAGCGAAAAAGTCGAGCAATGGTCAACCGACCGGTTCGGCCTCATCCAGGCGTTGTGGGGCGACGGGCTGGTGTTTCCGGGCGGCAAGGAGCACCTGCTGAAGCTGGTCTCGCCCTTCGGCCTCAACCCGGCCTTCTCGGCCGCTGATTTCGGCGCGGGGCTCGGCGGCGGCGGCGAGATCGTCGCGGAAGAATATGGTGCCTGGGTCAATGGCTACGAGTTCGATCCCGAGCGCGCGGCCTTTGGCGAGGAGCGGGCGGAACGGATGGGTCTCTCGCGCAAGGCGCCGGTCAGCTATCTCGAACCCGATACCTTCACCATGCGCGACAGCGCCTATCACTGTGCCTTCGCGGTCGGCGCCTTCTACTGGATCGAGAACAAGAGCCACCTGCTGCGCATGATCGAGAAGGGCCTGCATCCGGGCGGCCAGTTCACCTTCACCGATTACGTGCTGACCTCCGAAGAGGCCAAGGAGAACCCGGCCGTGCAGGGCTGGATGACCAGCGAGGACCCGGTGCCACAGCCCTGGACCGCGAAGCATTATGAGGTCGAGCTGGTCAATCTGAACCTGGACGTGCGCATCTCCGAGGATATGAGCGAGCAGCACCAGAAGGCGATCCTGGAAGGCTGGGCAACGCTGACCGCCGGGCTGAAGCCCGGCGGCCTGGCGCCCGAAACCATGCAGTACCTGGTCGAGGAGGCCGAGCGTTGGGTCCGCCGGGTGGGCGCGCTGCGCTCTGGCGGCCTGCGCTACCAGCGCTTCTATGTGACCAAGCCGACCGAATAGCGGAGTCGTGTTATCGCGCCGTCAGATGCAGCGCCCGCCATCAATCTCCATGGCCAGGCCGGTGAGGAATTCCGAGCTGTCTTCTGCCAGGAACAGCGCCGCGTTGGCGATGTCGGCCGGCTGGCTGAACCGGCCCATCGGGATGACCGAGGTGAATTGCTTGCGCCGTTCCGGCGTGTCCTCGCCCATGAAGTCGGCCAGCATGCCGGTCTCGCCGGCCACCGGGCACAGCGCGTGAACGCGGATCTTCTCCGGCGCCAGTTCCGCCGCCATCGATTTGGTCAGCGTGATCGCCGCCCCCTTGGAGCCATTGTACCAGGTCAGGCCCGGCCGCGGGCGCAGGCCCGCCGTGGAGGCGGTGTTGATGATGACGCCGCCCTGGCCCTGCCGGCGGAACACCGGAATCACATGCCGGGCGGCCAGGAAGATTGCCTTGGCGTTCACCGCGAAGCAGCGGTCGAATTCCTCTTCCGTCACCTCCAGCATCGGCTTGTTCTTGTGGGTGACGCCGGCATTGTTGACCATGATGTCCAGCCGGCCATAGGTGGCGAGCGTCTTCTCCACCATGGCCTTCACATCGGCATCGCTGGCAACGTCGGCCTTCACGAAGATCGCCGTGCCCTGGCCGTGCTCCTTGTCGATCTCGGCGGCCACGCGGGCGCCGCCGGCCTCGTTCACGTCATTCACCACGAGTTTGGCGCCTTCGCGCGCATAAAGCTTGGCGATGCCCTCGCCGAACCCGGAACCCGCGCCGGTGACGATGGCGACTTTGCCTTGCAGGCGCATGATATCCTCCTTGGTCCGTTCAATTTGCCCTGGCCGGTCTGTGCCGGCCTCGTGGGAGAAAGTGTATCCTGCGCGTGTCCGCCCTGTCATCCGGCAGTGCCGGCGCCGGTTGGCGGTCTGCCATGCGCCATCGGCGGCCGCCACGCGGTATATGGGTGTGGCCAGCAGTTATCACACAATATCAAGCGGTTGCTGAAATATCCTGATGGTGCCATACTGCTTGAAATATGTGCTGGCGCGACCGCTGGGGAGCGGGAGTCGCGTTGCAGCATCGGCTAGGGGGAACAATGCGATCAACGGCTTTGAAGCGTGGCCTCGCCGCTCTGGCGGTTGCGGTCACCGTGGCGGGAACGCCGGCGGTCAGCTTCGCCGCCTGTGCGACGCCGAAGGAGAACGCTGCCCTTGAGGCGCGGGTCCTGCTCAGCGAACTCATGGTGGCGGCGTTGAGCTGCAACCAGCGGCCCAGCTACAATGCCGTCGTCGCCCGCTATCAGGGGGAGATGGCTGGCACCGGCAAGGCGCTGAAGGGGTATTTCGCACGGGTTCATGGCGCGCGGTCGTCGCAGGAGCTGAACGGCTTCGTGACCCGCATGGCGAACGAAGCCTCGCAGCGCAGCCTTGCCGAGTTCGCGGAATTCTGCAGCGCGGCGGAAGACAAGTTCACGGCGCTGATGGACGAACGGCAGCTGCACAGCTTCGAGAGTTTCGCCAGCCTGCAGCCGGGCGCGTCCAATCACGGTATCGAAGCCTGCCAGTACACGGCGTCCAATACGGTGCCCAACAGCGGGGGCCGTACCCGCTAACATCGCCGTTTCGCGCAAACATTTGGCCGGCCCCGCAAGGGAGCCGGCTTTTTTGTGCGCCGGATTTCGTCTGCCGGCCTTCTTTCTGGGCATGAAAAAACCCGGCTGGTTGTACAGCCGGGTTTTCCCGTTAAAGCGATCGCACTCTAGCGGAAGATGATTTCCACACGCCGGTTCTGCGGCTCGCGGACGCCATCGGCGGTCGGGACCAGCGGGTCGGTCTCGCCACGGGCCTCTGAGCTGATCTGCCCGGCCGGAACGCCATCGGCGGTCAGGGCAGCCTGCACCGAATCGGCGCGGCGCTGCGACAGACGCAGATTGTAGGCAGCCGGGCCGGAGCGGTCAGCATGGCCAACCAGGTTCAGACGGCTGATGCCGCCCTTCTTGGCATTGTCGGCGGCCAGCTTCACGATCTGGCGCGCATCCGGCGTCAGGTCCGAACGGTCGAAGTCGAAGAACACCAGATAGTTGCGCGGCACGGCCGGCGGGGCCGGCTGGGCTGCGGGCTGCGGAGCCGGCTGCGGGGCCGGTGCGGCGGCAGGTGCCGGCATCGGCTTCGGCGGCGGATTGAAGGCCCAGCGCAGGCCGACCAGAACGGTGTGCGCGGCATATTCGGCATCGACAGAGGCACCGGTCGAGGTGGTGAGGCCGGCATCGCGGGTGGCGAAATAGCGGTAGTCAGCGAACAGGCCGAGCTGCTCGCTCACCTGATAGCCGACGCCGGCGATGCCCTGATAGGCCAGCACGATGTCAGAGTCGCTGAGGCTGCCGCCGCCAATCGGGGCAATGCCGTCATACTTCACGGCAGCACCACCGAGACCGACACCGAGATAGGGGGTGAAGCCGCCCATGTCGAAATCGTACAGCAGGTTCATCATCAGCGCCTGGGCGCGGGTGTTGCCCGCCCCGTTCACGCCGCTGACGCTATCGGCGTCATTGCCGCGATAGGAGAATTCAAGCTCAAGGCGCGGGGCGCCGAACTTGTAGCCGAGAGAGGCCGCACCGAGCGCGCCGGTGTCGAAATCGGCCTCGCTGCTGATGCCGGAGCCGGAGATATCGGCATCTTCCTGCAGGTTGATGCCGGCACCCAGGCCCATATACCAGCCTTCCGGCTGCGCCAGAGCGGCAGTCGGCAAACCGACCAGCAGCGCCGCGGCGATAATTGGCGCATTGAACTTCATGACAGGTGCCCTCTTCTTTTTTGTAGAAGGAAATAACTGGCGGCCATCAGACCCCGGATGGTTTCCTCGCGACCGACACTATTCATAGCAATATCAAATAACGGGGACGGCTTCACGGGATTCCAATCGACTGTGGCTCATTGGTTACCAATGTGGCTGAAAGGACACATAAAAACTATCCGGCTACCGTGATTCACTGTTTCGGGCCGGGCGGCGCTTTTTTCAGCGGCCGTTCCAGCGCGTCAAGGAACTGCCGGCGTTCTTCCGGTGTCAGCTTTTCGTTGATCGACAGCAGCAGATTGTGCAGCACATCCTGCATCGCCGCCGAGCGGTCGCGCACATCCTCCAGCGCGCGGGAAGCCGCATCGGGATCGTAGGGTTGCTTCAGCATCGCCTCGTGCATGTCGCTGCGCGCCGCGCGCAGTTCTCGGAAGGCGCTACGCATGTTGGCCCGTTCACGCTCGAACACCGGCCCCAGCTTCTCCCGCGCCTGCTGCGGCACGGCGTGTTCCAGCGGGCCGAAGCCGAACCGCCGGTCCTTCGGCCCGCGATCGCCGTGCCAGTGCGACAGCGCAGAGCCGGCGATGATCCCGACCAGCAGCAGGTTCAGCACCAGCGAGGCGGGCAGCAGCCAGCGGCGGAACCGGGTTTTCTTCGCGGGCGCCGATGTCGTGGATTCGGGGGCGTCAGTCATAACTCGTATCTCCCGTTGCGTTCTGGCCGGCGGTCAGCGGGCCGAAGGCCAGGACAGCGACATCCTGCTGGTCGAGGGCGGCGAGGTCGATTGTGCCGCCGGTATTGAGGGTGTATGGCCCGGCGGCGAATCCCAGCCACAGGCCGATGACGGCGGAGGCCGCCAGCGCCATGGTGAAGCGCCAGGGCGCGCGGTTGCCGTTTGCCGGAATTGGTGCCGGGATTGGCGCCACCGGTGCCGCCGGAGCGTCTTGGTGCCGGGCGGCGGCCCGGATGCGCGCCGCGAGGTCGCCTGCCGGTGCAGGGGCGGGCGGCAGCGCATCCAGCGCGCGGTCCAGCTGGCGTGCCTGTTCCAGCCGGGCCTGCGCGGCGGGCTCAATGGCCAGCAAGGCCAGCGCGGCAGCGCGTTCCACTACCGGCCAGCGCGCCGGGTCGGCGCCATAGGCGTCGAGCAGCGTTTCCAGCCGCTGCAGATCCATCGCTTGAAGTTTTTCGGTCATGACAAACCCTCCAGCAGGTCGCGCCCTTCAGCGCCCAGCAATTCGCGCAATTTGCGCCGGCCCCGCGCCAGCAGCGATTCCAGTGCTTCCTCGCTGATTTCCATCAGCCCGGCCGCCTCGGCCTGGCTCAGCCCTTCGTAATAGCTCAGGATCAGCGCCGCGCGCTGGCGCTCCGGCAGGCTGTCGAGGGCGTTGCGTACGGCGGCGCCGCGCTCGTCCTCCTCCATCGCCTCGCCGGGCCGGGGGGCGGGATCGACGGTTTCCGGCGGCTCGTCCATCAGCACCAGCCGGCGGCGGCGCAGCCGGTCATGGGAGAGGTTGAAGGCGACGCGGTAGAGCCAGCTCTTCAGCCCGGCCTCGCCGGGCCGCCAGGTGGCTGCGTTGTTCCACAGCCGCAGGAAGCTTTCCTGCGCCACATCCTCGGCCTCGGACCGGTCGCCCAGTAACCGCCAGGCGAGCCGGTGAAGCATGCCGAGATGGCGGTCGAGCAGCAGGGCGAAGGCGGCATCGTCGCCGGCGGCGAGACGCAGGATGAGGCTGTCGTCTGAAGCGTCGGACTCGTCCGTCTTCTGCACACGCCATCCCCATTCTGTCGTTCGCCGCACGGCGCCGCTCCTGCCCGATGCCTTGTAGGTAGGATCAGTCGCGCGCGCCCGGCGCGTCGCCGCGCGGGCCCATCATGTGGCGCCCGTCTCGGAACGTACCATGATGCGGCAGGCCGTCATGCTTGCGTTCGAACCGCGCCTCGCGCAGTTCCTCCGCCGTCACCACGCCGTCCCAGTTGGCGTCCATCCTGCCGAACATAGAGGCGGGCGAATGGCGCTGCTCGCCGGGTTCGATCTTGCCGTCCTTGTTGCGGTCCATCCGCTCGAAGCCGCGCTTGGCCATCTCGTCCAGCCGTGCCGCCATCATCGAGCGGAACTCGTCCTGCGACAAGGCGCCATCCTTGTCGGCATCGAAGCTGGCGAACCGGGCCTCGTGTGCGGCCTTGACCTCCGCGCGGGTGATCTGGCCGTCCTTGTTGGCGTCGAAACGCTCCAGCATGTGCTGGACGCGCTGCTCGCCACGCTCCTTCTGATCGGCGCTCATCTTGCCCTGGCGCATGTCGTTTACCGCATGGGCGATGCCGGGCAGGGCGGAAAAGGCGCCGAGCGTGACACCGAGTGCGACCGCGCCGAGCAGGGCGATACGCAGGGTGGTGCGGGGGGTCCGCTTGCGTGTGTTGGAAGTGGTCATGGGGGTAGTCCTTTCGTGTAGGGGGCGGTCCGTTTCTCCTGGACCTGCCCTATACACGCAGGGGCGGCTTATTTCCGTCGCGGCGTCTTCTAGCGCCCTTACCTCAGCGCCGGCCGAACAGCCTTTCGATATCGGCCAGCTTCAGCTCGACATAGGTCGGCCGGCCATGGTTGCACTGGCCGGAATGCGGCGTCGCCTCCATCTGGCGCAGCAGCGCGCTCATCTCCTCGGCGTTCAGCCGGCGGCCGGCGCGCACCGATCCGTGGCAGGCCATGGTGCCGCAGACATGCGCCAGCCGGTCCTCCAGCGTCAGCGCCTGATCCCATTCGGCGAGGTCATCGGCGAGGTCGCGCACCAGCCCGGCGGCGTCGGTCTGGCCGAGCAGCACAGGCACCTCGCGCACCACCACGGCGCCGGGACCGAAAGCCTCAATGACAAGGCCAAGCCGGGCCAGATCCTCGGCGCGGGCTGTCAGCCGCTCGACCGCGGCTTCCTCCAGCTCCACCACTTCGGGCAGCAGCAGCGTCTGGCGCTTCACGCCGTCGCGCGCCAGCGCCTCCTTCATGCGCTCATAGACCAGCCGTTCATGCGCCGCATGCTGATCGACGATGACGATGCCATCGGCTGTCTGGGCGACGATATAGGTGCCGTGCAGCTGCGCTGTCGGCACGCCCAGCGGCAGATTGACGGCCGGCGATGCGTCGGGGACGGGCACCGGCCGGGCGGCGGGCTGCGCGTCCAGGCCGGGTAGCGGCGCATGATAATCATGCAGCGCTTCCGCCAACGCGCCCCCCTGTGCTGCCGGCGCGTAAGGCATGGGATAGGCATAGGCCGGACTGCGCCAGCCCTGCGGCCCCATTCCCGGTCCTTCATTTCGGAAAGCACCCAGCGCCGCCGCCGAGACGGTGGTGGAGGCGCGGTGCCCGGCCTCGGCCAGCGCGTGCTTCAGGGCGGAGACGATCAGGCCACGCACCAGCCCGGCTTCGCGGAAGCGCACCTCCGCCTTGGCCGGATGCACGTTCACATCCACCGCTTCCGGCGGCACTTCTAGGAACAGCGCGAGCAGCGGATGCCGGTCGTGCGACAGGAAATCCTGATAGGCCCCGCGCACCGCGCCCTGCAGCAGCCGGTCCTTCACCGGCCTTCCATTCACGAAAAGATACTGCATCTGCGCATTGCCGCGATTGAGCGTCGGCAGCCCGGCATAGCCGGTCAGGTGCAGACCTTCGCGGGTGGCGTCGATGCGCAGCGCATTCTCGGCGAAGGAATCGCCCATGATCGCAGCCAGCCGGCGCAGTCTTATATCGAATAGCTCGCCCTGTCCGGCGGCCAGCTTCACGGAGCTGCGCGTGCCGTCGCCCAGCGTGAAGCCGACATGCGGGTGTGCCATGGCAAGACGGTTCAGCACATCGACCGCCTGGCCATATTCGGCGCGCGGCGTCTTCAGGAATTTCAGCCGTGCCGGCGTGGCGTAGAACAGGTCACGCACCTCGACCCGCGTGCCCGGCGGATGGGCGGCGGGTTCGACCGGCAGCTTGCGCCCGCCCTCGATGGCGATCTTCCAGGCGCTGTCGGAACCCGCCTTGCGCGAGGTGAGGGAAAGCCGGCTGACCGCGCCGATGGAAGGCAGCGCCTCGCCCCGGAAGCCGAGCGAGGCTATGCGCACCAGATCATCGTCCGGCAGCTTCGAGGTGGCGTGCCGCTCGACCGCCAGTTCCAGCTCGTCGGATGTCATGCCGAAACCGTCGTCGCTGACCGAGATCAGCGATTGCCCGCCATCGCGCAGGATCACGTCGATATGTGTCGCCCCGGCGTCCAGCGCGTTCTCGACCAGCTCCTTCACGGCGCTGGCCGGACGCTCCACCACCTCGCCGGCGGCGATCTGGTTGACCAATATGTCGGGCAGGCGGCGGATGGCCATGGCGGCGTCAGCCCATCGCGGCGAGGTAGTCGCGGGTCAGCACCTTGCCCTCCTCGACCGCCGGCTGGTCGAACGGGTCGATGTCCAGCAGATGCGCGGCGATGATGGTCTCCAGCATGAAATGCATCATCAGCGCGCCCAGCGTGCCTTCGTCCAGCCTGTCGATATGGATGAGGCGCGTCGGGCGCTGATTGCGGATCAGCGTCTCGGCGGTGGCGCGCTGTTCGGCGTCCAGCAGATCGCCCATGGTGCGGCCGCGCAGGTATTTCGGCGTCGCCTCGCCGGCCACGCCGTCGGCGATGCGCGGGCCGGTGCCGGCCGCCGTGCCGAGGATCAGCGTGAACATCTTGTCGGCCGGGCCGGCGAGATAGAGCTGCAGCTGGCTGTGCTGATCGACCGTGCCCAGCGCGTTCACCGGCGTCGTGCCGTTGCCGTCCTTGCCCAGGCTTTCCGCCCAGAGCTGCCGGTACCAGAAGCTGAGATCGTTCAGCTGGTCGAGATAGGGCATCAGCACGGTCTGGGCCGCCCCCCTACTGTCGGCCAGCAGCAGCGACAGCGCGGCCCCCACCGCCGGCGGGCAATCCATCGGATCTTTTGCCGCGAAGGCGGTGTCCAGCACCGACTGCGCGCCCTGGCGCAGCGCGCGGACATCCAGCCCGGCGATCAGCGCCGGCAGCATGCCGACGCAGGACAGCACGGCATAGCGGCCACCCACTTTCGGATCATGGTCGATGATCGGAATGCCATAGCGTTGGGCGAGCTTACGCAGCGGATTCTCGGTCTTCTCGGTGATCGCGGTGACATGGGCCGCGACCTCCTCCTCGGTAACTGCCAGCACCAGCGGTTCCAGGCAGGTGAGGAACTGCATCAGCGTTTCCGACGTGCCGCCGGATTTGGAGATGACGATGATGCCGGTGCGCTTGAAATCGACGGCGGCGAACAGCGCCTGGAAGCTCGCGGGATCGACATTGTCCATGAAATGCAGGCGCGGCGTGCCCTCGGGCGGACCGAAACCCTTGTCGGCGAGGCGGTAGAGCGTGCGCCCGCCGAGGCTGGAGCCGCCGGTGCCCAGCACGATCACATCGGCGAAGCGGGCGCGGTAGTCGGCGGCGATCGCCTCCAGCTCGGGCAGGTCATCCTCGCGCGCCGGCAGGCGCAGCAGCGGCAGGCTGCCATCCTTGTGCCACTGCCGCAGCGCCGCCAGCGCCGGTGCCGCCAGCGCCACGCGGCGGCCGAGCTCGCTGTCACGCGGGCCGGCCGGGCCGATACGCCCCGACAGGCAGCCCGCAATATCTTGTGTGTAGAACATAGAAAAACACCATTAATAGGTAAACTGTAGGGTAGCAAGCCGCCGGCCCGCCGCCAAGGGGGCTGGGAAGGCGGAGTGTTGTTCGATAGTTGGCCGCCCCACCTTACGCCATTCCCGGGCTTGTCCCGGGAATCCAGGATTCAGCCTGCTCTACAGACATCCAGTAAGCGGAAGCCTGGACCCCCGGGCCTGTCCCGGGGGTGACGGTCACAGAGACAAGTCTGTAACGCCGCGTACGCCCCAAAGGCTCCCGCTTCAGGAATCCTGGCCCGGCGCCGGCTTCGTCGCGGTGACGCCCTCAGGCTGGCCGACGATGACGAAGGTCAATGCCTTCGGGTCGAACAGGCTGGCGGAGAGACGTTTCAGATCGTCCATCGTCACCGCCTCGATCAGGCCGGCGCGGCGTTCCAGATAATCGATGCCCAGCTTCTCGCGCTGGATCGCCACCAGCATGGAGGCGATGCGGCCAGAGCCATCCAGCGACAGCCAGTAGGAACCGGTAAGGTACGCCTTGGCGTCTGCCACCTCTGCCTCGGTCGGCCCGTCGCCGGCCATGCGCTGCCATTCGGCGCGCACCAGGGCGATGGATTCCGCGACCCGCGCATTGGCGG
>Ga0114898_1000366_pt1 | contig 36084 bp, 25 predicted proteins | sample Malvired_Geostar_FD_83496 | JGI IMG/M metagenome (GOLD analysis project Ga0114898, IMG submission 83496) | Marine viral communities from the Global Malaspina Expedition - Malaspina viral metaG DeepMed_Geostar | ecosystem: Environmental > Aquatic > Marine > Oceanic | place: Mediterranean Sea...
GCCCAGCGCGCCCGCCATGATCCACAGCGCCATGGCGAAGCCGACCGCGCCCAGCAGCGCGCCGCCAAGGAAGAAGCCCACCCCCTTCAGCGCGTTCTTGGAGCCGGTCAGCAGCGCCACCCAGCGGAACAGCAGCCCCGCGCTCTCCCCCGGCACCACCAGCTTGATGGCGCTCTTGGCGCTCATCTTGGTCAGATCCTGAGCGATACTGGCCAGGCCCTGCGTCGCCACCACATAGGCCACCGCCACGAGTCCCGGCCAGCCGGGATCGAGCAGCGCCAGCATCCCCAGCGCCACGATCTGCAGGGCAAGCCCCAGATGCAGCGTCAGCTTCAGCCCGAAACGCGCGCCGACCCAGCCACCGACCAGATTGGTCGCCATCCCCGCCAGCTCATACAGCAGGAACAGCAGCGCCAGCTCGAAGGGCGTGTAGCCCAGCGTGTGGAAATGCAGCAGCACCAGCATGCGCAGCGCGCCATCGGTCAGCGTGAAGCCCCAATAGGCGGCGGTGACGATAGCGTAGCGGCGGATATCGCCTGCTGCAGTTGGGGAGACACTCACAGGCTGTGCGCCACCTTCGCCGCCAGCTCGGCCATGCGGTGGGCATAACCGGTTTCATTGTCGTACCAGGCGAGGATCTTCACCTGCGTGCCGGCCACCACCATGGTCGAGGGCGCATCCACGATGGCCGAGCGCGTGTCGTTCAGGAAGTCGGCGGAGACCAGCGGCCGTTCCTCATAGCCCAGGATGCCGGCAAGCGGCCCCTCGGCGGCGGCCTTCAGCAGCGCGTTCACCTCGGCCACGTCGGTCGCGCGCGCGACCTCGAACACCGCGTCGGTCAGCGAGGCGTTCAGCAGCGGCACCCGGACCGCGATGCCGTTCAGCCTGCCCTCCAGTTCCGGGAAGATCCTGCCGATGGCGGTGGCCGATCCGGTCGAGGTCGGGATCAGCGAGTTGAGGGCGGAGCGCGCGCGCCGCAGATCCTTGTGCGGCGCATCGACGATGGTCTGGGTGTTGGTCACGTCATGCACGGTGGTGATCATGCCGTGGCGGATGCCGATGCCCTCATGGATCACCTTCACCACCGGGGCGAGGCAATTGGTGGTGCAGGACGCCGCCGTCAGCAGCCGGTGCCGCGCCGGGTCATAGAGATGGTCGTTCACCCCCATGACGATGTTCAGCGCGCCCTCCTCCTTCACCGGGGCAGCGACGATCACCGTTCCCACGCCCTGCTCGTAATAGGGTGCCAGCGCGGCGACGGTCTTGAACTTGCCGGTCGCCTCCAGCACCAGATCGACGCCGGCCTCCCGCCACGGACCGTCAACCGGGCTGGTGGCGCTGCTGTAGCCGATGTGCCGTCCAGCGACGGTCAGCGCGTCCTTTTCCGCTGTCACGGGAACCAGCCAGCGTCCATGCACGCTGTCGAATTCCAGCAGATGCGCGGCGGTAGCGGCATCGCCCTTGGCCTCGTTGATATGGACGACTTCCAGCCCGGCCAGATCAGCCCGCCTGTCCTCCAGCGCGCGCAGCACCAGCCGCCCGATGCGCCCGAACCCGTTGATGCCGACACGCAGGGTCATTGCCGTTTCTCCCCGGCTGCAAGAATGGACAGGGGCGCACAGAGTTCCGGCCGGCCATGGCAGCAATCCTCGGCCAGGAAGGACAGCAGATCGCGCATGCCGTCATAATCGGCGGCGTAGCAGATCGAGCGTCCCTCGCGGCGTGCCTGCAGCAGCCCGGCGCGCTCCAGCTCCTTCAGATGGAAGGAGAGCGTTGCCGGTGAGACGCCCAATCGCTCCGCGATCACACCGGCGGACAGCCCCTCCTCCCCGGCCGGGACCAGCAGGCGGTAGATCGCCAGCCTTGTCTCCTGCGCCAGCGCGGTCAGGCGGCGTATCGCTGTTGTCGTTTCCACAGTTCGACCGTAGCAAAACTATTTGAATGTTTGATGACGAAACGCCCGGCACCTGAGGGTACCGGGCGTTTTGTCGCCGATTCGGAAACCGCTTACGCCACTGCGAGCTGGAACAGCACGCCACTGAGCAGCGAGCCGGCGAGCGCGAACAGGATATAGAGCGCGAAGACCTGTTTCTTCGCCAGCGCCCAGACCGCGATGGCCGCCGGAATGGAGGTAATACCGCCGGCCACCAGGAAAGCCATGCCCGCGCCCGGTGCCATACCCTGCCCGATGAAGCCGCCGACCAGCGGCAAGGCGGCATAGCCGTTGAGGTACGCCGGCACACCCACCAGCGTGGCCGCGAGGATCGACAGGAACCCGCCATCGCCGACCAGGGCCCGCACCGCCTCCGCCGGGACATAGGCCAGCATCAGCGATTCCAGCAGGAAGGCGAGCGCCAGCCACTTGCCGAGGAACAGCAGCGTGTCGAAGGAGGCGCGGGAGAATTTGGCGAGCCTTGAATCATCGCCCCAGAACCGCCAGACCACCGGCTTGTGGCTGCGGATCGAGGCGGCGCCGCAGCCGCCATTGCCGATGCCCGCGCGCAGCGGATCAGCCAGCGCGCCGGCCCGGGTCAGCGCATAGGTGCCGTAACCGCCCAGCAGGCCGACACCAATGGCAGCCGCCGTCTTGGCCAGGGCGAAATCGAGGCCCAGCGTGCCCAGGGTCAGCACAAACATGGTCGGATCCATGATCGGCGAGGCCAGCCAGAACGCCATCACCGGCGCCAGCGGCACGCCCATCGACAGCAGTGCCGCGATCACCGGAATGACACCGCAGGAGCAGAAGGGCGACAGCGCGCCGATCAGCGCGGCGAAGGTGATCATCTGCACCTCGCGCCCGACGAAGGCGCGGGCGATCAGCGCGTCCGCACCGCTGGCCTTGGCGCCAGCGGCCAGCGCCACAGAGACCAGCAGGAACGGCAGCACCCCCAGGAAAGCATCGACGGTGAAACCGATGCTGGGGGCAAGCTGATCTCGCGCGAACAGCGCCAGCCCCAGCAGGATGACGATCAGGGCGACAAGCGCGCCGTCCGGCTTTGGCAGCCGGGTGGCGCGAAGGGCTTCAGCGACGGACATCGTGGTTCCTTTCTTCAGCAACCTTCCGGAATCCATAATTCCAGAATTATAGAAATAAAGTAGCGAAAAATGCGGCTTCAGGCCGCGTCTTCGCTCCCGCAGATAATGCCGACATCCTTGCAGCACTCGTCGGCCAGATAACCGATCAGCCCCTGCATGACGCTGAAATCGGCGCGGCAGATCAGTGTGGTTCCCGCCCGCTCCTGCGTCACCAGACCAGCGATCAGCAGCCGGTGCAGATGATGCGACAGGGTGGAGGCCGGCAGGCCCAGCTTCTCCTGGATTTGCCCGACCGCGAGGCCGGGATCGCCCGCGCGCACCAGCGTGCGGAAAATCCGCAGTCGGGACGGGTTTCCAAGTGCCTCAAGCCGGGCAGCGGCAGTTTCGAGATCGGTCATGGCATGAATATGCGGCCGGCGCACGTGGCTGTCAACCGTATTTCCGGAATAATCGAAACAACAAGAGCTTCTAGGAGTTATGCCTATCAGCGGGGCCGGTCACGGTGACGTCGAGGTCGCGCACCAGCCCGTCCGACAGGCCATAAATCCAGCCATGGACCGACACATCCTGACCGCGCGCCCAGGCATCCCGGAGAGTGACGGTCTGCGCCACATTGCCGACCTGGCGAACGACATTGTACTCGCACAGTGCGTTCGCCCGGTCATCGGGGCTGCCGATGGCCGCCAGCTTGCCGGCGTGGCCGCGATGCACCTCGCGCACCGGCTCCAGCCAGTGATCGACGATGCCGTGCTTCTCCTCGCGCAGAACGGCGCGGATACCGCCGCAGCCATAATGGCCGCAGACGATGATGTGGCGCACCTTCAGCGCGTTCACCGCGAAGGCCAGGACGGACAGGAAGTTGATGTCGGTCGGGATCGCCAGATTGGCGATGTTGCGATGCACGAACAGCTCGCCAGGATCGAGGCCGACGATCTCGTTCGCCGGCACCCGGCTGTCGGCGCAGCCGATCCACAGGAACTCCGGTGCCTGCTGGGCAGCCAGCCGGCGAAAATAATCGGGATCGCGCTTCTGGCGGTTGATCGACCAGGCCAGGTTGTTCTGGATCAGCCGGTCGATCACAGCGCCGATCCCTGACCGATTGCAGGAATCCCCCAACAGGGGGGCGTCATCTCGGTCTCGATATGCACCAGTACCTCGCGGGAAATGTTTGTCCCGAGCCGGTGGCACGCAGCCAGCCGGCCGAGCAGACTGCACATTACCCGCTGGCACAGAGGATCGGCCAGAATGAAATCCAGCGGCGGCGCCGGAAGATGCCGCAGCGGGATGCAGTCCCGCCGCGGCACCGGGAGCTGGATATCAGAAGCGGACCTTCGCCTTCACCAGGAAGGAGCGGCCCGGCTCGTAGAGCGGAATGACATTGCCGAATTCCTGGCCATAGGTGGCGCGGTCAGCATAGGTCTCGTCGAAGATGTTGTTCGCCTCGGCCCGCAGGGTCAGATACTCCATCGAAGGCGGGGTGTACTGGGCATAGAGTCCGACCGCCTCGTAGCTGTCGAGCGGACGCAGCCCGGCCGCCTGCGGGTCGTCATTCTTCAGCGCCGCATCCAGCGTACCACCGACCATCAGACCGATATCCCGGAAGCTGTGCGCCACCTCCAGCGCGAAGATCTGGCCGACCGGCGTGCCGAGATACTGGCCGAAATCGGAATCGCCGGGCTGGCCGTTGATCTCGAAATCCGTGTCGGTATAGGTCAGCCGGGCAAAGCCGGGGCCCCAATTGTAACCGACCGAGAGGTTATAGCCCTTGGTCTCGAAATCGGCGGTCAGCGCCGCCCCGCCGCCATAGCTCTCATTGCGGGCATTGTCGAAGTCGCTGCGGAAGATGCCGGCCCCGAAGGTGAAACCCTTATAGTGGGTCTCGAAACCCAGATTGGTGTTCTCCGAGCGCACCGCCTCGATGCCGCCGGTATAGGTCCAGTTCTCGTTCAGGATGAAGTTCTCGGCCAGCGCCACGCCGCCGAACACACGGGAATATCCCGCCTTCAGCGTCAGCCAGTCGGTGGCGTCATAGGCCGCCGAGGCATTGCCGCTGACCCCGTCATTATCGGTCGTGCTGCCGTCCACCCCCTCGAACTCGTGGCGGTCGGCGCGCGCGCCGAAGGACAGGCGCAGCCGGTCGATGGGGGTCAGCCGTGCCTGCGCATAGGCGCCGACATTGGTGGCAACCTCGCGGATCGTCACCGTCGGGTCGCTGTATTCCGCCTCGTCATCGTAGAAATCGACGCCGACGGTCACACTGTTGCCGGGGCTGAGGTTGAAGTCGTTCTCGACCTTGCCGGACAGGCTGCTGGTCACGCCGGCGCTGCCGAAGGGGGTGGGCACGCCAAGCTCAGTGCGACCGAAGCCGAGCACCAGTTTGGGGTCGAACAACCCCTCGGCATGCGGCGTAGAGTAATTGAACACGAAGTTCTGCCGCTTAAGATCATAGACGCGCAGCCCCTCATTGCGGTTGGTCAGCCGGCCGATATTGGCGCGGAACGGGCGTACCGCCTCGTCATGCACCTGCTCGGCCGAGACCTCGAAGCGATGGCCGGACTCGCTCTCATAGCCCAGCTTGCCCAGCACGCTCTGCAGGCCGGCACCGGTACCCTCGACGGCGCGGCCATCGCCATCCTTGTAGTTGCTGCCGTCGGCATCCTTGAAGAAGCCCAGCACCTCGAACCCCTCATGCCGCGCATAGGCCGAGCCGCTGAAGGCGAGCGTATCGCCATTGGTGTTGTACTCGGTACCGACGAAACCGCCGACCGACTGGCCCGGCTTCAGAAGGTCGCCGGCATCCACCGTCTCATAGACGATGGAACCGCCCAGCGCGCCCGGCCCGGCATCGGCGGGGGCGACGCCCGGATCGACGCGCGCCAGCTTCAGCAATTCCGGGTCGATCAGGTTGGTGCCGTTATGGTGGAACACCTTGTTGTTCTGCCGGGCGCCATCGATGCTGACCGCGAGGTTGGTCTCCTCCACGCCCTGGACATAGACTTTCTGGCTCATCGGCTGGCCGCCGCCGACCGAAACGCTGGCCTCGCCGGCGAAGACCTGCTTCATCGAGCCGGGATTGCGGCGCTCCAGCTCTTCCTGGCCGATGGTGATGGAATTGGCGCGGTCCGCGGCCCCGGCATGGGGGTCCGCCGAGGCCGCACCCTCGACCACCACCGGGGAAAGCATGGTGGCGGAAGAGCTGCTCTCCGGCTGCGCCAGGATCACCGCCCCGCCGCCGGTCATGCGGAAGCCGAGACCGGTGCCGGCAAGCAGCTGCCGCAGTGCCGCCGCCGGCGTCATGGTGCCGCTGACGCCCCGGGTCGCGGCGCCGCGCACCACATCGCCATGGGCCGATACCTGGATGCCGGCCTGCTGGCCGAAGGTAGGCAATGCCTGCGCCAGCGGCTGGGCCGGAATGTCAAAGCGGCGCTGTTCGGCCTGGGCGGCCGCCCCTGCCGTCTGCGCCTGCGCCGTACCCGGCACCGCCAGCGCCATCGCCATGCCAATGGCCGTCGTCAATGCCAGCGCCGCCAGCAGCGCCGCCCGCGCCTTCGCCCGCCCCTTCGCGTGATTCTTTGCCCCGATATGACCCGTCATGCCTTCGCTCCCCCATGAACAGCGGAAAACGCCGATCCGCCATCTTGCGAATACGACGCAATGTTAGTTTCTGACCTAAGGACGATGGCGCGCGGGCCGCTGTTCAGAAAAAACGCGGCATAGTGATTTTTTTATCCGCCGGAGATGACGGTGATCCAGGGAGACAGCCGGTAGAGCCGCGCGCCCTGCGCAGCGGCAATGGCCTCAAGGGCAGCATCCGGGTCTTTCAGACTGTACACGCCGGTCAGCGGCTGCCGGGCGAGGCTGTCCCCGCGCAGGATGACGACGCCCCTGTAGTACGGGCGGAGTTCCGCCACCGCCTGCTCCACCGGCATGTCACGGGCGATCAGCCGCCCGTCCAGCCACGCCGCCACCTCCTGCGGGTTCATGCTGCCCCGCTGATGGGCACCGCCCGGCCCGAACCGCACCCAGTCGCCCGCCGTCAGCACCTCCGCGGCCGAGGCATCGGCAACCCGGACCCGGCCTTCGCGCACGGCGACGCTAATCACATCATGCGCGTCGCGCACCTCGAAAGCCGTGCCCAGCACCGTGGTCCGGACCGTATCCGCTGTAACCTCGAAGGGATGCGCCGGATCCGGCTTCACCTCGAAGAAGGCCTGGCCGGCCAACAGCGTGACGGCGCGGCGGCCTTCCGCAAAATCGACGGAAATCGCGCTGTCCGGGGCAAGCTGGACCACACTGCCATCGGCCAGCGCCAGTTCCATGATCTGGCCGCGCGCGCTCATATGGTCGGCACGCAGGCGCAGCACGGCATCGGGCAGCAGGATGACAGCGAGGCAGGCGGCCATCGCCGCCAACGCCAGCACCAGCGCGCGGCGGCGCTGCGGGAAGGCGACAACGCGCCCATCGGCCGGCGGTGATGCACTCTCTTCCGGTTTCAGGGACGACACCGGGCGCGGCCCCGCGCCGCCCGCCACTGCCCATTCAGAGCGATGCAGCGGCGTGGCCATGCCCATCACCTCATAAGTATGGCGGATTTCCTCCCAGTCGCGCGCATGCGCCGGATCGGCGGCCAGCCAGCGCGCAAGGCCGGCGTGCAGCGCGGCATCGCCGGGCGCGTCCAGCAGCGCGACCATCCAGTCACTGGCCTTGCGCGGTTCCATCCGCTGTTCCATGGCTGGTTCCGTCCCTTCGAGGTGCCGTCGATCCCGCTGCATCATAGACGCTCCGGCACCCGGTCCTGTTCAATCGCCCCGCCCGTCATCGCCCCGCCTGTCATCGCCCTGCCCGTCATCGCCGGTACAACCGCTGGCGGCAATGCTCCAGCCCATCGGTGACGAGGCTGTGCGCCAGCCCGACCGAAATGCCGAGATGGGCGGATATCTCGCGCAGGCTGCAGCCGCCGAACCGATGCATCTCCAGGGCGATGCGCGTTCGCTCCGGCAATTCGGCCATCGCTGCTACGACAAGGGCCAGTTCATGCCGCGCCCCGACCGCCGCTTCGGGCGAGGGCCGGTCCTCGCCGATTTGCGCCATGCTCTCTTCGGAATCCGCGACCTGCCGGTTGCGTTCGCGCCCCAGCTTGCGGCGCAGATCGAGGGAAAGATTGCGCACGATACGGTAAAGATAGGCCAGCGGCTCACTCAGCCCCTGCCCGCCCGGCCCCTGCTCCACCACGGCGGCGTCGAACCGCAGGAACGCCTCCTGCACGACATCCTCGGCATGGGCGCGGTCGCCAACGATCCTGCTGGCATAGTTCAGCAGTGCGCCGCGATGCGCCAGAAACAGATCCAGCCTGTCCGGATTGCCAGCCACCCGATGATTTCCCTCTCGCGGACAGCCATCTCTCAGCTGTCAATGCGAGTGATTATCATTTCCGAGATGCTTACGCCAATCCATTCCCCGCCGGGAACCGGGATGGCCGATATCCCGGCCGCACTGGCCGGATGCAACGGCAGCGCAGATCAGCCCTGCCCGCGCGCGCTTGCATTTCCATTTCCAACCGCGCAAGGATTGCGAGAAAGTCTCAAGATTCTTTTCGAATATTCATTCGATAATCAGCGGCGGGGAACAGGGATGGCTCACGAAAACGGGGCGGTGTCCGGACATCTGGATGCCTTGAAGTGGCGTTGTATCGGTCCGTCCAGGGGTGGGCGCGTGGTTGCGGTGGCGGGCGATGCCAATGACCCGATGACCTTCTATTTCGGCGCCTGCGCCGGCGGTGTGTGGAAGACCGAGGATGCCGGCGTCTATTGGCGCTGCGTGACCGATGGCTACCTGACCAGCGCCACTATCGGCGCGCTGGCCGTCGCGCGGTCGGATTCCAACGTGATCTATGCCGGCACCGGCGAGACCACCATCCGCCTCGACGTGTCCTATGGCGACGGGCTGTACCGCTCGACCGATGCCGGGCGCAGCTGGCGCCATATGGGTCTGACCGAGACCCATCATATCGGCCGCATCTGCGTGCATCCGACCGACCCCAACCTGCTCTATGTCGCGGCGCTGGGCGATGCCTTCGGCCCCAATGAGGAGCGCGGCGTCTATCGCTCGCGCGATGGCGGCGAGAGCTGGGAGAAGATCCTCTATCGCGGGCCCGATGCCGGCGCCGTCGAGCTGTCGATGGACCCGAACAATCCGCGCATCCTGTTCGCCTGTTTCTGGCAGGCGCGGCGCAGCTTCTGGAGCCTGTCCAGCGGCGGTGACGGCAGCGGCCTGTTCCGCTCCTTCGATGGCGGCGACAGCTGGGAGGAAGTGACCGAAAAATCCGGCTTCCCCGGCGGCCTGCTGGGCAAGGTCGGCGTCTCCGTCTCGGCGGCGAAGGCCGGCCGGGTGTTCGCGCTGGTCGAGGCCGGGGACGACAAGATTGGCCTCTACCGCTCGGACGATTACGGCGACAGCTGGACCCATGTGTCGCGCAACCGCGACCTGATGCACCGGCCCTGGTACTACACCCATGTCTTTGCCGATCCGGGCCATGCCGACACCGTCTATGTGACCAATTTCCAGATGTGGAAATCGACCGATGGCGGCCAGAACTTCACCGAAGTCACCACGCCGCACGGCGACAATCACGATCTGTGGATCGACCCGGCCAACCCGAAGCGGATGATTGAGGGCAATGACGGCGGCGCCTGCGTCTCCTTCAATGGCGGGGCAAGCTGGTCGTCGATCTACAACCAGCTGACAGCACAGTTCTACCGGCTGGATGTCGATAACCAGTACCCTTACCGGGTCTATGGCACGCAGCAGGACAACACCTCGATCTCGGTGCCCAGCGCCTCGGAATGGGGCGTCATCACGCTGGCCGACTGCAGCTATCCGGGCACCGGCGAAAGCGGCTTCATCGCCGTGAACCCGGAAGATGCGAACATCGTCTATATCGGCGCCATCGGCTCCAGCCCCGGCGGCAGCGGCGCGCTGCAGCGCTATGACCACCGCACGCGGCAGATGCAGCTGGTCAATGTCTGGCCGGAGGAATCCACCGGCATCGCGCCGAAGGACATGCGCTACCGCTTCGCCTGGACCTTCCCCATCGTGTTCTCGCCGCATGACAGCCGCACGCTCTATGCTGGCGGCAACCACATATTCCGCACCCGCGACGAGGGCATGAGCTGGGAGAAAATCTCCCCTGACCTCAGCCGCAACGACACCAGCAAGCTGGATTATTCCGGCGGCCCGCTGAACCGCGACAGCGCCGGGGCGGAGACCTATGCCAGCTGCGCCAGCGTGTACGAATCGAAGCACCGCAAGGGCGAGATCTGGGCCTCGACCGACGATGGACTGGTGCATGTCACGCGCGACGATGGCAAGAGCTGGCAGAATGTGACGCCGAAGGACATGCCTGAGCTGGCCTATGTCGGCAGCGTCGAGGTGTCCGAACTGGATGCCGACACGATCTATGTCTCGGCCACCCGCTACAAGCTGGCCGACTACAAGCCCTACCTGTTCCGTTCGACCGATGGCGGCAAGAGCTGGAAGAAGATCACCGGCGACCTGCCGCAGGGCGAGATCACCCGCGTTCTCCGCGCCGACCCGGTCCGCGCCGGTCTGCTCTATACCGGCACCGAGACCGGCATCTTCTACAGCCTGGACGATGGCGCGCACTGGACCCGCATGGGCGGCGGCTTCCCGGTCGTGCCGGTCTACGACATCAAGGTGAAGAACGGCGATCTGGTGGTAGCCACCCATGGCCGGTCGTTCTGGATCCTGGACGATGTGACGCCGCTGCGGAAGCTGCCGGCGCAGCCGAAGGGCGTGCAGCTGTTCCCGCCGCGCCCGTCGATCCGCAGCAAGCTGGTGTGGAGTGCAGGCCGCCACGGCCGCGACGGCATCACCTACGGTCCGGCCTTCGGCATTTCCGGCAGCACCGAGAATGTGACGCTGCCGGACGGTACGAAGCAGCGCCTGCATCTCGATGTCGGCGAGAATCCGCCGCAGGGCGCCATCGTCTATTACTGGCTGGACAAGGATGCGGACGGCCCGGTGCGGCTCAGCTTCCGCGATGCAGCTGGTGCCGAGATCGCCAGCTTCGCCAGCGACGACAAGGATGCCGCCCCGGCGCGCAAGCCCGGCACAAAGGCGGGCCTGAACCGCTTTATCTGGGACATGAAGTACCCGGCGGCGGTGAAGATCGACGATGCACTGCGCGCGCAGAAGGTGAAGCCGCTGGCCGGCAATGGCGAGCCGCCGGCAGGCCCGCCGGTGGTGCCGGGCAGCTACAGCGTCGTGCTGGAAGCTGCCGGCAAGACGCAGAGCGAAAGCTTCACCATCGAGAAGGATCCGCGCGTCAGCACGAAGCCGGCGGATTTCACCGCACAGTTCGCGCTGCATAAGGAGCTGCACGACTGCCTGTCGCGGCTGAACGGCACGGTCAACCGCATCCGCCTGCTGAAACGCCAGGCCGCCGACATCAAGGGCCGCGCTGACGGCAAGGCGGTGGCGGAACAGGCCGGCGGGCTGATCGGCAAGCTGGAGGCCATCGAGGCCGCGCTGGTCGATATCAAGCGGGAAGGCTCGCGCGACGTGCTGCGCAACCCGGCCGGACTCGACGATACGCTGGTCGATCTGATCAATGTCGTGGCCATCGCCGACGCCGCGCCCACCAAGCAGGCCCGTGAGGTCTCGGAAGAGATCATCGGCAAGGTGGATGAAAAGATCGCCGGCTTCGAGGCGCTGCTGAAAGGCGATGTGGCGGCGCTGAACGCGGCGGCGAAAACCGCCGGCTTCACGCATCTGTCGGCCTAAGGGAAGCCAGGGAAAAACAGGCGGTCGATGCTGAAACAGCCGGCGAGCTTCTGGCATCTGTTCGGTGCCGACTTCATCCTGCGCACCGCCTATCAGATGGGCAAGACGCCGGTGCTGCCGCTGTTCGCGGCGGCCATCGGCGCCGGGCAGATGCTGATCGGCAGCATCGTGGCGGTCTCAACGGTGACCGGCATGCTGCTGAAGCCGCTGATCGGCGCGCTGTCCGACCGCTGGGGCCGCCGGCTGTGGCTGTGGCTGGCGGTGGCGCTGTTCGCCGGCACGCCCTTCCTCTACCAGCTTGTGACGACGCCGGACGAACTGTTCCTGCTGCGCCTGTTCCACGGCACTGCGACCGCCATCTTCGGGCCGGTCACGCTGGCCTACATCATCGAGATGGGGCGGGAGGAGCGGGCCACCCGGCTGGGCTGGTTCGAGATGGCGCGCTCCGGCGGCTATTTCTTCGCCCCGGCGATCACCGGCTGGCTGCTGACCATCCTGCCGCCGGAACAGGTCTTCACCATCATCGGCCTGCTGAGCTGCCTTGCCTTCGTGCCCATCGCCTTCATGAAGCATGGCACCACCCCGCTGCAGGCGCAGCGCGGCCAGCGCCCCAGCCTGTGGCGGCAGTTCGCCAGCGGTTTCGGCCATACCGCCAGCCGCATCGAGCTGTGGTTCGCCAGCAGCCTTGAGGTGACGGTCTATTGCGTGACCTACGGGCTGAAGGCCTTCCTGCCGATCTTCGCGGTGCAGGAGGCGGGATTCAGCGTGCTGGCCGCCGGCCTGTTCTTCACCGTGCAGGAGGCCGCGCACATGCTGACCCGGCCGGTCGGCGGGCGGCTGGGCGACCGCAGCGGCTACCTGCCGGCGATATCCGGCGGCATGGTGGTGATGGGTGCCGCCCTGCTGCTGCTGCCGGCGACCACGACCGGGGCGGAGCTGGTGGCCGTCGCGGTGCTGAGCGGCATCGCCCAGGGGCTGATCTTTCCCTCGACCGTGGCGCTGGTCGGCAATGCGGTGTCGGCCAGCCATACCGGCCTCGGCCTCGGCGTGTACGGCACCATGAAGAACCTCGGCAAGGTCATCGGGCCGGTCGCCACCGGCGGGCTGCTGGAGCTGTTCACCTACGGCACCGTGTTCCGCACCCTGGCGGGCTTCATCCTGACGGCGGCCCTCCTCGTGCTGCTGACCCACCGGCAGCGCCAGCGCGCCTACGAATAGCCCCCTGGCCCACACGAATATCCGCCGTGGCTCTAGGGACAAGGCGCGCGTGGGAGTAGCTGTCAGGAAAGCGTCATACTTTCCGAGGACCGGCTCATGACCCACATGCCCATCGCCATGGATAATCACTGGCTGCCCTTCACCAACAACCGGCTGTTCCACCAGGAGCCGCAGATTTTCGCGCGGGCGAAGGGCGTGCGCTACTGGACGCCGGAGGAGCAGGAAATCCTCGACGGGTCGTCCGGCCTGTTCTGCTCGGCTGCCGGGCATGGCCGGCCGGAGATCGCCGAGGCGGTCCACAAGCAGCTGATGGAGCTGGACTACACCCCGCATTTCCAGCGCGCCGCCCCGGTCTCCTTCGAGCTGGCGCGCCGCCTGGCCGAAATCCTGCCGGACGGCATCGACCGGCTGTTCTTCGGCTCCTCCGGCTCCGAGGCGGTCGACAGCGCGATGAAAATCTGCCTCGCCTATCACCGGGCGCGCGGCGAGGCACAGCGCACCCGCTTCGTCTCGCGCGCCTGGGGCTATCATGGCGTCAATCTGGGCGGCACCTCGCTGGCTGGCATGGTCGGCAACCGCCGCGACTTCTCCGGCGTCACCTGCGATGTCGTGCATATGCGCCACACCTGGAACGAGGAGCAGCGCTTCACAAGGGGCCAGCCGGAGGACGGCGCGCATCTGGCGGACGATCTGGAGGATCTGTGCAAGACCTATGGCGGCGAGACCATCGCCGCTGTCTTCGTCGAGCCGATTGCCGGCTCCATCGGCACCATCGTGCCGCCGCAGGGCTATCTGCAGCGTCTGCGCCAGATCGCCGATAAATACGGCATCCTGCTGGTGTTCGACGAGGTCATCACCGGCTTCGGGCGCACCGGGGCGGCCTTCGCCTCGCAGGAATTCGGCGTCACCCCGGACGTCATCACCATGGCGAAGGCGCTTACCAACGGCACCATCCCGATGAGCGCCGTGGCGGTGAAGACGGAAATCCAGCAGGCCGTCATCGCCTCGGTCACGGCGGACCGGCCGGAACTGATGCATGGCTATACCTATTCCGCGCATCCGGTGGCCTGCGCGGCGGCGCTCGCCTCGCTCGACATCTACCGCGACGAGAAGCTGTTCGAGCGCGGCAAGGCGATGTCCGGCACTTTCCTCGACGGTGTATTCGGCCTGCGCAACCTGCCGCAGGTCTATGATCTGCGCGGCCATGGCATGATGGCCGGCATCCAGCTGACACCGGGCAAGGCGCCGGGCGAAAAAGGCTCCATCGTGCAGCGCCTGCTGTTCAAGGACGGGCTGCATGTGAAGGCGACCGGCGATGCGCTGATCTTCGCGCCGGCGCTGGTCTCCGAGGAATCCGACCTCGACCAGATGATCGACAGCCTGCGCCGGGTGCTGGGCCGCAGCGACCTTTAAGGACGCAGTTCCCGCACGATTTCGGCCAGCAGCTTCAGGCCCGGCTCGATCGCTTCCAGCGGGATCGCGGCGAAGCCGAGCCTGAGGCGGTTGCGCGGCGGGTCCGGGCGCAGGTAATGCACGTCGCCCGGCTCCACCAGCAACCCGGCCGCTGCGGCGCGCTCAGCCACGTCCGCGGCTGACATGCCTTTGGGCAGGGTCAGCCAGATCGCCGAGCCGCCGGTCGTCATCGTCACGTCGCACTCCGGCAGCAGCCGGGCGGTGGCGCTCATCACGGTCTGCCATTTCTTCGATAGGCTGGCGCGCTGGCGGCGGATATGGGCGTCGAAATGCCCTTCCGCCAGGAAGATCGCCATGGCCCGCTGGTCCAGCGTTGAAGTGTGCCGGTACATCAGCCGGCGCAGCGCCCGCAATTCCGTGATCAGCGGCTGTTCGGCGACGATGAAACCGAGGCGCAGCCCCGGGAACAGCGGTTTCGACAGACTGCCGACATGGATCACCCGGCCATTCTGGTCGAAGCTCTTCAGCGCCGGGCGCTGCGGGCCGACGAAATTCAGCTCATGCTCGTAGTCGTCTTCCAGTATCAGGAAATCATGGCGCTCCGCCGCTGAGAGCAGCGACATCCGCCGGTCCATCGTCATGGTGACGCTGGTCGGCGACTGATGCCCCGGCGTGACATAGACCAGGCCGGCGCCCGCCAGCGCCTCGGTCACGCACAGGCCATTGCCGTCCACCGCATGGCCGTGCAGCACCGCACCATGGGACAGAAAGATGTTCCTTGCATCGACATAGCCCGGATCCTCCATATCCACCCGGGTGCCCGGCCCGCACAGCAGCACCGCGACCAGATAGAGCGCGTTCTGCGCGCCGACGGTAATCAGCAGATTCTCCGGTTCCGTACGGAAACCGCGCTGCGGCAGGATGCGGCGGATGATCTGCTCGACCAGCATGGCATCGTCGGCATCGATATGGTCCGCCATCCAGTCCCTTGAATGCAGCGTGGTGCCGGCGATCCGCACGCAGTCGCGCCAGCGGCTCAGCGAGGTCCTGTCCGGCGCGGTCTGGCCATAGATGAAGGGATAGGGAAATTCGTGCCAGTCGGCCGGCTTCACGATGTTCTGCTGGCCGGAGAAGGAGCGCCGAAGCCGGTGCCGGAAATCGATCGATGATGCGGCCGCCGGGATCAGGTTCCGCGCCCGGTCATCCACCTTGATGTGGAGCTGTTCGCGGACATAGCGCTCATCGATGAAATAGCCGCGGCGGTTGACGGATTTCAGATAGCCGTCCTCGGCCAGCCGCTCATAGACCAGCGTCACCGTGTTGCGCGACACCCTGATGCGCTGTGCCATCACGCGCGTCGCCGGCAGCGGCTCGTGAAACGGCAGGGCGCCGGCCAGAATCGCCTCCACCAGCCGCTCCTGAATCTGCTGCTGCAGACGTTTCGCGGGGTCGAGGGGCGCTGCGAAGAAGCGCTCTAGCATGCGCCACAGGCGCGGTTGTCAGTCCCTGGCCCCATAGTTTTCAACCCGTGGCTCTAAGCCGCAATGCTGCGGAGCAATAAGATTTTTGCAGTGCGGAAACAAAACCACAAGAACAGACACGCACGCGACAGACAGCACCTTGCGGGAAAGCAGGGGCAATAACCGGCCGCCTATCATGGCCAGCCGGACAGAACAGGAGAATGGGACATGCGGAATTTCAGCTTCAAGACCAGTCTGGGACGGCGAACCTTCCTGAAATCCACAGCGCTGGCCGGGGCCGGCCTTGCCATGCCGGCCATCGTCAGCCGCGGCGTTCTCGCCTCGTCGGGCGAGATCAACATCATGATGTGGTCGGATTACCTGCCGGAAAGCTTCGTGAAGGGTTTTACCGACAAGACCGGCATCAAAATCAATTTCACCGGTATCGGCTCCAACGACGAGATCATCAACAAGCTGCGCGCGACCAGCGGCCAGGGCTTCGACATCGTCACCCCGACGGTGAATCGCAATCCGCTGTGGGCCGAACTGAACCTGCTGCAGCCCTTCGACATGAAGCGGGTGCCGCTCGACAAGGTCAATCCCGCCATGGCGCTGGGCGAGGCGCACTGGAATTTCGGCGGCAAGGGCACGCATTGGCTGCCGCATATCTGGGGCACCGAGGGCATGGCCTGGCGCACCGACGCCTTCAAGCCGGCCGGCGAGTTCCCCAGCTATTACGATGTCTGGGACGAGGCCAATGCCGGCAAGACCATGGGCCGCGCCCATTCGATGATGCTGGGCCTCGGCCTCGGGCTGGAGCGCCGCGGCGAGCTGGCGCCGGGCTCGATCTGGGCAGCCTACAAGGACGAGGCCAAGATGAAGGAAGTCTGGGCCAAGCTGACCGAGACGGCGATTGCCAAGAAGAAGAACATCAAGCTGCTGTGGAACGACGCCGACGCGCAGAAGAACGGCCTTTTGAACGAGGGCGTCATCGTCGGCCAGACCTGGGACGGCCCGCCGATCGCGCTGAAGACCGCCGGTGAGCCGGTGATGTACCGGGCGCCGGTCGAAGGCGCCATGGCCTGGGTGGACGGCCTCACGATGCCCATCGGTGCGAAGAACATCGACCAGATCTACGCCTTCATCGAAGCGGCCTATGACGCCAAGCTGGCCGGCGAGGCGATCAAGAGCCATGGCTATAATTCGCCGGTCATCGGCGCCGACAAGTTCGGCGGCGACATCTATGCGAAGAACTTCGCCGACGCCTATCCCGGCGATGCGCTGGCGAAGCTGAACCCCTGGCCGGCGGAAATGCCCTGGTACGTCAAGCTGCGCACGGAGTTCGTCAACAAGTTCATGAGCGCCTGATCCTATCCCGTCACCCCCGGTTCCGGCCCCCTTCACACAAGGGCGGCCGGGCCGGTAGCGATGCGCGCGGCGCGGCCCCTATGACAATCCGGCCGCGGCGCCTCCACATCACCGGATAAGGGCGTTCCATGACCACCAGGGATATCCTGCTCGATCACGTCTGCATCCGCTTCGGCAGCTATACGGCGGTGGACAACGCCTCTCTGACGATCAAGGGCGGCGAGTTCTTCTCCTTCCTCGGTCCGTCCGGCTGCGGCAAGACCACGCTGCTGCGCTGCATTTCCGGTTTCGTCGAGCCAAGCGAAGGCCGCGTGCTGATCGGCGGCAAGGACATGCAGAATGTCGGGCCGAACAAGCGCCCCACCGCGCTGATCTTCCAGAATCTGGCGCTGTTCCCGCTGATGAGCGTGGCCGAGAACATCGCCTTCCCGCTGGAGGTGCGCGGCATCGGCCGCAAGGAACGACGCAAGCGCGCCGACGAGCTGCTGGAGCTGATCGCCCTTACCGGCACCGGCGACAAGAAGGTGCATGAGCTGTCCGGCGGCCAGCGCCAGCGCGTCGCCATCGCCCGGGCGCTGGCGGTCGAGCCGGACATATTGCTGCTCGACGAGCCGCTGTCGGCGCTCGATCTGAAGCTGCGCCAGCATATGCGCACCGAACTGCGGGCGATCCAGCAGCGGGTCGGCCTTACCTTCATCTACATCACCCACGATCAGGGCGAGGCGCTGACCATGTCGGACCGCGTCGCCGTCATGAAACAGGGGGTGGTCGAACAGGTCGGCGACCCGGAGTCGGTCTATGAGCGGCCGAAGACCGCCTTCGTCGCCTCCTTCGTCGGGGAGACCAACCAGATCGCCGGCATTGTGGTCGGCCAGGACGGGCAGATCGCCCATCTCGACACCCCGCTTGGCCGGTTGTCGGGCCGCGCCGGCGGCGGACGGACCTACAGGCCGGGCGACCGATGCGTCCTGTTCATCCGGCCGGAAAGGCTGCGGCTGGCCAACTCTGCAAGCGAAAGCGGCAACCTGATCCGCGCCCGGCACGTAAAGGAGGAGTTCGAGGGCAGCATCCGCCATCTGTTCCTGCGGGCGGGCGGCAGCGACCTGCGCGTCAGCCTGGTGAATGACGGTTCCACCGCCACCGGGCGCCGCGCCGATGACGCCATCGATGTGACGTTCGATGCGGATTTCGCCATCGCCCTGCCGGAGGAAGAGATGCCGGGAGCCGCGGCATGATCCAGGCGCTGCGCACGGCCTTCGACGGTCTGGCCGGCCGGCACGGTCTGGGCGTCGCGATCTTCGTCGGCATCGCGATCTTCCTGTGGGTGCTCGTGCTGATCGTGCTGCCGCAGCTGTCGATGCTGGATTTCTCCTTCCGGCACAATCTGCCGCCGCCGGAAATCGGCGGCCCGAATGACGTCTATACGCTGGAGAATTACCGCTATTTCCTGTTTGGGCGCGATGCGGGGCTGAACAGCCTGGATATCGGCGTGCTGTTCAGAACCGTCCTCGCCGCCCTGTTCGTGACGCTGATCGACATTGCGCTGTGCTACCCCATCGCCTTCATCCTCGCCCACTCGGCCAGGGGGGTAGCGGTGCGGCTGATGGTCATCGGCCTGATCGTGCCGTTCTGGGTGAACGAGATCCTGCGCGCCTTCGCCTTCCGCGTGCTGTTCGGCTCAACCGGCCTCATCAACAGCGTCGGCATGGGGATGGGGCTGTGGGATGCGCCGCTGGACTTCATCCGCGCCGATGTCGCGCTCTATGCCGGGCTGACCTACGCCTACATCCTGTTGATGGTGTTCCCGATCTACAACGCCGTCGAGGCGCTGGACCGCAACCAGATCGAGGCGGCCCGCGACATGGGCGCCAGCTGGTGGCGGGTGCACTGGCGCGTCGTGCTGCCGGTGGCCAAGCCCGGCATCGCGTCGGGCGCGACCATGGTGTTCATGCTGACCGCAGGCGCGCTGGCCGCGCCGCAGATCCTGGGCGGCCCGTCCAACCTGTGGTTCACCCAATTGATCTATCAATGGTTCAACGAGGCCGGCGACTGGCCGCGCGGGGCCGCCTACGCCACCATCCTGCTGATGGTCTGCCTCAGTTTCGTGCTGATGACGATGCGCGTCTTCAAGGTCTCCATCGGGGCGATCGGACGATGAGGCGGATGACCGGCGACGGCGCGTTCGCGGCGGGGTTCTCCCTGCTGTTCTTCGCCTTCCTGTTCGGGCCGCTGATCATCATGGTGATCACCGCCTTCAACTCCTCCGCCTTTCCCAGGGTTACGCCCTGGGAGTGCTTCACCACCGACTGGTTCGGCGTCCTCATCGACAACCAGCGGCTGATGGCGGGGCTGGTCACCAGCATCGGCATCGGCATCGGCGTGGTGGCGCTGGCCGTCCCGGTCGGTCTGGCCGGCGCGCTGGCGCTCAGCGAGATCGGCCCGCGCCTGCGCTCGGCGCTCTATGCCGTGCTGATCACGCCGATCCTGATTCCGGGCGTGGTGCTGGGCATCTCCACCATCGTGTTCTGGGGCGGCGTCGCGCGCGGGCTGGGCGTCGGCTATGGCAGCGGCTTCTATAACGGCATCTTCCTGACGTTGCTGGGCCAGGCGACCTTCATCTCGGCCTATGCCATGCTTATCTTCATGGCGCGGCTGCAACGCTTCGACCCGACACTGACCGAGGCCGCCCTCGACCTCGGCGCCACGCCGGGCCAGGCCTTCCGCCGGATCATGCTGCCCTTCCTGAAGCCGGCCATAGCCTCGGCTGCGTTCCTCACCCTGCTGGCCTCCTTCGAGAATTACAACACCACCGTCTTCACCATCCTGTCGGACAATACCTTCACCACGGCGCTGGCCTCCAAGGTGCGGCACGGCACCGACCCTTCGCTGTCGGCGCTGGCGGTCATCATCATCGGCCTGACCCTGATCGGCGCGATGGTGCATGAGGCGCATGTCCGCCGGCAGGAGCTGCTGCGCACCGGCCGGCCCCGGGCATCGCGGCTCTACGCCAATCCGGTGGCGCGGGTGCTGACCCATCCGGCGGGCGTGGGGGCCGTGCTGGTGCTGCTGGCAGCCGGCCTCATCTGGCAGGGCAGCCGGCACGATTCGACGGCCTGCATCGCGCAGATCGAGGCTGACAAGCGCGCCCTGCAGGAGCAATTGCGACAGGAACAGCGCCGGGCCACCCCGCCTGCGCTGCAGGCCCCTGCCGGCGGCGGGGCGGCACCAGGGGCGGCATCGGGCAATCCCTCGCCCTTTGGCGGCGCCTTCGGTGGCGGGCTGCGGCCGGGCGATTCGCCCGCCCCAACTCCGGCTCCGGCCCCGGCCCCGGCCCCTAAGGAAAATGGCGGCGGCGCGGCCCCCGGCAACCCGTCGCCCTTCGGTGGCGCGTTTGGCGGCGATGCCCTGCGGCCTGGCGCACGGCCTTAGATCCCACCGCCATCTGCACTGAAAACTATCGACCCTGCTTAGAATCTATAGTTAGCCCTCACCATGATTTTACGCGGATCTCCAGCATAGATTTTCACTTCATTTGTACCGCCGAAGAAGTAGGTTTTATCGAACACATTGTCCACGTTCAGCGACAATTTCAGATTTTCGAGTTCATAGTAAAAGTTCAGATCGGTCACATGATAGCCCGCCAGGCGGACTCGCCTCGATTCTTCCTCATCCGTATATCGGGTCGATTCGTAGTGCCATCCAAGCCCCATGCCGACCAGCCCCCCCAGAACTTCTTCCGGGTAATTGTATCGTGCGAGCAATGAGGCGGTATGCTCAGGAGAGAATCCCGGCACGTTCCCGCGCGCATCGTCATTCGTCGTTTCCGCAACCTCCGCGTCTGTATAGGCGTAGGAGGCCTGGAACTGCCAGTTCAGGGACGGCTGGTACTGCAGCGTCACCTCGGCTCCGCGGCTCTCGACGGTTCCGATCAGCGCCCTGGCGCCGTCAACCGTCTCGGAGACGTTCTCCTTCACGAGATCGAAGACGGCGAAGTTAGTGTTCAGCTTGCCGTCCAGCAGGCTGAACTTCAAGCCAACCTCGTACTGGGTGCCGCTTTCCGGGTCCAGCTGCCGGTTATTGGCGTCGAAGGTCGGAATGGCCTGCATGTTGAAGGATTGCGACAGGCTGGCATAGACCGTGGCCTGCTCGGTCAGCTGGTAGGTGACGCCCGCATTGTAGGCCGTCGTATTCACCGATACGGATTCGTGGGCCGTCTCGTCGCTATCCAGATAGCGCTCGTTATAGTCGCCGGATTGCGTGTCGTAGCGACCGCCGACAAGGAAGCTCAGCTTGTCGGTAATGAAAATCTGGTCCTGCGCATAGACGCCAAAATTATACAGATCCCAGTTCCGGTAAGAGCCCGGGATGGTCTCAAGCACATCCCCCGTATAGACCGGGTTGAGCTGATCGACGTTGGCGCCAAGCGCGCCGAAGGCAAGGCGGTCATATTGACGGTATTCATAGCCGCCGCCCATGCCGAGGATCAGGCTTTGCCTGGTGATGGCATCGAAATCGATTTTTACGTTGGCGTCGCCGAAATGATATTCCCGCTCATTGTACTGATGCCGGTTGCGGCGGCGCAGCGTGCCATCCGGCCGCACCGCGTTACTCTCGTAAAGCTTGCGTTCGTCGGTGTGCCAGACACTGCGCCATTTGAGATTCAGGCCGATATTGTCGGTGAGTTCGTCCCGGTAGTTCAGGATGAGCGACAGGCCTTCGTCATTGTCGATATCGCCCGGCTCCTGATAGTAGGTCGTGATATCGGCGCGCTGGTTGATGTCATGGTTCAGGACGAAGAACCCGTCATCAGCGGCGCGCTCGTCCTTGGCATATTCAAGCTGGAAATCTAGGCGGCGTTTGTCATCGGGCACCCAGGACAAGGACGGGAACAGGTACATCATCCTGTTGTCCTTGACGTGGTCGCGAAAGGAATCCTCGCGCTCATAGCCGGCGATAAACCGATACAGCAATATACCGTCTGCGTTTGCCCGGCCGTTAAGGTCGAAAGAGCCCGTATATCCGGTGTCGCCGTATTTCGGGAACATTTCGCCGGACAGGGTGATTTCGCGGAACTCCTTATCCTCGGGCTTCTTGGTGATCATATTGACCATCCCGCCCGGATCCATCCAGCCATAGAGGACGGAGGCCGGCCCCTTCACAACCTCGACCCTTTCGATGTTCGCCGTGGTCGGAGAGCCGAAGCGGCTCGTCAATCCGGGCAGCCCATCGACCTGAAGATTCTGCAGATCGACCGACTGCCCCCTGATCGTAAAACTGTTGGCGGTGGTGCCGGTGCGTGAAAACCCAGGAATATAGGCGAAGACTTTTTCCAACCGGTCGGCCTTCAAATCCTCGATAACCTGCTCGTTGAATACATTCGTCGTATAGGGAATCAGGCTTTGATCGACATCGCCCTTTAGCGCCGTAGAGCTCTTTTGCTCGAAATATGAGTCCAGATCCGAATACACAGCAATCGGGTTCAAAGTATAATTGTCTGCCGCCTGCGCCATGGCCTGCGATGCGGTCGCACCGAGCCATAAGGCTCCGGTGGCCAGCGCCTTTGTCATCCTCATATCTATCCCCTTTAAAAGCCCAATGACCCCATTGGCCCCAATCGAAAACCGGCCGCGCAAATCACCCATGGCGCGTTCACGCCTTCCCCAGGGAGAGAGGCACAGCCGGTAAGACGTCGAGATAGTAATAAGAATGAATTGCAATATCAAAAACAAATCCCCCTGCCCTTAAAATGAGGAGGACGCGGAAACAGGCCGTCAGAGATGACGCAAAGCCTCAACCCCCATCGGCATGCCGATGGGGGTTGAGGGGGGAGTGTTCAGATGTTGAAGAGAGGGCGGCAGCGACGCCGCCAGCGCCGGATAGCTGCGCTCACACCGCCTGATCGGAGGGCGGCAGGGCGTGCCCCGGCCCGGCCACCGGGGCACCGACATGCTTCAGCGGGCGGTTGCCGGCCAGGCGGCGCAGCAGCACATAGAAGACCGGCGTCAGGAAGATGCCAAAAATCGTCACGCCGATCATGCCGGAGAACACCGCGATGCCCATGGCCTGGCGCATTTCCGCACCGGCACCGCTGGAGATCACCAGCGGCACCACGCCCATGATAAAGGCCAGCGAGGTCATCAGGATCGGCCGCAACCGCAGCCGGCTGGCCTCGATGGCGGCCTCCACCGGCTTCATGCCCGACAGTTCCAGCTCACGCGCGAACTCGACGATCAGGATGGCGTTCTTCGCTGACAGCCCGACCAGCACGATCAGTCCGATCTGCGTGAAGACATTGTTGTCGCCACCGCTGAGCCAGACGCCGGTCATCGCCGCCAGCAGCCCCATCGGCACGATCAGGATGATGGCGATCGGCAGGGTCAGGCTCTCATACTGCGCGGCCAGCACCAGGAACACCAGCAACAGGGCGAGCGGAAAGACGAGGATAGCGGAATTGCCGGCCAGGATTTCCTGATAGGTCAGCTCCGTCCATTCATAGGCCATGCCCGGCGGCAGCGTCTCGGCGGCAATCCGGTCGATGGCGGCCTGCGCCTCGCCGGTGGAATAGCCGGGCGCGGCGCCGCCATTCACGTCGGCGCTTAGAAAACCGTTATAGCGCATGGCACGCTCCGGCCCGGCCGCTTCCTTCACCCTGAGCACGGCGGAGAGCGGCACCATCTCGCCATTGGCCGAGCGCACCTGCAGCCGACCGATATCCTCGGCCCGCGCGCGGTATTCGGCATCGGCCTGCACGCGCACCGAGTAGGTGCGGCCGAACTTGTTGAAATCGTTCACATAGAGCGACCCCAGATAGATCTGCAGCGTCTCGAACACATCGGTCACGGAGACGCCGAGCTGGCGCGCCCGCGTGCGGTCGATATCGGCATAGAGCTGCGGCACATTCACCTGATAGCTGGAGAAGATGCCGGCCAGCTCCGGCGTCTGGTAGGCGCGCGCGACGAAAGCCTTCGTCGCCTGGTCCAGCGCGGCATAGCCCTGGCCGGTGCGGTCCTCCAGCTGCAGCTTGAAGCCGCCGATGGTGCCCAGCCCCTGCACCGGCGGCGGCGGGAACATGGCGATGAACGCCTCCTCGATACCGGCGAATTTCTGGTTCAGCTGCATGGCGATGGCATTGCCGCCCAGCGCCGGGTCCTTGCGCAGGTGGAAATCATCAAGCCCGACGAACACGATGCCGGAATTGGAGCTGTTGGTGAAACCGTTGATCGACAGGCCGGGGAAGGCGATGGCGTCGCGCACGCCCGGCTGCTGCAGGGCGATCTCGCCCATCTGCCGGATCACCTCTTCGGTGCGGTCCAGCGTGGCGCCGTCGGGCAGCTGCGCGAAGCCCACCAGATACTGCTTGTCCTGGCCCGGCACGAAGCCGCCCGGCACGCTCCTGAACAGGCCTACGGTCAGGCCGACCAGCAGCAGATAGACTGCCATCATCAGCGTCTTGCGCGAGATCACGCCACGCAGGCTGCCGCTATAGGCGTTCGAGCCACGGTTGAACGCCCGGTTGAAGCCGCGAAACAGCCAGCCGAACATCTTGTCCATGCCCCGGCTCAGTGCATCTTTCGGGGCGTGGTGCGATTTCAGCAGCAATGCTGCCAGCGCCGGCGACAGGGTCAGCGAGTTGATCGCCGAAATGATGGTGGAGATCGAGATGGTCAGCGCGAACTGCTTGTAGAACTGGCCGGTCAGGCCGGTGATGAAGGCCAGCGGCACGAACACCGCCACCAGCACCAGGGCGATGGCGATGATCGGGCCGGACACTTCCCGCATCGCGCGGTAGGTCGCCTCGACCGGGCTTAAGCCCTCCTCGATATTGCGCTCGACATTCTCCACCACGACGATGGCGTCATCGACCACGATGCCGATGGCCAGCACCAGCCCGAACAGGGTCAGCGCGTTGATCGAGAAGCCGAACACATACATCACCCCGAAGGTGCCGACGATGGAGACCGGCACCGCCAGCAGCGGGATGATCGAGGCGCGCCAGGTCTGCAGGAACAGGATCACCACCAGCACGACCAGGAACACGGCTTCCAGCAGCGTCATCACCACGGCATCGATGGAGGCGCGCACGAACTGGGTGGTGTCATAGACGATCTGGTATTCGACGCCTTCCGGCATGTTCTGCTGGATTTCGTCCATCACCACGCGCACCTGATCGGAAATCTCGATGGCGTTGGACCCCGGCGACTGGAACACCGGCACGGCGACCGCCGGCTTGTTGTTCAGCAGCGAGCGCAGCGCATATTCCGCCGCCCCCATCTCGATCCGGGCGATATCCTTCAGCCGGGTCACCTGACCGTCCGCGCCGGACTTCACGATGATCTCGCCGAATTCCTCCTCGCTTTCGAGGCGGCCCTGCGCGTTCACCGACAGCTGCAGGTCGATGCCCGGCACGCTGGGCGCGGCACCGACAACGCCGGCGGCGGCCTGCACATTCTGCGCGCGGATCTCGTTCACCACATCGCCGGCGGACAGGCCCAGCTCCGCCACCTTGTCGGGGTCCAGCCATATCCGCATGGAATAATCGCCGGAGCCGAACAGCTGCACCTGCCCCACGCCATCGATGCGCGCCAGCCGGTCCTTCACATTGAGGACCGCATAGTTGCGCAGATAGGTCATGTCATAGCGGTCGTTCGGCGACAGCAGATGCACGACCATCATCAGGTCGGGCGAGCTTTTCACCGTGGTGATGCCGAGGCGGCGCACCTCCTCCGGCAGGCGCGGCTCGGCCTGCGAGACGCGGTTCTGCACCAGCTGCTGCGCCTTATCGGCGTCGGTGCCCAGCTTGAAGGTGACGGTCAGCGTCATCAGCCCGTCGGTGGTCGCCTGGCTGCTCATATAGAGCATGTCCTCGACGCCGTTGATCGCCTCCTCGATGGGGGTGGCGACGGTCTCGGCGATGACGCGCGGATTGGCGCCCGGATAATTGGCGCGCACCACGATCTGCGGCGGCACCACTTCGGGATATTCGGAGATCGGCATGGCGCGCAGCGCGATCAGCCCGGTGACGAAAATCAGCACCGACAGCACGCCCGCAAAGATCGGGCGATCGATAAAGAACTTGGAGATGTTCATGAAAGGAGACTCCGCCCGATCAGGCGTTGGACAGGCCGGCAGACGCAGCGCTTAGCGCTGCGCCACCGACGTGCCGCCCGCAGGCTGGGAAAAATTGTACATACTGACCATCTGGGGGGCGACGACAGCCCCTGGCCGCACCCGGTGCAGGCCGTTCACGACGATGCGCTCGCCGGCTTCAAGCCCATTGGTGACGACGCGCAAACCGTCCTCGGTGGAGGCACCCAGTGCCACCTCGCGATAGCCGACCTTGTTCTCGCCATCGACCACCAGCACGAATTTCTTGTCCTGGTCGGTACCGATGGCACGTTCGGAGATCACCAACAGCGAATCGGCCTTGGCCTCGCCCATGCGCAGCCGCACGAACTGGCCTGGCATCAGCAACCCCTGGGGATTGGCGAACCGGGCGCGGACCCGCACCGTGCCGCTGCGCGCATCGACGCTGTTGTCGATCAGCTGGAGCTGACCGGTATGCTCCGCTGCGTCGCTGGCGATGGTGCCCATCTGCACCGGAATGCGCTCGATGGCGGCTGGTGCGCCCTGGGCGGCGAGGTCGCGGAGCGCCGAAGCGACGATGCGTTCGTTCACATCGAAACCGGCATAGATCGGATCGACGGAAACCAGATTGGTCAGCACCGGCGCACCGGGACCGGCGGCGACCAGATTGCCGACGGTGATCTCCAGCTTGCCGACGCGGCCGGAGACCGGCGCCTTGATTTCGGTATAATCGAGATTGAGCTGGGCCGCCTGCAGACCGGCCTGGGCGGCGCGCAGGTTCGCCACCGCCTCGATATGGGCGCTGACCCGCTGATCGACGACGCTCTGCGAGATCGTGCCCCGGTTGGACTGCTGCAGCTGCTGCGCCCGGTCACGTTCCTTCTTGGCGAAGGAAACACGGGTTTCCGCCGCCGCCACCTCGGCCTGAAGCCGGGCGACCTCCGCCTTGTAGGGATCGGGGTCGATGGTGATCAGCAAATCGCCCTTGCGGACCAGCCCGCCCTCACGGAAATGTACCGACTGCACCGCGCCGGACACGCGCGAGCGGATATCCACCCGCTCCACCGCTTCCAGCCGGCCGGAGAAATCGTGCCACAGGCCGGTCTCGCGGCGCTCAACCGTTGCCACGGAAACCGGCACCGCGCTGGGGGCCGCCGCTGCCGGCGGCGCATCGTCGGCCAGCACGACATGCCAGCCTTGCGTGAAATAGAGGCCGCCACCGGCGGCGGCGGCGCCAAGGATAAGTGCAGCGCCCAGGAGGCGCCGTAAGCCCTTGTTCATGAGGAAACTCCTTGACCGGTGGTCGATGCGCTGGATGGCGAAGTGGCGCGGTCAAGGCCGGCTGCCCATCCGATTCTGTAATGAACGATACAGATATGACGCTGGACGGATACCGTCAAGCGAATTATATAGTGCTTCATAAAGAATTAAAAAAGGAGGATCGCCATGGCTAAGGGTCGTCCCCGCTCATTCGATATGGACACAGCCCTGGACCAGGCCCTGAAGCTGTTCTGGACCAAGGGATACGAGGGCACCTCGCTGTCCGATCTCACGCAGGCGATGGGCATCAGCCCGCCCAGCCTCTATGCCGCCTTCGGCAACAAGGAGGAGCTGTTCCGCCGCGCCCTCGACCGCTACATGCAGGAAATGGTCGATTTCTGCGGCACACTGAACGCCCCGACTGCCCGCGAAGTAGCGGAGAGACTGCTCCACTCCAGCGCGGACATCGACCCGGACCGTCCGGCAGGCTGCCTGCTGGTGCAGGCGGCGCTGTCCTGCTCCGAGGCCTCCGATTCAGTCCGGCAGGAGCTGATCGCCCGCCGCAAAGCCGGAGAGGACGCCCTGCGCGACCGCTTCGAGCGCGCGGTGCGCGAGGGCGACCTGCCGCCGACCGCCGACCCGGCCCTGCTGGCCGGCTACCTGACGGTCACCGCCGAGGGCATGGCCGTACATGCGACCAGCGGCGCCAGCCGGGAGGTGCTGCGCGGCATCGCCGACGCCGCCCTCCAGGCCTGGCCCGTGCTGATCGCCGGCAGGCAACCCGGCACCGCCGCGCCGGAGCAGGCGGCGGATTAGCCGCCGCCCTTTTCCGGACTTACCGGTCACGCGGTCTCCCGTACCATCGGCAGGCGCTCTGGCCGGCCCACGCCCAGCCGCGCCATCGCATTGGCGACGGCGGGACCGACCGGCGGCACGCCCGGCTCGCCCACGCCCGTCGGCGCCTCCGTCGAGGGCACGATAACGACTTCGATTTCCGGCATCTCGTCGATGCGCAGCGAACGGTAGCTGTCGAAATTGCCCTGCGCCGGCAGGCCGCCATCGAGGGTCACCTCGGCATAGAGCACATGGCCGAGGCCATAGCCGATGCCGCCTTCGATCTGCGCGCGGATCACATCCGGGTTGACCGCGACGCCGCAATCGATGGCGCACCAGACCTTGTGCACCTTCGGCCCGCTGTCGCCCATCGAGACCTCGGCGATCTGCGCGACATAACTGCCGAAGCTCTCCACCGCCGCGACGCCACGCGCCCTGCCCTCTGCCGGGCGGCTGCCCGACCAGTCGGCCAGCTTGGCGACCGCGCGCAGTGCACCGGCCAGGCGCGGCTTGTCCGCCATCAGTGCCAACCGTCCCTCGACCGGGTCCTGCCCGGTCTCCTCCAGCAGCCGGTCGATGAAGCATTCGACCGCATAGCCGGTATGGGTATGGCCGACCGACCGCCACCACAGCACCGGCACGGGGGAGTTCACCGTGTGCAGGTCGCAGCGGAAATTGGCGACCGCATAGGGAAGCTCGCGCGAGCCTTCGACCGAGGTGATGTCGATGCCATCCTTCACCAGGAACTGCTCGAACGGCGTGCCGATCGCCAGCGACTGGCCGACGATGGTGTTGCTCCAGCCGGTGATTTTCCCGTCCTTGATGGCCCCTTTCATGCGGTGCACGAAGATCGAGCGGTAATAGCCGCCGGTGATGTCGTCCTCGCGGCTCCAGACCAGCTTCACCGGGCGGTTCGGGCCGATCGCCTTGGCCGCCTCCGCCAGCTCGACGGCGAGCTGGGCATCGCCCTGCGCGCGCCGGCCGAAGCTGCCGCCGCCGAGAAGCGTCTCCACCGTCACCTTGCCCGGCTCCAGCCCCAGCACCTTGGCGATGCTCATATGGTCCAGGGTCTGCAACTGGCTGCCGAAACGGGCGCGGGCCGACTGGCCGTCCCATTCCAGATAGCCGTCCAGCGGCTCCATCGGCGCATGGGCGAGATAGGGGAAGATATATTCCGCCTCGATGATCTTCTCGCCGTCGGCGAAGGCGGCATCGGCATCGCCGTGCGCCCCGGCGGCAACACCCGGCGTCTTGGCGAGCGCGCGGTACTCCTCGATCATCGCCTCGCTGCCGCGTGTCTCGGCGGCGCTGTCATCCCATTCGAGGGACAGCGCCTCGCGCCCCTTCAGCGCCGGCCACATGCCCTCGGCATAGACCGCTACCCCGGAGGACAGCCGCTTCACATCAACCACGCCGCGAATCTTGCGGGCGGCGCTGTCGTCGAACCGGGCGAGCTTTGCACCGAAACGCGGCGGCCGGGCGACCACCACGGTCAGCATATCCGGCGTGCGGATGTCGATGGTGAATTCGGCGCTGCCATTCACCTTGGACGCGGTGTCCAGCTTGCGCAGCGCCTGCCCTTCCTTGCCGATCAGCCGGAAGGATGAGGGGTCCTTCAGCGCCACATTCTCCGGCACTGGCAGGCCGGCAGCATCTTCCGCGAACGCGCCGAACCGGCCGGTCTTGCCGGACGGATGGCGCAGCAGGCCGCGCTCGATGGTGATCTCGGAAGCCGGCACCTTCCAGCGGGCGGCCGCCGCCTGCACCAGCATGGCGCGCGCCGTGGCGCCGGCCTGGCGCATCTGCATGTAGGAGTTGGCGATGGCGGTGGACCCGCCGGTGCCCTGCACGCCGAAGGCCAGGTTCTTGTACAGCTCGACATTGGCGGGCGCATGCTCGGCGCGCATCTGCGCCCAGTCGGCGTCCATCTCCTCGGCGACCAGGGTGCTGAGGCCGGTGAACGGGCCCTGGCCGAATTCGATATGCTTCACCAGCACGGTCACGGTGTCGTCGGTACCGACGCGCACGAAGGCATTGGGCGCGAAGGCGGCGCCCTTGGCCTGGCTGGCGGCCTTCACCTTGCCGGCCAGCGGCAGTTGCAGGGCGAGGGTAAGGCCGGCCGCGCCTTGCAGCACGGCGCGGCGGGAAACGCGCATGGCGGTCATGATCAGCCCTCCAGAGTGCGGGCGGCGTCGTGGATCGCGGCCCGGATGCGGACATAGGTGGCGCAGCGGCAGAGATTGCCGTTCATCGCCGTATCGATGTCCTCGTCAGTCGGTTTCCTGTTCTCGGTCAGCAAGGCGACGGCGCTCATCACCTGGCCGGACTGGCAATAGCCGCATTGCGGCACGTCATGCGCGGTCCAGGCGGCCTGCACGGCGCGCGCCTCGGGGCTGGTGATGGCCTCGATGGTGGTCACCTCGCCCGCCGCGACGGATGATACCGGGAACACACAGGAACGCTGCGCCACGCCGTCCACGAAGACGGTGCAGGCGCCGCACTGCGCCATGCCGCAACCGAACTTGGTGCCGGTCAGGCCCAGCGTGTCGCGCAGGACCCAGAGCAAGGGGGTATCGTCATCGACATCGACGCTGTGCGTCTGGCCGTTGACTTTCAGGGTGATAGCCATGGCTGCCTCACAGGTAGCTGGAAAGGGACCGGATGGTGGAACGCCGGAGGAACGGGGACGGCCGGCTTCTTCAAGCCGGTTTGCGTGCAGCCGTTCCTCCTGTATGAATTTTTGGTGTCCGATCTTCTGTCGGATACCATATACTAACTAGACCCGATGGTCTTATTGAGTATAGTCCGTATAAACCGAGTGTCTGTCAACACCCATCATGCGTCCGAAAACCGAAATTTGTGAGATCACCGCGCAGACCAGGCTGGAGCAGGTCGCCGACGCCGCGCGCCGGCTGTTCGCCCGCTATGGCTACAAGCGCACCTCCATGGATGATATTGCGCGCGAGGCCGGCGTTGCCAAGGCCACGCTCTATCTGCATTTCAAAGGCAAGGACGATGTGTTCCGCACCATGATGCGGCGGACCGCTGATCTGGTGCTGGAGCGTTGCGACGCGGCGCTGGCCAGCGGCGCGCCCTTTGCCGATCGGCTGGAAGGCGTGCTGGGCGCCTATTACGGCACCTGGATCGATCTGTTCGGCGACCCCGCCCATTGGGGCGAGCTGCATGTGGTGAAGACGCAGATCGCCATGGCCCAGGCGAAGGAGCTGGAAAGTCTCTATCTCCAGCGCTTCCGGGATTTCCTCACCAAGGCGGATGCCGAGGGTGAGATCGCGCTGTCCCGCGCCGGCGCCGACGCCGCCCAGCTCTGTCAGACGCTGATGCAGGCGGCAGCCGGCGCCAAGAGCGGAACCCCGCCGACACCGGACGAATATCGCCAGCGCCTGGGCAACATCGCCCGGCTGGCCGCCGCCGCGCTGACACGACACGCGGAATAGACCCGACCTCGCCAACCTCTATGTCGCACATACCCTGCTTGGCGACCCGCTTGCCAATGCCGTGGTGGCGGAACTGTCGCGCCATTCGCCGGATTTCCTATGCGGACCCGGCGAAGCGGCGGCATGCAGCGAATTCCTAGAGGGTAATCGCTGCGTTACCGCGCGCTGTGCCGTCCGGGCAGACCGGCCCTGCATAACAGACACCCCTCGTAAAGTTGCGAATAATTATCACTATTGCTAGGGTCGCGTTTCAGTACCGCACTGCCAGAAATCAATCGGGGCACGAACCGTGATCGGCAAGGACATCAGGGGATTGTTCCTCGCGCACCGCGCCGAGATTCAGGCTTATCTCACCCGCAAGCTGCGCAATGCGGAACTGGCGGCCGAGCTGACGCAGGAGGCCTTCCTGCGCTTCGCGGAACAAGGCCAGGCCGGATCGGCCGCCATTCTGCACGACCGCTCCTACCTCTATCGCGTGGCGCATAATCTGGCGGTGGACCATTTGCGCCTGCACAGCCGGGAAAAGTTGGAACCGCTGGGCAGCGACATGCTGGACGCCATCGCCGACGACTCACCCTCGCCGGAGCAGGTGGCCGGCGGCCATAGCGAGCTTGCCCGGCTGCAGCGCATCCTGATGGAGCTGCCGGAACGCACGCGCGCGGTATTCGTGCTGACCCGCATCGATTTGCTGACCTATCACGAGACCGCCGCGCGGCTGGAAATCTCCGAAAGCTCCGTTCAGAAGCACCTCGCCCGGGCGGTAAAGCATGTCATGCAACGGCTGCGCTCCGACGAGACGGAGGCATAATCCGACATGAGCATTACCGAATCGGCGCCGCCCATTCGTCCTATCTAGGGCGGCTGCTGAAACAGACCGAAGAACGGCCCGCCAAGCACTGGATGGATTCGTGAGCAAGCCGAAACACCGTCAGGATGAGATCGACAGCGCCGCCGCCGAGTGGGTCGTGCGGCTGGAGGGGGCGCCGCTGACCCCGTCGGAGCGGCAGGCACTGGAAAGCTGGCTGCAGGCCGACCCTGCGCATGCCGAAACGCTGGCCGAGGCGCGCGCCGCCCTGGCCCGGATGGACGCGTTGCGCGCCGCGCCGGAGGTGGCTCCAAAGCGCGAGATTTCCCCCTGGCCGCCGGCGGACGAATTCCCGCGCCGTCGCCACAACCGCATGCACATATGGGCATCAGCGGCGGCACTGGCGGCCTGCCTCCTGCTCTTCATCGCCGCCAGTGTGCTCTGGTTCGGCAACCCAGGTACCCTGCTGCTGGCCGATCATCGGACGGCACCGGGCGAAATCCGCGCGGTCGGGCTCGCGGATGGCAGCACCGTGCTGCTGGGGCCGGCCAGCGCCATCGCCGTGCGCTACTCCGACAGCGGCCGCGCCGTCGAACTGCTGGAGGGTGTCGCCTATTTCACGGCCATCCCCAGGGAGCAGGCCGGCGGACGCCCCTTCACCGTCATGGCGGCGGGCGGCACGGCGCAGGCGCTGGGCACCCGCTTTCAGGTGGAGCGCACCGGCGATGCCGTCATCGTCACCGTGACCGAGCATAAGGTGGAGGTCGCGTTGGAAGGCGCTGCCGTGAAACTGTCGCCCGGCCAGGCCGTGCGCTATGCGCCGGGCAACCCGGGTAAGGGTACCCTCGGCAAGGTTCGCACCGTCTCGCTGGAGCAGAGCCTCGCCTGGCAGCGCGGCCGGCTGATCTTCGACCGCGTACCGCTGGACGAGGCGATGGCCGCCCTCAACCGCTATCGCCATGGGCGCATCCTGATCGCCGATCCGGAACTCGCCACGCGCAGCGTCAGCGGCGTGTTCGACCCGAACCATCCGGACGAGGTGCTGCGGCGCATCGCCGGCGAACTTGGCGTGGAGCACGTGGAAATCCCGCCCCTGCTGACCCTGCTGCGATAAAAATTCAAAAAATCCGCTGGCCGCTTACCGACTCGGCAGCGCAGTTCCGTCTCACTCATGAGAGCGAATGTAAATCATTCGCAATTCATCGGTCTGAGTGAAAGGAACTGGGCTTATGGGGGCGATGGGGATCGCACGTCATCACGGCAGGGGAAACGCAAAGCGGCAGGTGCTGAAGGCGACGGTCTGTACGCTGGCACTGACGCTTGGCGCCGCAGGGGCAATCCTGTCTTCAGACAACGCCCTGGCACAGCAGCAGCCGGTTACAGTCTCGCAGGCCACGGTCTCCTACAACATCCCGGCGCAGGACATGAACAGGGCGCTGTTGGCCTTCGCCGACCGCAGCGGGCTGGAAATCTTCTTCGAGGCATCGCGCGTCCAGGGGCTGCGCAGCCCGGGGCTGAAGGGCGCCCACCCGCCGCGCCAGGCACTGGCGCAGCTGCTGCGCGGCACCGGCCTTACCTATAATTTCGTCGGCAATAATTATGTCCGCATCGAGCGCGCGGCCACCAGCGGCGAGGCCAAGACCGGTACCATGGAGCTGACGCCGGTCGTGGTCAGCGCCACCGGCTATGAGCAGCAGGTGACCGACGCGCCGGCGACGGTGACGGTCATCACCGCCGAGGAGCTGAAAGGCAAATCCTACAGCAGCATCACGGAAATCCTGGATACGGTCCCGGGCATCACCATCCAGTCGAGCGGCAGCGGCAAGCTGCCGGGATCGACCACCATCAACATGCGCGGCATGAGCGAATCCTACATCCTGTTCCTGGTCGATGGCCGGCCGCTGGGCGATTCGCAGGACGCCTATTACAACGGCTTCGGTTCGGGCCAGAAGACGCTGCTGCTGCCGCCGCCGGCCGCCATCGAGCGTATCGAGATCATCCGTGGCCCGATGTCCTCGCTCTACGGCTCCAGCGCCTCGGGCGGCCTGATCAACATCATCACCAAGAAAGCGGCCGACAGGTGGACCGGCAGCCTGACCCTGGGCCAGACCATTCAGGAAAACGACGCCTCCTCGAACGCGCTGCAATCCAGCTACTATCTGACCGGGCCGCTGATCCAGGACAGGCTGGGCCTGACCTTCTACGGCTCGACCTATGACCGCGACCCGGATGAATTCCAGGGCGGCTATTCCGGGTCGGAGCGGCGCGCCAACGGCGCGCGCCTCAGCCTGGCGATGACGGAAGACCAGGATCTGTACCTGGATTACAGCCGCACAGAACAGGAAAGCACCAACACCGCCGCCAACAGCACCGGCGACAGCGGCGTCGAATCGACCCGCGACGATTATGCCCTGACCCACAGGATCCGCTGGGGCAACGGCATCGAGACCACCAGCTTCCTGAACCAGGAAAAGGTGGATGTGGAGAACAGCACCAACTACTCGACCTACGAGAAGCTGAACTTCAATTCCAAAACGCTGATGTCGTTCGGCGACCATATCCTGACGGCGGGCCTCGACTACCGGACCGAGGAGACCGACCATCAGGCCTCGCGCTTCCCCGGCTCGGTCTCGACCGATCTGGAGCGCTGGCACGGCGCGCTGTTCCTCGAGGATGACTGGCTGCTGACCGAGGATTTCACCCTGACCCTGGGCGGACGCTTCGACCGCAACGAGCATTACGGATCGCACTTCACGCCCCGCGCCTACGGCGTCTATCACATGACCGGCGACCTGACCCTGAAGGGCGGCATCAGCGGCGGCTACAAGGTGCCAGCGCTGAAGCAGGCCGATGACGGCATCGTCGAACAGGCCGGGCGCGGCCGGGGCTGGGACAAGGGCAATTCCAGCCTGCAGCCCGAGGAAAGTACCAATTACGAGATGGGCGTCGTGTGGGACGCGCCGCAGGGCTTCCAGCTGGGCGTGACGGTCTATCACACCCGGTTCTCGGACAAGATCGGCAAGGAGTATTTCTGCGAAAGCCCCGATCCGAACGTGCCGAGCTGCACCTATAATGGCGAGACCCGCCAGTGGATCCAGCAATATGTCAATCTGGACGAGGCGGAGATCAACGGCGTCGAGGCGACGCTGGATTTCGATATCGACGAGGTCGATGTCGGCTTCAACTACACCTTCGCAGACAGCGAGATAACCAGCGGCTCCAACGTCGGTGCGCCGCTGAATGCGCTGCCCCGGCACACGGTCAACCTGATGCTCGACTGGGATGTGGACAGGCAGCTGAGCCTGTGGAGCAAGGTCAAGTACCGCAGCGAGACCAACGAGGTGCTGAA